>Ga0111539_10003986_pt1 | contig 19395 bp, 14 predicted proteins | sample RhiMethybrSRZTD1_FD_79667 | JGI IMG/M metagenome (GOLD analysis project Ga0111539, IMG submission 79667) | Populus rhizosphere microbial communities from Tennessee, USA - Rhizosphere MetaG P. TD hybrid SRZTD1 (version 2) (version 2) | ecosystem: Host-associated > Plants > Roots > Rhizosphere >... | reverse complement strand
TCCCACTGTCCGCTCTGCCCGTCACCAGACACTTGCTCCGGAACTCCCTACCCCGTATGCTCGCCATCAGCAGCAGCGGCGGGCCGGCCCCCCTGCAGTTGTTTGCATTTGAGGAGCGTGGCGACGCTCAGGAGGAACTCCATCATGTCCCGAAAGCTGGGTCTCATTGGGATCCTGCTCGTGTTGTCGGCGGCTGTGACGACCCCCGCGTGGGCACAGGTCCAGACCGGCAGCATTTTCGTGAAGGCCACCGACGAACAAGGGGCGTCGGTGCCTGGTGCCAACGTGACTCTGACGAGTCCGATCCTGCCGCAGGCCTTGGTCGGGGTCACGGACTCCACCGGCTCATACCGATTCCCGTCGCTCGGGGTCGGCACCTACGCCGTCAAGGTCGCACTTGCCGGCTTTCAGACCGTCACACGTGAAGAAGTCGTCGTGCTGCAGGGACAGACGGCCACGCTCGACTTCTCGCTGAAAGTCAGCACGGTGTCCGAAGAAGTCACCGTCAAAGGCGAGACTCCGGTGGTCGACGCGAAGAGCGCCAACATCAATGTCAACCTCGACAAGAAACTGCTCGACACGACGCCTGGCGGAAAGGACATCTGGAACATCCTCGAATACAAGGCGCCGGGCGTCGTCCTCGACACGCCTGACGTTGGCGGCAATCAAGGCGGCTTGCAGCGCGGCATGACGGCGCGCGGTACGCCGAACGGCCAGAACACGCAAATGCTCAACGGCGTCAACGTGAACGACCCGGCCGCGCAAGGCTTCGCGATGATCTACTACACGCCGAGTACGTTCGAGAACATCCAGGTCTCGAGCGGCGCGCAGGACATCTCGGTCGGCACCGGCGGCATCTTCATGAACATGGTGACCAAGAGCGGCACCAACCGGTTGTCCGGCATGGGACTCCAGACCTACCAGGGTCAGGAAACGCAGTGGGACAACATCGATACCGCGCTGAAGAACCAGGGCTTCCGGCCCGAGGCCAACGCGGTCGACTACATCACCAACACGAACGGACAGGTCGGCGGTCCCATCAAGAAGAACAAGGTGTTCTTCTTCGCGTCCGGCAACTACCAGTCCACGCACGTGAACGTGCCGGGGTTCCCGGCGGTCAGCAGCATCCCGATTCTGCTCGGGGGCACGAGCGACCAGGACACGACGGACATCGGCGCTGGCTCCGCCAAGTTGACGTACCAGGCGAACACGAGCAACCGGTTCGAGGGGTATCTCGAACGGCAGCAGTACGACAAGCCGAATCGCGGCGCTAATGCCTCGACGACCCAGGATTCGGACTCGAAAGAGTTCGACTTCTTCAACGTCGCGCAGATCGCGTGGAACACGGTGCTGACCGATCGGATGTTCGTCGACACCAAGCTCAGCTACAACAACACGAAGTTCCCGTTGTCGCAGAAGACGGGCCTGCAGCCGCTGAACGACGATGCCCAAAACATCCTGTTGCGGAACCGGAACAGCACCGCGATCATGTTCAGGCGACGGCTGCAGTTCGTATCGAACCTCCAGTACTACGTGCCGCAGTTGCTCGGCGGCCGGCACGAGTTCAAAGTCGGGTTCGACAACGGCTACACGCCGGAGAACGTCGACACGTATCGCGTCGACAACGTCAATCTCGCGTACCGGAGCGCGGCTGTCGGTGCCAATCCCGCCGGCCCGACGACGGTTCAAATCTTCAACTCGCCGCTGCACGTCGAGCGCGCCGTCATGACCACGGCGATCTACGGCCAGGACTCGTACGCGATCGGCCGGCTCACCGTTATCGGCGGGCTCAGGTGGGAGCGGATCGAAGGCTACCTGCCCGCGCAGACCACGGGCGACAGCGAGTACTTCCCGGATGGGCTGGTCTTCACAGGTGTGACGATCAACAACGTCGTCCAGAACTACACAGTGCGGAAGTCGTTCCCGGAGGTCCGCCACGACCCGCTGTGGCACAACTTCGCCCCGCGCTTCAATGCGACTTATGACCTCAACGGCAACGGCCGCACGGTCATCAAAGGGTCGTGGGGCAAGTATCTCGACCAGATCAACACGGGCACGCCGCCCAATCCGAACGCGAACATCAATCAGTTGTATGCGTGGAACGACCTGAACAACGACCTGGTGTTCCAGCGGGGGAACGCGGTGTGGGACGGGTTGAAGTACGTCGGCGGCGAGTTCGGCGCGCTTTCTCAGACGAACAACCTCGCGGTTGCGATCTTCGATCCGACGCTTCGTCGTCCGTTCCGCGAAGAGACGACCGTCGGCATCGACCGCGAGCTGTTCCCGAATATTCGGGGCGGCCTGACCTACATTCATCGCCGCGAGCGCGACGTCCAGGGGACGGTCGATCAGGCCATCTCAGATTGGCCCACGCTGTACACTCAAACGCCAATCACCGAGCCCGGGCGTGACGGCTGCTTCGGCACAGAGACCACGGGCGGATGTCTGAGTGTGCCCAACTCCGCCGCTGACAATCAGCAACTGACGGTCTATTCGCTGAATACCGGCGCCGTGACGAATCCGGTCACCGTCAACGACGATCGGCTGGCCGTGCACTACAACGGACTCGAGGCGACGGTTGAGAAGCGGTTCAGCCACGGCTGGACCGTGCTCGGCGGATACACGTTCTCGAGTTCGCACGTGGAACTGACGAGCTTGTCGAACCCGAACAACGCGTTTGTCAATGCTACAGGCGAAACCAACCTCGGGCGTCGTCACCAGTTGAAGATCAACGGCTCCTACACGCTGCCGTACCAGATCGTGACGGGCGTCGAGTTCCGCATCCAGTCGGGGCTGCCGATTACTCGGACATACACCGTCCCACGCTGCACCGGGAGCGTCACGACCAACTGCATCAACCAGAACAACCAGTCGGTCAACGCCGAGCCCCGAGGTTCCGAGTTGCTGCCGGTGCTCAGCACGCTAGATGTCCGTATGGGCCGTTTCTTCACCTTCGGAGGCAGCCACCGCTTTGAAGCGACCATGGACGTCTACAATCTGACGAACGCGAATACGACGTACAGCGTCAGGACCACCACGGGCCTGACGAACATCCGCGTCGCCGGCGATGCAAACGCTCCACAGACGCCGATCCAGACGTTCCTGTCGCCGACGGGCGTGCTCGGACCGCGGATCATCCGCTTCAACTTCACGTACTGGTTCCACTGATCACCAGTTCGTGCGCAAGTATACGAAGGGCCGGCCGACGGGCCGGCCCTTTGTGTCTACCTCCGTCCCCCACCACCCTTAACCTGTGGAAAAAACCCCCGTCCCCCGTCGGGTGGCGATCTCGCGAATCACTCTCTGGCCGTGAAAACGGCCGTTCTCGATGAAGATGCGGCCGCTCTGGCGCCCCGCGACGACCGCGCCGGCGAGAAACAGATTCGGCACCGTCGTCTCGAATGTCTCGGGATCGTGCACGGGCGCCCCTTCCGCTTCGTCGATTTCCGCTCCCGCCATCCGCAGCAGCGTCGTGTCGGACCGGTATCCGGTCATCAGTAACACCGCGTCGGCCGGCTCGACCGTCTGAGCCGCGGGCGGCGGCGGAATCTCCGTCCCGGCCGGCGCCAGCACGATTTCTGCGGGCCGGATTTCGATGACGCGGGTCAGGAACCTCGCTTCGATCGCGCCTTCCTTGATGCGATTCTCGATGTCGGGCTTGACCCAGTACTTGATCGAGTCGCCGAGGGCCGCGCGGCGATGAACGATCAGGACTGACGCCCCCGCGCGATACAAATCGAGCGCGGCCTCGGCCGACGAGTTCTTGCCGCCGACGATGACGACCCGCCGGCGATAGAACCCGTACGGCTCCTTGTAATAGTGCGAGACGTGCGGGAGATGCTCGCCCGGAATGCCAAGCTCGTTGGCGACGTCGTACGCGCCCGTCGCCAGCACGACCGCCGACGCCGTCCAGTCGCGATGCGGCGCGTGCGCGCGCTGCGAGCGGACGTGAAACGTCCCGTCCGGCTTGACGCTCAACCCGACGACCGGCTCGTATTGCGCGACCTCGAGATCGAACGCGTCCGTCACCTTGCGGTAGTAGCGCAGCGCCTCGGCCCGCGTCGGCTTCTCGTACGGACTGACGAACGGCACGCCGCCAATCTCGAGCAGCTCCGGCGTCGTGAAGAACACCATGTGCGTCGGGTAGTGCAGGAGCGAGTTGACGAGCGCGCCCTGCTCGAGGACCTGATACCGGAGTCCGTGCTGTTTCGCGGCGATGGCGGCAGCCAGACCAGCCGGGCCGCCGCCGATGATGATCACGTCGAGAGTCACGTCAGACATCGTACGTCAGAAAAAACAGACGGGTCGGTCATCGCGCGTTGTAATCGATCCGGAGATTGCTGACGATGGCGATGGCGCGGCCGGGCGCGTCGAACGGCTCCTTGCCGGCGCGCGTGGTGATATCGAGCCGGACGCCGACGATGCCGATGGCGTTGACGCCGACGGGAATCGTCACACGCACCGCCTCCGGTTCACTCGGCGCGACAGCCTTGATGCCGCCGGGGCGTCCGCCGCCGCCAATGGTGTCGAACAGGTCCTCCCGGCTGCGGAACTCACGCATCACCGCAGCCTGCTCGATCGTTTCACCCGTCGGCTTCAGCACGGCGACGACCGCGAGATGCCTGGTGAACGCCAGGCTCGGGTCGAGCGTCACGATCGGCACGAGAAACCGATTGTGCAGATCGAACAGCAGCGTCGCGGCGCCGATGTGCGCCGGAATCGACATCGACACGCTGCCGTCGCCCGAGCTGGCGATCACGACGTCGCAGAACTGCCGCTTGGTCTTCTGGCCCACCCCGAGGTCGGCCGCGCACTTCACGTCGTTCGACGTCCGTCGTCCACTCCGCTGCGGCGAACCCGACGCCAGCGGCGCCGCCGTGAGCACGGCGAGCAGGATCGGCAGCCAGAGGCGGCACATCCCGGCGAGTATACAAAAAAGACTGCGATGACCCGCCGCCGCGACGGACGGGTACCATGGGGTGATGCCCCGCTATCCGCAGCGCATCGTCTGCCTCACCGAAGAGACGACGGAAACCTTGTATCTGCTCGGCGCAGGCGATCGCGTGGTCGGCGTCTCGGGGTACACGGTGCGGCCGCCGGAAGCGCGCGAAAAGCCGCGGGTCTCGGCCTTCATTCACGCGCGATTCGACAAGATCGCCGCGCTCAAGCCCGATCTCGTGCTCGCCTTCTCCGATCTCCAGGCCGACATTGCCGCGGAATTGATCCGGCGCGGCTGCAACGTCGTCGCCTTCAACCAGCGGAGCGTCGACGAGATTTTCCAGATGATCCGCATGGTCGGCGGCCTGGTCGGCCTGGCGGATCGCGCCGATGCGCTCGCAGATCGGCTGGAGGGACACCTCGATCGCATCCGCGCGTCGGCGGCGCGCTTTCCGCGGCGTCCTCGCGTGTACTTCGAGGAGTGGGACGACCCGTTGATTTCCGGCATCCGGTGGGTGGACGAACTGATCGAAATCGCCGGCGGCGACACCGTCTTCCCTGAACGACGCGCGGCCGCACTCGCCAAGGATCGGATCGTGTCGCCCGACGAGGTGCGGGCGGCGGCGCCGGACGCCATTCTCGCGTCGTGGTGCGGCAAGAAAGTCAACAAGGCGCGGATTGCGAACCGGGACGGCTGGGCCACGATCCCGGCGGTCGACCGGGGCCACATCTACGAGATCAAGTCGACGTACATCCTTCAGCCGGGACCGGCATCATTGTCCGAAGGCGTGAGGCAGGTTCACGCGCTCCTCGGCCGCGTCGTCGGCGTCACGCCGGACGAATCACTGCATCCCGAAGAGCGGCTCGATGGGTAAATGCGGCGGACTTGGGAACCAGTCCGCCCTACTCTGGCACGCACCCGATGCCGAGCGACACCGATTCGCGCATCGGCATGGTGCCGGCACGATAGCGAATCAGCTCGAGGAACTCCGACCGCGTCCGCGCGTCGTGGTGGAAGACCCCGAGCATCGCGCTCGTGACCGTCACCGAGTTCTGCTTTTCAACGCCGCGCATCGCCATGCACAGGTGCGTCGCCTCCATGACGACGGCGACGCCGAGCGGGGCGATCTTGCTCTCGATGGTCGTCGCGATCTGCGACGTCAATCGCTCCTGGACCTGCAGACGCCGGCCGAACGCATCGACGATGCGTGGGATCTTGCTCAGACCGATGACGCGTCCGTCGGGAATGTACGCGAGGTGGCACTTGCCGAAGAACGGCAGCAGGTGATGCTCGCACATGCTGTAGAAGTCGATGTCCCGGACGATCACCATCTCGTTATACTCGACAGTGAAGAGCGCCGAGTTGATGAGCTTGTCGATGTCCGTCTGGTATCCGCTCGTCAGAAACTGTAGTGAGTTCTCGACGCGGCGCGGGGTTTCGCGGAGGCCCTCGCGCTCGGGATCCTCGCCGATCTCGGTGAGCAATTGTCGAATCGTGTCCCGCATGTCCGCATTCTACCTCGCAGTTACAGGCGTCCTGGGCGCGGCTCTTTTCGCACAATCACCCAACCCCGACGAGCTGTATCGACAGCGCGAGAACATGACGCTCGCCCGCCAGGCGGCGGACATCTGGGGCGCGCGCGCGGAGGGCGGTCAGGATTTCGAAGCCGCGTGGAAGCTCGGCCGTGCCTGCTACTGGATCGGCACGCACGACGAGGAGTCGCGTCGCCGCCCGGCGCTCGAGCGCGGCGTCGCGGCCGGTGAGCAGGCGTTCAAACTGAAGCCGGACGCGCCCGAAGGACATTTCTGGATGGCCGCCAACATGGGCGCGCTCGCCGAATCCTTCGGCCTGGGCCAGGGATTGAAGTACCGGGGCCGGATCAGAGATGAGCTGCAGCGCGTCCTCACGATCGATCCCGGCTGGCTTCAGGGATCCGCCGATCGCGCGCTCGGCTGGTGGTACCACATGGTGCCGGGCCTCTTCGGCGGCAGCGAAAAGAAGGCGGAGGAGCATCTCCGGCGCGCGCTGACGTTCAACCCGAAGAGCACGGCGACGCTGTACTTCCTTGGCGAGGTCCTGCTCGAGCAGGGACGCAAGGCCGACGCGCGCGCGACCCTTCAGCAGGTGCTCGACGCGCCCGACGATCCGGACTGGATCCCGGAAGATCGCGATTTCAAGCAGAAGGCGGCGGCGAAGCTGAAGACGATCAAGTGACCCACTTCGAAGTTCGAAGTTAGTACTTGTAGAACCCTTCGCCCGCTTTGCGGCCGGTCTTGCCGGCGAGCACCATGCGCTTGAGAAGCGGCGGCGCGGCGAACATCGGATCCTTGTACTCGTCGAACATGATGTTCGCGATGTAGTACGTCGTGTCGAGGCCGACGAAGTCGAGAAGGGTGAGCGGCCCCATCGGGTGGCCGCAGCCGAGCTTCATACCCTTGTCGATGTCCTCGATGGTGCCGAGGCCGCGCTCGTAGCAGCGAATGGCGTCCAGCAGGTACGGCACGAGGAGCCGGTTGACGATGAATCCCGGCTTGTCGGGGGCCGTGATGGGTTCCTTCCCGAGCGAACGCGAGAAATCCATGAGCGACTGGTACGTCTCGTCGCTCGTCGTGAGGCCGCGGACCACCTCGACCAGCTTCATCAGCGGCACCGGATTGAAGAAATGCAGACCGCCGAACCGGTCCGGCCGCTTCGTCCGCGCCGCAAGCTCCGTGATGCAGAGTGACGACGTGTTCGACGCGAGAATGGCGTGCGCGCCGACGACGCTTTCGAGCGCGGTGTAGCCGGCGCTCTTCTCGTCGATGTTCTCGATGATGGCCTCGACGATCAGGTCGCACGACGCCATCGCGCCGAAATCGGTCGCGCCCGAGAGATTGCCCAGCGTGCCGTCTCGCTGCTCCGTCGTCACCTTCCCTTTGGCAACGCCGTCGTCCAGAAACTTGCGAATGCGGCCGAGCCCCTTGTCGAGGAGACCTTGATTCACTTCACGGACGATCGTCTTGTAGCCTGACGCCGCGGACACCTGGGCAATGCCCGCGCCCATCAGCCCGCAACCAAGAACCCCTACTGTTCGTATCGGCATCAAGGACCCTTTCGCAGAAACTTAGAACTCAGAACTTAGAACTCAGAACTGAAGTTCTGAGTTCAGAGTTCTAAGTTCTAAGTTTTCAGAGTCTTTCAATGATCGCGGCAATCCCCTGCCCGCCGCCGATGCAGGCGGTCGCGAGGCCGTACTTCTTTCCGCGGCGGCCCAGTTCGAGCGTGAGTGTCAGCAGCAGCCGCGTCCCCGTCATGCCGAGCGGATGGCCGAGCGCAATGGCGCCGCCGTTCACGTTCGTCTTTTCGCGATCGAGACCCAGTTCCTTCTCGACGGCGAGGTACTGACCCGCGAACGCTTCGTTGACCTCGATGAGATCGATTTGATCGAGCGTCATTCCGGCCTTGGCGAGGGCCTTGCGCGTGGCCGGAGCCGGACCCATCCCCATGTACGACGGATCGACCCCCACTGCGGCCCAGTTGACGAGACGTGCGAGGGGCCGCAGTGATTTCTCCTTGACCGCACGTGCCGACGCCAGCATCAGGGCGGCGCCGCCATCGACGATCCCGCTGGCGTTGCCCGCTGTCACTGTGCCGTCCTTCGAAAACGCCGGTGGCAATTTGGCGAGACCTTCGAGCGTTGTGTCCGGCCGCAGATGATCGTCCTTGTCGACGATCGTCACGCCCTTCCGCGACTTGATCTCGACCGGTACGACCTCTTCGGCGAACCGGCAAGCGGCCCACGCCGCGGCCGCCGCCTGTTGGCTGCGCAACGCGTAGGCGTCCTGCTCCTCGCGCGAGATGTTGTACTTCGCCGCGCATTTCTCCGCCGTCTGCGCCATGAACAGTCCGCAGTACGGATCGAGCAGCGCCTCGTACAGATAATCCTCGAGCTTGCCCTGCCCCAACCGGAGGCCGGACCGCAGCCCGCGGATCACGTGCGGGGCCTGGCTCATGTTTTCGATCCCGCCTGTGAGGACGATCTCCGCGTCGCCAAGCTGGATGAGCTGCGCGCCGCTGACCGCGGCCTGAATTCCGGATCCGCAGAGCCGGTTCACGGTCAGCGCCGGAACTTCGATCGGCACGCCGGCTTTGAGTGCGACATGCCGCGCGCCGTAAATCGCGTCGCTGCTCGTCTGCAGGACGTTGCCGACGACGACGTGATCGATCCATTCGGGTTTCACGCCCGTCCGGTCGAACGTCGCCCGTGCCGCCGTGGCGCCCAGCTCGAGCGCCGAGACGTCTTTGAGCGCGCCCGTGTACTCGGTCATCGGCGTGCGCGCGCCGCCAACTATGAAAACGTCTGTCATGTCAGAACCCCGTCGGCCGAACCTAACCACCTACGCCAAGGCTACGGTGGTCCGCCGTAGCTCAGCGAAGGCGGAAGGATCGGCCCTCCACCTTTCAGGCTTTCAGGCTCTCGGGCTTCTATCCGTGCGCCCGTACCTTCCCTGCCACCCAATCCCCGACTTCCCTCGTCCCAAGCTTGCCACCGATGTCCGGCGTCGTCTGCCCTGCGAGCACGGCGGCTTCGACGGCCCGCTCGATCAGAGCTGCAGCGTCCGCTTTGCCGATGGTTTCGAGCAGCAGCGCCGCCGAGAGCATCGCACCCATGGGATTCGCAACGTTTTTCCCCGCCAGCGGCGGCGCCGAGCCGTGCACCGGTTCGAAGAGCGACGTGCGGCCGGGATGGATGTTGCCGGATGCCGCCATCCCCAACCCGCCCTGGAGGGCGCCGCCGATGTCGGTGACGATGTCGCCGAACATGTTGTTGGTCACGATGACCTGAAACATGCCGGGATCTTTCACGAGAAACATCGCCAGCGCGTCGACGTACATCTGCGTGGCGTCGATTTGCGGGTATTCGGCGGCGACCTCACGGAAGACCCGCAGCCAGAGCGCGTGACCGTGAATCATCGCGTTGCTCTTGTCGGCCATGCAGACCTTCTTGAGCCCGCGCGCCACGGCGTACTCGAAGGCGTGCCGGATGATCCGGTTCACGCCCTTGAACGTGTTGATCTCCTCCTGCACCGCGATTTCGTCGGGCGTGCCGGCCTTGAATCGCCCGCCGACGCCCACGTAGGCGCCTTCGGTGTTCTCGCGAAAGACGACGAAGTTGACGTCGGATTTGCCGCGGTCCTTCAGCGGACACAGCCGCTCGTCCAGCAAGCGGACCGGCCGATAGTTGACGTACAGATCGAGCTCGAACCGGATGCCGAGGAGGATGTCGCGAATGTGCCGGTTGTCGGGCACGCGCGGATCGCCCAGCGCGCCGAGCAGCGCCGCGTCGAAGTCGTCGCGCAGCATCGCGTAGCCGTTCGGCGGCATCGAGACACCGGTCGACAAGTAGTGATCGGCGCTCCACGGCAGCGTCTGCAGCTCGAGCCTCTCGCCGGTCACTGCGGCCGCCGCCTCGATGGCTTTGACAGCTTCGGCGGTGACTTCCTTGCCGATACCGTCCCCCGGAATCACCGCTATGCGCACGGACGTCCTCTCACGAGACACCCCAACCTTCAATCATAACGAAAACAGGTCCTCACTGCCGGAACTTCTGCCCTGCTTGATAGAGACGCAGCCGCGATTCGAGCTCCGGAAGGATGTCTGCGCGCCCCTTCAGGCGTGCGAGTCGAATCGCTTCCATCTCCGTGGCCGACGCATCAGGAAAGCGATTCATTTCGGCGTAGGCCGCCGCGAGTGTGTCCAGGGATTCGACGTCCTGCGCGTTCGTCAGCTTGAGCGCCCGTGACGCGATCTCGACCGCACGCGTGCCATCTCGAACCGCGTCGTCGGCCGACGTCGCCATCAGCCAGCCGGCGCGATTGAGCAGAAAGACGTCGTCCGGCTCTTTCTGGAGTGCGAGCAGGAAGTACTTCAGCGCAGACTGCATGCGTCCTTGTGAGGCGTAGGCTTCGCCGAGATTCCCGTACACCTGCGTGTATTCCGGGTTGAGCGAAAGCGCGCGCTCGAGCCGTCCGATGCCTTCGTCGAATTTCCCGGCCGAACACAAGACCACGCCCAGGTTGAGCTGCGCCGACGCGTTGCGTTCGTCGAGACCGACGGCCGTCCGAAGCTGCGCCTCGGCCTCCGCATGCCGTCGCTGCTTCAGCAACTCCAACCCGTACGTGATTCGCGCGCGCGGGTTCGCCGGCCGTTTCTGAATGGCATCGCGCCAGAGAACCTCCTGACTCACGTAGTCGAGATTCCTTTGACGGGTCATCGCTCCGAACGCGACGGCAGCTCCGGCGATCGCCAGAAGCCCGGCGAGAGCCGCGCCGCGTCGCGCCGAATGACGCGCGGGCAATGGCGCAAGCAAGCGTTGCCCGATTGCATGGATGCCGATGACGATGGTCGCGATGACGGGTGCGAGCGGCAGATACATGCGGTGCTCGGCGGCAATCTCCGTCACGATCGGCAGCACGCTCGACGATGGCGCGAGAATCAGAAAAAATGCAGCGCCCGCGAATCCGAGGGGATACCGCCACACGACCCCGAGGATCGTGAGCGCGACAGCCACGGAGAGGAAGAGCACCTGCGGCCACACCTGCGCGAGCGAGGTGACTCTCGGCCAGCCGTAGTCAATCACGATGGTCAGAGGCGCCACGGCAAGGGTCAGGTAATGGACGATCACCTGGCTCTGCGTCAGCAGATACGACCACGCCGTCCAGCCTTCGAGGCCGAACCCTACCGAACGGCCGCGAGGTTCGATCGCGACGAGAACGGCGAGGATCACCCACGTCGAAGCGAGCGCGAGATACAGGGGCCAGCGGACTTGAGGCTTGAGGCTCGAGGCTTGGGGCGTGGGGCTTGTGGCTTGGGACTTGGGGCGTGACAAGAAGACGAAGTCCCACAGCGCGACGACGATCGGCGCGGAGACCATGACCTCCTTCGTGCCCATGCCAAGAGCACAAATCGCGACGGCGCCGACGGACCAGCGACGGCCGGCGGAAGATCCAGTCTCCTCCCACGCGCGAATCGCGCAGTAGAGCGTCGACAAATAGAACAGTCCCATCAGCGACTCGACCCGCTGCACGAGGTACGTCACGGACTCGGTGTGGAGCGGATGCACGATCCAGAGCAGCGCCACGGCAAAGGCCAGTGGTGTTGAGGCCGCAGCGAATCGATCGCGCATGCGCGGCGACAACAGCGTCCGTCTCACCACTCCGAACAACACCAGACCCGCGCAGAGATGAATGGCCAGATTGAAGGCGTGATAGCCCCAGAGGTTTCTCTTGAACCGCGCATCGATGCCAAACGTCGGGACGTCGGCGGTCGGCGTCATCACGTCGCGCACGTCAGCCGGCGCCAGTGCGTAGCTCACGGCAAACGAGAGCGCGGCAACCGGCCGGCCCGACACGGTGACTTGCGCGGGCGCGGACATCGCGCGCGTCAGCGGCCAGAGACTTCGAATGTGCGGGTTCTCGACGATGGCGGGTGTGTCGTCGAAGACGAACGCGCCGGAAAAGCTGTTGGAGTACGCCCAGATGCCAGCAGCAGCAATACCCGCGATGGCGAGCCACACGCGCGATGCGTGCACGCGCGGTCTTACCTCTGCCCTTTGTCCTTTGCCCTTTGCCCTTGACGCGCGCGCCACCATCGCAGGGTTGGCGCGCTCACGCCCGCTCGACGGCCAACGCCATGCCGAGACCACCGCTCACGCACAGCGTCGCGAGCCCGCGCTTTGCGTCGCGACGCGCCATTTCGTAGAGAAGCGTGACCAGGATGCGCGTGCCGGTACAGCCAATCGGATGCCCGAGCGCGATCGCGCCGCCGTTGACGTTGAGACGATCGCGGTCGATCGGCACGTCGCGCAGGACGGCCAGCACCTGCGGCGCGAAGGCCTCGTTCAATTCGACGAGATCGAAGTCGCCGACCGAGAGCTTCAATCGTGCGAGCAGTTGCTGAATCGCCGGCACCGGACCGATGCCCATGATTCGCGGATCGACGCCCGTCGTCACCCACCCCAGAATGCGAGCGAGAGGGCGCGCGCCTCGACGCTGGGCTTCGTCCTCGCTCGTGAGGACCACGGCCGCGCCGCCGTCGGTGATTCCGGAGGAGGAGCCGGCCGTGATGATGCCCGCGTGCCCGTCAACCGGATCGAATACCAGCGGCAGCTTCCGCAATCCCTCAATCGTCGTCCCCGGCCGCGGATGCTCGTCGACGTCGAGCTCGACCGGTTTGCCTTTCGCATCCCGTCCGGGCGCCGGTGTGATTTCGTCCTTGAATCGTCCCGCGGTCAGCGCCGCCTCGGCGCGCCGCTGGCTCTCGAGAGAATACTGATCGGACTCTTCGCGGGTGATGCCGTACTGCCGCGCGAGCACTTCCGCAGTTTGGCCCATGATCAGCTGCGAGAGCGGATCGAAGAACCCGTCGCGGTACATCGCGTCGACGAGCGTCATGTTGCCCATCTTGTGGCCCCAGCGCCCGTCCTCGCTTTCGACCAGGTGCGGCATGCGGCTCATCGATTCGATGCCGCCGGCGAGGACGATTCGCGATTGACCCAACAGGATCGCCTGCGCGCCGAGCGCCACTGACTGAAGGCCGGAAGCGCACGCCTGATTGATCGTCTGCGCAGGCACGCGATCCGGAAGCCCGGCGCGGCGTCCGGTTTGCCGGGCCGGATTCGGCCCGGACCCCGCCTGCCTGCCATGTCCCACCATGACCTCGTCGACCTCGTCGGGCGCGACGCCGGCACGCGTCATGGCCGCCGACGCTGCCCGCGCACCGAGCTCGGCGGGATGTGTGGCCCGGAGCGTGCCGCCGTACCTGCCGATCGGGGTCCGCGCGGCACCGATGATCACGACTGGAACCATGCGGTCGATCATAGGCGCAGATGGAGGGATGGACCCGTTGACGCGGACTGACCGGAGTCTGACCCCGGTCTGACCCCGGTCTGACCCGTTTCCAAAATGCCCCACGGCAGTATGCCGTCATGGTTTTCGAGCACTTCATCCACAGTTGTGGCTGTTCGTCCCTCGATATGCCGTCATTCGACTGGGATGGACGGTTGTATACTCCGGGCAACACCCCAGCCCGTCCGGCCCCTGCCAACTCCCAAGCCGGACGTGCACGAGCTGTCCCGCAGCTCGGGGTGGGAGGAGAACAACGTGATGCGTAGCTGGAGGTTCATCACCCTCGTGGCGGCGCTGTACGCGCTCGCCGCAGCCGTGCCCGCAACCGCACAGGAAACACGCGGATCGATCGAAGGCGTCGTGAAGGACGCCACCGGCGGCGCGCTTCCGGGCGTCACCGTGACCGCCAAGCACTATGCGACGTCGGCGTCGCAGTCGACGGTGAGTGACGCAAATGGCGTGTACCGGTTCCCCGCGCTGCCGGTGGGACTGTACGCGGTGGCCGCGAACCTCTCGGGCTTCAACCCGACGACGGTCGAAAAGGTCGACGTGAAAATCGGCGACCTGCTCAAGATTGACCTCATCATGACAGTGGCGGGCGTCACGATTTCCGAAACCGTGCGCGGCGAGCTGCCGATGGTTGACGTCAAACAGAACGCGGTCACGTCGACCGTCAGTGGCGAACTCATCGATCTCTTACCCAAGGGCCGTGACTATCTGTCGGCGCTGACGATGATTCCCGGGACGAACTACGAGACGGACATCAGCGGCTCGCGCGCGACCGGCCTGCTGATTGACGGCGCATCCCAGTCGGAAAACCGGTTCCTGATCGACGGCCAGGACACCACGAACCTCCGCACCGGCACGTCGGGCAAGGACGTCATCGTCGATTTCATCGATCAGATTCAGGTGAAGCAATCGGGCTATGCCGCCGAGTTCCGCGCGACGACCGGCGGCGTCGTGAGCGCGATCACCAAGAGCGGAACCAACTCGTATCACGGCGATATCGCGGCCGATTACCGCGGCAAGCTGTTGAACGGAGTCATGGGCGATGTCCGACCGACGTTGAATTTGAACACGACCAGCAGTGCGAACAACCCGCCGGCCGAGTACGTCACCACGCCACGCACCACCGAATACGAGCGTTACACGCTGGAACCCGTGTACGACATCGGCGGTCCCGTCATGAAGAACCGCATGTGGTTCTTCTTCGGATACAACCCGCTCATCACGAACCAGGACCGAACGGTGCAGTGGTTGAATCCCGTTTCCGCCGGCGTGACCTATCCGGCGACTCAGACGTTCAACAAGAAGGACACCGATACGCGGTACCTGTACAACCTCACGCTCCAACTCACGCAGAACCTGCGCGCGCGCGTGAACGGCAATAACCAGCGCCTCTCGACCGGTCTCGCGCTGCCGAACATCGACGCGACGACGTTCGTGGTGTCCGACAACGGCGACACGATCGGCGTCAGCAACAGCAACCCGGCGACGTTCAATCCGCGGACGAATGTCCATCGCTTCGACGCCAATGATTCCTACAGCGCCACACTCGATTGGGTCATCGACAACAAGACCTACGCCAACTTCACGGGCGGCTACCTCGGCGCGTTGAGCAAGGACACCGGCGGCGACTACTACCACGGCGTCGTGCGAACGTTCAACAGCTCGAACATCGGATTACTCGACGTTCCGCCGGAGCTTCAAAATGCCCAGAATTTTGTGGACAACCCGACGAACAGCTTCCGCAACAAGGACAACTACTACCGGTACAACATCCAGGGCGACCTCACGCGCTTTGTCGAGTTCAAGGGGCAGCACGCCTTCAAGGTAGGCCTCCAGTACGAGCGACTCGGCAACGACGTCGACTTCGGAAATCAGTTCCCGGCCGTCACGCTGTTCTGGAACCAGACGCGCACGACGCTCGATCAACGTCAGGTACGCGGGAAATACGGGTACTACACCGTCAACCGCGTGTTCACGATCGGCAACATCAAGTCGAACAACCTCGGCTTCTTCATCCAGGATCAGTGGACGATGAACCAGAGGCTGACGCTCAACTACGGCCTGCGGATGGATCAGACGAACTTGCCGTCGTACCGCCCGGAAAACCCGGGCATCACCTTCGGGTGGGGCGACAAGGTGGCGCCGCGCCTCGGGTTCGCGTACGACATCAAGGGCGACAGCAAGTGGAAGGCGTTCGGCTCGTGGGGTCTCTTCTACGACATCGAGAAGCTCGAGATGCCGCGCGGCGCCTGGGGCGCCGACCACTCAAACGCGCAGTACTGGACGCTCGACACGTACGACTGGCCCTCCATCAACTGCACTGAGTTCCCGACCAGCGCGTGCCCAGGGACATGGATTGAACAGAACGACCTGCGACACGTCTCGAACGATCCGGCCAACAACCTGGTCGATCCCAACCTGAAGCCGTACAAGTCCGGCGAGCTGGTTTTCGGCCTCGATCACGAGCTCACCCGGCTGATTTCCGTCGGCACGCGCTACACGCACAAGTGGGTCTACAACGCCATCGAGGACGTGGGCGTGCAGGTGCCCGGCGTGGGCGAGGTCTTCTACATCGCCAATCCCGGCTACGGGCTCGGCGCGTATCCGCTGGGCACCGATTGGCCGCGCTCGCCGTTCCCGGTGCGCGACTATGACGGTGTCGAATTGAATTTCCGCCGGCGGCTGCAGAACAACTGGTCGTTCACCGGCAACTTCCTGATCAGCCGGCTCAACGGCAACTACTCGGGGCTCAGCAACAACGGCTCGGAGTCGAACCGCAACAGCCCGAACGTCACCAGGCTCTGGGATGGTCTGTTCATGAACTACACCGAGAAGGGCTGCCCGCCGATTACCGACTGCGACGGCTACGAGAACTACGGACGCATCAGCACGGACCGGCCGTTCCAGCTCAAGCTGCAGGGGACCTACATCTTCAAGTGGGGCACGTCGCTGGGCGTGACGTTCGTCGGCCAGAGCGGCAACCTGCAGACGTCGTCGGTCACCTACAAGGGCGTTCCGGTGCAGCTGTACGCGACGGGCGACCTCGCGCGCACGACGACCTACAGCAACACCGACATCAACCTGGCCCACACGGTCACGGTGGCTCGAAACAAGCGCATTACGATGCAGTTCAACGTAACGAACCTGTTCGACCAGGACTTCACCGCGACACTCGCGACGTCGCCCTGGCGCGATGCGCTGGTGCTGCCGAACGACAACTGCACGACCTGCGCGGCGTCGTTCTTCGCCGGATTCGACACGCGCGCGACGCAGGCGGCGCGAAATGCGGCGAATCCGAACGTGAGCCGTATCGATCCCCGCTACCGGCTGCCCAGCGCCTTCCGCGGGGCCCGCACCGCGCGTTTGTATCTGAGATTCTCGTTCTAGCGCGTTCGGCGTACATGCAAAGGGCGGCTGGGATTTTCCAGTCGCCCTTTTTATTTTGGATCGCGGACTTAGGAACCAGTCCGCGCTACTGAAACCAGTCCGCGCTACGGAACCAGTCGGCCTACTTCTTGACCTTCGTCCCGCTGCCGTCGCTCAGGTGCTTCGCGGCCGCGACGCCGTTGATGATGTCGAGAATCTCGGGCGGCACGGTGAAGGAAATCGTCACGCTCTTGCCCATCCCGCTGACCTGCAGCGCGTTCAACATCGCTTCGATCCGCTTGTCCTGACCGCTGACGAGCCGGCCGGCCGCGAGCGCGCCGTTGACGACCGCTTTCAATTCCTCGGCGGCCTTTTCGTCGCGCGCTTCGGCGCGGACGGTGCCGTTGACGCCGCCGTTGAAGTTGGTGCTGACGGCGAACCACTGCACTGCCGGCAGATGGGTCGCGACCTCAGTCGGCAGTGTCTTGCTCCTGGAAATCGCCTCGAAATTGCCGACCACCCATGCGTCGCTGCCGGCCTGGACTTCGCCGACCAGCTTCATGAGATCCGCGTTGCCGGTCACGTTCTGACGTGTCGCGTTCGCGTCGATCGCACGCTCGATCGCCACGCGGTCGCCGAACGCCAGAAGGCCGCCCTCGAGAAATGCGACCGCGCTATGACCGACCTGATCGCCCGCGCCGCCGCCCCCGTGGGCGTACGGGCTGTTCTCAAAGGTGATCAGCTTCTTGCCCTTGTACTCCTGAGCCGTACCGCCGTGCTGAACGGCAAGCGCCTCGAGATGTCCGGTGTTGAACCGGCCGCGGACCAGCACCAGCCCATGCTCATCCGGACCGAAGCCGACAGTTCCGGCGACCACACTGTCGATGTCCCGTTCGATGTCGATCCCCAACTCCGCCTGGAGCTTCGTTTTTTCGTCGCCGGTCGGCAGCACCTGGCGCAGCCGCTGGGTGAACTGCGAATTCATGATCGTCGTGACGTTGGCGTACGCCACGCCATTCACGTCGGCGGGCAGATACGCGAATTCCGCCGGTCCCCCCCGCCCTGTGAGCGGAAGGTTCCCGTTGTAATAAGCCACCGCCCCCACGCCAAGCCCGAGGACGATGACCAACGCCGAACCGATCATGAAATAACGGGTTCGTTGGGACATAAATTGTTCCTTACAAAGAGATTATACGGATTTAACACTCCAAGAGTTCGGATCGGCCGCCCAGCAGCCCGATCTATTGCTCCAGGACGTATTCGCGCTTCTCGATGGCCCTCGTCGCAAGCCACAACCCGATGACCTCAATCAACGCCAGGGTGATGATGGAGCGGAGAAAGCTTGGAGTTTCCCGGAAAATCGACTGAATCAGGCTCATCGTGGACTCGCCGGGCATCGCGTGCGGGACGAGGCCTTGAAGGTAATACGCGACGGTGTAGAGCTTGAGATAGCCGGGCAGCGCCATCGCCGTCGGCTCCCATACGAAGACCAGCGCCAGCCCGACGAGCAGCGGGCGCTTCATGGCGGTGCCGATCATCGCGAAGACCGCGCCATAGACGGCCAGGCCCAGCGCGAGCAGGCCGAGGTCCTTGACGAGGTCGACGAAACTCCCGGCGATCGATCCGCCAATCGGGACGATGAGCAGCCAGACGATGACGACCGAGGGCAGAACGACGCAGATCGTGCAGGCCAGGTACGCCAGGTACTTGCCGAGCACGACGGCCCCGCGCGGAATGGGGCGCGTGAAGAGGTAGGTAATCGTCTTGTCGTCGACTTCGTCGGCGATGAGCGAGGTCCCGTAAAAGACCCCAAGTACCGGCACGCTGAAGCGGACGAAGAAGACCCAGATCATGAGGCCGAAGATGACCGGTCCGGTGACCGCGGCATTGTTGACCCGCATCCCTGGCGCGCCGAGCTCGTGCAGCAGCCTGACGATGGCCGCGAGCAGCACCGGCAGGCCGACGACGAGTCCCATGAAGACGGTGCGGCGCGACCACAACATCTCGCCGAGCGAAATGTCGAAGACCCGCAAAGAGGCGAAGAGAGTGCTCGGAGCGCGACGTTCGGAGGTCACGTTTTCACCAGGTACTTGAAGACCGCCTGCAGGTTGTCGTCAGGCGACGTCACTTCTCCCACCGTGCCGGACTCGCCGGCCGCGACGAGCTGCGTCAGGCGGCCGTAGAAGTCGTCCGGCT
>Ga0111539_10003983_pt1 | contig 19412 bp, 14 predicted proteins | sample RhiMethybrSRZTD1_FD_79667 | JGI IMG/M metagenome (GOLD analysis project Ga0111539, IMG submission 79667) | Populus rhizosphere microbial communities from Tennessee, USA - Rhizosphere MetaG P. TD hybrid SRZTD1 (version 2) (version 2) | ecosystem: Host-associated > Plants > Roots > Rhizosphere >... | reverse complement strand
TCGACGACAAGCTCATGGTCCAGGACGACATCGCCGGTGAAGTCACCAGCGCTCTACGAAGATCTATCGACTAGTGCCTTCAGCCTGAATCTGGAGCTTCACGTCGTCGCTCGCGAACAGCATGTAGCGCGTCATGCCGAATGACGACCGCTTCACATTGGCCGTCGCTACGATCGCGCAGCGCCCACCCGACAGACTCGAATCCTCGCAGTCGTAGCTGGAAACTTGCAGCGGCACCGCCCGCGTGACGCCAAGCAGAGTCAGCTCGCCATCGATGCGCGCGGGCTTACCTTGCGAAAACACAATGCGCTGGGCGCGGTAGGCGATCTCGGGATGCGCTTCGGTGTCGAGCATCGACGGACCGCGCACGAACTTCGTCGTGGCGTGGCTGCTCGCCTGGAGCGAGCGCGCGTCGATGACGATGTCCAGCTCGCCGCGCTCCCCGGCAGAATCGAGCATCACGGTGCCGGCGCTGTGCCGGAACTCACCGCGCTGCAGAGTCCCCATGCTGCGCATTTCGAACGCCACGACGGTGTGGCTCGGATCCAGCGTGAACTCGGTCGCGCCGGCGTGGGGATGCGACAGGAGCGCGCCGACGCCGATGAGAGCCGCGAGCCACGTGTGTCGATTGAGCATGGGCGCAAGCATGGCCCCGCGCGCCCGGCGCCTCTGTCAACCCGTTGACACAACCGGTGCCGGGAGAAGAAATCAGGGGAAACTCAGCAGTGCAGCAATTCAGTAGCCGTGCGCGCTACAGCACTCGACCAGAGAGGCATCGTCGGCGGAAGCCCGCGCGCACGCGATCCCCACCCGATCGGCCTGCCAGTCGCGCCACTCGGCGTCGCCGTGACCCAACAGATCGCGCACTTCCTTCGCCGCCCCTGCCAGGTAGGCCTCGCTGACGCTGCAGTAGCGGGAAATCAGGCCGCCGGCGAGGCAATGTGTACGCTTGTCCGGCAGATCGGCGGGCAATTTCTGGTGCAGGACGGCCTGCATGCAGCCGTAGGAGGATTGCGCAAGCCGCGGCGGGCGGTTTGCAATGCTGGCGCAAGCGGTAAGATTCGCCACCGTCACCAGTGACACAGCGATACGCACAACGTTCATGAGCGAGTTGACCATTTACCACAATCCCGCGTGCAGCAAGAGCCGCGAGACGCTGGCGCTGATCAAGGCGAGCGGCCACGAGCCGCGCGTCGTCGAATATCTCAAGACGCCGCCGAGCGAAGCCGAGCTGGCCGCCATCCTGCGCAAGCTGGACATCCGTCCGCTGCAGCTCGTGCGCCGCAATGAGCAGATCTTCAAGGACAAGTATGCCGGCCGGAACCTCGGCGACAAGGAATGGATCAAGGCGATGATCGAGCACCCGATCCTGATGCAGCGGCCGATCGTGGTGCGCGGCGAGGCGGCCGTCATCGGACGACCGCCGGAAGACGTCAAGCCGCTCCTCAAGTCTTCGTAGGCGTGACGTTCGCGTTCAGGCGGAACAGATTGGTCGGGTCGTACTTCGTCTTGAGCGCGACCAGCCGCGGATAGTTGCCGCGGTAGTTCTCGTTGATCGCCTTTGCGGTCACTTCGCGCGCCATGTCGTTGACGTAGAACCCGCGCGTGAACGGCTCGATCCCCTTCCAGTACGTCCGCGCCGCTTCGATATGCGGTGCCGAGTCCTTGTCGCCGACCGGCCACGCAACAACCGTCATGAAGTTGGCGATCGCGTAGCGATGCGCGAATGCAGTCGCGTCGTCGGGAACGCGCCCGCCGGCGCCGCCGCAGTGCTGCGCGAACAGCACCGTCGTGCGCCGCGGATCGCCGTGAAATCCCTCGACCATCGCGGTGATCATCTCACCCGGCACCTTGCCGACGAATCCGCCCTTCAGATACGAAGCGATGGCGCGCGTGTCGGTCGAATCGCCTGACCGCTGCACCTGCGTGTATTCCATTTTCTTGATCGAGTCTTTCAGCGGCGTGCCCAGCTTGCGAATCGGCGCGAACGCCTTCTCGGCATCCGCCTCCGGTCCGCAGTAGCACACCTGCACTGCGGCCATGCCGGGCGCGTCGCCGGGCAGCTGCATCACCGTCGGATCCATGTACAGCTCGTCGGGTGCAACCGGCGCGTACTCGCTCCACATCGTCAGCACTTCCCGTGCCTTGGCGATCGGGAACACAACCGAGCCAGCGATGACTTCGCGTTGCATCGGATGCAGCTTGAACTCGAACTGCGTGACCACGCCGAAGTTGCCGCTGCCGCCGCGTGCGCCCCAGTAGAGCTCCGGATTCTCCTTGGCGCTCGCGTGTACGAGCTTGCCATCGGCGGTGACGATGTCGATGGCCTCGACGTTGTCGATGGCCATGCCGAACTTGCGGGCGACGCGACCGAAGCCGCCGCCGAGCGTCAGCCCGCCCACGCCGGTGTGTGAAACCGTGCCGAGCGGAGTCACGAGCTCGTGCGGCGCCGTCGCCTTGTCGATCTGACCGAGCAGCGATCCACCCGTTGCCCATGCACGGCGCGCCGTCGCATCGACCTTGACGGAGCGGAAGGTAGAGAGATCGATCTGCATGCCCTTGTCGCAGGTCGACTGGCCCGAGTGACTGTGACCGCCGCACTTCACCGCGACCAGGAGGTTGTTGGCGCGCGCGAAGTTAACCGCGGCCTGGATATCTGCCACGTCCACCGGCTGTACGACCAATGCCGGATGCTTGTCGAACGACGGATTCAGGATGTGGCGCGCGTCGTCGTACCCGCCGTCACCAGCCAGCAGCAGCTGCCCGTGCAGCTTCGCGGCGAGATCCTGGATGTCCTTGCCGCGCAGCGTGATCTCGCGACCATCGCCAGTGATCGCAGCAACGTCCGCGACTGAGCCGGGACGCGCCGTTGCATGAACCGCTCTGAATTCGGCAACACCGAGTGCTGCAGCCGCCCCCAGCGACGACTGCACGAAATCGCGACGCTTCATTGGAGCCTCCCCGGATCGTTGGAATTTGCGCAAGTAGATGCGCGCGGGCAGGCAAAAGCAAGTGCAAAGAAGGGAGTAGCTGTCCCGTCAGATGCTGAAGTAGGGCCGTTCCGGCACGAACAGCAACCGCTCCGCGCCGCGACGCCATTCGGTCGGCACCCGAGAGCCCAGGATCACGACGGCGGTGCTGTAGGCTACGCCGCGCGCGTCGATCGAGACCCCGTCCAGCACCGATTCGGCATCAGCCGGGTCGCTCGCGGTGCGCAGGGATGTGATGAACGCAAGCACCTTCTCGGCCTCATCGTCCTGGCTCTCTCGAATGGCCGCAACGTATGGCGCCGGATCCTTGCGTTCGCGCACGGCGAGTCCCAAGGCTGTCCAGACCGTGGCGTGATCGATGCCCTGATCGGTCGGCAACTCGAGCGCGCGGGCCACGATCTCGCGCGAGGCGCCATCGGACGCCGCGGCCAGCCGCAGCACGCGCGCCCTCTCCTGTGGGTCCTGAATTTTCAGTTTGACCGCTGCATCGATGTCGCCGCGCGCGATGTCGTGGTACGCCTTGTTGATCCCAGGCTGCAGGCCCTGACCCGACACGACGGCGAAGTAGTAGCGCAGCACGTCCGACTGACGGAGCAGGTCCGAGCTCTTCGCGTTGCCGTCGCTGCTCAAGATCCGCCGCAGGCGCATCGTGTCCAGCGCCAGCCGGTCGCTCATTGCCGGCACGATCTTGCGGGCCACGTCCAGCGCACCCACCGCCTCGCTCCAGCGCGCATGTTCTGCGTACGTATAACCCATCGCCGTCGCGACCCAGCCATTGTTGGGAGCCTGCGCGTAGAGATCTGCGAACGCCTGTTCGCGTTGGGCATCGTCGTCGATGCAACGAGCGGCCAGGTACTGGAAATTGACACTGTTCGGCTGCGCGGTCGCCAATGCCTGGTGACGCTTGCAAACGGCCGCGCGCAGATCCTGGCGGGCGTCCTGCTCGGCGCGGAGCGTGAGCACATCTTCCGGATCGGCTTTGAGACGCGCACGAACGATCTCATCGAATCCCGTGGCGCCCGACGCCAACGTGAGCCAGTAACCCGTGTTGCGCCCGTCGCTCGGATCCCAGCGTGCATGCGTGCGGATCACTTGCGTGCGCTGCTTCTCGTCCTCGAGCGTCGCCAGCACTGCCGACGGATTGTCGTGACCGAATGCGCCCATCACGGCGCGCGTGCCGCCGCCGCTGCTGCGGCTGGTGCTGATCGATTCCGGCGGCTCTTCGAAAATGTAATCGGCAGCGCTAGTGGTCCAGCGCTGCGGCCCGACCATGCGCTCGGGGGCCTCGCCCGCAGAGCCGTAGACCTGCGTCCACTCGACCAGCATGCTGGCGCCGGCGACGTTATAGACGCTTTCGTCCGAGCCGACCGGAATCGTGGCGTCGAACTGCTCGATCAGCTCGCCGCCGTCGGTAACGGTGCGGACCGGATAGTCCTCGTCGTTGCCTACTGTGAGTTTCGTGTGCGAGAAGGCCGGCACGCGAACGGTCGCCTCGCCGATCGTGACGTTCACCGGCCGGCCGAGCCCGTTGTAGATGTTGACGAGGGTCGCGCCCACGGTGGTGCCGACGCTGAGCACAGCCGCAATGATTCCGCACGCGACCGTCAGCCGCGCGAGCGTCGGGACCAGTCCGTCGGCGACATGGAAGCGGTCCCACAGATCCAGCTTGGTCTTGCGCGGGCGCTCGGTCCCCGGCACCAGCACCGGGTACTTTTCCGGCACCTTGGTGGCATCCGGCGCTGCGGCAGGTGTCATCTTGTCGCGAACGAAGCGCGCGACCTGCGCTTCGGCCAGGAGCAATTGCTCCAACGCTGCCTGGCGCAGCGCGGCCAAGGCCGAGCCAGCGCTCGCGACCCAGCTGTCGATAGCGTTCAACCATTCCCCGACGTTGGTCTCACTTGCGAGCGGCAAGGTGAACTGGCCCAGCGCCTGCTGCCAGTTCTCGACCTTCAGGCGCCGCAGCAGCGTGCGGTCGAGGACGATCACCTTGCCCTCGTCCTCATATATATGTGTCAGCGCGTTGTGCACCTCGGCGCATGCGGCGACCAGGACTTTGACTTCCCGCGCCGAAACGCGACCGTCGGCGGTCACGACCGAAACTGTGTTGCACAAAGCGCCGTGCGCGTCGCGAAGATTCGCTTCGCTGTGCTCGGCGTAGTGCAGGATCCCGACCAGACCTTTTAGATAGGTATCCCAGCCAGAACCGAGCCGGGCCGCGGCGGCGAGATGCACGGCACGGCAACGGCGATCGTGCGCCTGCACTGCCTCGCGTGCTGCATCGAGCTCGCCCTGCACGTCGTCCAGCGCATCCTGCAGATCGCCGCGTTTGAGATCCTTGCCGCGATGGCGGATCACGCCGCCGCTCGCCGTGAGGAAGCCTTCTTTCAGGCCCTGCAGCGTCGCCTTTTCCTCTTCGAGCGCCTTCAGCTTGGCGAGATCCTGCGATAGCGCCTGCGGATAGATTGCCGCGAGCTCTGCGGCAATGTGCTCGCTGAGCAAGGCAGGGCCGTACAGATCCGCAACCTCGCGCGCGTGTCGCGCCAGCGAGCGACCGAGATAGGCGCCGCGATACGAACGATCGTAGAACGCACGTCCGAACTGCTCGTCGAGCTTCGAGAGCGACTGCTCGAGCGGCACGTCCGCGGTTTCCTGCACCGCGCGGAAGATGTGCGCGGTCATGCGTTTCCTGAGATCCGGCACGTCGTCGAACAGATCCCACGCGCTGCGCTCATCGATGGCGGCCACCACATAGCGGCGCTTGGCGTTCTGCTCCCTCTCCGAATTCGCCGGGTGGGTGCTCCACATGCGCGGCGGCTGCGCGAGCGACGTCTTGAAGACGCGATGCTCCTGCGGCTTGTCCTGCGGCGGCGGCGCGACTTCGCCGTACTCGGGATCATCGAGCACCTGGCGCAGCTTTTCGGTGATGCGCTTCTGCACCGCGAACAGATCGGTGACGCTGCGCTTCTCGCGCACCTCGGAGTCCGCGAACGCCAGCGAACGCTCCCACGCCTCGTCGGCGACGTTCAACTTATGGAGGGCGTGAATCAATGCGTCGCTGCCGGTGAGCGACACTGCGACGAGATCGGCCTGCAGCTCCATCTCGCGGCTCAGCGCCCGCTGCGCCAGCACGACGATGCGAAATACCGTTTCCGTGAGCGAGCGGATCGACCACACGATGAGCGACAGCAGCCAGCCGACCCAGGCGATGCGCAGATCGAAGCGCGACAATCCGCGCAGGAACGAGTCGAGCGCGTCGCGCTTCGCGATGATGTGACCGGCGATCTGCTGCGCGATGTACACCCAGCGGCCGACCGCCATCGAGCGCTGACCGAAATGACCGAACTCGTGCGCGAGCACTGCCTTCATCTCGCCGAGCGACAGCGCGTTGACGAGGCCGAGGCCGATCTCGAGATTCTTGCGCGACGGGAACAGCAGGTTGAGCACGCTCAGGTCGTAGAACACCGCCGCGTTCACGCGCGGCGACAGGAACACGCGGTGCGCGCGCGGCGCACCCGCCTCGTCCGCGAGCCGATTGATGAATGAGAACAGACGCGGCTGATCGGGAGCAGTGACTTCGATGTCGTCGATCGCATGGCGATGCTTCACGAACACCAGCGCCTTCCACATGAACACTGCAAGGAACGCAGAGCACGTCCCGGCAACGAACGTCCAGAGCGGATCCGCGCCATGCGCCAGGCTCGCGAACAGCCGGTATGCGGTCCAGGTGAACCAGCTCGCGAGTGCGAGATACAGCAGCACGAACAGCAGCAGGCCGCCCATCGCGAGCCATGCGTGCGTGCGATAGGCCCGCGTCGGCCGGGTGAGATCCGGCGGCACCGAGCGCGGGCCGGCCGGATAGACGTGATCCATGGACATTCTGAGGTCCCCGCTGAGGGATTTTCCGCCAGCGATCCTACGCCTGCCGGCGGCAGCCGAGCACGCCCGCGGGCGCTTCACGCCGCCTTTCTGTGCGGCTCGTCACGTAGGTCGGGCTTCAGCCCGACTCTGCGCTACAGGAGCCAGTCGATGGGTAGCAGCGCCATCAGCCTGACGCCGAGGCGCTTCAACCACGTCGCACCTGGCTCAGTCGTGAACACGGCTGTGCCTTCTTCGCGTTGCTCGCTCCACTGCAGCCTGCCCTGTTTGCTCAGGCTTACCCGGTAGCTGCGCCCGGGAATCTCCTCGGCGAACGCCGCCGCGATCTGCGCCGCGAGCTCGGGACTTTCGATCAGCAGACCCATTTCCGTATTGAGACTTGCCGAGCGCGGATCGAGATTGAACGAGCCGACGAACACTCGGGCGGAGTCGATCGAGAACGTCTTCGCGTGCAGGCTGGAACCGGAGCTGCCGGTGAGCCGGCGGTCGCGACGCGAGCGTACGCGTGCGACACGCATCAGCTCATACAGAACGACGCCTGCTTCGAGCAATCTGCGGCGGCGCTTCGCATAGCCCGCGTGCACGATGGGCACATCGGTCGATTCCAGCGCGTTGGTCAGGATCGAGACCTTGACGCCGGAGCGCGCGAGCTCGGCCAGTGCTTTCTCGCCGGCGCGCGTCGGGACCAGGTAGGGCGAGATCAACTGCAACTCGCGCTGCGGCGCGCTGAGCGCATCGGCCAGTCGTTCCAGCATAGTGCCGCGCGGACGCTGACGCCCGAGGCCCTTGGCCGGGTCGTCGCTGACCAGCCGCGTTGCAGCCCAGCGATAGCCAACCGATCCCGCGAGCAGATCGTGCACAAACGCGCAGGACTGCAACGCGTTCACGTACGTCACCGCGGCCGGCTGACTGAGCATCTGCTCCGCCATCGCGATTACTTCACGCACCGACGCCGGGCGCGCACGACCGAGCACTGATTCCACCGAGCGCGCTGACTCGCTGCGCCAGTAGCGCTCGAAGTCGTTCGCGATGTCGCTCACCACCGGGCCTACGGCCATCACATCCAGATCGACGAACGACAGCGCCTGGTTCGCGTCGAAATATTCGTCGCCGATGTTACGGCCGCCGACGATCGCGACCTGGCCGTCGACCATGAACGACTTGTTGTGCATACGCCGGTTGAGCCGCGCGAAGTCGGTGAGATATTCGAGGGGTCGCCAGCGGCGCAGCCGGAACGCGTTGAACAACTTGACCTGGATGTTCGGATGCGAGGCCAGCGCGCCGAGGAATGCATCGAGGCCGTTGGTGTTGTTGTCATCGAGCAGCAGGCGAACGCGGACACCGCGATCGGCCGCCCGGCACACGGCTGCGAACAGCAGCGCTCCGGACATGTCGTTGCGCCAGATGTAGTACTGCAGGTCGAGCGTGCGCTCAGCGGTATCCGCGAGCAAAACGCGTGCGGCGAAGGCGTCGCGGCCGTCGCGCAACTCGACGATGCCCGAATGCCCCGGATGCAGCCGCGCACGCGGGCTGATCGATAGGCCCAGTCGGGTCTCGGTCGGCTGTGCGGTCGGCTTGGCAAGCGTTTCGAGCACCTGCGCAGGATGCCCGAAAGCGTCCCTGGGTTGAACTCCGGGCAGGGTGCCCACCTCGTGGATGCGTGGCAGAGCTCAACGACGTCGTGCAGTTTCTCGCCACCCGCGAACCGCAGCCTGACGCTGCAGCTCAGCCGTGCGCCGGACACCGCAGTCGCGATTGCCGTGACGCCGACTTCACGGTAGCAGCGAGTCCTTCTTGCCCACGCCCGCGATCGCGGGCTGGAAGTGCGCGATGCCGGCTTGCGCGGCAATGAGGCCCTGAGACAGCTGCTCCATCTGCTCCGGCTTGAATTGGCTGCGGTGGCATTGCAAGGCCGCCTTCCCTTTCTCGTAATCTGCCGCCGTGACCGGAATACGTACGGTGAGAAACGACTCGTCCACCGTCGCGGAATCGCCGGCCCTGCCGGCGGCGTCCGGCGGCGTCTTCAACGCTGGGTAGTAGAGCTGCGCAGGTCGTTGCCACTTCCGGCTCTGGAATACTTCCGTCACGATATCGCTCACCAGCCGGTGATCCGGATGGCCGGTCCATCCCGACGGCCCCCACGTGATCACCGCGTCGGGCTGCAACTCCTCGAACAGCTTCGTGACTCTGCCGCGCATTTCACTCAACTGTCCCATGAACGGCTGCAGGCCTTCGCCCATCTTCAGCTGGTCGTACAGCCCGAACATGATCGGCGGCTTGATGCCGAGTTTCTCGGTCGCGCACTGCAGCTCCTTGACGCGGGCCGCCGCGAGAGCGTCGCCCGCGGGGATTCCCGCGAACTCATTGAAGCCGAGCCGGCCGTCGGTCGCTGTCGCGAGGTAGACCGTCACGCCTGCTGCAGCGTATTTCGCGAGCACCGCGCTCACAGTCGACTCATCGTCCGGATGCGCGAAGACCGCCAACAGTACTTTTTCGCGCCTGCCGCTTTCCTGCACCGGCGGACTGGTGCATTGGGTCAGCAACAGCACGGTAACGATCGCAACGCTCAATCGACTCGCAATCTTTCTCATGTTCTTCTCTCAGCAACTGTTATCCGATGCAGCAGGCGTTTGTGTCCCTGGTAGCCGCCGGTGGCCGCGTGCAGCACGCAGCGGTTGTCCCACATCACCAGCATGCCCTGCGACCAGTGATGCCGGTAGACGAATTCCGCCTTCGCCTGGTGCAGGAACAGCTCCATGAGCAGCGGCGTCGCCTCGGCTTCGGGCATGCCGTCGATGCCGATGGTGTAGCCCATGCTGACGAACAGCGCGGGCCGGCCGGTTTCGGGATGAATCCGCATGATCGGATGTAGCTGCGTACTCATCGCGCTGTCGGAATAGCGGATCGCCATCGAACGGCCCTTGTCGCGCTCGCCGTACATGCCTTCGCGCGAGTACGCACGACGCGCGGAATGCACGCCTTGTCTGTCCTTCAGCAAGGACTTCATCGACGCCGGCAACGCGTCCCATGCGGCGTACTGATTCGCAAACAATGTGTCGCCACCGACCGGTGGGATGACGTCGCCGTAGAGGACGGTCGCAGAGGGCGGACTCGGCAGGAAGCTCCAGTCCGAATGCCAGGTCTCGGCGAACAGCGGCGTCTGCTCGTCCGCTTCGCGGCGCACCTGCGCCACATGTGGATGTCCGGGCACCGAGCCGAAATACGGATCGACGCCGAACGGCCCGATCGTCTCCGCAAAGCGCTCGAGGTCTTCGAGCTGCAGCTGCTGATCTGGAAAGGCGAGCACCTGATGCTGCAGCCACAACGCGCGGATCGCGCGGATCTGTTCGACAGCCAACGGCTGGCGCAGGTCGACACCCTCGACCAGCGCACCGCACGGAGCGGCTTGTGGTGTTGCTCGTAGCTGCATTGCCTAGCAAATATCGAACCTTTTGCCCGCTGGCAAGTTTAAGCTGCAGCGCTGGCTGTACGGGGAGCGGGCCCATGCAGGACTACGAAAAACTCGGCGTTTTCTACCTCGGGCGGGAATACGATGCAGCGGGGCGCGCTCCCTCCGACAACCTGCTGCTCTACGACTCGCGCGACCTGACGACACATGCCGTATGCGTCGGCATGACGGGCAGCGGCAAGACCGGCCTGTGTCTGGCGCTGCTCGAAGAGGCCGGTATCGACGGCATCCCGGCGATCTGCATCGACCCGAAGGGCGACCTCGGCAACCTGCTGCTGACGTTTCCGCACCTGGAGGCGGCCGAGTTCCTGCAATGGGTCGATCCCGGTGAAGCGCAGCGCAAAGGATTGAGCGTCGAGCAGTACGCGGCGCAGACGGCCGAGACCTGGAAGAAGGGACTCGCGGAGTGGGGCCAGACGCCGGAGCGCATCGGTAAATTCCGCGACGCTGTCGATCTTGCGATCTACACGCCCGGCTCCGAGTCCGGGCTGCCGCTCTCCGTCGTGCGTTCGTTCGCGGCGCCGCCGGCGGAGCTGCTCAACGACACTGCAGCGGTGCGCGATCGGATCAGCACACTCGTGTCGGGACTTCTCGCATTGCTCGACCGCGATGCCAATCCGATCAACAGTCGCGACCACGTGCTGCTGTCGACGATCTTCGAGGACGCGTGGCGCAAGGGAACGGGCCTCGACATGGCGAGCCTGATCGCCGCCGTGCAGAAGCCGTCGTTCGACAAGGTCGGTGCGTTCGACCTCGAAACGTTCTATTCCGCCAAGGACCGCCTGCAGCTCGCCATGGCGATCAACAACCTGCTCGCCTCGCCGGGCTTCGCTGCCTGGCTGTACGGCGAGCCGCTGGACGTGCAGCGATTGCTGTTCACAGCGGAGGGCAAACCGCGCATCGTCGTGATCTCCATCGCGCACCTGTCCGATGCCGAGCGCATGTTCATCGTGACGCTGCTGCTCAACGAAGTCATCGCGTGGATGCGCAGCCAGTCGGGAACGTCGTCGCTGCGCGCGATCCTCTACATGGACGAGATCTTCGGCTACTTCCCGCCGACCGCGAATCCGCCCTCGAAGCAGCCGATGCTCACGCTACTGAAGCAGGGGCGCGCGTTCGGATTGGGCTGCGTGCTCGCGACGCAGAACCCGGTCGATCTCGACTACAAGGGACTTTCGAACGCCGGCACCTGGATGATCGGCCGCCTGCAGACGGAGCGCGACAAGCTGCGCGTGCTGGAGGGACTCGAAAGCGCCGTGCCCGGCTCCGATCGCGCGGCGCTGGATCGCATGATCTCCGCACTGACGCCGCGCGTGTTCCTGATGCGCAACGTGCACGACGATGCACCGGTGCTGTTTCAGAGCCGCTGGGCGCTGTCGTATCTGCGCGGTCCGCTGACCGGTGTGGAGATTTCCAGGCTGATGGCGCCGCAAAGGACAGCGACGGCGAGCACTGCCCCCACCCAACCCTCCCCCGCTCGCGGGGGAGGACAAGGAGGGGGCGACACCTCACGACCCAACGTCCCCGCCGACATCTCCGAATACTTCCTCGCCGCCACCGCTGCCGGCGACACGTTGCTCTACAAGCCGATGGTGATGGGCAGCGTGAAGCTGCATTTCGTCGATGCGAAGCTCGCGCTCGATCAATGGCAGACGACAGCGTACCTCGCACCGCTGTCCGACGACGGCAACGAAGTGCTGTGGGACGAGGCCACGAGCGTTCCGGACCTGAAATCGCGACTCGGCAAAGCTCCCGCGCCCTCGTCCACCTTTGCGTCGCTGCCCGCGGGTGCATTACGCGCGCAGACCTACGCAGCCTGGGGTAAGGCGCTCGCTGCGCGTTTGTTCGAGACAGCGCGCAGCGAAGCGCTGGTCTGCGACGCACTAAAGGCGACGTCGCCGCCGGGGATGAGCGAAGGTGACTTCCGCGCACAACTCGCGTTGGCCGCGCGGGAGCAACGTGATGCCGCCGTGGCGGACCTCAAGCGCAAGTACGCACCGAAACTGGCTGCAATGGAAGATCAGCTGCGGCGCGCCGGCGAGCGGGTCGAGCGCGAACGCTCGCAGCTCAATCAGCAGCGACTGTCATCGGCGTTCTCGATCGGCGCCTCGGTACTCGGTGCGTTTCTCGGCAGGCGCACGCTCTCGGCAACGAACGTGAATCGAGCCGCCTCAGCCGCGCGCGCCGCGACGCGCATCGGCCGCGAGAGCGGCGACGTGGATCGGGCGAGTGAGAGTGTCGAAGTCGTGCAACAGAAGCAGCGCGACCTGCAGCAGCAGTTCGATGCCGACGCGGCTGCACTCGACACGCGATTCGACGCGACCGCCGTCGTGCTGCGCAAGGTGCAGATCAGCCCGCGCAAGTCGGATATCGCCGTCGGAGAAATCGCGCTGGTCTGGGCGCCGTGGCGCAAGGGCGCCGACGGCTTCCCTACGCCGGCGAGTTGAAGAAGTTGAGCGGAGTGGCTCGCAGGCCATGAGGTAGCTGCGGAGCGGAAGGGAGAGCCGGAAATATCTCTCGCCAAGAGCGCCAAGACGCCAAGGAAGATTAAGAGAATCAGGAATTCCGGAGATAAGAAATCTTCTCTGATTCTGCTTGGCGTCTTGGCTCTTGGCGAGAGAATTTTCTTGCTCTTCTTCTTCGCCGCAGCCCACCCGTCAACAGCTAGTAGATTCTCAGGCCGCCGAATTTCTTGCGAAGACGTCGCGCGAGTGTCTGATAGCCCGCGGCATAGGCAATACCCGCGGCAAGCACGACGACGAATGACCAGATCCACACGCTGCTGCTCGCAGGCGGCGGCGCGACCGCCGCGAGTTGCTGCGGAGTGGGCGACGCACCTTCGAGCACGCCGTCATCCGCAGCTGCGGGTGCGGCGGCTGCAGTCGCCTTCAGCTCCTTCACTTGTGCCTGGAGCGCCTCGCTCTCCTTCCTGAGACGCGCAATCTCGTCGGCCGACTTCTTGTCTGTCTGGCTCGAGCTCTTCTGTTGTCGTTGCAGCTCGCGCAGCTGCACCGCGGCGGGTGCATCGGTCGTCAGGTAATTCGCACCGACCCAGCCCTCGCGTCCATCGCCCAAACGGATGCGCACGAAGCTCTGATCGCGCTCCAGCTCGTCGACCGCATCGCCGGTCTCGATCGTCGCGACGCGCGAGCCGGCCTGGTCGGGCGCGGAATAGACGTTGAGCACGAGCTTGTCGGAGACGAATACCTTGCGCACCGCGGGCGCCGGCTCTGACTGCTGCTGCTCGCCAGGCACAGTCTCGTCCTGCGCCACCCCGATCAGTGGCACAGCAACCAACACCAGTGTAGAAAGTGTCGCTACATTGAGACGCCGAATGCTGGCCAGCTTCTTCATGAGCGGGATGCTTTCAGAGTTATGGCGAATGGGCAATGAACCAGTGCTCATGGCAAGATCCGTGCGGCGCGACCTCCAACCGAGAAAAAGCCGAGAAAAGCCCTATGACAGCCCCGACCCCGGTCAAATATTCGTGGTCCGACATGCCGCTCGAACAGCTGAATCCGCAGCTGTCGCGCCGCATCGTCACGGGGGCCCAGGTGATGGTCGCGCACGTGTACCTGAAGACGGGCTGCGTCGTACCGAAGCACCATCACGTCAACGAGCAGGTCACCTACATATTGGAAGGCGCGCTGCGGTTCTGGCTCGGCGACAAGGTGGACTCGCAGGACGACGCCGACAGCGTCCTGGTGAAGGCGGGCGAAGTGCTGGTGATTCCCAGCAGCGTGCCGCACCGCGCTCTCGCGATGGAGGACACGCTCGACGTCGACGTGTTCGCGCCGCCGCGCGAAGACTGGCTCAGCGGCACCGACGATTATTTGAGAAGAAAGTGAGGTAGTGTCGGGCTGAGGGCCCGACCTACAGTCATGGACAGCAGCGACCTTTCGACGCTGATCGGCCGTCTCGAACGCGAGGCGGACACCCATCCGCAGTTGTATCGCGGCAAAGTCGCCGTCGCCGCCGCACTCGGCTACCTGGCGCCCGCGCTCGTGGCGCTGTGGCTGCTCTTCTGCCTCTACTTGATCGTGCTTGCGCTCGTGACGGGCGGCACGCCGCCATTCCTCTCGGCGATCGGCGTGCTCGCCGGCTGCGGCGCGGCAATGGCGACGGTCCGTGCGCTGCGCGTGCAGGTCCCTGAACCTGAAGGCTTGCCGCTCACCGCCGAGGAAGCGCAGGACCTGTTCCGCCTGCTCGACGTCATCGCCCGCAAGATCGTGCCCGCGCCGTTGGCGAGCGTGAAGATCAACGGCGACTTCAAGCTCGGCATCCGGCAGATTCCGCGCTGGGGAATTTTCGGCGGCTACCGCAATCATCTGTATGTGGGCACGCCGTTGCTGCTGGCACTGAGCTCCGACGAGTTCTGCGCGCTGCTGGCGCACGAGATCGGTCATCTCGGCGGCAAGAAGCGGCAGTTCGAGGCCTGGGTCTATCGCCTGCGCGAAACGTGGAATCTGCTGCAGGCGAAGTTCGCCACTCCGGCCAACTCGTTCGACCGCGTCCTGGCCGTGTACTACAACTGGTACGCACCGTGGTTCTACGCGTACAGCTTCGCGTTGGCGCGCAATCACGAGTACGAGTCCGATCAGGTCGCCGCCATCGTCACGTCAGCGCCGACGCTCGGTCGTGCGCTGCTGCACGTCGAGCTAGCCGGCCGTTTTCTCGCCGACGTCTACTGGGCGCGTTTCCTGGCGCGAGTCGAGGAAGCGGCGGAGCCGCCGTACAAGCCCTATTCGTTGCTGCCGCGTGCGTTCAAGGTCGCGGAGAAGGAACCGTTGCGCCAGCAGTGGCTCGCCGAAGCGCTGCGCCGGTACGCGGCGGAGAATGATACCCACCCGAGTCTCGCCGAGCGGCTTGCAGCACTGGACATCACGCCACAACTGCCGGCTGCAGCTGCTTCGTCCGCCGCCTTGATGACGCTCGGTCCGGCGGCACAGCGCTCGATCGACTATTGCGACGACGTCTGGCGCAAGCAGAATCTGGCGAACTGGCGCAAGCGTCACAATCAGATCAAGGAGGCGCGTTGGAAGCTCGCAGAGTACGAACAGCACGAAAGCAGCGCACTCTCGCCGCAGGATCTGTGGTCAAAAGCCGGTCTGCTGCTCAATGTGCAGCGCGAGGAAGAGGCCATCGGCTCGCTGCGCCAGCTGATCGCGCGCCAGGGCGCATTCCCGGACGCTCACATGCTGCTGGCACAACTGCTGCTCAGGTACGGCGATGAGCAAGGGCTACAGCACCTGGTGAAAGCAACCGAACAGCGCGCCGACCTCGCAGACACCGCCGCGGAGATCGGCTACGACTATCTCGTCGGCCGCGGACGCAAGAGCGAAGCTTTGCGATTCGCGCAGCGCATCGCGGCGCTGTTCGAAGAGTAGCGACGGTGCGCTGGCAATACCTGGCAGCTGCCGCCGCCGTCGCCGCACTCGCAATCGGCGGACTGCTCATCGCGCGCGCACCCGAGACCAACCCGCTGCTCGCCGCTGATATCGCAGCGTGGCAGCGAACGAACGGCACAGAACCGGTGATCGCGAGCGCGCACGCCATCCTTCGGACGCGCGGCAGCGCAGTCGACGCCGAAATTCCGCTGCCGCCCGCCCGGCAGGTGATCGAGCTGCGCGTGCTGCCCGAGTTCACTGCCCGGCCGCACTACCGGGTGCGCCTGTTTCGCATGACGGCTGACGACTCGCTGCGACCCGTCGCGGAGGTCGGCGGACTGACGACCGACGACGACGGCTTCCTGACGGTATTCGTCGATGCCGCGCGTCTGCAGCCCGGGCCGTACCGGCTCACCGTTGTCGGCGACATCGACACCGATGCCGTCGACAAGGAGAACGCATTCATCCTGCGACTGCGACCGGCGGCGGCTAACGATCCTTCCGCAGCGTCCCGCTGACCGTGCCGCCGCTCGACGACATGAACAGCGTATAGACGCCCGACGCCAGCAGCGTCACCTCGGTCTTCGTCAACAGAGGATCTGCCGTATCGGCGTTGCTGACATCGAGCTGGTAGTCGGTGCCGTCGTCGACCTCAGCGAACGCCGAAGCCTGGCCGAGCGGGATGTTCTCCAGCTCCGGGAAGAAGTTGACGAACAGCGTGACCGGCACGTCCAGCGCTGACAATCCGTTGATGATGCGCACCTTCGCCTTGGCTGTGGAGCTCGGCAGCCGATTGTCGTCGCTGATCAGCGTCGTCTGCGTGCCGTCTGCGTTGTTCCACACCAGCAGCGTGTACTCTCCGCCCGCAGTGAGCGTCTGATTGGGGACGGTGACGCCCACGCCATTCACACCGAGCGCAACGGCTGCGCTGCCCGCATCCACCTGCGCATAAGCGCCGACGACGCCGACTGCGTTGTTGTTCAGCAAGCTGGCACCGCCGACGCGCAGCGTGACCTGGGTTCCGTTGGCAATGCCGACGGCCCCGCGCACCCGCGCCTTCGTGTTCGCGAACTTCGTGATGCTGCCCTGCTGCGGCAAGAGCACGACATCGACGAGTACGCCGCCCTGCGTCGCGGTGAGGATCAGCGTGACAACTTGCGTGCTGTCGAGAGTGATGTTCGGGACATCGAGGCGCATGTCGTCCGAGTCGCTCGCGCCGGTCACGCGCAGGCGATAGTCGCCGCTGTCGATCGTTGTCTGTGCTCCGGTGCCGCCGGCAGTCACGCCCGTGAACACCGGCGTGGCGTCATCGAGCGAGACCGAGCTCTCGGTCAGATAGACATCGACCGTCCCAGCTTCGGCGGCGTTGAGCAGTTGTACTTTGACCCGGCCGCTGTCGGGCGCAGTCACGTCGTCGTTCACCTGCATCGCAGCGAAATGTCCGGTCGAACCGAACGCGATGAAGGTGCTGTGCGAGTCGTCCGCCAGCTGATTGCCGCTCAGCGTCTGCAGCGTGCTCGAGACGCCGGCCCGCTTGAACTTGACGTTGTACGTACCGGATTCGATTTCCGTGTAGCTGCTGATTGCGTCGTACGCGACCGCGGCGATGCGCTGCTGATCGGTGTCGTCGTCCTCGCCATTCGCGTACAGATCCAGGGAGGTGTAGCCGGGACTCACGTTCAGCAGGCGAATCTGCGCCTGTTTGCTGCTGCCGCCGCTGTCGCAGCCGCTCAACGACAGCGCCGCGAGCACGGCGAGGATCGGGTACAGGGGCAGACGCATTCGCATGAGAAATCTCCGGTTCGATGCAAGTGAGAGGCTCAGAAGGCGCGGCCGACCGAGAACTGGAAGCGCTCGATGTCGTCGCCGTACTCGCGCCAGGTCTCGCTCTGATAGCGCAGCGGGTAGGCGAAACTGAAACGGAACAGGCCGAGCGGCGCGAGCCACTCGACGCCGACGCCGGTCGAGACGCGCAGCTCGCGGAGGTCGAAGCCATAGTCGATCGGGAAGCCGGCCTTGTCGGTGAACTGCGTGTCGGCCAGGAAGTAGGCCTGGCCGAAGTCGACGAACAGGGTCAGGCGCGCGCTGTTCTTCCATTTCTCCGGCATCGGCACGATCGCTTGGAGCTGGCCGCTGACCGCGGCGTCGCCGCCGAAGGGATTACCGAGCGAATCGCGCGGCCCGAGCGTGAGATCGCGGAAACCGCGCACCGAATCGGGACCGCCGACGAAGAAGTGCTTGTTCGGCGGCATGGCGTCGGTGTCCCCGAGCGCCTTCGAATAGCTCAGGTTCGTGTTGAGCTCGAACGTCAGCGGCAGCAGCGGCAGGCGGAAGTACTGCTGGAACTGGAACGTCGAGCGCAGGTACTCGACGTTGCCCGTGCCGGGGACCGTCGCACTCAACTGCAGGCGCGCCAGCGATCCGTAGGTCGGGAACAGCACGCGGTTGCGGCTGTCGCGGCCCCAGCCGGCGGACAGCTCGAACGCGTCGTATTCGGTGCCGAGCAGGAAGTCGCCGCCCGAGAGCCGGCGGAAGAACGGGTCGCCGTTGTGCCGCACCCAATCCTGCAACTGCTCCGAGCTGCTGAGCGGCGTCGCCAGCTCTGCGTGCTCGAACGACGCGCCGAAGCGGATCGATTGCAGCTCCGTGATCTCGTACGCGAACTCGGTGCCCGTGCTGAAGAGCTTGGTCGAGAATTGCGAGTACGAAGACGTCAGCCGGTCGACGTCGCGATACGAGAAGTTCACGGTGCGGCTGATGCCGTCGACCGTCAGATACGGGTCGGTGTACGAAAGGCTGTAGACCTTCGAATAGGCGCCGCCGCTGAGATCGAGCGCCAAGCGCTGGCCCGTGCCGAGCAGATTCGTGTGCACGATGTTGCCGGTGAGCATCACGCCCTGCGAGCCCGAGTACCCGATGCCGCCGCCGAACTGGCCCGGCAGGCCTTCCTTGAGCGTGTACTCGACGTCGACGAGGTCCGGCGTACCGGGCACCGGCGTCGTCTCCACCTCGACCTTCTCGATGAATGGCAGACGCTGCAGGCGGATCTTCGAGCGCTCCACCGCGGCGTTCGACAGGTACGCGCCTTCGAGCTGGCGCATCTCGCGGCGCAACACCTCGTCGTTGACACTGGTGGTGCCGAGGAAGTTGACGCGCCGGACGTACACCCGATTGCCGGGATCGACGACCAGCGACATCGCAACCTGTCCACCCTGCGCGTCGAGTTTTGGCACCGCGTCGATCTTGGCGAACGCATAGCCGTCGAGCCCGAGGCGCGCGCGCATGGCTTCCGTCGATTGCGTGATCAGCCGTTGCGAGTACTTCTCGCCCGGCTTCATGAATATCAGCCGCCGCAGCTCGCTTTCCGGCACGCGCAGGTCGCCTGCGAGCTTGACGTCGGAGACGCGATAGACCGCCCCCTCCTTCACGCTCACCGTGATGAAGATGTCGTCCTTCTCGGGATCGATCGCGACCTGGCTGGAGGTGATCGCGAAATCGGCGTAGCCCCTATCCATGTAGTACGAGCGCAAGGTCTCCAGGTCGGCGTTCAGCGCTTCCTTGGCGTAGCGATCGTCCTGCCGGTACCACGACAGCCAGTTCGGTGTGCGCAGCTGCAGCCGGCCGAGCAGCTCGTCGTCGGAGATGCTGGTGTTGCCAACGACGTTGATCTGCCGGATGCGCGCCCGCTCG
>Ga0111539_10003982_pt1 | contig 19414 bp, 11 predicted proteins | sample RhiMethybrSRZTD1_FD_79667 | JGI IMG/M metagenome (GOLD analysis project Ga0111539, IMG submission 79667) | Populus rhizosphere microbial communities from Tennessee, USA - Rhizosphere MetaG P. TD hybrid SRZTD1 (version 2) (version 2) | ecosystem: Host-associated > Plants > Roots > Rhizosphere >... | reverse complement strand
TCTGTCTCCGCCTCCGGCCCGGGCACGGCGCTGGGCTCCGCGGACGGCGGGGCGGACGCGGGCACGGAGACCGGCCGCGGGGGCGCGGGCGGTGGCGGGCTGGGCGGCACCAGCGTGACCTTGTCGCTGTAGGCGCGCAGCGCCTCGGCCAGGCGGGGCAGCTCGCGGCGCCAGAACTCGAGGTCGGGCCGGTGGACCAGGAAGTAGGCGGCGGCCGCGGCCAGGAGCAGCGCGAACAGGACGAGGCGCTGGCGGCCCGGGCGCCGCGGCGCCGGGGGGCCGGCCGGGGGCAGCTCCTCCAGCTCCAACTCGGGCAGCTCGGGATCGAGCGGCGGCGCCGCGGCCAGCGTGCCCTCCGCGGCCGGCGGGCGTGTCCATTGCGCGCGGTGGCGCGGCGGGCGCCCGGCCAGCACGTCCTCCACGTCGTCGGCGAACATCTGCGCGTCGGCGTAGCGGTCGGCCGGCGCCTTGGCCATGGCCCGGGCCAGCAGGTCGTCGACGTCGGCCGGCAGCCCGGCCACGCTCTGCGACGGCGGCTGCGCGTCGCGCTGGGTGATGCGGGCCACGATGGCGGGCACGCTGCTGCCCTCGAAGGCGGGGCGGCCGCAGAGCGCGGTGTAGGCCACGGCGCCCAGCGAGAAGAGGTCGCTGCGCGCGTCCACCGCGCCGCCCAGGGCCTGCTCCGGCGCCATGTAGAGGGGGGTGCCGAACATCTCGCCCGGCACCGTGAGGTGGCCGGCGTCCACGCGCGCGATGCCGAAGTCCAGGATCTTCGGCTCGCCGGAGGGCAGGATCATGATGTTGGCCGGCTTCACGTCGCGATGGATGACGCCGTTCACGTGTGCGTGGTGCAGGCCCTCGGCCACGCGGCGCACGACGTGCAGGGCCTCGCGCCAGGGCAGTGGACCCTGGAGCAGGCGGTCGTGCAGCGTGGTGCCGGTCAGGTACTCGAGGGCCATGAAGACGTGGCCGCCGTCGCGGCCCACGTCGTGCACCACCACGATGGCCGGATGCGAGAGGCGCGCGGCCGCCCGGGCCTCGGACAGGAAGCGCCGCTCGTAGGCCTCGCGCTCGGGCCCGGCGCCGAAGACCGGGGACACCACCTTGAGCGCGATGGCCCGGCCCAGGTCGGGATCCCAGGCCTCGTACACGACGCCCATCGTTCCGCGGCCCACTTCCTTCCGGGGCTCGTAGCGTCCGATACGGGAAGGGATGGGCTCGGTCATCGAAGGGGCGACATTCTACTCAACGGGCGGCGCAGGAGCGGCGCAGCTGCTCGCGCACCCGCAGGTCGCCCGTGGCGTCGGCCCGCGCGAGGCCGAGGACGTCGCCGCCCAGCTCCAGCCACTGCGGGCGGGTGGCCGGGTCGAGGGCCACCGCCGCCTCGAAGCGCTGCAGGGACTCCTGCATGGCCGCGAAGTCGCAGCGGCCGGCGTGCAGGAAGGAGGCGGTGGCGCACGAGCCCGGGTCGCCGCCGGAGCACATGTCGGACGCCGCGGTGGCCAGCCGGTCGCGTACCCCGCGGGCCAGGCCGGCGTGCAGGCCCTGGAGCGCGGCCACGCGCTCGTTGGTCTCGAGCAGCATCTTCTTGTGGATGACCCCGAGGGCCAGCTTCTCGTCGCCACCGGCCGGCTCCACCGCCGGCGTCGTCTCGCCCGCGGCCTGGCGCGCGAACAGGGCGTCCCAGTGCGGCCGGTCGCGGGCGGCGATCGCTCCACAGACGGCCAGCAGGGATTGCACCTGCTGGTCCTCGCGCCGGGCCGGGTCGCTGAACTGGAGTCCGCTGTTCAGCTCCTGGCGCGGGGGCTGTCCGTCCACCGGGAACCACTCGGCCTGCACGGGCAGCTCCGCCAGCAGCCGGGCCGCCCGCTCGTAGAAGCCGCGGGCGCGGTCGAGCAGGCACTCGTTGAACAGCAGCACGTGCCCCACGTGGAGGCAGGCCTCCAGCGCGCCCTCGTCGCACCACTGCATGGAGGCCATCAGCTCCTGGCTCTTCTGGAGCGGATCGCGGGCCGCCCGCAGCCGGTGCACCGCCAGCGCCTGCCGGCTGCGCCGCTCGAGCGTGTCGATCGAGCGCTCGAGGGCGGCGGCCCAGGCCCGCATCTGCGGCGTGGGCGGCTCGGCCGGGGCGGGCGCGGCCGAGCCGTCCCCCTCGGGGGTGATGCCGGCCGGCGGGCGGGTCACGGCGGCGGTGCCCTCGCTGGACGCCGCTCCCTCCGCGCCCTCCGCCTCCGCCACCTTGCGGGCGACCTCTTCCCTGCGCTGCTCGGCCGCCTCGCGCCCGTTCGTGCAGGCGGTGAGGGCCAGGCAGGCGGCGGCCAGGCAGGCGATCGTCATGCGCATGCGCGATGATAGCCGCTCAGTGATCAGCGGCAGCGTCGTCTACCTCTTCGCCTTCGACGTGGCCAACGAGATCCGCACCGGGGAGGTGCGCGAGGTGCTCTCGGCCCGGCCGGCCCAGCTCCAGCTGCGCACGGCCACCGCCCTGCCCAAAGACGTGCGCATCCACCAGCCCCTGGTGATCGGCGGGCCGCCGGAGACGGTGGTCATGGGCGGGGCGCCGCGGTCCCTCTCATGTTTCGTGAAGGTCTTCGAGGTGGGCGCCCTCTCGATCACCTACGAGCTGCCGGTGGAGGTCACGGCCCTGGCCGACCTGGTGGCCTTCCACGACCTGCAGGTCGGCGACCGCCTGCTGGCCGATCGGGCCGAGGCGCTTTGCGACCGCGTGACGGGGGAGCTGCGCCCCACCATGGCGGGCCCCCCGCGCGAGCGATCGCCGGCCGAGGCCTACACCGTGTTCTGCCTGCGCGCCGTGGACGGCGTGGCGGCGGCGGAGCTGGGGGCCTGGGCGGTGGCGGCGCGCGCGGACATCGCGGCCCTGCTGGCCCAGGAGCCGCCGGACCGCCTGGCCGACGAGCAGGTGGCGGAGACCACGCGCCTCTGGCGCCGCTACAGCAAGGGCGACCTGGCCGTCATCGACTGGGACGCCGCGCTGCTGGTGGACCTGGGCGGCAAGTTCGACGACGTGCTCTACGTCATCGAGCTGGCCAACCTGCAGCTCGAGCAGTTCCGCAACCTGGACGACCGCCTCGACGCGGTGGCCCTCCAGGCCTACGGCGACCTCGAGCGCCACTACCGGGGGCGGGCCGGCGTGCGCGTGCCCGCCCGCATCCTGGCCGACCTGCGCAGCAGCCGGGTGGACCTCACCAAGATGTCCGAGGAGGTCGACAACATCACGAAGTTCGTGGGCGACTGGTACCTGGCCCACCTCTCCGCGGCCTGCCGCGAGCGCTTCCACCTCGACCACTGGCAGAAGAGCGTGGCCAGCAAGATCGAGGAGCTGGACGACCTCTACTCGCTGGTCCGGTCCGAGATCGAGGCCCGGCGCATGCTGCTGCTGGAGGTCATCATCGTGGCCCTCTTCGTGCTCGACGTGGTGCTGCTGATCTGGAAGGGCTGAGCGCCGCCGCCCTCACCAGTCGAGGGGCCGGCCGGCCTCCGCCGAAAGCTCCAGGCCGAGGAAGCGGGCCACGGCCGGCCCGATGCCGGTCATGGGCACGAGGCCCAGGTCGCGCGGCTTCACGCCCGGCCCCGCCACCAGCAGCGCGGCCTGCAGCTCCACGCGGTCGGGCCCGTAGCCGTGGGCGCCCTTGTTGCTGGACGGGCCGAGGTAGGGCCCCTCGACCGAAGACGAAAACGAGAAGCCGGACTCGGCGTCGAGGGCCAGCAGCGTCTGCGCGTCGCCGCCCATGCGCTCCACGTCGCGGGCCTCGAGGATGCGCGCGATGCCGGACCCGGCCCGCCCGGCGTCGGCCGCGAACAGCGCGCGCACCTTGTCGAGCGTGGCCGTGTCGCCGGCGTCCTTGAGGCGCAGGGCGGCCGAGCCGGTGTCGCTGTGGAACCAGGCCGTCCAGGCGGTGACCTTGCCCTTGTCGCCGGTGGTGACCAGCCCCGCCTCGCGCAGGCGCAGGTTCGGCTTCACCGACTGCGACACGGCCAGGAACCCGTGATCGGACACCACGGCGAAGAGCGTGGTGGGCGCGAGGCCGCTGTCCTCGACGGCCTTGAGCACCCGTGCCACCCGCGCGTCGGCTTCCTCCACCGCCTGCCTGGCCCGCGGCGTGAGGGGGCCGTTGTCGTGCTCCTGGTGGTCCACGTCGAAGATGTGCAGCAGGAGCAGGTGCGGCCGCTGGGTGCGCAGGATGTGGACGGCCACGTCGGTGCGGTCGTCGTCGTCGAAGGGATAGGTGAGGGCCTTGCCGCGCGCCCGGGCCACGTCGGCCAGCAGGCCGGGCGGCGTCGACAGCGCCTCCAGCAGGGCCAGGTCGGCCGGGTGGTCGGAGCCGCTGCGCAGGAACTCCGGCAGGTTGAAGTCGGCCTGCAGGCCCACGCTCACCGGCCACGACACCGCCGCCGTGCGCAGGCCGCGCGCGCGGGCGGCGGAGACGAGGGAGGGCACGCGCACGGAGGCGGCGTACCACATCCAGGCGCCGTTGCTGCGGCCCTCGGGGTCGAAGACGGTGTTGGAGGCGATGCCGTGCAGCCGCGGCGGCACCCCGGTGATGAGCGTGGTGTGCGAGGGATAGGTGACGGTGGGCAGCACGCCGGTCACGCGGCCGAACGCGCCCTGCGCCATCAGGCGGCGCAGGGTGGGGATGCGCAGGCCCAGCTCGTCGGCGCGCAGGTAGTAGGCGGGCATGAGCCCGTCCACGGAGACGATGACCGCGTGGCGCGCCTCTTCGGCCGCGCCGCGGCCGGCGCCGGCCAGCACCACCGCCAGCAGCAGCGCCGCCGTCTTCCACGTGCGTGGCATGTGCCCTCCTGGATGGGGCCCATTCTTATCCGGGCGGGGTGACGCCGTCATGACCCCGCGGCTCCCGGGCCGTGCGGGGAAGCGTGAGCTGCCGCACGAAGCGGGCCAGCGGCGCGTATTCGGCCTCCTCGATGGTGCCGTCCCACGTGGGCATGGCCACGCCCGGCTTCGTCCGCTCCGGGTGCTTGATGTAGTCGATGAGGGCCGTGTCGGTCGCGTAGCGGGCGGCGGCGCCGCGGATGTCGTGCCGCCCGCCCCCATCGTCGCCGTGGCAGGTGTGGCAGCCGTACTTGTGGAAGGCGGCGCGGCCCTGGTCGGTGGCGTCGAGCACCTCCGGGAACGGCTCGGGAAGGGCGTTGGAGATGGGCGGCACCGTGCGCAGGTAGGCCCACAGCGCGCCGATCTCGTCGTCGGTGAGCTGCGGCCGCGCGGTCATGGGCGAGCGCAGCGGCCGCCCGCTGGGCAGCAGGCCCATCTTGAGCGTGCGGCGGAACTGCTCCTCCGTCCAGGAGCCGAGGCCGGTGGGATCGGGGGTCAGGTTGGCGGTGTAGACGCGGTGGCCCTGGCGGTCGCGCATGGGGTTGCCGCCGCCCAGGTAGCCGGCCGAGCGCTCCGGGACCAGGAGGTCGATCCGCGCGAAGTCGCGCGAGTGGCACGAATAGCAATCGAGCCGGCCCACCATCAGGTAGCGCCCGTAGGCCACGCGGTCGCCGGGCGGCGGAGCCACCACGGGGGCGCTCGGCCAGGGCAGGGGCTTGAAGGCCACGCGCGTGAGCAGCTTGGTGAAGAAGGAGGGCTCCGGGCGGCGGTCGGGCACGTGGGCCGCGCGCACCAGCGGGTCGTCCGAGCGCAGGAAGGCGATCACGTCGCGCAGGTCCTCGTCGGACATGTGGGGCAGCTTCAGCATCCACGGCGGCGTGTAGCGCCCGTCGCGCGCGACCCCGGTGCGGATGAGGTAGGCGATCTCGGCGTCCGTCCAGGTGCCGATGCCGTAGTCGCGGTCCTGGGTGATGTTCTGCGACCAGATCATGCCGAAGCGGCCGGGGGCGTCGGTCATGGCCCGCCCGGTGAGGGCGCCGGTGGCGGGATCGAGGTGGCAGCCCGCGCACAACATCTCCACCGTGCGCTTGCCGCGCAGGGCCCGCTCGGGCGTCGCGTCCACGTCGAAGCGGACGGGCCGCGGCGTGTAGCGGGGCAGCGGCGCCAGCTGGATGTAGAGCGCGGCGGCGGCGATCAGGGTGGCGGCGGCCAGCGCGGCCCAGGCCACGCGCTTCAACGCCTTCTTCATTCGTCTTCGTCTCCCGTGACGCGGCCGGGCAGGGCACGGCCGGCGTCATTTCCTTTGGAAGGGCGCCGTCCCCACTTTGGTGGGACCCGCCCGCACACTGAAGGCGCGCGGAGCGAGTCCCGCGCACCCCGCACTGTACGCGCCGGCGCGCCGTTTCGTTCCGCGTGGAGAGTAGACTGTGCGGCGTGCGGCGCGCGCTCCGTCCCTGGCGCTTCGGGCTGCTGCCGCTGCTCGCGCCCGGCCGTGGAGGCCCTGCCCGAGCAGGCGCCGGAGGCGCGCGAGAAGTGGCGCCAGGAGCAGGGCTTCCTCCTCTGCTGCAGCTCGCGCACGCCTGAGGCATCTCAGGGGCCGTACAGCGTGAGGCCGAAGGTGGCCGCCGTGAAGACGGCCATCTGTCCGCGCGTCACCGGGTCGGCCGGGCAGTAGTTGCCGCCGCCGCAGCCGCCGGTGACGCCGCGGCGCGCCAGCTCCTCGATCCAGCGGCAGAGCGGGCTCGACGCCGGCACGTCGGCGAAGAGGGGCGTGCCGCAGGATGGAGGGGAGAGGGCGGGGTCGAGCGTGCGCAGCATGAACACGGCCATCTGCCCGCGCGTGACCGGGTCGGCCGGGCAGTAGTTGCCGCCGCCGCAGCCGCCGGTGATGCCGCGGCGCGCCAGCTCCTCGATCCAGGGACAGAGGGGATCGGCGACCGGGACGTCGCCGAACATCATCGGATCGGCGCACGCGGGCGGCGCAAACGTCTCGCCTTCCTTGGCGGCCAGCGCGAAGACGGCCACCTGCCCCCGCGTGGTGGACGAGCCGGGGCAGTACTGCCCGGCGGCGCAGCCGGCGGCCACGCCGCGGTGCAGCAGTATCTCCACGAAGCGGTAGAGGGGGCTGGCGGCGGGAACGTCGGCGTAGCTGCCGCCGAGGTGCAGGCGCCAGCGCTTCACCTGGCCCTGCGCGGCGGGCGCCAGCGTCTCGGTGGCCACGGCGTCCCAGTGCGGCGCCGGCCGCGCAGCCGGCGCCGAGACCGCCACGCGGTAGCAGTCGGTGCAGGCCGCGGTGCCGCCGTCGGCGAGGGTGCCGTAAGCGGCGGTGGCGTCGGTAATGGAGTAGGTGGCGCCGGCGGGGCCGGTGAGGGGGCCGAGCGTGCCGCCCACGGTCTGCGCGGCGCCGGTCGCGTTGCGCCAGGCGGGCTGTACTTCCACCTCTTCGCCCGGCTCCCAGATGCCGTTACCCGCCGGGTCGGTGCTCAGCGCGTGGGCGAACAGGCCGCCGTAGCGCTGGCCCCTGACGCCCTGTTCGCCCCCATCGGGCGCCCCCGGGCGCAGAGGGGGCGTCGTGCCCCACGTCACCACGAAGTTCCCGCTGCCGTCGGAGCCCACCGAGGGGTAGGCCTGGTAGCCGAACGTCTGCGTGTTCACCTGGAAGTCGCCTCCCCGGGGCGTTCCCGAGGCGTCGAAGCGGCGCGCGAAGACGCCCGACAGGCTGCCGTCGCGCCGCGAGTCGGTCCAGGCCACGACAAACGTGCCGTTTTCATCGGCCGCTATCGTGGGCTGGACCTGGAAGCCGGTGGTATAGGCGTTGACGCGGAACTCGGCGCCCAGCCGCACACCGCCGGGCGAGAAGCGCTGCGCCAAGATGTCGGAGTCTCCCGCCAGGTAAGACGTCCACACCACCGTGAAGCGTCCGTCGCCATCGCTGGCCACGGAGGGCCCGAACTGCTTGGCGGTCGTAGCCGCGCTCAAGGGGAACTCGTCGCCGCGAGGAGCACCGCTGGCGTCGAAGCTTCGCGCCAGCACGGTGTAGGAGCCGTTCGCAGCGACGGTACGCTGCCAGGCCACCATGAAGGCGCCGTCCGGCGCCGACGCCACCGCGGGCTCGTCGAGCTGTCCGGTGGTCGTGGTGTTGACCTTGAACGGGTCTCCACGCGGCGTGCCGGCCCGGTCGGCCTGGACGGCGAAGATGCCGTCCCACGGGGGCTCGGCCACCGCGCGCCAGGCGGCCGTCATCCGTCCGTGCGCGTCGAGGGCCACAGCCGCGTCGCTGTTGAACTGCAGGTTCACCATCGGTGCCCGCGTCTCGCTCCCCCGTGGCCGGCCCTGGACGTCGAAGTGCCGGTGGGCCACGTAGGGGAGGAAGGTGTCGCTGTCCCAGGCCAAGACGAAGTTGCCACGGGCGTCGGCCGCCAGCGCGGGCCGCCGCTGGTTGCCGGTCGTGAAGGTGTTCACGACGAACGCGCCGCCCTGGGGAGCGCCGTCGGCCGCGAAGCGCCGGGCCAGCACGCCCATGAGGCTGCCGTCGCCTGGGTACTGCTCCCAGGCCACCACGAAGGTGCCGTTGCCGCCCTCGGCCACGCGCACGTCGCCGGAGAAGACGTTGTGCACCTCGAACTCCGAGCCGGCCGGCGCCTGGGCCAGGCCCAGCGCGGGAACCAGCGCCACCACCGCCGTCGCGGCTGCTCGCTTCATCGTGCTGCTCCTCCTCGGGCGCGCGCCTCTCCGTCGAGGATGCGCTCCACCAATGCGTCGAGGGACGGCTCCGGCTGCGGGCCTCCGCGGGCGGCGGTGCGGGCCCGGAAATGTTCGGCCACCTGCGCGAAGCCGCGGTCGAGCGGCATCTCGGTGGGGAAGGGGCCGGCCACCGCCGTCACCTTCGCGTTGTCGAACAGCGAGGACGGGGCCTTGTCCCCGTGCAGCGGCCCGCGCAGGTAGGGATCGTGGTGGGCCAGCATGTCGCTGGCCACGTGCACGAGGTGCGGGGCCACGCCCAGCGCGCGGGCCATGGCGGTGAAGATCTCGTCCCAGGTGTACACGCTGCTGCCCGTGATGTGGAAGTCCTCGCCCAGGGCCCGCGCGTTGCCGAGCAGGCGCGCGAAGGGGCGGGCGAAGTCGGTGGCGTGGGTGAGCGTCCACAGGCTGGTGCCGTCGCCGTGCACGATCACGGGCTTGCCGTCCAGCATGCGCTGCGCGGTCCAGTCGCCGTTGCCGATGGCGCAGGGGAAGCGGCGGCGGTAGGTATGGCTGGGCCGGACGATGGTGACGGGCAGGTCGCCGCGTGCGTGCCAGGCCCGCAGCGTGGCCTCCATGGCCGCCTTCTTCTGGCTGTACTCCCAGTACACGTTGACGGTGGGCGTCTCCTCCGTGATCACGGCGAAGCGGTCGAGGGGCTTCGCGTACACCGAGGCCGACGAGATGAAGACGTATTGGCCCGTGCGCCCGCCGAAGGCGCGCCGGTCGCGCTCGAGCACGCCCGGGTCGAAGGCCAGGAACTGGCACACGGCGTCGAACCGCTGGCCGTCCAGGCCCGCGTAGCAGTCGTCGCCGGCCAGGTCGCCGCGCACCTGACGGACGGCCGGGGGCAGGGAGGTGTCCGTGCGGCCCCGGTTGAGCACCGTGACCTCGTGGCCGAGGCCCAGGCTCTCCTCCACGCAGGAGCGCGAGATCTCGCCGCTGCCGCCCACGTAAAGGATTTTCATGGCGAGGGCGAAGGCGGCTGCCCGCGCTTCTCCTGCACCTCGCGCAGGTGGGCGGCGACGACGTCGTTGTCGCCCTTCTCCAGGGCGCGCCGCAGGACCTTCTCGGCCTCCTCGAGCCGGCCCATGCGAAAGAGCACCCAGCCCTTGGTGTCGAGGATGTTGCCCGAGTCGGGAAACGTCTTGAGCGCGCGATCCACCAGCTGCAGCGCCTCGGGCAGCTTCGCGCCCCGCTCCGCGTTGAAGTAGGCCAGCTCGTTCATCACGGAGGCGTTGTCCGGCTGGGCGGCCAGGGCACGGCGCAGCGCCGCTTCCGCGTCGTCCATCCGCTGCTGGCCGGCGAGGTGCTGCGACAACATCGTCCAGGGATAGGTGCTGCGCGGGTTCAGCTCGCCGGCCTTCCGCAGCAGCTTCTCCGTGTCCTGGGGCCGGTTGCCCGAGGCGTAGTAGGCGGTGAGGGCGGCCAGCTCCTGCGGGTCGGCGGGCACGCGCTGGGCGAGCTGGGCCTCGATGGTGTCGGCCACGTCCGGCCGCTTCAGCACCCGCAACAGGTCGGCCCGGCGGGCCCAGTAGCTCGAGTCCGAGGGCTCCAGCGTGTTGGCCTTGTCCAGGGCCAGGAAGGCGGCCTTGGGCTGGCCGCGCCGCACGAGGAGGTCGGAGAGCAGCGCGTGCGCGGGCGCGAACGAGGGGTTGAGCGCGGCCGCGCGCCGTACCGCCGCCTCGGCCGCGGCCAGGTCGGCCTCGCTGGTGCCCGTGCGCAGGATCTCCTCCGCCAGCAGGAAGTGCGGGGAGAACTGGTCGGGCGCCAGGCGGGCGGCCTCGGACAGGGCCTTGCGCGCCTCCTCCGGGTGGCCGGCCGCGCTCTCCAGCCGCCCCTGGACCTCCGCGGCCAGGGGCAGGCCCGGATCGAGGCTGCGCGCCCGGGCCAGCAAGGGCCGGGCGTCCGCGGCCCGGCCGCTGCGGGCCAGCACGTCGGCGCGCACGGCCAGGGCCTCGGCCTCCGGGATGGTGCGCACCGTGGCCTGGGCCGCCGACACGTCCAGCGGCATCTCGATGGCCAGGAACGCGCGGCTGTGGAGGTAGGCGTAGAAGTCCTTCTGCAGCTTGCCCAGGTCGCCGAAGGCCTTCTTCTCGGCCTCCTCCGGCAGGGCGCCGCTGGAGCGGAGCTGCAGGTACTGGATGAGGCTGCTGCGGTGGACGCCCTTTTCGCCGATGAGGAAGTAATGGGTGAGCAGGGCCGACTGCGCGTAGAGGACCGACACGCGGCTGGCCTCGTTGTACTCGCGCGAGCCGGCGTCGATGGCGAAGAGCCGGGGCAGCGGGAGGGGCTGCTCGTATTCGAAGACGCGCAGCCGGTTCGGGTTCACGCGGCCGTAGCGGACCTTGTCGTCCAGGACTACGGTGGCGGCGTAGAACTCGGCCAGGCCCTCGTTCAGCCACAGCGGCAGGCCGGAGAAGTTGAGGTTGGCCACCAGGTGCACGTATTCGTGGTAGACGACGTCGTCGCGGTACTCGGAGGGCACGTCCAGGTCGAGGAGGATGTAGTGCTTGTCCTCGCCCGACATGAAGACGCCGGCGGGGAAGGAGCCGCCGCGGCGCTCGCCGTAGCCGGGCAGGAAGGAGCGCAGCGTGTCCTGGTTGCGGGCGGCCACGATGGCGATGGGGGCCGGCGGGTCCACGCGGAAATCGCCCAGGCCCTGGAACAGCCGGCGCAGCTGCTCGAAGCCGGTGGCGACCTTGCGGGCGTCCTTCTCCGAGCCGTCGGTGTAGACGCGGAAGTGCTCGGACTTGACCTCCAGCCACCGCTGCTCGGCCGCGGCCCGCCCGGCCGGGGCCAGCAGAACGGCGGCGAGCAGCGGAAGCAGACGGCGCATCGGAACCCCCTTCTTACCATGTGTGTCGAAAACGGGCGTTCGGTATCATCCCCACGATGCAGAGGTGGATGCCGTACCTGCTGGTGGGCATGGGCTCTTTCTTGGGCGGGAATGCCCGCTACCTCGTCTCCCGCTGGCTGCCCACGGCGGAGGGACGCCTGCCCCTGGCCACGCTGCTGATCAACTTGGGCGGCTCGTTCGTGCTGGGCGTGCTGGGCGGCGTGCTGGCCGCCCGGGCCACGCCGCACGCGCCGGCCCTGCGCCTGGCCCTGGGCGTGGGCTTCAGCGGCGGGTTCACCACCTTCTCGACCTTCGCCTTCGAGAACGCGGCCCTGCTGGAGGACGGCCGCTGGCCGACGGCCGCGGCCTACATGGCCCTGAGCCTCCTCCTGGGCCTGGCCGCCGTCCGCGCCGGCCTGCTCACCGCGCGCTGGCTCTAGAAGCGCCCGCTCGTCCGTCGCCGTTTCAGGACCCGGCGGCCTCGGCCCGGATGCGGCTGGCCACCTCGCCCAGCCCCTCGGCGCGCAGCGCCTCCAGCACGCGGTCGAACTCGCGCTGGATGGCGCCCACGAGCTGGAGGGCGGAGGCGGAGTCGGCCGCGCAGTCCGCGCGCTCCAGCTCGGCGCAGAGGACGGCCAGCCCGCGAGCTCCCACCGTGCCCCCGGCGCCCTTGAGCCCGTGGGCCAGGCGGCTGAGCGTGGCCGCGTCGCCGCGCTCCACCGCCGCCTGCAGGGCGGTGATGCGCTCGGGGGCCTGGCGGTAGAAGGCCTCCATCAGCTCCGCCAGCAGCCCGGGCGCCATGGAGCGGTCGAGCGAGCGCAGCTCGGCCATCTGCTCGGGATCGAGGGCGGGCAGGGCCGACGCGCCCGCGTCCGGCCCCGGCTCCTCCGCCCGCGCGCGGCCGATCTTGGCCTCCAGCGCGGCCAGCCGCAGCGGCTTGGTCAGGTAGTCCTCCATGCCGGCGGCCAGGCAGCCCTCGCGGTCCTCACGCCGGGCGGAGGCGGTGAGGGCGATGACGCGCGGGCGGCTCTCCGGCGGCCACTCCTCGCGGATCCGCCGCGCGGCCTCCAGGCCGTGCAGGCGCGGCATCTCCAGGTCCATCAGCACCACGTCGTAGGGCTCGGCCCGCAGCGCCTCCAGCGCGTCCATCCCGTCGACCGCCTCGCCCACCGTGTGTCCGAGCCGGCGCAGCGCGATGGCCGCCACCTTGCGGTTGATGGCCTCGTCGTCCACCACCAGCACGCGCAGCAGGCGCCCGCCGGCGCTGCTGGGCGCCACGGGCACCGGCTCGCCCGTGCCCTCGGAGCTGACGGCCAGCGGCACCGTGAAGTGGAAGACGGCGCCGCTGCCGTCGCTTTCGGCCCAGATGCGCCCGCCGTGGGCCTCCACGGCCAGCCGGCAGAAGGCCAGCCCGAGGCCGCTGCCGCGCTCCTTCTGGCGGCCGGAGGCGAACTTCTGGAAGAGCCGGCCCTCCATCTCGGCCGGCAGGCCGGGGCCGTCGTCGCGCACCGTGACCTGCACGGCGGCCGGATCGTGCGGCGCCACCCGCGTGCGCACGGCGATGCGCGCCCCGCGGGGGATGAACTTGATGCTGTTGCCGATCAGGTTCTGCAGGATGCGGCCCACCAGCTCGCCGTCCACGGAGACGAGGGGCAGCCCGTCGGCGCCGTCCGTCTCGTGGTCGAGGCGCAGGCCGCGCGCGTCGGCCAGCAGGCGCTGGGCGTCGATGGCCTGGCGCACCAGCTCGCCCAGCGCCGTGGCCTCGCGCCGGACGGGCATGCGGCCCGCCTCCAGCCGGCCCACGTCGAGGATGGCGTTCACCAGCCCTTCGAGGCGGCGGATGGTGCTGAGGGCCAGGGAAGGCAGGTCGCGGCGGCCCTCGCGCAGGTCGGCCGAGCACTCGGTGAGGATCTCCAACGCGCCGCCCACGGAGCTGAGCGGGCTGCGCAGGTCGTGCACCATCATGCGCGTGATGTCGGCCCGCAGCTCGTCGGTGCGCCGGTCCTCGGTCACGTCGCGCAGCACGATGAGGCGTCCCACGCCGGGCACCGGCGCCGCCGACCAGCCGAGCAGCGCGCCGCCCACCGTGAGCTCGCCGGCCTCGCCCGAGGCCAGCGCGTTGCGGCGGGCCTCCAGCGCGGGCAGCGACGCGACCAGGTCGCCCAGGGGCCGGCCGAACCAGGACCCGGCGGCACCGGCCAGGCCCAGCAGGCGCGCTGCAGGCGCGCTCACCAGGAGCAGGCGCTCGTCTTCGCCCACCAGGACCAGGCCGTCGCGGCTGCTCTGCACCACCGCCTCCAGGCGCGCGGCCTGGCCGGCCACCGCGCGGTCCAGGCGCGCGTTCTCGATGCCGAGGGCGATGGCCTCGGCCAGGGCCTCGGCCAGGTGCACGCCCGAGGGGCCGAGCGCGAGCGGACGGTCGCTCTCGATGTTGAGCACGCCCACCACGCCGCCGGCCACGCGCAGGGGCACGGCCAGCTCGCTCAGGGCCATCTTGCCCGGGGCCACGTAGTCGGGATCCTGGCCCACGTCGGTGACGTGCTGGGTGAGCCCGGTGGCGAAGGCCCGGCCCACCACGCCCGCGCGCAGGGGCAGGCGGCGGTCGGTCTGGGCGGCGGCGCGCCCGAAGAAGCGCCAGAAGCCGTCGGGGCCGGGCAGGGCCACCACCACGTGCGGCCACTGCTTGTGGCGGGCGATGGCGTGGGCGGCCGCGGCGGCCACCGCCTCCGGGTCGTGCTGGCGCCCCACGTCCTCGAGCAGGCTGCGCAGCAGCGCCTCGCGGTCGGCCGCGTGCAGGCGCGCCTCCGAAACCTGGGCGTTGCGCAGGGCCAGCGCGATCTGCGAGGCGGCCGCCTCCATCAGGCGCCGGTGGTCTTCGACGAAGTGCGCGTTTTCGGAGCTGTAGAGCGTGAGGGCGCCCACCACCGTGGCCCCGCTGGAGATGGGGACCACCAGGGCCGAGCCCAGGGGCGGGCCCACCACGGGCAGGGCCAGCCAGCGCGGGTCGCGGGAGAGGTCGTCCACCAGCACCGACTGGCGCGCGCGCGCCGCCCAGCCGGCCAGGCCCTCCGTCATCACGCGCTGGGCGGAGCCGGGGTCGGCGGCCGAGAACTCGCCGCGCGTGCTGATCACCCCCGTGACGGCCCCGCCCTCGTCCACCAGGAGCAGGCTGGATCCCGAGGCCCCGGTGAGGGTGTTGGCGATGCCCAGGGTGTTGCGCAGCGTGGCCTGCAGGTCCGCGCCCTCGCTGGTGGCGCGGGCCACCGCCACCAGGTCCTCGGAGAGCCGCTTCTCCGCCCGCAGCTCGGCCTGGGCGCGCTTGAGGTGGTCGACGTCGCGCGCCATCTCCTCCACCAGGGCGCGGTGGCGGTCTTCGCTCTCCGCGAGCCGCCGCTGCGTCTCGGTGGCCCGGCCCACCAGCCGGCGCCAGCGGGCCAGCAGGACGCGCAGGGCGACGAGACCGAGGAGGACGGCGCTGGAGACGAGGATGACGCGGCCGTCGAGAGGCATTTCGCGGATCGCCCGGAGGGACGACGCGCCGCCATATGACCACAATCCACCCCGCGCGCCAAGCCCATTGGCGCAAGAAGTTGGGTGCGGAATCCCGGACGCGGGACCGTCCGGTTCTCAAGACCGGCGGGAACGGGGATGCGCACGCGCCTCGGGGCCGCTCCTGCGCTTAGTGAATGAGCCCCCGCGGGATCCAGCGCCGGCCCGGAGGACGGTGCACAATGGCAGCCCCCTTGCAAAAGGAGGCCGGCTGCGGTGCTTTCCAGCGTGCTGGTCGCGGAGTCCTACGTCGCCTTGTTGCTGCTGTCCGCCTTCCTCTCGGTAGGGCTGGCGGCGTGGGCGCTTGCCCACCGGCGGGCCCGGGGCGCGGTGTGGATCGCGGTGGCCCTGCTGGCCGCGGCCGAGTGGTGCGCGGGCTACGCGCTCGAGATCGCGGCCGACGGGTTCGCGGCCAAGGTCGCCTGGTGCAAGCTCGAGTACCTGGGCATCCTCACCGTGCCCGTGGCCTGGTTCATGCTCGCGCTCGACTTCACCGACAGCGCGCGCCGCTTCCGCAGCTCGCGCCTGGCCCTCCTGCTCTGGGTCATCCCGGCCGTCGCGCTGGCCCTGGTGGCCACCAACGAGCACCACCGCCTGGTCTGGAGCAGCTGGACCGTGGACCCGCGGCTCTCGGTGCCGGTGCTGGTGGTCGGGCACGGGCCCATGTTCTGGGTCGTGAACGGCTACTCGCACCTCCTCCTGGCCACCGGCGCCTTCCTGATGCTCTCCGGCCGGGCCAGCATGCCGCGGGTGGGCCGCGTGCAGGGCGCGGCCATGGTGGCCGCCATCGCCGCTCCCTGGGCCGGCAACCTCCTCTACGTGTCGGGCCTGAGCCCCCTGGGCGCGCTCGACCTCACGCCCTTCGGCTTCGTGGTCATGGGCCTGGCCGGGACGTGGGTCATCGCCCACGCCCGCCTGCTCGACCTGGTGCCCATAGCGCGCAACACGGTGGTGGAGACCATCGACGCCGGCATGATCGTGCTCGACGCCGCCGAGCGCATCGTGGACACGAACGCCGCCGCCGAGCGGCTGCTGGCCCAGCCGGCCTCGGCCCTGCTCGGGCGCCGGCCGGCCGGCCTGGTGCCCGGCTGGCCCGCGCTGGAGCCGCACGGCACGGTGGAGCTGGCCATCGCCGGACTGAACAAGGACCGCAGGCTCGACCTCCGCCTCACGCCCATCGTCGACGCGGTGGGGCGCCGCGTGGGCACGGTGGCCCTGCTCATCGACGTGACCGCGCGCCGCCGGGCCGAGGAGTCGCTGGTCTCGGCCAAGGCCGGGCTGGAGACGAGCCTGGCCGCGGCCCGGCACATGGCCGAGGAGGCCAGCGCGGCCGCGCGGGCCAAGTCGGAGTTCGTGGCCAACATGAGCCACGAGATCCGCACCCCGCTCAACGCCGTGCTCGGCCTCTCCTCCGTCCTGCTCGACACCACGCTCACCGCCGAGCAGCGCGAGCTGGTGGAGACCATCCAGCAGAGCGGGCACGACCTGCTGGCCCTGCTCAACAACGTGCTCGACTTCTCGAAGATCGAGGCCGGGCGGGTGGACCTGGAGCGGCACGAGTTCAGCCTCAGCGAGTCGGTCGAGCAGTGCCTGGAGCTGGTGGCGCCGGCGGCGGCGGCCAAGGGACTCGAGCTGTGGTTCGAGCATCCGCCGGGCACGCCCGCCCGCGTGCGCGGCGACGGCACCCGCGTGCGCCAGGTGCTCCTGAACCTGCTGGCCAACGCGGTGAAGTTCACCGAGGCGGGCGAGGTGCTGGTGCGGGTGTCGGTGGAGGAGTGGGCCAGCCCGGAGTCGCTCTTCCACGTGGCCGTGAGCGACACCGGCATCGGCATCGAGGCCGCGCAGATGGACCGCCTCTTCCGCTCCTTCTCGCAGGTGGACCCGTCCACCACCCGCCGCCACGGCGGCACCGGCCTGGGCCTGGCCATCTGCCGCGGCCTGGTGGAGCGCATGGGCGGATCGGTGTGGGCCGACTCGCGGCCCGGCTGCGGGTCGACGTTCCACGCCACCCTCCGCCTGCAGGCGCTGGCCCTGGACGCGGCCCCCGTGCCCGAGGGAATCGCCGGGCGGCGGGCGCTGGTCGCGTACGCCAATGCGACCGGGCGCCGCATCCTCGGCGAGACGCTGACCCGGCTGGGCCTCTCGGTGCGCGCGGTGGCGACCGTGGAGGAGGCCGAAGACGCGCTGCGCCAGGAGGGCTTTCCGGAGCTGGCGCTGCTGGACGCGCCGCTGGCCCCGCCGCTGAGCCGCCAGCTCCGCCAGAACGGCGCGCACGTGCTGGTCACCCGCCCCATCGACCAGCAGGCGCCCCTGGCCGCGGGCGAACACGGCCTGCGCAAGCCCGTCGGCGCCCGCGACCTGGAGCGGGCGGCCGTGCGCCTGCTCGCGCCCGGCGCGCGCGAGGACGAGCCGGCCGGGGCCGCGCTGCCGCGCTGGCCGGCCGACCGCGCCCTGCCGCGGCTGCTGGTGGTCGAGGACCTGCCGGTCAACCAGAAGGTGGTGCGGCTCGTGCTCTCGCGCCTGGGCCTGGCCGCCGACGTGGCCGGCGACGCGCACGAGGCCCTGGCCGCCCTGCGCCGGCGCATGTACGACGTGGTCCTCATGGACGTGCAGATGCCCTGGATGGACGGCCTGGAGGCCACGCGCCGCATCCGCCGCGAGCTGCCGCTCTCGACCCAGCCGCGCGTCATCGCCATGACGGCCAGCGCGCTGCCCGGCGACCGCGAGCGCTGCCTGGAAGCGGGCATGGACGACTTCCTGAGCAAGCCCATCGAGCCGCGGTCGCTGCTGGCCGCGCTGCTGGGCGCGGCCACGCGCACGGCGCCCGCCCCGGTGGAGGCGGCCGACGAGCTGGCCACGCTGCGCCAGCTGCGCGGCCTGCCCTCCACGCGCCGCGACGACACCGTGGCCGAGCTGATCGAGCTGTTCCTGGACGCCGCGCCCCAGCGGGCCGCGGCGGCGCGCGACGCGCTGGGGGCCGGCCGGGTGGCCGACCTGCGCGCGGCCGCGCACGGGCTCAAGGGCATGTCGGGCAGCCTGGGCTTCAAGCACCTGATGGACCTGAGCGGCGAGGTCGAGAAGCGGGCGGCGGCGGACGCGCTGCCCGGCCTGAACGCCGTGCTGGGCCAGGTGGAGGCCGAGATCGACCGCCTGCGCCCGCTGCTGAAACTGGAGCTGGCGGGGGCCGGCGGAAAGCCGCGTCCGGCCGCAGCGCCGGCCGTGCGAGAGGACGGAGCCTAGTTGGACAAGTTGGAGAAGACCCTCCGGCGTGCGCTGGTGGTGGACGACGATCCGGTGGCGCGGACCCTGTACGCGTCGTACCTGCGCTCCGCCAACTGGTCGGTGGACGTGTGCGAGGGGGCGGCCCAGGCGCTGGAGCGCCTGCGCACGCAGCCGCCCGACTTCCTGCTCACCGACATCGAGATGCCCGAGCTGAGCGGCGTGGACCTGCTGCGCGCGGCCCGCCACCGCGGCAGCGACGTGCCCATCGTGCTCATCACCGCCGGGCCCTCGCTGGAGACGGCCATCGAGGCGGTGGCCGAGGGCGCCTTCCGCTACCTCACCAAGCCGGTGGACTCGGCCCTGCTGCTGGAGATCGCGCGCCAGGCCGCCGACCTGGGGCGGCTGGCCCGGCTGCAGCGTGCGGCCGGCGCGCTGGCCGGGCCGGCGGCCGAGGCCGCGGCCCCGCTCAGCCTGGGCGCCCGCTTCGACTCCGCCCTGGAGCGGCTGTGGCTGGCCTGGCAGCCGATCATGTCGGTGAAGGCGCGCGGCGTGTGGGCCTACGAGGCGCTGGTGCGCTCGGACGAGCCCCTGCTGGCCAGCGCGCCCGCGCTGCTGCGGGCGGCCGAGCAGCTGGGCCGCCTGCACGAGCTGGGACGGGCCATCCGCCGCCACGTGGCCGATCTCGCCCCGCGGCTGGCCGCCGAGGTGCCGCTCTTCGTGAACGTGCACGCGCGCGACTTCGAGGACCCCGACCTCTACGACCGCAACACGGCCTTCTCCGCCCTGGCCCCCCGGCTGGTGCTGGAGATCACCGAGCGCACGCCGATCGAGGAGATCACCGACCTGCGCCTCCAGGTGCAGCGCCTGCGCGCGATGGGCTACCGGCTGGCCATCGACGACCTTGGCGCGGGCTACGCGGGCCTGGTGGGCCTGGCGGTGGTGGAGCCCGACTTCGTGAAGCTGGACCGGGCGCTGGTGGACGGCGTGGACCGCCATCCGGCCCGCCAGGCCGTCATCCGCGGCGTCAGCTCGGTCTGCGCGGAGCTGGGCATGCAGGTGGTGGCGGAGGGCGTGGAGCGCGCCGAGCAGCGCGACGTGCTGGCCGACCTCGGCTGCCAGCTGCTGCAGGGCTACTACTTCGCGAGACCGGCGCCGGAATTCGCAACAGCCCGCTGGTAAGAGGGCGCGCTGCGCGCGCTTCCGCTACGAAC
>Ga0111539_10003981_pt1 | contig 19415 bp, 17 predicted proteins | sample RhiMethybrSRZTD1_FD_79667 | JGI IMG/M metagenome (GOLD analysis project Ga0111539, IMG submission 79667) | Populus rhizosphere microbial communities from Tennessee, USA - Rhizosphere MetaG P. TD hybrid SRZTD1 (version 2) (version 2) | ecosystem: Host-associated > Plants > Roots > Rhizosphere >... | reverse complement strand
TCGGCGCCCGAGACCGCGCCGTCGCCATCGGCGTCGTAGAAATCGAACGACGCCGCAACCTGCGCCTGCGCTTCGGTGCGTTCGATGCGCCCATTCTTGTTGGTGTCTTGCGCGCTCAAGTTCTGCGGCAGCGGAGTCGAGGCCGGCGGCAGCGTAATGAGACCGACCAGCGCCTCGTGACCGATGATGCGCGCGGTGTCGGCAAACACGGCCGCACCGGACGCGTGGTCGCCGTGCGAGTGACTGTAGATGACGTACTTCACCGGGACATTGAAGCGCCGTGCGAGCTCGCCCTTCAGCCACTTTGCGTGGTCCGGGCCAACGGGCTCGACGAGCACGATGCCGTCCTTGGTGACCATGAACGCGGAGACGTAGTCGTCGGTGCGCGCGTAGTAGACGTCGCCGGTCAGCTTGCCGATCTCCTGACCCTTGTACGTCGTCGATTGCCAGAGCGGGCCCGGCTGCGCATGCGCCGTGAACGAGACGAAAGCCGAACAACTCAGTACGGCAAGAATCCACTCGCTTCGTTTCATCGCAACCCCCGAGCGCGCTTGTTTGACCGCGATCGTACCGTATTACTACTATCGCCGTTGACCGCGTTTTCGCATCGGGAGACAACAATGAAAAGATCGACTCGCCTGACCGCGGCCGGCTTACTTGCGGCAACCGTCGCCGCCGCGCTGTACGCACAACGACCCGCCATGACCTTCTTCGTGACCAGCACCGGCCTCGGTGACGGCGGCAATCTCGGCGGCATCAAAGGAGCCGACGCCCACTGCCAGGCGCTCGCACGAAGCGCCGGCGCCGGTACCAAAACGTGGCGCGCGTACTTGAGCGTCACGGATTTGAACGGCAAAGGCGCGATCAACGCGCGCGACCGCATCGGCCGCGGACCTTGGCACAACGCGAACGGCGTGCGCATTGCTATCGACGTCGACGACCTGCATTCCGACAGCGCGAACATCACGGCCGACACGGCCGTCACGGAGAAAGGCGCGAAGCTTCCGACTGAGCCTAACCAGCACGACATCCTCACGGGCTCGACGCGCGACGGCCGCGCCTGGAGCTACAACCTGCTCGACGACCTGAACCTCGAGAGCGGCGCGATGACGTGCAGCAATTACACGAGCAATGCCGAGAACCAGTTCGCCATGGTCGGCCACTACGATCGCGCGGGCACCGCGCCGATCTCGCCGTGGAACGCTGCGCACCCGTCCGTTGGCTGCAGCCAAGCGAAGCTCGTCGAGACGGGCGGCGCCGGGCTGCTCTACTGCTTCGCGATCGACTGACGCTTTCGCCTGCACTGGCGCGGCTCGCGCGCACATTCGATAATTCGCGCTGGCCGGTCAGGGACGACGGCGAGAAATCGGAGATCGATATGCACCACCACTTCATCCGCGCGGCCGACGTCAAACCGACGACGGCATTCCCGAAGAACGGCAAGGGCTACCGGCGCTTTGCCTTGTCAGACCGCTCCGTCGGCGCCGTCCATACGGGCTGGGGCATGAGCGAGCTCGACGCCGGCGGGCACGTCGATCTGGCGATGCAGTCGTTCGAGGAGAGCTTTTACGTTCTCGCCGGCAATCCGACGCTAATCCTCGACGGGCGCGGTTACCGCCTCTCCCCCGGCGCGTGCGGCTTGATCCCCGTCGGCATGAAGCACGCATGGCTCGGGCCCACGAGCGGCACCGCGCGCTGGATCGACATGAACGCCCCGTGCCCGAAAGGCGAGAACTTCGCCGAAGGCACCTACTTCCTCGGGCCGCCGCCGTCGGTCTCCGTCGAAGACTTCGATATCCGCGACGTCTCGTCGCGACACCTCTTTAAGATGGGCGAGGACGACATCAAGGTCGACTCCGTCCGCACGGGCCTCAAGAAGGACGCGGCGAAGGTCTCCGCGAGCATGGCGACCGCCCTCCTCGTCTATAGCGGCATCTCGCTGAAGATGCTCGTCGACCAGCGCCTCGACGCCGCGCTGCACACGATGTTCATGGTCGAGTACGAGCCGAATGCGAACGCGCATCCGCACGATCACCCGCTCGAAGAGGCGTACTACGTCATGCACGGCGAGGTCGAGGCCTGGGCCGACGGGGAGATGTACGTCATGAAGCCCGGCGATTTCCTCTGGGCCGGCGTGGGCTGCACGCATGCGTTCTACAACCGCAGCAACACGACCGTGCGCTGGCTCGAGACCCAATCGCCGCAACCGCCGGCACGAAACTCCTATCGCTGGGCACGCGATTGGGACTACGTCGCAGAACAACTGAAGAGCCAAGGGGCCGCGTCATGAGCAAAGCATCGTCCAGCAAGAGCGTCGTCGTCATCGGCGGCACGGGCGGCATCGGCCACGCGATCGCGCAGTACTACTCCGACAAAGGCTGCGACGTCGTCATCACGGGCCGCGATCAGGAGCGCACGAACGCCGTCGCGAAAGACATTGGCGGCAAGACGCGCGGCATCGCCGTCGACATCTCGGAGCCTGAGTCGATCGAGGAGAAGCTCTCGAGCTTGGGTCACGTCGACCACCTCGCGCTCGTCGCCGTCGACCGCGACTACAACAGCGCGCGCGACTACAACGTGCAGCGCGCGCGCAAGATCGTCACGCTGAAGCTCATCGGCTATACGGAAGTCGCGCACTCGCTGTTCCCGCGCATGGGCGCCGGCGCGTCCGCGGTATTGTTCGGCGGCCTCGCGAGCGAGCGGCCTTATCCCGGCTCGACCTCGATCACCACGGTCAATGGCGCCGTCAGCAGCCTGATCCGCACGCTCGCCGTCGAGCTCGCGCCGGTACGATTCAACGCGATCCACCCCGGCATTATCTCGGACACGCCGGCCTGGGAAGATAAGAAGGAAGCGATCGCCAACATCGAGAAGCGCACGCCGGGCGGGCGCCTCGCGACGACCGAGGACGTCGTCGGCGCCGTCGACTTCCTGTTCACGAACCGCGGCGTCAACGGCATCAACCTCGTCATCGACGGCGGCTGGCTACTGACTTAACAGTGAACCGGCGTCGATAACGCTTCACTCGTTGCGCAGCGCCTGCATCGGAGGCACGCGAACCGCGTTGCGGCTGGGCAGGAACGCCGCGATCGCGGCTACCAAGACCAGGATCACGAGAGCGACGAGCCACGGCGTCGGCTGCGCCGTAGACACTTCATAGAGCACTTGCGACAAGCGCCTGCCGAGCAAGAGCGCGAGCGGCACGCCGGCAACGAGACCGACCGCGACGGGCGTGAGCCCCTGGCGCAGGACTTGGCGCATCACATCGCCGTCTCGAGCCCCCAGCGCGCGGCGCACGCCGAACTCGCGCGCTCTGCGCACGATCGACTGCGCGAGCGTCCCGTAGACGCCGACCGCCGCGAGCAGTAGTGCGACGAACGCAAACGCGAGCGTCAGCGCGCTGATCGTCCGCGGTAGCAGCAGCTGGTCGGCAACGCGCTCTCGGTTCGAACGAACGTCGACGAGAGCGAGCGTCGGATCGAATGCCGTGACTGCACGGCGCAAGTCCGGAATCACGGCTGCGGCATCGCGCTCCGAACGTACGACGATGTACATGCCGCGCGAAGGCTCGAGCCATGCCGGCAAATAAAGCGCCGGCGACTCGGGCAGTGCGAGATCGAAGTACCGCACATCGTTGGCGACGCCGACGATCTCGAACCATCGCCGGTTGTTCTCGGGGCCAAGCCCTACGCGCGCGCCAATGGCGGGATCACCGGCGAGGTAGTCGCGGACGAACGCGGCGTTCACGACGGCGGGCGCGCGGCCGCCGGTGCGATCGGCACTCTCGAATGCGCGTCCTTCGACGATCCGCACACCCATGGCGCCGAAATAGCCCTCGTTGGCGCGGGTCAACCATGTGTGCGCGCGACCATCGTCGCGGGCCGTAGGACGACCGTCTATCAAAACGAAGGTGTCATTGTTCGACGTGCCGAGCGGTACCGTGCTCGCGAGTCCCGCTTGCTGCACGCCGGGCATCTGCGCGATCTGCGTAGTCAACCGGTCGTACGCGGCTACGACTGCAGCGTTGTCCGGGTACTGCGCCTGCGGGAGCCCTATCGTGCCGGCGATGACACCTTCCGTGCCGAAGCCGACGTCGATGGCCGAGAGCCGCTGATAGCTCTGCACGAGCAGAACGCCCGTGACCGCAACCGCGAGCGCCACGGCGAAGTTGGAACCGACGAGCGCCGCCGTGACGCGCCGGCTCAGGCGGTCGCCGACGAGTCGCTCGCCGGCGATCGTTCCCGTACGGTGCCCGACTGACCGCGTCAGCGCGGCGTAGGCAACTCCCGCCATCGCGCTCGCGGCAATCAATGCGGCGCCGGCGGCAACGGCGAACGCCTTCACTCCGACTTGGACGTCCCAAGCGTCGTTGAAGCCGGCCGGCAAAGCCCGTGTCACAACGTCGATGCTGCTCAGCGTCAGCATGATGCCGGCGCCGGCTCCGACGGCGGCAAGCACGGCGTTCTCGCTCCACAGCAGTCCGAACTGGCGCCAGCGGCTCGCTCCGAGCGAGGCTCGTATCTCGAATTCGCTCGCACGGGCGAGCACGCGCGCGACCATGAGACTCGCGAGGTTCGCTATCGCGATGACGAGGACGAAGATCGCCGCAGCCTGCAGCACCGTGAGCTGGTCGCGCACGCCGCGATTCAAGGCTTCCTGCAGCGGCTCGACGAAGAACTTCTTGCCTCTGTAGACGTCCGGATACTGTGCGCGCAGCGAGGCCGCAAACGTGGCGAGCTCGGCTTGCGCCTGAGGGAGCGTGGCGCCATCCGCGAGGCGCCCGAACTGGCGAAGATATGCCGCTCCACGGTCGTTGCCGGCGCCGCGCAGCGGCCTGAAGATCTCGGCGGTTGGGGCGAATGGGAAGCGAAACGACGAGGGCAGCACACCGACGACCGTGCAGACTTCGCCCGTCAGCGCCAGCTCGCCGCCGACGATCGCGGGATTCGCTTGAAAATGGCGATTCCAGAAGCTCTCGCCGATTGCGACTGTGCACGCTTCGCCGACTGATGCATCCGTTTCCGTGAAGAGCCTTCCGGCGACCGGTCTCACGCCGAGAAGGCCGAGCCCGTTCCATGTCACGGTGACTCCGGAAATGCGTTCAGCGCCGTCCTGTCCTCGGAAGCTGGGTGCCCAGCCGCTAAAGAGCGCAACGTCGTCGAGTTTCGTCGTCGCGGCGCGCAGATCGCGATGCGTGTCGAAGTTCGTGTACTCGCGCAACGGATCCTGGATTCCGACTTCGTCGGCGATCTCGGTAATGTCGGTCCAAACCGCGACCAAGCGGTTTGGGTCCGCATAGGGCAGCGAGCGCAACACTGCGGCATCGAGCAGGGCGAACACGGAGGTCGTGCCCGCGATCGCAAGCGCGACCGTGAGTATCGATGCGGCCGTGATGACGGGCGCGCGGCTGAGGCTGCGGAGCGAGTACGTCAGGGTCGACACATTGTTCTCGAGTGGGCTATTCGTAGCGCAGCGCTTGTGTCGGCTCGATACGCACGGCGCGGCGCGCCGGCAAGTATGCCGCGAGGCCCGTCACCAGCAGCATCACTGCGAGCACGCGCCCATATTCGATGAGCCCAGGGCCGGCGCTGCTATCGCCGCCGGGAAACGCCGCTTGCATCGCGTGCTGGGCACCGACCGTGAGCAGCAGTCCGAGCGCCAAGCCAATGAGCGTCACGCGAAACGCCTGACCCAGCACCATGCGAAGCACTCTGCGGCGATCGGCACCGACAGCAATTCGCAGCCCAATCTCGCGCGTGCGCTGGCTGACATTGGACGCAACGAGGCCATAGATGCCGCCAAAAGCGAGGGTCATGCCCATCACGCCCATGGCGGCGATCGCGAAAATGAACACCATGACTCCGCGCACGGCCGAATCGTCGTAGAGCGACTGCATCGTGCGAACCGCCGCTACGGCGAGCTCGGGGTCGAGCTCGCGCACGACGTCGCGTAGGGGATCCACGAGCGTGAGTGGATCGGCGCTCGATCGGGTCAGGAGCGTCATTTGATTCTGTGGCGCTTGGGCGTACGGCAGATACATGAAGCTCCTCGGCGCTTCCATGATCGTCAAGTAAGGTCCGGTCTGGACCACGCCGACAATCTCGACCCACGCCCCGTCGGCGCCACGGAAGCGCCGCCCCACCGCGCTGTCTCCCGGCCAGTACAAGTTCGCGAGCGCCTGGTTAACGACAGCGACGTGCGGCGCGTCCGCGGTATCGGTCGCTGCGAAGAGGCGTCCTTGCACGAGGGGGATGTCAACGAGCCCGAAGAAGCCGGCGCCCACGTAGCTAGTCGCAATCGACTCGCTCTCGATTCCGACGGGAAACTGGTGACCCTCCGGCGCAAACGCGGTTCGTCCCGTCGGCAGCCCCGACAGCGGGATGAACGACGCGAGCGAGACGGCTTCGACGCCCGCGACCGAGCGCGCTCGATCGGCAAGCCGCTCATAGAACCGCTGTGCTTGCTGCGGCCCGTAGCGCGCGACTTCGGTGTTGAAGCTCATGGTCAGCACGCCTTCGGTTCGGATGCCCGGGCCGCCCGCCACGAGGTCGAGAAAGCTCGTGTAGATGAATGCAGTGATGGAGATCGCCACGACCGACAATGCGACTTGCACCGCAACGAGGGCTCCGCGTCCCCAACCCCTCCGGACGGATCCACTCCCCGTCGCACGCAGCGCGTCCGTCAGGTTCGCGCGCGAGGCCCGAAGCGCTGGCGTCAACCCGAAGACGAATACGCTTGTTGCTGCGACTAACAAATTGAGCAGCAGCACGCGTCGATTCATATCGAACACAAGCTCGACGGCGAAGTCACCCGCGATTGGGATCTGCTTCCACAGCAGCATGCCGAGATAGCCGACGAAGACGCCGGCCAACGCCCCTCCGGCCGCAAGCAGCGCGCTCTCCGTCAGTAACTGTCGGACAATGCGTCCCCGCCGGGCGCCGATCGAGAGGCGCAGTGCGATCTCGCCCGTTCGCAACGGAACGCGGCTGGTGAGCAACCCTGCAACGTTGACGCAAGCGACGATCAAGATCACGGCACTCAGGACGACCAGCATCCCGATGCCCGGGACGAGCCATCCCGTCTCGCTCAACCTGTTCTCGCGCTCCGTGCGCACACGCATTTGAAAGCCGCGGTTCGTCGCCTGAAATTCGTCGGCAAGCGCCGCGCCGATCTGTTCTACGTCTGCGGCCGCCTGTTCCAGGGTGACGCCGGCTGCGAGCCGTCCTCTGAGCTCGAGAGCACGCCGATCGCGCTGCTCGAGCGGGCTCGGCTGATCGCCGCCCACGAGCGCCGGCCACATCATCAGCGGCACGTAGAAATCGGGCCGCAAGAACAAATCGAGCCCCGTGAAGCTTTCCGGCGCGACGCCCACGACGGTGAGCTCGGTGCCGTTCACCAGCAGCCGGCGGCCGACGACGGCCGGGTCCGCACCGAGCGCACGTTGCCAGAAGCGGTAGCTTACGACCGTGACGGCGTCCCGACCGGGAACAGCATCTTCTGCCGGAGCGAATGCGCGCCCGAGCACAGGCTGCACGCCCATCGCTGCGAAGAAGTTGCCCGACACGAGTGTCGCAGTACGAATTTCCGGCGACGCACCGGGGCTCGCCGCAACCTGCGACAGAATGGCCCCAAACGCAACGAGGCCGCCCGCGAAGCTGGCCGTTGCGTCGCGGAGGTCTGCGTAGTCGGGGTACGACGCGCGCAGCGCGTTCGTCCCGCCCGTCGCGACGTTCAGCGAGCCAACGCTTACGACCTCACTCTCGTTGGGAACGGGCAAGGGCCGCAGCAGCAAACCGTCGGCGAAGCTGAAGGTCGCCGTGTTCGCGCCGATGCCGATGCCGAGCGACAGCACGGCGATCAACGTGAAGCCTGGACTACGCGCCAGCAGGCGCGCTCCGGTACGGATGTCTTGGAAGAATCCGGACAACATCACACCGCGTATTCAATCGGCGTGCCAAGCCGAAAGCGAGCAAACACGCGGCTCGTGCGCTCGCCCCGCACCAGCTGCGGTCCCGAAATCGGCCATGGCCTCCCGAGATCGGGACTGAGCGCGGCTAGCCCGCCGGCAGCTCGGCCGTGCTCGGGTCGGCGGCGTCCCGAGCGCCGCGCGCCCGCCCGGCCATCTCCGCGCCCGCGTTGCGCGGCAGGCGCCACGCCCACCACGCCGACGTCGCCTGGATGATGCCGACGACGACGAACGACCAGTAGAAATTCGGCAGCGCGGTCGCCGGGCGATCCGCGATGGCACCGAAGATCTCGAGCGCGTAGCCGCCGATCGCGACGCCCGAGCCAAGCGCGAGCTGCTGCAGCATCCCCGACAGGCTGCTCGCCTGCCCCATTCGCTTCTGCTCGACGTCGGCAAAGCTGATCGCGTTCAGGCTCGTGAATTGCAACGAGCGGCAGCAGCCGCTGACGAGCAACGTCACGATGATGACGAGATGCGGCGTCGTCGGCCGGAACAAACCGAACGAGCAGAGGATCACGGACGCTAGCAGCGCGTTCCAGAACAGCACGCGCCGGAAGCCGAACGCGTTCAACGTGCGCGCCGCGAGCGTCTTCATGAAAATCGCGCCCATCGCGGAGACGAACGTCAGTAGACCCGATTGCACGGGGCTCAGGCCGAAGCCGACCTGCAGCATCAACGGCAAGAGGAACGGCGTCGCGCCGACGCCGATGCGGAACAGCGTGCCGCCGACGACGCCGGCGCGATACGTCGCGAGGCGGAACAGCTCGAGATCGAGCAGCGCGTGCTCGTGCCGGCGCTCGTGCACGACATAGCCGACGAGAGCCGCGAGACCGACCACGAGCGACGTCGCGGCGATCTCGATTGGCACGAGATGCTGGCCGAGCGTCGAGAAACCGAACATCGCGGCGCCGAGCCCGCCGCCGGCGAGCGCGAAGCCGAGCCAGTCGAGCGGCGGCGGCTGCTCGCGCGCGTTCGGAATGAAGCGTAGCGCGAGGATCATGCCGAGCGCGCCGATCGGCAAGTTGATGAGGAAGATCCAACGCCAGTCGAAGTACGTCGTGATGAAGCCGCCGAGCGGCGGCCCGACCATCGGCCCGACGAGCGCGGGGATCGTGACCCACGAGAGCGCCTGCACGATCTCGGACTTCGGAATCGTCCGCAGCAGCACGAGCCGGCCCACGGGCACCATCATCGCGCCGCCCATGCCCTGCACGAACCGGCCGGCGACGAGCGCGGCGAGCGAATCGCTCAGCGCGCAACTCACCGAGCCGAGCAAGAACACCGCGATCGCCGAGACGAACGTCGAGCGCGCGCCGAAGCGATCCGCGACCCAGCCGCTGACCGGAATGAACACGGCCAGAGCCAGCAAGTACGTCGTCAATGCGAGTTTCAGCGCGATCGGGTCCGTCGCGAGGTCCGCGGCGATTGCCGGCAGCGACGTCGCGAGCACCGTCGAGTCCATGTTCTCGACGAACAGCGCACAGGCGACGATCAGGGGAAGGAGGCGTGAGGATTTCATGACGGAGGTATGGAGGCCGCGAGATTCAACCGCGGCCGGCTGGCTGACGCGACGAGCTCGTCAGCCGCCCTCGTAATGTTCCTTACGGTAGTTGCGCTCGTACACGGCTTGCGCGTGATCCTTCTCGCGCTTGATCTTGCCGGCGGCGCGCCGCGCGACGCCGGCCGTGCGCTTGCGGCTGCGCTCCGTGCTGACACCGGCTGAAGTCGAGAACAAACGCTCGGGCCCCGCGTCACCGCATTTCGGGCACTGCGGCGTCTCGCCCAACCGGACGAGCTCCTCGAAACGGTGGCCGCAAGCGCGGCATTTGAAGTCGTAGAGCGGCATCTGAGCTGCGCGGCGCCATCGCGGTTCACATCGGGCGCTTCGCTCGGTCAATATAACATCCGAATCGGCCCGTCGCCGTGCACCGGGAGCTCGACATGTCGCATTCGCACTCGATCCGTCGTTACCTCGCGCTGGCACTTGCAGCTGTCGTGCCGCTCGCGGTGCTCTCGAGCGTCGACCGGGGCGCCGAAGGACAGCAACCGGCGGCCGCGCCGACGCTGACGCCCGCCGAGCAGGCCGAGCGCATCGCGCGCACCGGCGGCTCCGTGCCGGTCGAATCGAACATCAACACCGCGCTGCGGCGGTTCGAGCCGGGCAACAAGACGTACTGGCACAGCCATGAGGGCGGATTCATCTTGTTCGTGCAGGAAGGCCGCGCCCGTGTGCAGCGGCGCGGCGAGCCGATGAAGGAGCTCGGACCCGGTGAAATCGACTACGCGCCGCCCGGCGTCGAGCACTGGCATGGCGCCGCGCCGAACGAGGCGCTGGTGCAGCTCGGCGTCGTGCCGTTCGGCGGCGGAATCAAGTTCCTCGAGCCCGTGACGGACGCGCAATACAACGGCCAATCCCGCTAGCGCTGGCTGTGGTCGGTTGCTGCTCCTCGCGCGCGCCGGAGCCTACGGTCACGCGTCAGCGTCCGTTGTATTGGGCGTCGCTCACTTGCTCGAGCCAGGCGGTGCCGGCGGCGTCGCCTTGCGTCAACGCGCTTTGCGTGAACTCGCTGTCGGGCGTCGCGCCGTGCCAATGCTCGACGTTCGGCGCGGTGTAGAAAGTCTCGCCGGTCTTGAGCTCGCGTAGCGGGCCGCCGCGTTCTTGGGCGCGTGCGCGACCTTTCTCGATGAACAGAATCTGCGCGCCCGTGTGCCGGTGCCACGCCGTACGAGCACCGGCTTCGAACCAGCGACGCGACACGCGCCAGCCTTCGGCCTCGAGCGAGCGGCTGGCACCGACGAAGCGCTCGGCATCCGTCGACGCGTTCTGCGCGTGCGCAAACCAGAAGAACGCGACGCCGCCGAGCGCGGCTACGCAGAGCAAGTTGCGACCGAGGACCAAGCGCTGCATAGGAACCTCGTTGGCTCGCGAGGAGCCGCTATTTCATCGGCGAGAAGTCCGTCGGCTCGAGGAACACGGACACGACGTTCGAGACGATCGGCCCGTTCGCTTGCGTGCGCTCGGTGACGGCCTTCCATTCGGGATCGTCGCGAAACGCCGCCCAGCTCTTCGTCGCGGCATCGCGGCTGTCGTGGGCCAGGATGTAGACGAGCGTATTGCTCGAGGCCGGCGCGTCGGCGGGCACGAAGTAGCCGACGTTCTGCATACCGTGCTTCTTGAAGATCCGCATCGTGTCGTCCCGGAAGCGCGCTACCAGATCGTTTAGTCTGCCATCCGGCGACGTATACGTTCGCAGCTCGAACACCTTGCCGCCTTTGGCTTGCGCCTCGGCGTTGCCGCCATCGACCAGTTGCCCGGCGATGAAACCGGCCGCGAACACCACGAGGGCTGCAGCGACAACACGTGTTCTAGCCATCGGATTCTCCGTTGATTCCAAACGTTGACGCGTCGTGAGACTTTTGCGAAAGATCGCGGCTAGCGCTTCACCGGACCTTCGGCGGGCAGCACGCCCTCGCCAAACGCCTTCGAGCCTTCCACCGAATCGCAGTGCTTGCCCGGCGCGGGCACCTTGCCCTTCGGACACTGGAACAGACCCGAGTCGCCGCGGTCGCCGGCCGGCTTACCGTCGCGCCGCGGGTGCACGCCCATGCTGAAGACCGTGCCCTGCGGGAAGCTATCGCGCGTGATGCCATGCCGATTCGCCTCGGCCGCGCTCTCCATCTGCACGACCCAAACCACCTGCTCGCCCTTGTCGTCGCGCACCAGCGCGTCGCGCGTTTCGTTGAGCGGCACGAAATGCATCTCGAAATGCGCGGCGTTCGGCACGATGCGCACGATGACGCCCGTGAATACCTTGTAGACGCTGCCGTCGTACATCGCATAGGAATGGTGCGCGCTCGCCGGCACCGTCGCGCCGAGAGCGGCTGCGCACGCGAGCGCGGCCATGATACGAGTCGTCTTCGCTAAAGCTGTGTGCATCGTTGCTAATCCCCTGCTGGGCGTCCTCTCACTTGAAACCGAGATCGACCTCGTCCTTCGGCGCGTCCATGTCTTTCTCGAAATACTCTTCCCAGATCTTTGCCCACGGGCGGCCGAACATGTCGGGCACCTTGAACTGGATGACCTCGCCCGGCGCTACTTGCGTCGCGAAGCCGTCGATCGGATAGAGCGCGCGCGTGCACTCGGCCCATCCGAGCCTGTCCGCCTCGGCCCAGCTCTCCTGATAATTGCGATGCCAGAGGATGCGCACGGGTTGCTGCAGCGCTTCGGGGTCGTAAATGACGGTCTCCCAATCGATGCCGAGAAACTTGCCGGCCGCGTCGCGCGCGGGCGTGAGGATCTCGACCGTCTCGAATTTGTAGCTGAACTCCCACGTCGTGTGCTGCGTCCACGCTTGCACGTTCGCCGTGTGCATGATCAGCGCGTCGCCGTCCCAGAACGCGACGGTGTCGCCGTACCACTGCGGAATCTCCTGGCCGAGCGGCAGCTCTCGGTCGAGATGCGCGATGCGCCACATGTTGCCGCTGCCGCTGCCGACGAACATCACGACCTCGGGCGTCACGATGAGGCGCTGCGGCTTCGGGCCCGTCGCCCACTGCCGCATGAAACCCTCGGGCCAGCAGTACGACGCCGACCACTGATGCGCCGCATCGACGCCCTCGTGATAGAGCTGGCGCACCATGCGTTGCTGATACTCGGGCGTCAGGATCGAGAGGAACGTCGGCACCTGCGTCGCTCGCCCGTAGTTCCAGACGCGGCGACCTTCCGGCAGGTACTCGCCGTACACGCCGTCCCACTTAGGCATCGACTCATACGTGTGCTTCGTCGGCCCGCCGCGTTTGCGTGCGTCGGCCTTGAGAGCCGCGAAGTGCTCGCTCGCGGTCTTGAACGGGTACGGGCTCACGATGTTCTCGCGCGGCCAGTCCTTCGTGCAGTCGCCCCAGCGCGCCGTGACCGGCGGGTTCGCGCCGATACGCGGATCGGAAGTGCCGCTGCCCGCGCCGCCGCTGCGCATGTCAGCGACCTGCCGCGGGCTGTTGCAGCGCCAGTAGCGCGGGTTCAGCCATTGATCGCGGTCGTGATAAAAATCCTTGCTCGTGAAGAGATCGCGCTCGAGCGCCTGAACTCCCGGCGGCGGTTTCGCGTCCCAGGCCGGTCCCTGACCGAAGCTCTGCAAATCCGGCGGCGGATTGCCCGAGGGAAACGGCGCACCGCGCAAGCCCGGCACGTTCGGCGGCTTCAATTGCGCAAGCGCGTCGGAGCCAACGAACACTGCCGCCAGCGAAAACAATGCACCGATGGCGGTGCGTGCTCGACCCATGACTCCCCCGGACCGCTGTGAACGGCGGCTCAATTCAGTACAGCGGGTCCCGTGACGCGGGTCAAGTTGCGGGCCCAGGTGGCGCCGCATGTGACTAAACGGCGACTGCGCTGTGAAGCGCATCCCGCCCGCGTTTTCGTCGCGCGATTACGCTTGTGGAACGCAATCAATCATCGACGAACCATGTTCGTGAAACGCACCAAGCAGCCGACTCGGCGAGAGCCTCCGTCGGACGACGACAGCCAGACCGAGCGGTCCGGGTCGGAGTCTCGCGCCGCCACCATCGAGCGCCTCGAGAGCGAGCTCGAAGATCAGCGAGCGGAGACCGCGCTCCTTCAGCAGGAGCTCGATGCCACGAAGTTCAAGACGGATACCCTTGAGAAAAGTTATGCGAAGCAGCTCACCGAGTTGCGCGCCAAGCTCGCGTCTGCCCAGAGCGAGCTCACAGAAAAAGAGGAAATCCTCTCAGGGCTCGGCGGACCACACGAGCACACGTTGCGCGAGCTGAGCGACGCATTGTCCGTCATCAAGGTTATGAAGAAGCAGCTCGACCAGTTGCGCAAGCGCAAAGCGCAGGAGAAAGCGCAGGCCAGTAGCTTTCGCCAACGCCAAGACATCACCAAGGCGCGCGCGATCCTCGGCGAGGACGCCCAGGGCTTGCCCGGCGAAGGCGAAGACACGAGCGACGGCACGATCAACGCACTGATCGCGAATGCGAACTGGGACAAGAAGAAGCCCGGCGTCGGAACCGGCGCGGCGACCGCGACCGTCGACCCCATACCCGAGGCGACGCGAACGGAGATGCTGTCGCCCGATCTCGTGTTCACCGCCAGAGACAAGGAAGACGACGAGCGTTAGCGCGCTGTGCGTCGCGCGCGGCGCAGCAACGGCCCCGCGTCAGCTCCGGTAGAGATCGCCCGCCAGGTACTTGAGCCCGGTATCCACGGCGACGGTCGCGACGACTTTTCCAGGCCCGAGCTCGCGCGCCAAACGCAGCGCGCCGACAAAGTTCAATCCCGACGACGTGCCGGCAAAGATTCCTTCCTCACGGGCCGCGCGGCGTGCCATGTCGCGCCCTTCGTTCTCGTCTATTGCCCGCACTTCGTCGTACGTGCCAGCCGCCATGTGCGGCGGGAAGAAACCCGTGGCTATGCCCTCGACGCTATGCGGCCCAGCTTTGCCCGTCGTGAGGAACGCCGACGTCGCTGGCTCAAGCGCGACGATGCGTGTAGCGGCATCGCGCTGCTTCAAGACGCGCGCCACGCCCATGAGCATTCCGCCGGTGCCGACGCCGCCCACGAAGGCGTCGACGCGGCCGACTTGCGTGAGCAGCTCGCTGCCGATGTTCGCGTAACCGTCGAGCGCATCCGCGTTGTTGAACTGATCGGTCCAGAACGTGTTCGTGTCGCGCGAGAGCTCCGCGATGCGCGCTTTGAAGCGGTCGAACAGCCCCGGCGTCACCTTGCCGCCGTCGCTCGGCACGAGCTCGAGGTCGGCGCCGAACGCGCGCATGGTGTCGAGCTTCTCGGTCGCGAACGCGTCGGACGACAGCGGATGAAACTCGTAACCCTTCATCGCGCACACCATCGCGAGCGACGAGCCGGTGCTGCCCCCCGTGTATTCGACGACGCGCATCCCGGGCTTGAGACGACCCTTACGCTCGCCGCCCTCGATCATCGCGAGCGCCATTCGGTCTTTGTACGAACCCGTGGGGTTGAAGTACTCGAGCTTCACGAACACGTCGGCGTGCTGCGGCGAGACGAGTCGCTGCAGACGCACGACGGGCGTGCGTCCAATTGTCTCGAGGACGCTGGTCACTGGCGCAGGCGATCCAGTCATACGACCCTGCTCCGACGGCCGGGCAGCGCCGCGAGGAAGCGCTAGCTCTGGTTCCACTCCACGAGCGCGGCGCCGGGCTTCTCGCGCTCGTAGTACCACTTCAGGCCGAGCGGCTCCTCGCTCAGGATCGTCGTCTTGAAGCTTCGCCACGCCTGAATCTCGAAATAGTCGAGCGTGCCGCCGTGCGCGCGCAGCCGGTGCGGCACGCCGGGCGGGAAGTACACGAGCGTACCGGGCTCGATCTCTTGCGACTCCTCGCCAACTTCGACTTTGCCGCGGCCCTTGAACGTCATGTAGCAATGCGCCGCGCCGTCGGGGTTCGCCGGCGTGCCCTTGTGCACGTGATACGGCGACGCGCCGCCTTGGTTGTAATGCATCTCGCCGGCTTGGATTGCATTCGTCGACGTGAGACGCGTGCCGTCGAGCAAGCGCACGCTCGACTCGGCGCAGAACCGCCGCACCCGCCCGCCGCTCGCATCGCTCAAGCCGCGCAGCGTCTTGCGATTGAAGAAATAGCCGGGGCCGCCGGGCAGACCGTCCTCGACGGCCGCGGGCGGCTTCGGCACGACCATGTGCAGCACGTCGAGATCGGCGCCAGCCGCATCGAATTTCGCGGACTCTCCCGGCACGAGCAGCACGCCCGCGCCCTCCTCGGCCGCGTGGCTTTGACCGTTGAACGAAACGGTGGCCTTGGCCGGCGTGTTCATGACGTACAGCAGGTGATAGTCCTTGCCGGCTTTGACATCCAGGCTCTTGCCCTTCGCGACCGTGCGTTTGTAGACGGTCAGATTCTTCGAGTCGCAAAGCTCGGGGCTACAGAGCGTTCGCTCCAACCCATGCTCGACCTTCGTCGCATTGGCTGTATTCGAGTCGATGATCGAGAGGTCTTGGATCGAAGGCATGGCGGCGGTGCTCCTGCAAAGTCAGTGCCGGCGACGATGATACGTGCAAACAGCGCGCGAGCGCGACTTACGGCCGCGGCGAACCGGCGGGTCCGCCTGAACGCGTGAGGGCGCCGACCGCGTCAGTTCGGCAACGCGAACACGTACAACGCGTGTCCGCGCGTCGGCGGGTCGATCTCCGGCGCGATCAAATCGGGGACGAGGCGCGGGCTGCCGCCGCCGAGACCCGTCGTGACCGCGACGTACTGCTTGCCCCCGACCTCGAAGCTGACCGGGAAACCCTGCACCGAGGTTGCGAGGCGCGTTCGCCAGAGGATGCGGCCGTTGCGGACGTCGACGGCCTTGAACTCCCGATCGAGATCGCCGACGAACGCGACGCCGCCCGCCGTCGACAGCACGCCCGTGAGAAACGGCGCGCGCTGCTGGATCGCCCACTTCTCCTCGAGCGTGTCGACGTCGAAGGCCGCGAGGCGACCGATGTTGCCGTCGCTGCCCGGCATCTCGTAGAAGCGCCGATCGGCGCCGCCGGCGCTGCCGCCGCCCGGCGTCTGCGCGATCGCTTGCGCGCGGATCGAGATGCAGCTCTGCGAGAGCGGAATGATCAGCCGGCGCGTCGGGCGATTGAAGCTCATCGCTTGCCAGTTCTTGCCGCCTTCGGTGCTCGGGCAGCCGTCGATCCAAGTACCGACCTTCTGGTCGAGAATGTCGGCCCGGTAAATCGGCGTGCCCGTCTCGCGATCGAAGCTCGCCCACACGTTCTGGAACAGCGTCTCCTTGTGGCCGAGGTATTCGCCGGTGCGGCGGTCGTGCTTCCACAGAACGCCGTCCTTGCCCGCCGAGAATACCCACTTCTCGTTGCCGGCATCGACGAGCACGCGCTCGAACACTACGTCCAGGTCGAGCGTTTCGCCGGGCGCGTGCGCGTAGTGCCACTTGAGCTTGCCGGTGCTCGCGTCGAGCGCGACCGTCGAGTTCGTGTAGAGCCCGACGTCTCTCGAGCCCATGCCCCGGCTCGCGGGCATCCACGGCTTCGCTTGCGCGACGCCCCAGTAGGTGAGATTCAGATCGGGATCGTAGCTGCCCGTGATCCACGTTTCGCCGCCGGCGCGATAGAGATTCGGGAGCGTGCCCCACGAATCGCCGCCGGGCTCGCCTTCGAGCGCGATCGTCAAGAAGCGCCAACGCTGTTCGCCCGTGGCGGGATCGTAGGCGCTGATGAAGCACTTGCTCTCGTCGTAGCGCTGGCAACCGCCCATGCCTTCGAGGATGAGCCCATTCGCGGCAAGGGGACCGCTGCTGCTCGCGCGGCTGCCCTGCATCGGCACGTCATACTCGAGCTCGCCCGTGCGCGCGTTCAACGCGACGAGCCGCCCGGCGCTCTGGAAGATCAGCTTGTCCTGATAGAGCGCGATGCCGCGCGACGCGATCGCGGTATCGATGCGGTGCTCCCAGATCAGGCTGCCGTCGCGCGCTCGGATGGCCTGCACGACGCCGTCGGTATTGTTCAGATAGATCGTGCCGCGATAGACGAGCGGCGCCGGCTGATTGGTGCCGCCGTCACGCATCGGCCAGATCCACGCGAGCTGCAGCTGGGCGACGTTGCCGGCCGTGATGTCGTCGAGCGGGCTGAAGCTCGTCGCGCTGTAGTCGCGGCGAATCATGGGCCAGTCGCCGGGCGCGGGATTACGCAGCACCTGATCGGTGGCCGGCTGGAAATCCTCGACGGTGCCTTTCACGAGCAATCCAGTTGGACGCGGCGGCGGCGCCCCGCCGGGGCCGGGAGCGCCGGCGCCGGCCGCAATCGGCTCGCCGCTCGCCGCGAGCAGGCGCTGCTCGCCCGGCGCGTTGCCGTTGCGTTGCAGGATGTAGGCCATGACGCCGAGATACGCGTCCTCGCCGAGGCTGCCGGGGCTCTCGGGCGGCATAGTCGTTCGCATCTGCGCGAGCAGATCGTTGGTGCTGCGCGTCCGCCACTTCGCGATGAACTCGTCACCCTGCAGGAACGCGTTCGGCAGGTTGCGCAGCTCCGGGCCGTGACAAGCCGCGCAAGACTGCGTGTAGCTCGCGCGTCCCGCTTCGACCTGCTCCGCGGTGAAAGCAAACGCGAGCTTCGTGGGCAACGCCGCGACGGCGGCCAACGTGACGAGTCGTGCAGAGAGTCTCATGGGCGCATGACCTTTGTTGTTCGTTGACGTCTCGCGGGCTCGAGCCGTCAAACTATAGCGCCGATCGTTCTCGGAGCGAACGCACCCTCTCAAGAGGTGCCGGTGTTACGGTTTCGGTTCGGCGGGAAGCGAGCCAACCGAAACCGTAACACCGGCACCGTCCGAAAGTGTTTCGTTGTCGAGCAGCGCGCGCAGCGCTTGATGCAGCTCGACTTGCTCGCCGCCGAGACCGGCCGCCTTGCGGGCGGCGCTCGTCGCTTCGATCTGCGCGGCGCCGAAGACCTGCAGCTCGAGCAACGCCGGCCGCGCATTGCGCGGCGTGCCGATATCCGCCGGGTGGTTGAATGCGTGCTCGCAGCGCGCGCGGCTCAACGAGTGATACGTCGCGCACGAGGACGGCCGCACGTCGTGCGCGCTGCACAGCCCGTCGCGGAGGAAGGCGCACGCGATGCCGGCGGTGCGATGCTGCTCCGCGGTCAGAGCGTCGATGCGCGCCGCGTTCGTGCGAATCCTCTGCTCGATCCGCTGCGCGTCGCCCGGCGAAGCGCGCGTGCGCAGATAGTCGAGCAAAGCGCTCGCCTCGTGCGCGAAGACGTCGACACGCAAGTGACAGCAGTAGTCGCAACCCGGCGCGCACGCCACGCCAGCGCCGGCGTCTTTCAGCGCCTCGATCTTGGCGTCGACGACACCGTTGAGCCTGCGGCAGAGCCCCGCGCAGGTCGCCGCGTCGCAGCTCGTGCGCAGCGCGGCGGCCGTGTGCTCGAACGTGGCCGTCGCGGCCGATGCGGATTGCTCGCGTGACAGGTGCATCTCTCGTCGAGCATTCTAAACCCGGTGCTCATGCTGCCGTCCTCGCCGTTTCTGTCCCTGCCTCGCGACGGCCGTGAAGCCTGCTCGGCGGAACCGGCAAGTCCGAAGACTCGTTCCCGCTGACGGACGCCAACACCTTGGCGCGAGCAAGGATGTTCCGGGCCGCATTTACATCCCGGTCGTGCGACTCACCACAGCCGCTACACGTCCATGCTCTCACAGCGAGCCGTCTTAGACCCTGCGGTCCGCTGAGCGCACCGCATTGCGAACAGACTCGCGAGGTGTTCCGCTCGCTGACGACTTCGACAGACCTGCCGGCGTGCTCGCCTTTGTACAGCAACATCTGCCTGAGCATCCCCCAGCCGCTGTCGAGCACGGACTTCCCCAGCCGCGTCCTCGCCAACTTTGGCGCGCTCACGTCGCCAACGACGATGTTCTGCTACTGGTCAACGAT
>Ga0111539_10003980_pt1 | contig 19415 bp, 22 predicted proteins | sample RhiMethybrSRZTD1_FD_79667 | JGI IMG/M metagenome (GOLD analysis project Ga0111539, IMG submission 79667) | Populus rhizosphere microbial communities from Tennessee, USA - Rhizosphere MetaG P. TD hybrid SRZTD1 (version 2) (version 2) | ecosystem: Host-associated > Plants > Roots > Rhizosphere >... | reverse complement strand
TCGGACCCCTCGCGGGGCGTTGTGAGAAGCTGACAACACGGAGGCGAGGGGTCTGACCCCCCGCGGACACCCGATGAACGAAGACAAGTTCAACATGTCGCTGCGCAAGTTCCTCAAGCAGGTCGGCGTGACCTCGCAGCGCGAGATCGAGCGCGTGGTGCGCGAGAAGGGCCTCGACAAGGGCAAGCTCAAGGTCAAGATAGTCCTGACCGCCGCAGGCACCGATCTTAACCACGTGGTCGAGGAGGACCTCGACCTTGGATGAGCCGCGTCGACGGCATTCCAGGTCCATGCATCTCGACGACCCGCAGTTTCCGCCCCTTCTGAAGGGCCATGCCGTGAGGGCGCCGCGCAAGCCCTTCGCCGAAGCCTGCCGGCTCGCTCAAGTCGGCGAGCTTGGCGCAGGCGATGTGGTGTGGGGCCGCAGCACCGGCCGCGCCGAGCTCGCCCTCGTACTGGAGCCGGAGGTGGCGCTCGAGCGGGCGCTGCAGATGGCGCCGCTGCTGCTGGTGGCGCTGGGCGATTGTCTGGGCTCGCTTTGTCCGCCCAAGGTCGCCGTGCAATACCGCTGGCCGCGCGGCATCCTGCTCAACGGCGCGCTGGCGGGCGAGGTACGCATCGCTGCACCCCATGTCCCGCCGCTCGAGATACCGGCGTGGCTCGTCGTCGGCGCCACGCTCGACATCGCTCCCCCGCGCGAGGAGCGCCAGGACTGGTCGAGGACGTCGCTGGGCGAGGAGGCGGGCACGGACATCACCCGCACCGACATCCTTCAGTCCCTCGCCGCACATTTCCTGGTCTGGCTCAACACCTGGGAGGAGGAGGGGTTTCGCCCGGTGCACGACCAGTGGCTGTTCCGGGCGGAAGGGCGCACGGCACCGAGCTCGGTTGCGCATGGCGATGAGCATGTCGAGGGCCAAGTCCTGGGCCTCGATGAGGGTGCCAATCTGCTGTTTGCGACGCACGGCGGCAAGGTGCGGACCCTCTCTTTCCTCGATAGCGTCGACCTGATCGAGGCGCGCACGCCATGAAGCTGCTCAGGACCATCCGCTTCGATGCCTCCGACGAGCGCGTCTACGAGCTGGCGGCGGCGCCGGAGGAATGGGCGGTATCGGGTGCCTTCGCCTTCGCCAACCTGCCTGCTGACGCGCTAACGGGCAAGACGAGGCAGGCCTTCGCCAACGGCTTTCTCGGCCTCGGTAGCTTCGGCCGGTCGACCTTCGCCACCGTCGCCGAAGCGATGCCCGCCGACCTCGAGTCGATCGAGCGCGTCCTGGCCTTGCATTTCGTCGCGGAGCATGGCGCTCCCGGGCCCGAGGCTGCATTGCCAGCGGCCCAGGAAGAGGCCCAATTCGTGCTCGATCTGTGTCGCGAGGCTCCTATCAACACGGTCTTCACCGTGCGTCGCACGCGCAATGCGCAGGGCGGCATCAAGGAGGAGTTCAGGACCATCCGTCCGCCCACCGGCGAGCCCCTACATGCCAAGGTCTGGACGGTGGTCGATGAGTAGCCGCGACTTCTGGAAATCGGCGGGCTTGCATCTGCTCGAGCGCGGCCCGGAGGGCTGGCTGCAGGTGACGCCCTCGTTCCTGCGTGCCTATTACACGCGGCCCGAGATGCACCCGATCGAGGGCTCGTGCGAAGCCGAGGTGCGCCTGCACGAGAAGCTGATGGCCGACCCGTTGCATCCGGTCGAGCCGCCTCTCCTCGCCGCGCTCGCCGACCAGGAGGCTGCGGACAACTACCGGGTGGTGCTTGCCTATCGCGATCTGCTGATGCGCGCCGGCACTATCGAGGGCGCCTACCTGCGGCTGATGCGCCAGGCGAGCATCCCCATCCCGCCCGTCTTTGTCGATCAGATGGTCCACCTCATTCTGCGCAATATCCTCGCCGACTGCTCCGACCCCATGCGCCTGCGGGCGGCCGAGCTGTTCTTTCGCGAGCAGAATGCTTCGACCGACGACAATCGTCTGATGCTGGCGGACGAGGAGATCGTGGAGATGCACGCCCGCGCGGGCAGCGAGACCGGGCTTGGCCAGTTGCTCGCGGAGACCGGAACGCCGATGAAGTCCGTGGCGCTCGACGTGCTCGGCGACGACAACAAGGAGATCTACTGGGCGCGCTCGGACCGCTTCGACACGGTCATCGATTTCCGTTTCGGTCAGCCCGCCCCAGACGCATTCGCGCGCGTCATCGAGAGCTGGCTGCGGCACCTCCTGAAGATCGACACTCAGGTCGAGCCACGCCCCAGCATCGAGGATGCCGACTGGCGCTGGCACATCGGCCTCGACCGCGAGGCCACCCGCATCCTCAACGCGCTCTACGAGGGCAAGACACCGGCGCTTCAGGACATGGCCAGCATCGTCGGGCTGTTTCGCATGCGCATCCGCGACGAGCGCATGGTGTTGGAGAAGGTGAAGGGCAAGCCGGTCTATCTGGGCCTGGCGATGGATGCGGGAAAACGGGTCAAGATGAAGCCGCAGAACTTGCTGACCAATCTGCCCCTGGTTGCGAGCTCCTGATTTCAGATCACCGCCCGCAAAGCGAAGGTCCGCGAGCGCGAGCCCGCGGACCTTTCGTGATTTCTGTCTGCCGGTCAGTTGCCGGACTGACGATCCATCTGCTCGTAGAAGCTCTTGGCGTCGAGCGCGCTGGCGGGGGCTGCGATGCCGGCGAGGACCGACAGGGCGATCAGGGCTGATACGATGGTCTTCATGGCTGTTCTCCTAGAGTTGAGTGTCTGCGGTGAGTGACTGACGGGCTCAGTAGTGGGCGCGATCCTGCTGCTCGAAGAAGGTCTTGGCGTCTTCGGCGGCGGCGACCGGGCCGGCGATGCCGGCGAGGACCGACAGGGCGATCAGGGCTGATACGATGGTCTTCATGGCTGTTCTCCTAGAGTTGAGTGTCTGGCGTGACTGACTGACTGGCTTAGTAGTGGGCGCGATCCTGCTGCTCGAAGAAGGTCTTGGCGTCTTCGGCGGCGGCGACCGGGCCGGCGATGCCGGCCAGAACCGACAGGGCGATCAGGGCGGATACGATGGTCTTCATGGCTTCTCTCCTATGTTCCAAATTTATCCGTTGGATCAACGGGTTGATTTCGTTTGGCGGCCAACCTTCGTGGCTCGTGAGCGTTCATATGGCGCCGATTGCACCTGCGAAAAGACCTTCTCGCGGATGCGTGATAAACAGTGATCATTAGCGACGCTCGTGTGAAGGAGCGTGAGGGGGTGGCGCCGTCTCAGACCGCGCAACGTGCGGCCTATTCGTCAGGTCAGGCCGCTTGCTTGGGCCGCGGCGCCGGTGTCAAGATTTCGCGCGCAAAAACCCGGATCTCCATCGCATGAACCTATCGCTCACCCTGCGAACAGTCGCACAGGGATGGCCGGATCGGCCGGCGGTGTCGTGGGAGCAGGGTGCGCTCAGCTATGCCGGACTGCAGGACCAAGTCGAACGAATCGCTGGCGCGTTGCTGGGCCGTCATGCCTTGCGGCCTGGCGCACGCGTGGCGCTGGCGATGGAGAACTGTCCGGAATTCCTTCCGGCGCTTTATGCCATCTGGCGCGCAGGTCTGGCCGCAGTCCCGCTCAACAGCAAGCTGCATCCGCGCGAGATGGCTTGGATCATGGCCGACTCGGAGACGAGGCTTTGCCTGGCGAGCCCCAAGCTCGGCGAGGGCCTGTCGGCGCCGGGCGTGTCAGCGGGTCCGCTGCCGCCGATCCTGGCCGTCGGCACCGCCGACTACGCGGCACTGCTGTCGGGCGCGACCTCGGACAGCCCGCCGGCCGATCCACAGGCAGAGGCCTGGCTGTTCTACACCAGCGGCACCACCGGCCGGCCCAAGGGCGCCGTGCTGACCCACCGCAACCTGCTCTTTGCCTGCCACTGCTACTACGCCGACATAGACCGGCTCGGCCCCGAGGACACCATCCTGCATGCCGCGCCTCTCACCCACGGCTCCGGGCTCTACGCGCTCGCGCACATCGCGCGCGGCTCGCACAACGTGATCCTGTCCGGCTCTTTCGATCCCGAGCGCGTGCTCGACGCCATCGTCAGCCACGCCAACGTCGCCATGTTCGCCGCCCCGACCATGGTCTCGCGCCTCATCAATCACGCCAAAGCCGGCGCGACCGACACGCAGGGCCTCAAGACCATCATCTACGGCGGCGCGCCGATGTATCTGGCCGACCTCAAACGCGCGCTCGCCGTGTTCGGCCCGAAGCTCTACCAGCTCTACGGCCAGGGCGAGAGCCCCATGACCATCACCGGCCTCGACAAGGCCGCCCATGGCGACACCTCCCACCCCAGATACGAAGAGCGGCTCGGCGGTGCCGGCGTGGCGCGCACGGGCGTCGCCGTGAGGATCGTCGACGAGTCGGGCCGCGAATTGCCGCATGGCGAGGTCGGCGAGATCGTCACCGCCAGCGATTGCGTCATGAAAGGCTACTGGAACAATCCCGAGGCCAACGCGCGGGCCCTGCGCCAGGGTTGGCTGTGGACCGGCGACGTCGGCTCCCTCGATGCCGACGGCTACCTCACCATCAAGGACCGCTCGAAGGACATGATCATCTCCGGCGGCGCCAACATCTACCCGCGCGAGATCGAGGAGGTGCTGCTGACCCATCCCGGCGTGCTCGAGGCCGCCGTGGTCGGCCGCCCTCATGCCGACTGGGGCGAGGAGGCGATCGCCTTCGTGGTGAAGCGCGACGGCGCCGACGTCGTGGCTCCTGCGCTCGATCGGCTGTGCCTCGACAACGTCGCCCGCTTCAAGCGCCCGAAGGGCTACCGCTTCGTTGCGTCGCTGCCGAAGAACAACTACGGCAAGGTCCTGAAAACCGAGCTGCGCCAGCTCCTCGAACAGGAGGGCTGAGGTCAGCCGGCCAGCGAGGCAGCACCGGCGATCAGGCGGCGGCGAACGCCTTCGATGTGCAGGCGCAGGTCGTAGAGCCGGTCGGAGAAGCCGAGCGGCACCGGGATCTTGCCGACCGCCGCCTCGATGCGATCGAGCTCCTCGAGCTTGGCGGCGCGTTCCTTTGCATCCAGCGAGCGGCTGCCGCCAGCTTCCAGGCTCTTCAGCTTTCCGTACCAATACATGAGGCGGCGACGGACGCGCCAATTGTAGATCTGCGGCGCGAAGCGCACGAGCGGGACCAGGATCGGCACCAGCACCACCAGCGACACCAGCAGGCGATCGATCATGGTCGCCAGCCAGAACGGCACGTAGCGCTGCAGGAACGGCGCGCCCGAGCGGTAGACGCGGCGCGCCTCCTCCGACAAAGGGAACTCGGGATCGGCGGCGATCGGGAATTCGCCGGCACGTTGAAAGAGCTGCACCTCGCTGCCGCCCTCGATCGCCGGCTGGTTATGCACCTCCTGCACCGCTTGCGCCATCAGGTTGACGAGCGCGCGGTGCGCGTCCTCGCGCACCAACACGGCAGCCGTGGTGGCAAGCAGTGTCGTGTCGGTGGGCGGGATGTTGGCCGCGAAATCGACCACGCCCTCACGTAGCACCAGGCGGGAGAGGAACGGGAAGCGTTGCATGTAGGCATCGGCGTTGTTGAAGCTCATCAGGCGGACGTTGGGGGTCCTGAGCAGGCGCTGGATGGTGCGCGCCTCGGCCGCGAGCACGAGAAAGCCTGCATCCGCCTCGCCCTTGGCGAGCAGGTCGACATAATCGGGCAGCTCGCGGTTGATCAACGTCGCCGTCTCGGCGGTGACGCCGTTGGCGGCCAGCAGGCGCAGGGCCAAGCCGCTGGTGCCCCCGCCGGCCGGACCGACCAGGATGCGCTTGCCCTTGAGGTCCGTGAGCCTTTCGAGCTTCGCGCCGGCGGCATGGAACACCCACAGCGGCTCGTAGGCGATGCGGCCGACGGACAGCAATCCGGGCGCATCCTTGCTCGAGGCGAGGCCACCCTGGACGAAGCCCGCATGCACGCCGGAGCTCCTATCCGTCAATGCCTTGAGGTTGGCCAACGATCCGTCGGACTCGCGAATCTCGAGCTTGACGCCGTTGCGCTTGAACGTCGCCTGGTAGCGTTCGGCGTAGCGGTGGTAAGGGCTGCCCGGGCTGGCCGCGGACACCACGAATGTGCCGGGCGGCGCCGGGTCGACCAGGTTCCGCGCCAGCCAGATCGCGCCGGCCACAATCAGCAGCACCGGCAATCCGATGAACAACAGGTCTCGCCCTGGCGAATGCGTCAATCGCATCGATCTCCCTCTGCTGTACCGTCCACTTCCTGAAGGCCCGAGTTCAGGACATAGCATGGCCGGCCGGTGCAAAAGATAGCCGCCAATCAGGAAGCGGCGACAGTCACCCGCATTTCCGCCAGCGCCGCAATCTCGGCTGGGGAAAACCCGGCGCCTGCGAGCACCTCCGCGTTATGCTCGCCGAGGCGCGGCGGCTGACGGCGCAGGCCGGGGCGCTCGCGCTCCGCCCCGAACTCGATCGGTAGGGTCGGCAGGCCGACCTTCTTTCCCTCGGTGCCGCCGGCGCGCGAGATGAACACGTCGAGCAGCCCGCCCGTGGCCAGCAGGTGGGCATCCGTGAAGAGGTCCCCCGGCTGCCCGACCGGAGCCCAGGAGGTGCTGGCCCGCTCGCAGCGGTGCGCTACCTCCGCCATCGGCAATGCCGCTATCGCCTGCTTGAGGGCGGGGATCAGCCAGGACCGCTCGTGGCAGCGCATCAGGTTGGTGGCCAGGCGCGGATCGGCGGCCAGACCCTGCAGGCCGAACTCCTCGGTGAAGCGGGTCCATTGCTGGTCGCTGGTGACGCCGATAAACAACTCTCCGTCCGCCGTCGGAAACACCTCATAGATAGCCCAGGCGCCGCGCCGCGCCGGCATCGGCTCGGCCGGCAAGCCAGTTGCCGTCATCCCGGCCATATGCGTGCTCATCAGGAAGGCCGCGCTCTCGAACAGCGCGCTGCTGACGCGCTGGCCCTTGCCCGTCGTCTCGCGCTTGCGCAACGCCGCCTGCACGGCAACGACGCCGAACACGGCGCCGAGGATGTCGATGACGGAAGCACCAGCCCGCAGCGGGCGGCCCGGCGGCCCGGTCATGTAGGCAAGCCCCGCCTGGAACTGCACGACCTCGTCGAGCGCCGGGCGATGCTCGTAAGGCCCCGCTAGATAGCCCTTCAGCGCCAGGTAGACGAGGCGCGGATTGGCCTTGGCGAGCGTCTCGTATCCGCAGCCCAGCCGCTCCACGGTGCCGGGGCCGTAGTTCTCGATGACGACGTCGGCCGTCGCCGACAGCCTGTGCATGGCGGCCTGGCCCTCGGGTCGCTTCAGGTCCAACGCCAGGCTGCGCTTGTTGCGGTTGAAGGCGGCAAAGAAGCCGGCGGCAAAGCCGCCGAGGCCGCGGGTGTGGTCGCCGGCCGGCGCCGGCTCGATCTTCACCACGTCCGCGCCGAGCTCGGCGAGCACCAGCCCCGCCGTCGGGCCCATCACCGTGTGGCTGAGCTCGAGAACCTTGAGCCCGGTCAGCGGCGTCGCGGACATCAGGCAGCCTTGCGGCGGAACGCATCGAGGCTGCCGGCGTGGATCAGCTCGCTCGGCAGCACGTGGCCGACGATCTCCTCGGCCATGCGGCCGACCTCGATCAGCTTGTCGAGGTCGACGCCGGTGCGGATGCCCATCTCCTCGCAGAGCAGCACCAGCTCCTCCGTGCAGATGTTGCCCGCCGCCCCCTTCTGGCCGGCGAACGGACAGCCGCCGAGGCCCCCGACGGTGGAGTCGAAGCGGCTCACGCCCATGCGCAGGCCGGCGTGCGCGTTGGCCACGGCCAGGCCGCGGGTGTCATGCAAGTGCAGCGACAGTTGTTTCTCAGGCCAGCGCGCCCGCACCTCCCCCAGCACGCGCTCGATGCGCGCCGGTGTGGCCCAGCCCATGGTGTCGGCCAACGAGAACCGCGTGATCTCGGTCTGCGCCTCCGCGGCGATGGCCAGCCCATCCTCGAGCGTGCGGATCACCTGGGCGGGGGCGATGTCGCCCTGGTAGTTGCAACCGAAGGCTGCCATCACGCCAATGCGGTTGACGGACACGCCGTGCGAGAGGTGCAGGGCGGTTTGCTTGCGCATCGCCTCCACGTTCTCGGCATGGCTGCGATTGAGGTTCTTGCGCGTAAAGGCTTCGGAGGCGGTCAGCGCGATGGCGCCGTTGATGGTGAGCTTGCCGCGGAACTTGAGCGCCCGCTCCAGGCCGGCGGCGTTGAACCACAAGGCGTTGTAGTCGAGCCCCGGCTTGGCTTTGAAGCCCTCGACGACGGCCTCGGCGTCGGCCCATCCCGGCACCAGGCGGGGGTTGACGAAGGAGCAGACCTGAATGTGCGCCAGCCCCGTCTCCGCCAGCGCCTCGATCAGCCGGATCTTGTCGGCCGTGGCGATCGGCCCGGGCTCGATCTGAAAGCCCTCGCGCGGACCTTCCTCGTGGATGTCGACGCGGCTTGGCAGGTCGGTCATTTGGCGTCCCTCTCTCAGCGGTGCTGCGACGGCAATGCCGGTGACGGCGACCGTAGTCGCTCATCTGCAAGCACTACAGAAAGAGGGGACCGGAGGCAACGTCCCGGAGGTGCATTGCACCAGATGCAACGAGACCCGCCGCAGCCGGAAGCTGCGGCGGGTGGAAGGGAGGTTCTCCGGTTAGTTGGGAGAGGGCTCCGGGATCTCGACGGCCGGGTTGCGTGGGTCCGGACGGGCGCTGGCAGGGACTGCGGCAGCGGCAAGGACGGACAGCGCGATGGCGGCAGACAGTATGGTCTTCATGATCGTTCTCCGTGTTTGTCACGGGTGGTTTTTTCCCGCGCGCAGTCAACATCGGGTTTGGGTCCCGGCTCTACAATCGCAACTCACGCACGAGTGAGAAATCGTGTGGGCGCGTGCGATCTCGTGCGCAGCCGTTGCCGCATGCGCTTCGTTCAACGTATGGTGGCGCGGTCGCCATTCTCGATCGCAAGGAGCACGACCCATGGCCCAGGACGTCACTTCCGAGCTTGCCCCGACCGGCGTCCTGCGCGCGGGCATCAACCTGTCGAACTTCCTGCTGGTGACCGGCAAGAGCGCGGCGGGCGATCCGGAGGGCGTCGCCCCCGACATGGCGCGCGAGATCGCGACGCGCCTGGGCGTGCCGGTGAAATATGTGACCTACAAGACGCCCGGCGAGCTGGCGGACATGGCGGGCACCGGCGCCTGGGACATCGGCCTCATCGGCGCCGAGCCGCAGCGCGCCGAGAAGATCGCCTTCACCGCCGCCTACGTCGAGATCGAGGCAACCTATCTGGTGCCGGCCGGCTCGCCCCTGAAGGCGATTGCGGACGTGGATCGCGCCGGCGTGCGCATCGCGGTCACGGGGCGGAGCGCCTACGGTCTCTGGCTCGACCGCAACATCAAGCAGGCCCAACTCGTGCGCTCCGACACCCTCGACAGTGCCCTCGAGCAATTCATGCGCGACAAGCTGGATGCGCTCGCGGGCCTGCGGCCACGGCTGTTGTCGGATGTGACGAAGCTGCCGGGCGCACGCATTCTCGACGGGCAGTTCACCGCCGTGCAGCAGGCCATCGGCACGGCCCGGAAGAACGCCGCCGGCGCTGCGTTCCTGCGCGGCTTCGTCGAGGAGGCCAAGGCCTCCGGCTTCGTCGCCCGCCTCATCGAGCGCCACAAGGTGCGCGGCCTCTCGGTCGCGCCGCCTGCCTGATGGGTGAGGAAACTCGCTTGCGCTTGGGCACGCCCGCCCGCTCATAGCATGTGAGACCCGGGAAGATGAGTGCAGCGCGCGTGCCCGTTTCCGCCGAGGCCATCGAGCGCCTGAAGGCCCTGGTGGGACGCGCCGGCTACCTCGACGATCCCGCAGATATCGCGCCCTATTGCACGAGCTGGCGCGACAATTGGGTGGGCCGCGTCCCCCTCGTGCTCAGGCCTCGGTCGACCGCCGAGGTCGCCAGCATCGTCGGCATCTGTGCCGAGCGCGGCATCGGCATCGTGCCGCAGGGCGGCAACACCGGACTGACGGGCGGCAGCCAGCCGCACGATGACATGAGCGAGGTGATCGTCTCGACCTCGCGCCTCAAGCGCATACGCGGCCTCGATACGGTCGACGACACCGTCACTGTCGAGGCAGGCGTCGTCCTCAAGGAGATCCAAAGTGCCGCCGAACGCGCCGATCGGCTCTTCCCGCTGAGCTTGGGCGCCGAGGGCTCCTGCCAGATCGGCGGCAATATCTCGACCAACGCCGGCGGCGTGCAGGTGTTGCGTTACGGCACCATGCGCAATCTGGTGCTGGGCCTGGAGGCGGTGCTGCCCGACGGCACCATCTGGAACGGCCTCAAGAGCCTGCGCAAGGACAACACGGGCTACGACATGAAACAGCTGTTCATCGGCGCCGAAGGCACGCTGGGCATCGTCACGGCCGCGGTGCTGCGCCTCTTCCCCAAGCCGACGGCGAGCGAGACCGCCTGGATCGGCGTCGAATCGCCCGCGGCCGCCGTGGCCCTGCTCGGTCATATGCGCGCCCGCATGGGCGATGCGGTCTCGGCCTTCGAGCTGATCCGCCGCTCGCTCGTCGACTTCCTGCTGGCGGGCGTGCCGGGGCACGAGGACCCGATGCAGGTTCCCCATCCCTGGTACGTGCTCATGGATGTGACGACCCAGGGCCCGCCGGGCTCCCTGCACGAGCCTCTGGCCGAAGCGCTGGCGTCGGCACTGGAGGCGGGTAAAGCACGCGATGCGCTGATTGCCGCCTCCGGCGCCCAGGCGGCCAGGCTCTGGAAGATGCGCGAAAGCCTTCCCGAGGCCGTCGTGTCTGCCGGAGGGGCGATCCCGCATGACATCTCGGTGCCGGTCTCGCGCATCCCTCAGTTCATCGAGAGCGCCGATGCGGCGCTCGCCGCCGCCTATCCGGGCATCCGGCATTGTGCCTTCGGCCACGTCGGCGATGGCAACATGCACTACAATCCCGTGCGGCCGATCGATTGGGAGGCCCAGCGCTACAGGGCAGAGCGCGAGGCCATCAACCGCATCGTGCACGACCTCGTCGTCGGCCTCGACGGCTCGATCAGCGCCGAGCACGGCGTCGGCCGCTCGCGGCTCGCCGAGCTCGCGCGCTACAAGAATGCTCCGGAGCTCGGCATGATGCGCGCGGTCAAGGGGGCACTCGATCCCAAGGGCATCATGAACCCGGGCAAGGTCGTGCCCGCCTAGCAGCCCCGCATAGCAGCGCTATCGCTCCGTCACCGCTGCTCCTACCACCAATGGCGCCAATAGTGATGGTGGCGGCGCGGACCGTAGTAGAAGCGGAAGTCCGGTGCGTAGCCGTAGTAGTGGCGAGGCGCCGAGTAATAGCGCCAGCGAGGATAAGGGTACGCATAGCCGTAGTAGTAGTTGGGGTAGCCCCAATAGTGATGCCGGCGCCAGTGAACGTTTTGCACGGTCGAGCTTTCGCCAGCCATCGCCTTGTAGCCTGTTGCGGCGCTCGCCGCCGGCGCAGCCTCGGCGGACGCCGCCATCAAGCCGAACGCCGCCCCGACTGCACCGATGAGCCAAATGCTGCGGATCATGCTGACTCTCCCTTGCATGCTTGGAATGAACGCCCGCGCGTGCTGATGGTCGTTCATTCCCCCGACTTCGATCCTCGAAAACCTCGAGATATGGCCGATGGTTCCCGACGCGGACACCCGCTCCAATCGCGCTCTTTGCAGACATCAGCGACGGTTGGCAGTGCTCAGGGCCGCCGCGCGCCTGAGCTGCGCTTCGCGGCGGGTGATGTAGACGGCGGACGCGAAAATCACGAGCGCACCGACCCAGGTCCAAACGTCGATCGTCTCGGCGAAGGCGAGATAGGCGAGCGCGACCGTGAACGGCAGCTTGGAGAATTCGAAAGTGAGCGCCAGTGAGGCGTCGATCACGGTGTAGCCGCGCACCAGCGCGATATGCCCGAGCACGGCGCACACGCCCATGCCGATCAGGGCGGGCAGCACCTGGGCCGTCGGCCAGGTCCACACGAACAGGGCCGGAACGAGCGACAGCGGCAACAGCATCATGTTGGTGAGGAAAACGATCTTGTCGGGATCGTCATGGGCGGTGAGCTGCTTCACCAGCACGGCTGTCAGGCCGGTGAACATGGCCGAAAGCACGGCGAGCATCTCGCCGGTGCCGAGCGCCGCCCCGGTCGGGCGCAGGATCACCATGGCGCCGAGGAAGCCGACGGCCAGCGCGGTCCAGCGCCGCAGCCGCACCTTCTCGCCCAAAAGAAAGATGGCCCCGAGGGTGCCGAACAGCGGCGCCAGGAAGCTGATGGCGGTGACCTCGCCGATGGTGATAATGGAGATGGCGTAGAACCAGGCCTGCATCGACAGCAGCGAGACGACGACGCGCACGCCGTAGAGGCCGAAATTGCTGGAGCGCAGCAGCGAGGGGCCGCGATAGACGAGCAGCGGCAGCAGCAGCAGGCAGGCGAAGGCGTTGCGCAGGAAGACCACCTCGAAGGGGTGCAGCCCTGCGTTCATGGCCATGCGCGAGAACACCGCAAGCCCGCCGAACAGGGCCATGGCGATGGTGATCCAGATCACCCCCGTAATGGGATCATGGGCGGCAGCCGAAGCCGGAGCTCGCAGCCTCAGCTTGAAGTCCGGCATGGACGGATTGTCTCCCCCGAGGCGTCGGCCGCAGCCCCTGCAGTCCCGGTCGAGCTACGCCGACCGCGTTCGGCCGCCTCCTTCTGACGCCGCGGCGATGTCGGCCCTTAGATCGTACTCGTCCGCGCCGGTCACCCTGGCGCGCACGATGTCCCCCGGCTTCACGCCACTTGCTTGGCTGAGAAACACCGAGCCGTCGATCTCCGGGGCGTCCCACTTCGACCGGCCGGTCGCGCCTTTCGCATCGACCTCGTCGACGATGACGTCGATGGCTTGGCCCACCTTGGCGGCCATCAGCTCACGGCTCACCTCCTGCTGGGCGGCCATGAACCGGTGCCAGCGCTCCTCCTTCATCGCCTCCGGTACGGCGCCCGCAAGGTCATTCGCCGCCGCACCGTCGACCGCCTCGTACTTGAAGCAGCCGACCCGCATCAGCTTCGCCTCCTTCACCCACTCGAGCAGAAGTTCGAAATCCTCCTCCGTCTCGCCGGGGAAGCCGACGATGAAGGTCGAGCGCACGCCGAGGTCGGGGCAGACCTCGCGCCAGCGCGCCAGCCGCTCGAGCGTCTTCTCCTGGTGCGCCGGCCGGCGCATGGCCTTGAGCACGCGCGGAGAGGCATGCTGGAAGGGGATGTCGAGATAGGGAAGGATCTTGCCATCCGCCATCAGCGGCAGCACGTCGTCGACATGCGGGTAGGGATAGACATAGTGCAGGCGCACCCAGGCGCCGAGCGAGCCGAGCTCGCTGCACAGCTCGAGGAAACGAGCCTTGAGCGGCCGGCCCTTCCAGCGGCTCTCCGCATACTTGATGTCGAGCCCATAGGCCGAGGTGTCCTGGCTGATGACGAGCAGCTCCTTGACGCCGGCCCGCACCAGCCGCTCCGCTTCCGCCATGACCTGAGCGGCCGGGCGGCTTGCCAGCTTGCCGCGCAGCTGCGGAATGATGCAGAACGAGCAGCGGTTGTTGCAGCCCTCCGAGATCTTCAGATAGGCATAGTGGCGCGGGGTCAGCCGCAGGCCCTCGGGCGGCACCAGATCGACGAAGGGATCGTGCAGGGGCGGGACGGCCGCGTGCACCGCGGCGACCACCTGCTCGTACTGGTGGGGGCCGGTGACGGCCAGCACGTCGGGGTGGGCAGCGAAGATGCGCTCCTTCTCGACGCCGAAGCAGCCGGTGACGACCACGCGGCCGTTCTCGGCCACCGCCTCGCCGATGGCATCCAGGCTCTCCTGCTTGGCCGAGTTCAGGAACCCGCAGGTGTTGACCACCACCACGTCGGCGCCGGCATAGTCGGCCGAGAGCTGGTAGCCCTCGGCGCGCAGCTTGGTGATGATGCGCTCGCTGTCGACCAGCGCCTTGGGGCACCCCAGCGACACGAAGCCGACGCGCGGGGCACGCTTCAGAGCGGCGCTGCGCGATTTGGCGGTGGTGGGGGTGGGCTTCTGCATTGGCCGCGCTTTTAGCGCCTGCGGAAGGCCAACGCAAATCGCGCCGCCGTACGCAAGCGCCCTGACCGGTGCCTGAGCCCGGCGCTGCTCTTGGCTTGGTTGCGATGCCATCTTGGTTTAGACACGAGTCGCGGGCAGGCACCTCGCAGACCCGGAGGGAGCGATGGCACGAAATGCTGCAATTCTGGCTGCCATGGTCGCCGTGGCGGCGGTCGCAAGCGGCGAGGCGCAGGCGCAGGCGCGCGTCGAGGTGGGCGTGCTCACCTGCACGGTGCGCGGCGGCGCCGGCTTCATCATCGGCTCGACCAAGGACCTGCGCTGCCGCTTCAACAGGCCCGGCCGCGACGAGTTCTATCACGGCACCATCTCCAAGTTCGGCCTCGACATCGGCACCACCAAGCAGACGGCGATTGCCTGGGCCGTGTTCGCACCGACCGCGCGGCTGCCGCCGGGCTCGCTCAACGGCAATTACGGCGGCGTCAGCGCCGAAGCCACGGTCGGCCTGGGCGTCGGCGCCAACGCCCTGATCGGCGGCTCCAACAAGAACATCATCCTCCAGCCGCTCAGCGTGCAGGCGCAGCAGGGCCTCAACATCGCCGCCGGTATCGCCGCCCTGCAGCTGCGGGCGGATTATTGAGATCATGCCGTCGCCGATGCTGCGCCAGCTGGAGCTGGCGGACATGGACGCTGCCGCGATGGTACGCCGTACGGCGTTCCGTCACGCATTGCCGTGGCTGCCGGAATTGCACACGCCCGAGGAGGATCGGTGGTTCTTCCGCGAGCGGCTGTTTGCGACCTGCGAGGTTTGGGGCGCCGAGGACCGCACGGGGCTGCTCGGTATCATTGCCTTCCGCGAAGGTTGGATCGATCAGCTCTACGTCCTGCCGGGTGCAGTGCGGCGGGGTTTCGGCACTCGGTTGCTGGCCGTTGCGCAAGACCGGTTCGCGCGGCTGCAGCTGTGGACTTTCCAGCGAAATGCGCTGGCGCGGCAGTTCTACGAGTCGAAAGGTTTCGTGCTGGTCGAGGAGACGGACGGCTCGGGCAACGAGGAGAAGGAGCCTGACGCGCGCTATCTCTGGTCGCGCGTCGGTTTACGCTAGATCCGCAGCACGCGCAGCCAGCGCGCCACGTTGAGCAGGCTCATGGCCGCCGCCGCCACGTAGGTGTAGGCGGCGGCCCGCAGGATCTCCTTGGCCGCCGGCATGTCCTTGTCATCGAGATAGCGGCCGGCCTTCAACACGGGCAGCGCGCGGCGGAAGCTGGCGTCGAACTCGACCGGGAGGGTGACGGCGTGCATCAGGATCGAGAGTGCCAGGATCATCACCCCCGCCAACACCTCGATGATCAGGAGATGCGGCGCCTTGGCGAGTGCCATGACGATGGGCGCCGCCAGCATGATCACGGCGCCGACCTTCTCCGCCCTGATGGCCTGCTTGGCAAGCCGCGTGCGTGCGTGCAGCGGCGGATAGCCGCTGGCGTCCTGCATGGCATGGCCTGCCTCGTGGGCGGCGATGACCACCGCCGACAGCGAGCGGCCATTGAGGTGCTGGGGGGAGAGCCGCAGCACCTTGGCCTCGGGGTCGTAATGATCGCCGAGGTCGGTCTCCTCGACCTTGACGTGGCCTAGCTTCATCTCGTCGAGGATGTGGCGCGCGAACTCGCCGCCGGTGCCGGGGAAGTCCTTGCGCTCGCTGGAATTGCGGTCGATCACCCTCCTCACCCACATTTGCGGCAGCACCGCCAGTGCGAACACCAGTGCCAGGATGATGACGATTGCGGCCAAAGGCAAACTCCGGGATGAGGGTTCTCCTCTCCCCGCAAGCGGGGAGAGGGAATAATCACTTCCAAACTTCTTTCGAGATATCGACGATCATCTTCAGCTTGGCCCATTGCTGGTCCTCGCTGAGCACGTTGCCTTCCTCGGTGGAGGCAAAGCCGCATTGCGGCGAGAGGCACAGCTGCTCGAGCGGGGCATACTTCGCCGCCTCGTCGAGCCGCCGCTTGATGTCGTCCTTCTTCTCCAGCGTCCCGTCCTTGGAGGTGACGAGGCCGACGACCACCCGCTTCTTGCCCTTGGGCAGGAAGCGCAGCGGCTCGAGCCCGCCCGCGCGCTCGGTATCGTATTCGAGGAAGAAGCCGTCGTAGTCGACACCGCCGAGCAGCAGCTCGGCCACCGGCTCGTAGCCACCCTCCGAGATCCAGGTCGAGCGGAAATTGCCACGGCAGACGTGGGTGGTGACGATCATGTCGGCAGGCTTCGATTTGAGCGCGGTGTTGATGATCTTGGCGTAGATGCCGGCGAGCCTGTCCGCGTCCTCGCCGCGGGCGCGCGCCTGGTCCAGCTGCTCCTTGGAGCACAGGTAGGCCCACACCGTGTCGTCGAGCTGCAGGTAGCGGCAGCCCGCATCGTAGAAGGCCTTGATGGCCTTGCCGTAGAGCTTGGCGAGGTCGTCGAAGTAGGCGCCCATCTCGGGGTAGGCCTTCTTGTCGATGGCCTGGCGCCCGCCGCGGAAGTGCATCACCGACGGCGAGGGAATGGTCATCTTCGGCGTGACCTTGGTATTCGCCTTCAGGAACTTGAAGTGCTCGAGCATCGGGTGGTCGGCGGGGAAGTCGAGCTTGCCCGTCACGCGCAGGCTCTCGGGCTTGGTCTGGATGCCATGGAATTGGATGCCGTGGTCGAGCACCACCCGCTCGCAGCCCGTGAGATTCCAGAAGAAGTCGAAATGCCACCACGAGCGGCGGAACTCGCCGTCGGTAGCAAGCTGCAAGCCGACCTCCTCCTGCTTCCTGATGACTTTCCTGATCTCCTCGTCCTCGATCTTCTTCAGTTCGGCGGGCAAAATCTGGCCCTTCTCGCTCCTGGCGCGGGCGTCCTTGAGCGGCGCGCTGCGCAGCAGGCTTCCGACTTCGTCGGCACGATAGGGGGGCGTCGTGGTCTGCATGGGCGTTGCTCCTTCTGGCTTGACCGTGGATCGGCTCAAAGCTCCGGCTGGCGAGCGGGGATGCTGCCGCCCCTCCGCTCGGTCACGGCAAGATGGGCCTCGAGCCGGCTCGGATCGGCGACGAGCTCGGCGCTGTCACCCTGATAGACGATGTGGCCGCGATCGAGAATGATGGCCCGATCGGTAAAGCCTAGGATCTTGCGGGCCTTCTGCTCGACGACGATTGCCGACATGCCCTCTTTGCGAATGACGTTGCCGAGCACGCCGAGCAGCTCCTCGACGATGATCGGCGCCAGCCCCTCGAGCGGCTCGTCGAGCAGCAGCAACGCCGGGTTGGTCATGAGCGTGCGGGCAATCGCCAGCATCTGCTGCTCGCCTCCCGAGAGTTGATTGCCCATGTTAGCACGCCGCTCGGCAAGGCGCGGAAACAGGCCGTAGACAGCCCGCAGGTCCCAGCGGCCCGGCCGCGCAGCCACTGTCAGGTTCTCCTCGACGGTCAGGGAAGGAAAGATCTCGCGCTCTTGCGCAACCCAGCCGAGGCCCGCGCGGGCGCGTCGGTGCGGCTGCGTAGCGGTCATGTCCACGCCGCGCCACAAAACCCGGCCGCGGGCCACCCGGGTGTAGCCCATGATGGTCAGCAGCAGCGTCGACTTGCCGACGCCGTTGCGGCCGAGCACCGCGAGGCTGCCATGCTCGGGGACCTCGAAGGAGATGTCGTCGAGCACCACGGCATCGCCGTAGCCGGCGCGGATTTTCTCCACGGCGAGCAGGCCACCGCTCATGGCGCGTCCCCGCCCAGATAGACCTCGCGCACGCGCGCATCGGCTGCGATCTCCTGCGGCGTGCCTTCGACGAGAATGCGGCCCCCGACCATGACGATGATGCGCCTTGCGAACCGGAACACGATGTCCATGTCGTGCTCGATGAAGAGAACGGTGATGTCCTTCGAGAGGCCGGCGATGGCCGTGAACAGCCCGGCGCTCTCCTCGCGCGGCACGCCGGCTGCCGGCTCGTCGAGCAGCAGCACTTTCGGCCGTGTCGCCAGCGCCAACGCGATCTCCAGCAGCCGCTGCTGGCCGTAGGCTAGCTCCCGCGTCAGGCGGTAGCAATCGGCATCCAGCAGCAGCGAGCGGAGGATGGCATAGGCCTCATCCACGGCCTCGCCATAGGCCGGCAGCGGCTTCCACCACTGGCCCGCCACGCCGCGTCGCTCGCATACCGCCAGCGTCACGGCCTCCAGCGCGTTGAGGTGGGGAAACAGGGCGTTGATCTGGAACGTGCGCACCAGCCCGCGCTTGACGCGGGCATCGGGCCTCACCGCGGTGATGTCGGCATCTCCAAGAAGGATCTTGCCTGCGTCGGGGCGCAGCATGCCGGTGATCAGATTGATCAAAGTGGTCTTGCCGGCGCCGTTGGGACCGATCAGCGCATAGCGCACGCCCTGTGGGATCGTGAGGTTGATGTCGCTGGCCACCACCAGCGAGCCGAAGCGCTTGTCGAGGCCCTGGGTGGAGAGTGCCGCGCCGCTCACGACGATCCGCCCCGCCAGCGCGAGCCGAGCTTGGCTAGGCCGCCGAGCACGCCGTTCGGCAGCAGCATGACGACCGCGACCAGCAGCGCGCCGATCCAGAAGTACCAGTACTGCGGAGCAATGCCCGAGAACTGGTCGCGCGCGACCATGAAAATGATGGCCCCGACGAGGCCGCCGTAAAGCCGGCCGGCGCCGCCGAGCACCAGGATGATGACGATCTCGGCCGAGCGCTGGAAATCCAGCACGCCGAGCGAGACGGTGGCTGTGGTCTGCGTGAGCACCGCGCCGGCAATGCCGGCAATCGCCGCCGAGATCGTGTAGATCTTGCGGATGTGGGCGCGGCTCGGCGCGCCGATGGCCGGCATGCGCACGCTGTTTTCGCGGATGCCGCGCAGCGAGAGGCCGAACGGCGAGTTGATCAGCCGCCGCACCGCCAGGAACACCACGAACAGGACGATCAGCGCATAGGCGTAGGCAGTGTAGCCGTAGAGATCGAATGCGATCGTCCCGAACAGTCGCCCCTTGCGTACGCCCTGCAGCCCGTCCGAGCCACCTGTCAGCCACTCCGCGCTGTTGGCGGCCTCGAGCAGCAGAAAGCCGAGGCCCATCGTGATCATGATCAGCGGCAGGTGGCGGAAACGGGCGATGATGAAGCTCGTCGCGTAGCCGGCGAGGCCCGCGACGGCAGCGCCGGCCAGCAACCCGAGCAGCGGGTCGCTAAAGCCGTATTTGGAGAGGATGCCGGCCGTATAGGCGCCGAGCCCGAAGAAGGCGGCGTGGCCCAGCGAGACGATGCCCGCGTAGCCGAGGATGAGGTCGAGCGACAGCGCGAAGAGGGCGGTGATGGCGATCTGGCTCGCCAGCACGAG
>Ga0111539_10003975_pt1 | contig 19425 bp, 15 predicted proteins | sample RhiMethybrSRZTD1_FD_79667 | JGI IMG/M metagenome (GOLD analysis project Ga0111539, IMG submission 79667) | Populus rhizosphere microbial communities from Tennessee, USA - Rhizosphere MetaG P. TD hybrid SRZTD1 (version 2) (version 2) | ecosystem: Host-associated > Plants > Roots > Rhizosphere >... | reverse complement strand
GACCTGGGGCGACTATGACAACGACGGTTATCTGGACTTGTTTGCGGCGGTCGGACTCGGAGGCAACGATTTGTTGTATCGAAACAACGGCGATGGCTCATTCACGAAGATTACCTCGGGACCGGTAGTGCAGAGCGGAGGGAGCTCGCGCGGTTGCGCATGGGGTGATTATGATAACGACGGCCACCTCGATTTGTTTGTCGCGAACGAGCAAGGGCAGAACAATTTTCTTTATCACAATAATGGTGACGGCACGTTTTCGAAGGTCACTTCCGGAAGCATCGTGAGTGACGGGGGCGCCTCGTACGGCTGTGCGTGGGGAGATTACGACAATGACGGCTTTCTGGATTTGTTCGTCGCCAACCTCAACCAAAACAACTTTCTCTATCACAACAATGGAGACGGGACGTTTACGCGAATGACCTCCGGACGGATTGTCTCCGACATCGGAGCTTCTCAGGGATGCGCGTGGGGAGATTACGACAATGATGGATTGATGGATTTGTTCGTCGCCAATCGCAATCAGCGGAGTTTTCTGTACCACAGCGAGGGCAAAGGCGCGTTCACGGCGATCACAAATGGCCCGATCGTGAACGACGTCGGTTATTCGTGGGGAGCGACCTGGGTTGACTACGACAACGATGGCTTTTTGGACTTGTTCGTGGCGAATGGTCCGCCCAACGGGCCGGGCCAGAACGATTTTCTATATCGAAACAACGGCGACGGGACATTCAGCAGGATGACCACCGGTAGTGTTGTGGGTGACGGTGCAATTGGAGATGGTTGCGCGTGGGGCGATTACAATAATGATGGCTTCCTCGATCTGTTTGTCACGACTCTGAATGACCAGAATAATCTGCTTTATCGCAACGACGGGAATGCCAACAACTGGCTCACGGTTCGGTGCGTCGGGCGGCGTTCGAACCGGTCGGGCATTGGTGCAAAGGTGCGGCTTAAGGCGACGGTGGATGGGCAAAGCCGATGGCAGATGCGCGAGATTTCCGGTGGCAGCGGCTATGGCAGCCAGAACGCGCCATACGCCTACTTTGGTGTGGGCCGCGGAGCGAACATCGAGATCGTCCGTTTGGAGTGGCCCAGCGGTGTGGTCGAGGAACTTTACGCGCCCGCGACGAATCAATTTCTGACGGTGCTTGAGCCGGCCGTTTCGATTGCGCCTGCCGCCCTGACGCTTAACGCAGGGGAGACCGCTGGTTTCACCGTTAACGCTGCGCTCGCGCCACCATTGAGCTTTCAATGGTCGCACGATGGGGTTCCCGTGAGCGGAGCGACCAACGCCACACTGGGGATCACCAACATGCAGGCAAGTGACGCTGGAAATTATTCGGTGGAGGTTCGGCAGGCTGATCCGCCTGTGAGGGTGTTTGCGCAGCCGGTGAGGGTAACCGGCCCGATCGTCTTGCAAACAAACCGGTACGACCTCCTCGCCCGACCCGACAGCAACGTTACGTTTCAAGTGGCGTTCACGGGCGCGGCGCCAATTCACCTTCAGTGGCGGCACAATCAGCAAGCGATTTCAGGCGCGACGAACGCGACGTTGACGCTGACCAATGTGCAACTTGCCGATGAAGGTGACTACAGCGTGGTTGCGTCCAATAGTTTTGGCGCAGTGGAAGGACTTGCAGGCACGCTGTTGATTCTCATCCGACCAGTAATTACGGCTCAACCCCTGAGCCAGAGTGTTGTTGCCGGCGGCAGCGTTGTCTTAAGCATTGCGGCGAGCGGCCATCCCTTGCCGCTGAGTTACCGGTGGCGCAAGAACGGGGCCACTCTGACCAATATCATTTTTAGCGAGACGAACTGCTTTTTCACGATCACGAACGTCCAATCGAACCCTGGCACTAACATTGTCACTTACAGCGTCGCGGTTACGAACCTGGCCGGCGCCGCGTCGCTGAGCAGCAGCGCCTTTCTCACCGTGCTGACTGATACGGACGGTGACGGCCTGCCTGACAACTGGGAAACCGACCATGGCTTCAGCGCGACGAACCGAAGCGACGCCGCTCTTGACAGCGACGGAGATGGCGCAGCTAACGGGGAAGAATATTTGGCCGGCACTGACCCGCGCGCCGCGGAAAGTCTGCTTCGCCTGGAATACACGCGCACTGCCGATTCGTATGGCTGGGTGCGGTTCCTGGCGATCTCGAATCGGACGTATACCGTCCAGCGGACAAGAGCATTCAGTGCTGGCGACGGCTGGCGGCCCGTGGCGGACATTGTCGCCGCACAAACCAATCGTACCGTCGAGATACTTCAGCAGCCTGGCGAAGCCCAGGGGTTCTTTCGATTAGTGACGCCTCGTTCGCCCTGACTGGGGTGTGGCGGGCGATCACGGTTCGCCGTTTTAGTCCCGGCCATTTCCTGTGTTTACTCTTCGATCATGGCGACACGGCGGGCGTGGCGTTCGCCGGCGAAGGGGGTCTCGAGCCAGATGCGAACGATCTCGACTGCGAGGGCGGCGAAGACGGTGCGCTGTCCTATGGAGAGCATGTTGGCGTCGTTATGCTCGCGGGCCCAGCGGGCGGTTTGCTCATTCCAACACAGGGCGCAGCGGATGCCTTTGACTTTATTGGCGACGATGGCTTCTCCGTTGCCGGAGCCGCCCAGAACGATGCCGCGCTCGAAGTCGTGATTGGCCACGGCCACGGCGACGCGACGAATGAACACGGGATAGTCGACGGGTTCGGGACTGTGGGTGCCGAAGTCACGAAGTTTGTGGCCCCAGGAGGCGAGGAGGGGTTTCAACATTTCTTTGTAGTCGAAGCCCGCATGGTCTGACCCGATCGCAATGTTCATCTGAGCCCCGCTGACCGTTCGATGCGACGCAAGCGATGCTTGGCACTGCGGCGGTGAGGGTGTCAACCACGATTTTTTTGGAAAGAACCATTTGCGTTTAAAAGAGGTGGTGGCACGGTGTGGGGTGAATTCCCTAAGGGCGTTTCCCGAAGTGTTACAGCAAAACCACGATAAGAGTCTCCCCGATAAAAAAATAGGGGTTTACCCGATAGATTATTCGGCCTACACTAAATAGATTCATGCTGCACACTATGGAAAATACCTTGCCAACAGTGGAAAGCGTTTTGTCGTCCGGGGACGATACTCCGGCATGGTTTTGTGTGCGTTCGCGAACTCGCGAAGAACACATCGCGGCGGCTAGCCTGCGCCGTTTGGAGGGTATGGAAGTGGTGAATCCTAGGATTCGTTTTCGGCGTCCTACCGCGCGGGGTCCTGTGTGGGTAACGGAGTCGATGTTTCCGGGGTACATTTTTGCGCGGTTCGATTTGCGGCAGTCTTTGGACGTGGTGCGATACTCGTTTGGGGTCGCGGGCGTTGTCCATTTTGGGATTTTCTGGCCGATTGTGCCGGATGAAGTGGTTGACGGGATTCGCGCCGTAGTTGGGGAAGAAGAGGTGAGGCTTGTTGAGCCGGCGCTGAAGGTTGGGGAAGAAGTGGAAGTAGCAACGGGAAATTTTGCCGGGTTTCGTGGGATTGTGACGCGGATCATGCCGGCGAGAGATCGCGTGGCGGTCTTATTGGATTTTTTGGGGCGGCAAACAACAGTGGAATTGCCGCTCGACGGGGTCTCACATGATGGGCCGCGCTATCAGTTAAGCGCGGCCTAAGAGAGCACCGGAGAAGACTTTTCGTTAAGAGTTATGCCCGCGACGTGTGTCGCGGCACGTACAGGGGTGAGTTGTTCCCTAGTGCGGCCAAGTGGGCATAGTGTGTCGTTTGGGGCCAGGAAGGCAGGGGCAGTAGCGTAGCAGGATGCTTCGCCAATTAAAATTCAGGATGGAGGTTCGTTAAACGAACAAAGGCGGAGCTCTACCCGCATTTTTCGCGGGCCGGCAACGCAAACTTCAGCAATTGTTTTCATGAAAATCGCAATCATCGGTCTTGGTTACGTCGGTCTGCCACTTTCAATTCAATTTGCCCAGTCAGGGGTTTCGGTCCTCGGGTTGGACATCGATCCGGTCAAGATCAAGCGGCTGAATTCGGGGCAAAGTTACATCAAGCACGTCTCCAATGAGGTGATCCAGGCGGAGGTGGAGGCGGGGCGTTTCCGGGCTTCGGGCAACTTTGGGCTGATTAGCGAAGTGGAAGCGGTGATTATCTGCGTGCCGACGCCGCTGAACAAGAACCGGGAGCCGGATATTTCTTATATTTTGGAGACCGGAAAGGCGATCGCGCCGCATCTGCAGAAGGGACAGGTGGTGATCCTGGAATCGACGAGCTATCCCGGCACGACGGATGAAGACCTCAAAGGAGTGCTCGAGGAGCATTCCAAGCTGAAGGCAGGGGTCGATTTTCACCTGGCATTTTCGCCGGAACGGGAAGATCCGGGCAACCCGGACAGCAAGGTGGGGCTGATTCCGAAGATTGTCGGGGGGCTCACGCCGGCATGCGGGGAGAAGGCTGGGGCGGTGTACAGCAAGGCGATCAAACGCATTGTGCCGGTGAGTTGCTGCCGGACGGCCGAAGCCGCCAAGTTGCTGGAAAACATTTTCCGGGGCGTGAATATCGCGTTGGTGAACGAGCTGAAGATGGTTTACGACGCGATGGGGATTGACGTTTGGGAGGTCATTGAGGCGGCCAAAACCAAGCCGTTCGGGTTCATGGCGTTTTATCCGGGTCCCGGGTTGGGGGGGCATTGTATTCCGATCGATCCGTTCTATTTGACATGGAAAGCCCGGGAATACGGGCAGAGCACGCGGTTTATTGAGCTGGCAGGCGAAGTCAACACTTCGATTCCGCTTTACGTGGTACGCAAGACGGTCGAGGCGTTGAACCATCACCGCAAGCCATTGAACGGGAGCCGGATTTTGATCGTCGGCCTGGCTTACAAGGCGAACGTGGATGACATGCGCGAATCGCCGGCATTTCATTTGATGGACCGGTTTAAGGCGGGTGGGGCGGAAGTGGCTTATTACGATCCGTATATCCCTGTCATCGGCCCGACGCGGGAACATGGCAACTGGCAAGGGTTTAAATCCGTGGCGTGGGACAAGGGGACAATCGCGGGTTTTGACGCGGTGGTTATCTGCACGGCACACGCGGTGGTGAACTACAAGGAGTTGGTCGAATGGGCTCCGTGCATCATCGATACGCGCAACGCGATGAAAGGCCTTGGAGCGCAGGCTCAGCAAGTTTGGAAGGCATAGCGGGTGAACGGGTGGGGACCGGGCAGAAGAGGCGGGGTATGAAGCACGCGACCAGCGCAATTCCGATGGCTCGGAGCGTTCCGGGGGATGTCAGCGTCAAAGTCCCCGCGTGGAAACGCGTCCTGGACGTCTGCGTAACCGTGGCAGCGCTGCCGATCCTGCTGCCGGTTTCGGCTGCGATCGCGGTGGTGATTAAGTGCGTTTCGCGGGGTCCGGTGCTGTTTCGGCAAGAACGCATTGGATTTCGCGGGAAACCGTTTATTTGCCTGAAATTTCGAACGATGCGGGTGAATGCTCCGATCTCGGGCCATCAGGAGTACCTGCAGTCGCTGATGAAGTCGGACAAGCCGATGATTAAGATGGACTCGATAGGTGATCGGCGGCTGATTCCCCTGGGGTCGATTTTGAGAGCCACGGGGATGGATGAGCTGCCGCAGTTTGTGAATGTATTGCGGGGAGAGATGAGTGTGGTGGGGCCGCGACCATGTCTTCGCTACGAGTATGAGAGTTACGAACCGTGGCAGAAACAGAGATTTAATTCATTGCCGGGCCTGACGGGCCTGTGGCAGGTGAGCGGCAAGAATACGACGACTTTTGAGCAGATGATCCGGATGGATATCCAGTACGCGGAAATGAAATCGCCGGCCGTTGACCTGGCAATCATGGTCAAGACGATACCCGTGCTGGCTCGACAGGCAGCGGAGATGGTGCTTCGGCGCATCCGTCACCGTTCTCAATAGCCCCGCATCCGTCCGCTTCGAGCGTTTTGATCGATTTGGTTCCCATTAAACACGACCCACTCATGGCCACTCCCAACAACAACCACATTGGAAAGCGGTCTGTCCATCGGTTACTCCTGGTGGATGACCAGCCTATTTTGCGCGAAGGTTTCGCGATTTTGCTCGACCAGGAGCCAGACCTGAAGGTCTGCGGGCAGGCAGACAGCGCCGCCGGTGCGCTGAAAGCGATCACGGCACTACGGCCGGACCTGGTGACCGTGGATATCGTGCTGAAGGGGATGAACGGCATCGAGTTGGTGAAGCAGATCAAGGCGCTGCACCCACTGCTGCCAGTGCTGGTGCTTTCGATGCTGGACGAGGTTTTGTTTGCCGAACGGGCGTTGCGCGCAGGCGCCAAGGGCTATGTCATGAAGCAGGCGCCCACGGAAGAGGTCAAGAACGCCGTGCGGCGGTTGTTGCGCGGGGGCCGGTATCTGAGCCCGCGCATGCAGGAGCGGATTTTGGAGAACCTGTCGAGCGGGGGCCGGGTGGCGCCGGGGATCGAAAGCCTGAGCGACCGGGAATTGGAGGTTTTTCAGCTCATTGGGAGCGGTTGCGCGACGCGGCAGATCGCGCAGCAGTTGCGGCTGAGCATCAAGACGATCGAGACGTATCGGGCGCATATCAAGGAAAAGCTGAAGCTGGCCAACGGGATGGAGTTGATCCGGATGGCGGTGGAAACGGCGCGGGAGCAACAGAAGAGCGCGTAAGATGGAACTAGGGGCTTCTCCGAGAGGAAGTAGTGTTGCCCCTGATAAAAGAATCAGGCTTCGCCCGCTGTCGCAAAATTTTACATTGTCTATTGTGAGCGCGGTTTTCTTATCCACGAGCAACAAAGGCCGAAAGCCCTAACATTTGGATACGGATGCGTACACGTACGGAAACAGGCAGACAGAAGCTTTAAACATTAACAAATTAACAAAAGTGCTGAGAGGAACCTCGGAAGGGGTAATATGAAGAGCAACTTAAAGATCGGAGTCGTCGGTTGCGGCTATTGGGGGCCGAATCTAATTCGCAATTTCAATTCGCTGGCGGATTGCGATTTGAAATTGATGTGCGATTTGAACGCGCAGCGGCTGAAGCACATGAAGTCGTTGTACCCGCATGTGGAGGGGATCATGGATTTCGACCACATGCTCAACGGGGCCGGCCTGGACGCGGTGGTGATCGCGACGTCGGTGAAGTCGCACTATCCGATGGCGAAGGCGAGCCTGGAAGCGGGTAAGCATACGTTCATCGAAAAGCCCATGGCGGCCTCGGTGGCTGAGTGCGATGAATTGATCGAGATTGCGGAGAAAAACGGGCTCGTGTTGATGATCGGGCACACGTTCCTCTACTCGCCGCCCATTCGTAAGATCAAAGAGATCATTCGGCATGGGGATATCGGCGATATTCAATACATTAGCGCTCGCCGGTTGAACCTGGGACTTTTCCAGAAGGACATCAACGTGACGTGGGATTTGGCGCCGCACGACATCTCGATCGTGAACTACATCATGGATGAGTTTCCGAAGAGCGTGAATTGCAGCGGCAACGCGCACATCACGCCCGGGGTCGAGGATGTGACGTCCATGTGCATCAACTTCACGCGGGATCGCTTCGCCATTGTGCAGAGCAGCTGGCTCGATCCGCGCAAAGTGCGCGAGATGACGATTGTGGGCTCGAAGCGTATGATCGTTTACGACGATGTCGAGCAGCAGGAAAAGATCAAGATCTACGATGCACGCGTGGATGTGCCGCCGCATTACGATACTTTCGCTGAGTTCCACTACTCCTATCATTATGGGGACCGTTATATCCCTTACGTGAAGCAGGATGAGCCGCTGCGCATCGAGTGCCAGCATTTCCTCGATTGCATCCGTGAAGGCAAGACGCCGTTGACGAGCGGTCGCCAGGGCCTGGAAGTCGTCAAAGTGCTGGAAGGGGCCTCGGCCTCACTGAAGCAGAATGGCGCGATGGTGTCGCTGACAGAGCAGGCGACCAAAGTTGCCGCGTCGGGAAGGCCGAACCGAGAGGTTCCCGTGCAACGTTTTGACATCGACCTGGGCACGATTGCCAAGCCGGTTGCTGCGAGCGTCGGCCGCGCCCAGACGGTTGCGCATTAAGTCGTTCGTTGGTTGAGGTCGGTTGCGGTTGTGATCGCAACCGACCTTTTCTTCTCGGTGATCGTTCAATCCAACCGCTTGCAGTTTTCACGCCTCTGATCAATGACGAAGGAACAGTCCGATAATCGCCAGATCGCGCCAGACGTTAAGTTGGGCAAGGGGGTGCGGATCTTTGGTTTTACCAATCTTTACGGCTGCGAGATTGGCGATGAGACAAAGATTGGCACGTTTGTGGAAGTCCAGAAGGGGGCGAAAATCGGAAGCCGATGCAAGATCAGCAGCCACAGTTTCATTTGCGAAGGCGTGACGATCGAAGACGAGGTGTTCATCGGCCACAACGTGACGTTCATCAACGACAGGTTTCCGCGAGCTACGGCGGGAGGCCAGTTGCAGACCGAGGCGGACTGGACTTGCGTGCCGACCTTGATCAAGCGCGGGGCGTCGATCGGTTCGAGCGCGACGATTCTGTGCGGCATTACGATCGGTGAAGGCGCGATCGTTGGCGCCGGGAGCGTGGTCACTAAAGATGTCGCGCCTCACACCGTTGTTGCGGGCAATCCCGCCCGTGTTCTGAAGAAAGCCAATAAATAAATTATGCAGGTACCTTTTTTGAATCTGCGCGCTGCCCACGATCCGATCCGGGACGAACTGCTGGCCGCTATCGCAGAGGTGATCGACACCAGCGCGTTTGCTGGCGGTCCCTTCGTGTCGAAGTTCGAGGCGGACTTTGCGGCGTTCTGCAAAAGCGAACACGCGATTGGCCTTGGGAACGGGACGGACGCGCTGTGGCTTTCGCTGCTGGCGCTGGGGATTGGCCCTGGTGACGAAGTGATCACGGTGCCGAGCACATTCCTGGCGACGGCGGAAGCGATCACTTACACGGGGGCAAAGCCGGTTTTCATCGACATTGAGGAGCGGACTTACACGATGGACTCTGAGTTACTGGAGAAAGCTATCACTCCGCGAACGAAGGCGGTCATTCCGGTTCATTTGTTTGGACAAGTGGCGGACATGGACCCGATCATGGCGATCGCGCGCAAGCACGGTTTGGCCGTGATCGAAGATGCCTGCCAGGCGCACGGTGCGGAGTACAAGGGGCGCGCTGCGGGTAGCATTGGCGATACGGGTTGCTTTAGCTTTTATCCTGGCAAAAACCTGGGGGCGCTCGGCGAAGCGGGCGCGGTCGTGACGAACAATGGCGAATTGAAGCAAAAAATTCAGATGCTTCGCGACCACGGCCAGAGCCGCAAATATTATCATGCGTTGGTGGGGTGGAACGCGCGGATGGACGGATTCCAGGGAGCGGCCCTGCAGATCAAACTGCGCCACCTCGCGAAAGGCAATGAGGCACGACGCCAGCACGCCCGGCAATACGATGGAATTCTGGGCGGGATTGAAGGCGTGGTCATTCCGCGGGTCGCGCCGGATCGCACGCATGTTTACCACGTCTATGCCCTTCGAGTTCAGAAGCGCGATTGGATGTTGCAGACGCTCGCCTCTCGCGGCGTTTCCTGCGGCATCCATTATCCTGTTCCGGTGCACTTGCAGGAAGCTTATGGCTCGCTGGGTTACGCGCGTGGTTCTTTCCCGGTGGCGGAACGGTGTGCGGATGAGTTCCTTTCGTTGCCGATGTTTCCAGAACTGACCTCCGAACAGCTCGATTATGTCGGGCGCGAGGTGAAGGGGTGCATCAGGGAAGCCAATTCCACTCGGTGAGCACGACGGCGGCATCGGCGGTTCTGAGCGGGGTTCCGGGAGTCCCGGGGGATGTCGCAATTCGTGTTGTCGATCCCGCGACTGAACCCGGGTGGGATTCAAGGATTGCACATTTGCCGGGATTTACCCTTTTCCACGGCTCTGCCTGGTCGAATGTGCTCAAGGACAGTTATGGCTTCCGCGCGAGGTATTTGGTGGCAGAGAGTCAAGGGGTTCCGTGCGGGCTTCTGCCGCTCATGGAAGTCGATAATTGGCCGAAAGGTCGGAGGGGTGTTTCCCTTCCATTCACAGACGAGGCGCGCTGTCTCGCTGCGAGCGCCACGGTCCAGGATCGCCTTGCCAACGCGCTGCTCAATGAAGGCAAACGGAGAAACTGGAAATACGTTGAGACTCGCGGAATGGCTCAGCTTTTTGGCGGCGAGCAACCGTCGCTTTCTTTTTACAATCACCGATTGTGTCTGCACCCGGACGAAGCGCAGTTGTTCGCCGAGTGTTCGGGCGCGGTCCGGCGCGGCGTGCGCAAGGCTTCGCAGCTTGGGCTCACGGTGGTCGTTTCCAACCGGGTTGAAGCGGTGAATTCATTTTACCGGTTGCATCTCAAAACACGTCGGAAGCATGGCATTCCGCCGCAATCATTCACGTTCTTCAAACACTTGCATCGTCGTCTGCTGGAGTGCGGCCAGGGTTTCGTAACCACGGCCAGCGTGGCCGGGCAGCCGGTTGCGGCTGCAGTCTTTTTGACTGCCGGGAACCGCGCGGTTTACAAATTCGGCGCGTCCGACGAACAATTTCAGCGTCTGCGTGGCAATAATTTGGTGATGTGGGAATCGATTCGGTGGCTGGCCCGTAATGACTTCGTGGAGTTGGATTTAGGCCGTACGTCTCTCGCGAACGAAGGCCTCCGACGGTTCAAGCTCGGTTGGGGTGCCGCCGAATCACGGATCGACTACTGCAAGTACGATTTTGCGGGCCAGCGTTTCGTCACGGACGTCGATTTTGGGTCGCCCCGCTATACTGAGCTTTTCAAGCTGTTGCCAAATATGCTGTGTCGCCGCGTCGGTGCACTGATCTACTCACGAATTGCCTGAGCCCCGTTGTGTAGCGATGGACCACAATCGTTCCCCATTTCGCGGAGTAATTGCATTTGCCCTGGTCAGTGGCTTTGGTTTCATGCCGCGCGCTCTGGCGCAGGAAGCCTTGAGAACGGCGCTGGAATCAGATGCGGCCGCGCGCTTGCGGAACGAGCCGGTGGTGCGCCCTCCGTCAGATGTTTTGCGCTGGGGACCCGCGACCTTCGATATCAGCCTGAGCTACTCGCTCGAGGCGACGGACAACGCCACTTTCGAGGAGACAGACCGTCGTAAGGACCTGATACAGCGGCCGATGTTGGAGCTGGGCGTCCTGTTTCAGCTTTCGCCGCAGTCGCGTTTGGATTTTCGAACGGGGATTGGTTACGAGGACTACATCGACAATTCGGTTGAGGACGCGTTCTTCATTAGTCCCGGCTCTGAACTCGCTCTGGATGTGCGCGTAGGGAACAGCGTAGTGACTTTCTTTGACCGTATTGATTACAACCAGGAGGTAGTGGACCAGGGGGCGCTGAGTGGTGTAGGACGTTTTCCACAGCTCGAAAACGTGGTTGGTTTGCGATCCGTTTGGAACTTTGACAAATGGGTCTACCAGGCCGGCTACTCGCACGTGAATGTCCTTATCATGGAGGATTCCGGGACTGGGACGGCGGACTTTAGTTATTTGCAACGCGCCGAGGAGCAGTTTTTCGGGCGAGCCGGTTACAAGTTCGACTATCCCGTGGAGCTGGGCATCGAAGCGACGGGGACTTTGGCCGACTATGACGCAGAGGTTCAGCGCGATTACTACACCGTGAGCGCGGGACCCTATCTCACCTGGACTGCGGCTGATGCGTTGGAAATTCGGTTGCGAGGCGGCGCAGCTTATACCGTGTTCTCCGGGACGAATGGGTTTTCGGAAGAAGAGGATTTGACGTCGTTCTACGCCGGTCTGGATATCGACCATCGGCTCACCGATCACATTACGTATGGTTTTTCGGCCACGCACGACATCCGGCCGGGAATCAGTGTTGGGAGCGATTATATCGAAACCACGCGGTTGGAGTTGGACATGGAATGGAACACGACCAGCCATCTGACTTTGACGAGCTTGATTTTTGGGGAAGCGGCCGAAGAGGTTGGCGTCGCGGAAACGGAGCAGTACCGCAGGTTCGGTATCAGCATTGGGCCAATGTACCAGGTGTCGCGTCACTTGTCGTGCTTTGCCCGCTACGCGTTCAGTCTTAGAGATTCGGATATCGAATTGCGCAGCTATCGCGAGAACCGCGCCACACTTGGCGTGACTTACCGATTCTGATTGACTGTAGCGATGATTGCACTGCTTGGCGCTTCGGGATACATCGGCTCGGCTTTTGCTGAAGCCCTGGAGGAGCGTGGGTGGGAATTTGTCGCGCTGTCGCGCGCGCAACTCGATTACACGCGATTTCCTGTCCTGCTCAAATTCTTGCGGGAGAACAAGCCGGCATTTCTCATTAACGCTGCCGGGTTCGCTGGCAAACCAAATGTGGACGCGTGCGAAGCGGCCCGGTCCGAAACGCTGGAAGGCAATGTCCTGCTGCCTGTCACCATCGCGCACGCGTGTGAGATAACGGGGACACCCTGGGGACACGTCTCCTCGGGTTGCATTTACAATGGCGCCAAAGTTTTGCGAGACGGTCAATGGGAGATCGAGACAGATCTGGGCGGAAGCGCATTTCGAAAGCTGCGCCGGGAGCATCGCGAAAATATTCGCGGTTTCGATGAAACTGACGCGCCCAATTTCAGCTTTACGCGCCCGCCCTGCAGTTTTTACAGCGGCAGCAAAGCGCTCGCGGAGGAAGCGCTGGGGCAGGTTGGACGCTGCTATATTTGGCGTGTGCGCATGCCGTTCGACGAACACGACAACCGCCGTAACTATCTCACGAAGCTGCAGCGCTATTCGAAGCTTTACGAAAGCACGAACTCTATATCGCACCGGGGCGACTTCGTGCGGGCGTGTCTTTCTCTCTGGGATCGTCGCGGGCCATTCGGCATCTACAATATGACCAATCCGGGCGATGTTACCACCAGCGAAGTGGTTCAAATGATCCAGCGCGTGCTGCAACCGGAACGGAAGTTTGAATTTTTTTCAGGGGACAAGGATTTTTACGGCTCGGGGGTACAGGCGATGCGGTCCAACTGTATCCTCGAGGTTGGGAAGCTTCTCGGGACGGGGATACGGATGCGCCCGGTGACGGAGGCTCTGGCGGATTCCTTGAAGCACTGGCCTAGAAAGCCTGCGCTTCAAGCCGCGTAATCAACATCGGGATCGCAAACGGGAAAACAATATGAGTATGCCGGGTATCGAAGGTTCAAAGAAAATCGGGGTTGAGCGAATGCTCTGCAGCCTGTGGCTGATGGTCTTGTCGTTTATTATTGTCGGGTGTCAATCGCCTACGATTCCGAGCAGTTCCAGCCTCAACGTGGTGGACGCAAGCGTGCCTTCCATGCCGGGCGTCCTGCGCGAAGGGGATATTATCCAGATCACGTTCGCGACCTCGACGAATCTTAATGCGACGCAGCGGATCCAGATGGATGGGAACGTTTCGTTGCAATTCGTCAACAATGTACCAGCGGCGGGCAAAACGCCTCTTGAATTCGCGCAGTCGCTGGAAAAGCTTTACCAGGCCCATCTTCGGGGGATGGAGCCGATCACGGTAAGCGTGATTTCTAATGCGGCCGCGGTTTATGTCACGGGCGCGGTGCTGCGCCCTGGCAGAATTCCGCTGGAGCGGCCCCTGACTGTGCTGGACGCGGTGATGGAGGCTGGGGGAATAGATAATACCCGCGCCAAGCTTTCCGGCGTCACCGTCCTTAGGGTTGAAAACGGCCGGCGCGTGAGCCGCCGGGTCAATCTGAAGAGCGCCCTTGAAGGCAAGGATTCGTCCCTGTTCTATTTGAAACCGTTCGATATCGTTTACGTGCCTGCAAAAGCAATCAATTTTTGAGCGCACGCTCCACCCATACTTTCAAACCTGTGTCTGAAATGAACCATAGCGCCGACCTGCCACCAGAGAATTCCTCCGGAGGAATGAACCTGACCGATATTTATTTTATCCTCTTCCGGCGGAAGTGGATCATTATATTGTTTGGGCTGCTGGGGATCGCCGCCGCGGGCGCTGTGTATTTGCGATACAAGCCCGTTTACCGCTCCGATGCGAAGCTGCTTGTCCGGTACGTGGTCGAAGAGAAACCTCCTCTCATGTCCGCCGACAATACCCGGGTTCGGGAACCGGATAGTGCCGGCGCCACGATTATACAATCAGAAATTCAAATCCTCACGAGTCTTGATTTGCTGTCACAGGTCGCGGACGCGGTGGGTCCGTCGAAGATTCTTGGGGATGTCCCGGGCCAGGCTGACAAATTTGTGGCGGCGGCTGCCATCGCGGAGCGGCTAAGAGTCGACGTCCCGCCCCGAAGCGATATTATCCAGATAACCTTCCGGCATTCTGATCCGGCTGTGGTCAAGCCATTGTTGGATCGCCTGGTGGCGGAATATCTCACGCGTCATGCTGAGATTCATCGCGGCGCCGGCTCACTGGATTCGTTGCTCTCACAACAGGCGGATCACCTCAGGTCCCTTCTCCAGGCGACGGATGAAGAACTGCGCAAGCTGAAATCCGAAGCCGGCGTCATATCGCTGGAAGAAAACAAAACGACGTTGATTCAGGAAATGTCCGAGATTCGCCGCGAGTTGTTTAACACCCAGGCCGAGTTGGCAGGGATGCGAGCGACGACATCCAGGGGCACAAACGCCGTTGCTTCGACGAACGGCGTGCAGGCTTCTGTCGAGATTCCAAACGATATTGTGAGTCTGTATCGTGAAACCCTGGTTCACTCGACAGCGGCGCGTGAGCGCGAACATGCGTTACGCACGCAATGGAGCGACGACAACCCGGTGGTGAAGAGCGCGCGCGCGCGTGTGGCCGAACTCGAGCAGCAACGAAACGCGCTGGAGGCTCAATATCCGGGGCTGGCCAGGCTGCCAGGCACTCCCGTTACTTCAGCTCCGGGTGCGGCCCCGCCCGTAAACGAAGCCGCCCGAGCTGCAGCATTGGCGGCCAAGGGCCAAACCCTCGAGACTCAGCTCGAGAAGCTGCGTTCTGAGGTGGTGAAACTCGAGGAAACCGAGGTTCGGCTCAAACAGCTTCAGCGCAAGCGTGACCTCGAAGAAACCAATTACCGTTATTTCGCGCAGGGACTCGAGCGTTCCCGATTTGATCAGCAGTTGGGCCTGAGCCGAAACAACATCAGCCTGGTGCAGAGCCCGACGCCTGCGGTGGAAGACGAGTCCAAGCGCCTCAAGATGACCGCCGCTGCTCTGGCGGGCGGGTTGGGCTTTGGACTTGTCCTCGCGTTTCTGCTGGAAATGTTCATCGACCAATCGGTGCGGCGGCCGCATGATATCAATCGCCGTTTGCACCTGCCGCTGTTTATGGCGATTCCGTATGTGAGTGGCAAAGCGATGCGGGCTTTGTCGGCAAAAGCGCGGAAACGTCTTGAGTCCGGTGAACAGCCGAACGGGAAAGTGGGGCCGGCGGCCATGGCGGCTGCCGACCATCCGTTGCGGCCGATGTTCGAGGGGTTGCGCGATCGAATGCTGCTTCATTTCAAAGAGGTGGTGCACAAGCCGAAACTTGTGGGCGTTTGCGGGTCGTCGGAGAACGCAGGGGCTACGACGCTGGCGGCCGGTTTGGCGGCGACGCTCTCCGAAACGGGCGAAGGAAAAGTTTTGCTGGTGGACATGCATCAGCCGAAGGGCGTCGCACATCCCTTTTTCCAGGGCAAACATGTCAGCGAGATCGGGGACGTGCTCGAGGGGGATAACCGCGATTCCTCCATGGTGCAGGAGAATTTGTATGTGGCCAAGGCCAACGGTCACGAACGCAAGATGAGCGCCCTGGCGAAACAGCTTTCGACGCTGGTGCCGCGGTTCAAGGCCAGCGATTATGACTTTATCATTTTTGATATGCCGCGTGTGTCTGCCACGAGTGTGAGTGTTCGCCTCGGGGCGATGATGGATATGGTCCTCCTGGTCGTGGAGGCGGAGAAAGCGCCCCAGCAGGCCGTACGGCAGGCGCACTCGCTGCTCTCGGAAACCGGGGTTGACACGCAGATCGTCGTAAACAAGGTTCGCAGCTACGTCCCGGCACGCCTCAGCGGCGACCTCTAGGCCACTCTGTTCCGATATTACCTTCTTCGGCCGGCTTTCCTCGGCCGTCCTGACATACGTTAAAACGCGAAAGATTATTATGAATGTAACCATCTGTGGAATGGGCTATGTAGGGTGTGTCACGGCTGCTTGCTTTGCGCGCATGGGGCACTCTGTGACAGGCATCGATTTGCAGTCCACAAAAGTCGATCTGATCAATTCCGGACGCAGCCCAATCATCGAGCCGGGCCTGGACGAACTCATTCTCGCGGAGGTGAAGTCCGGTCGCCTTCGTGCCGCCGAACGGATCGATAAGGTGGGCGATGTGTCGCTGATTTGTGTGGGAACACCCAGCAACGACAACGGCAGTTTCGGTTTGGGCCAGGTCATCAAGATTATTGAAGATATTGGCGCAAAGCTGCGCGAAACGGATGGGTACCATGTCGTGATCGTCCGCAGCACGGTCCTTCCGGGAACGGTTGAGGAAGTGATCGTTCCATTGCTGGAGAAAGCCTCTGGCAAGAAAGCGGGCGAGGGCTTCGGTGTGGCGATGAACCCGGAGTTCATGCGCGAAACCACTGCCATTCAGGACTTCTTCAAACCACCGTTTACGGTCATCGGAGCCAATGACGGACAGGCTGCCGAACGCGTGGCTGCATTATATAAGGGCTTGGACAGCGGCCTTGAGCGCACCTCGATCCGGGAAGCCGAAATGCTGAAATATGCGTGCAATTCGTTTCACGCCGTCAAGGTCTGTTTCGCCAACGAGATCGGCAACTTGTGCAAAGGCATGGCGATCGACAGCCATCGAGTGATGGAGATCTTCTGCAAGGATACGAAGCTGAATATCTCCCCCTACTATTTGAAGCCGGGCTTTGCGTTTGGCGGTTCATGTTTGCCCAAGGATGTTCGAGCCATTCTCTACCGGGCGCGGCAACTGGACCTGGACCTTCCAATGCTAGGCTCGCTGTTGCCGAGTAACCGGAACCAAATCGAGCTTGTCTTTGATCGAATTCGCCGTTCGGGCCAGCAGCGCATTGGCGTGCTCGGTCTCAGCTTCAAGGCCGGCACCGATGACCTTCGCGAAAGCCCAATCGTCAGCCTTATCGAAATGTTGATCGGCAAAGGCTATCGGATCTCCATTTATGACGAAGAAGTGGCGCTGGCGAAACTCGTCGGCGCAAACAAGCGTTACATCGAGCAATCAATTCCGCACATTTCCTCGTTGATGGTCGGTTCTCCGAAGGAGGCGATCGAGGCCGGAGAGCTTGTCGTCATCAGTAAAAAGAACGCCCAAATACAGGAAGCGGTCGCGACTCACGCTGGTAACAGGACGGTTTACGATCTGGTGCGCGTTTCGCCCGAAACCGTCCGGTCCATTCCCAATTATGAAGGAATCTGCTGGTAGGAATCCGGCTCGGTAGACTCTGATCTCTCAAGTACTACGAATTTCAAAATGCTGCGCACTAAACTCTATTACGCCATCAAACCGCTTGTTCCACGTTCAGCCCGCCGGGCCGTGCGTCGATTTTTCGCGTCGAGGAAGCGTTCCCGAGTCGAAAGCGTGTGGCCGATTTTGCCCGGCGCTGAACGCCGGCCCAAAGACTGGCGCGGTTGGCCAAACGGCAAGCAGTTCGCTTTTGTGCTCACGCACGATGTCGAAGGCCAGGCAGGGGTGGACAGGTCTGAACAACTTATGCGGGCGGAAGCAGAGTTGGGATTCCGCTCCTCCTTCAATTTTATTCCCGAAGGAGAGTACAGGGTTTCGCGCAGCTTACGCGAAACTCTTAAAGCAAATGGATTCGAAGTAGGGGTTCACGATCTCCACCACGATGGGAAGCTCTACAACAATCGAGCGGATTTTGCTCGCAAGGCTGCGCGGATCAACGAGTACCTTGCCGAGTGGCAGGCCGTCGGTTTCCGATCCGGTTTCATGCTCCATAATTTGGAGTGGCTTCACGATTTGAATCTTAAGTACGACGCCTCGACGTTTGATACAGACCCTTTTGAACCGCAGTCGGATGGGGCGGGGACGATCTTCCCATTTTGGGTGTCGGCGGACGGGTCAGGTCTCAAGCCGTCTGGCGAAAGACGAGGATATGTGGAGTTGCCTTATAGCCTGCCGCAGGACTCCACGCTCTTTCTTATTTTTCGCGAGCGCACGCCTGATACTTGGCTGCGCAAACTGGACTGGGTGGCGCAACATGGCGGCATGGCTTTAGTCAACGTACATCCCGACTATATCCGGTTCCCCTCTGATCCTTCGTCGTCCGGAACGTTCCCGCTGGAATTCTACTCGCAATTGCTAAAGTACGTTCGTGAGCGGTATGCAGGCGGCTACTGGCAGCCTTTGGCTCGCGAAGTGGCAGATTTTTATCTCGATTCTCAGACTCCGCAATCCACCGCGAGCGCGAAGGAAGGGGTGGCTGTATAATGAACGCTGAACAAACCATTGCGGATCGCTCCTCGCAAGAAACCGGTTCCAAGCGTCCTCTCAATATGAAGAAGAGATCTGCTGGTAGAGTCGTAATGCTGGTGCAGTGCCCGTATCCCCAGGACACACGAGTCCGGAACGAGGCGTTGCTCCTCCTCTCCGAAGGCTATGAAGTCTCTGTGATTTCAGTGAGAAAGCCCGACCAGGTGTTCTCCGAGGATATCGACGGCGTGCGGGTTTACCGCGTGCCGGAATTGGAATTATTTAAAAAGACTTCGGACAACGCGCGCGTGGGCCGCGTGGGCAAGGTGCTGCTGAAGCTCAAGGCTTTCCTGGGCTACGCGTTCGAATTCTGGTATTTCACTGCCGCCTGCTTCGTCATGGCCAGTTATATTTTCCTGAAGCGCGGCTTCGATGTGATCCACGCGCACAACCCTCCTGACACTTTGTTTCTTGTGGCGCTCCCTTTCAAGCTGCTCGGGAAGAAGTTTGTCTTTGACCACCACGATCTGTCACCGGAACTCTACATGTCGCGATACGGGGCCGGCAAAGGCCTCCCCACGAAGCTGTTGGGAATGGCAGAATGGTGCAGCGTGAAGCTGGCGGATGTGGTAATCGCAACAAACGAGTCCTATAAAAAGATCGACATGGAACGCTCGAACAAGGATCCACAGTCGATCTTCGTGGTTCGCAATGGTCCGAGCAAGCGGCACCTGATGCCGACGGAACCGAATCCAAAGTTCAGGCCGCCCAACAAGTCCCTGTTGTGTTATGTCGGCGATTTGAACCCGCAGGATGGTCTCGATTACTTGCTGCGGTCACTTCATCATTTAATTCACGACCTCAAGAGAGATGATTTTCAATGTGTGGTCATTGGGTCTGGTGACTCCCTGGAAGATTTGCGCAAGCTGTCCCAGGAATTGCAGCTTAACGGTGCGGTCAAGTTCACGGGT
>Ga0111539_10003973_pt1 | contig 19426 bp, 12 predicted proteins | sample RhiMethybrSRZTD1_FD_79667 | JGI IMG/M metagenome (GOLD analysis project Ga0111539, IMG submission 79667) | Populus rhizosphere microbial communities from Tennessee, USA - Rhizosphere MetaG P. TD hybrid SRZTD1 (version 2) (version 2) | ecosystem: Host-associated > Plants > Roots > Rhizosphere >... | reverse complement strand
CGCTGTCCGATAACCGTGCGATCGCCGCCATAGCGACGCTGCCAGTATTCGTGGCTCAGGATCGCGAAGGTCGGAAGCGGCGCCGTGGCGACGCCAAACTGCGGCGTCGAGGCAAGCGGCTGCGGCATGCCGTCCGTCTCCTGGAAGTCACGTCCCAGGACAACGCGCTGTCCGAGCAATCGGAAGAAGTTCGTCGTGACCAGGGCGAGCCGGATCTGCTCCGGCGAGCCGTCCGCGCCCGGCAGCACCTGCCGCGACGTACGGAACGCCGCCATGTCCTCGAACGATCCCTTCGCGCCGTCGCGAATATCGAAAAAGTTCTCAGTGGAAAGCGGCATGCCGAGGTTATTGCGATTTCGCAAGTCCATGTACACGACGACGAGGCGATCGGGGCGATCGTAGGGCAGCGGGCGCAGCAGTACGGCATTGGCGACGCTGAAGATGGCCGTGCTCGCGCCGACCCCGAGCGCGATCGTTGCGACGGCGGCGATGGTGAAGACCGGGCTCCGGCGGAGCGTGCGCCAGGCAAACGACAGATCGCGCAAGAGCATAGAAACCTTTGTTCGCGAGCTTGACCGTCAGGGTGAGGACTCGGCGACGGCGAGTTCGGCGTTCACAGTCTAATGCGTTGCGCGCAGCCCGTCTCATGCGAGCAACCCGCACCGATCGCGCCACCTTCAGTTCTTCGCCCCGCTCGCGTTGCTCGTCAGACTCTCCAGCCACCCGAGGACGATCGTCTGCAGGGCGATCCGGCGATCGGAGAAGCTGTGATCGGTCTCCACGGCTGCGTGCTGCAGCGCAGCGGAACCGTGCTTCCGCAGCGCCGCCGCCAGGGCGTCCATATCCGTGCGGTTCTGATCGTTCGCTGTCACGATCAACACGGCGCGGCCGCGCAGGGCGTCGGCCCAGCGTACGTAATCCCAACCGGTCGCATGCCGCGCGGCCTCGGCGAACAGTTCCGACGCTGTGACGCCGCGGACTGGGTGCAACTGCGTGCTCCACCGCTTCAACCGGATCTCCCGTTCTTTCGGGTCGGAGTTCAGCGTGCCCAGGTTCACCGCCGAAAGCATCGCGATCCCGGCGAGATCCAGGTTCCGGCTGCCCTCGTACCCCGCGAGGAACCCTCCGAAGCTGTGGCCGATCAAAACCACTCGCCGCGGGTCGATGTGGTACTTCGTGGCGGTGGCCGCGTCGCGGAGGAAGCGAACAGCCTCCGCCGTGTCCTCGATCGCCGACAAGAACGAGAACGCGCCGCCCGCGCCCCACATCCCGCGATAATGGAACAGAAGCACGTTCCAGCCCGCGCGGCGTATCGATTGCGCGAGATCGCCGTTCACCTCGTAGCCGGGCAGGCCGTGGAGGAGAACGACCGCTCCGTGCGGGCCGGGGCCGCTGGCCAGATAGAGCGTCGCGTCCAGATTGACACCGTGGCTCGGGAAACTGACAACAGCGAGCGCGGCCGGAAAGTCCTTGTCCGGCGGCGAATCGGCCACGATCGCCGCCGGCACTTGCTGCGCCCGCGCCGAATCTGCGACGAGCGGCGCAGCTCCGAGTATCGCGGCGACGATGATGACGTGGGTCACAGACTTACTCTGCGGTTCTGACGGTCATCCCGACCTGCTGAGCACCTACGAGCCACCCTCGCGCTTGGTCGATGGCGGCACCATTTTCTTCATGCGGAAATAGGTCACGAGATTCCCGTAGTGCTCGACGTTGTGCGACACGTTGCCGAAGAGCGGCTGCACACGCGGGATCTGATTGCCGCCCGCCTTGACCATTTCCGCTGCCGACGCGGCCGTGAGTGAGGCATACACGGCGTCGCAGTATGCGACGGACTCGCTCAGCGCCTTCACAATCGCGGCCTTCGTGGTGGCTGTCTTCTCTAGCGTGCCGTCTGGCACGGGTGGCGCCTCCCCCTTCGAGCGGGCGCAGTAGAAGTAATTGCTGTCGGCGACGTGCGCCAGAATCTGGCCGAACGTGCGGACGGTATCGACCGGCTTGAAGCTGTAGTCCGCCTCCGGCATCTGGTCCGCAGACTCGACGATGTTGCGCTTGGTGCCCGCCCACGCGTTCTGGGCGATGCGCACCATGACGGCGCCGGCGCTTGGTGGCTGCGATGTTTCTTGTCCGGTGCGCGCGCTCTGCGCGAAGGCGGGTACCGCCAGCAGGCAGACGAGAACACAGCCTACGATTAGTCGCATCGCTCCTCCTCCCTCCGCTTCCGGACTTCGTCCATCGGCTCCACCACCGCTCACTGAAGTGATATCACGGGTGTGTGCTCAATTCTTCCCAAACATAAACGTTATGCGTTCCGGGTCATGTCCCGGACACCCTCGTTCGCCGTTGCCGTCGTCAGCGTGCTGGCGCTTGGCATCGGTCGCGTGTGATGCCATTCTCCCAGGAAGCTTCAGTGCGCCGACCGATCCAACCGGGCCGCGCACTTGGACGCGCGCGACTCGCCGCGATCGGCGTCGTCTATCCTATCGCGTGTCGTTCACAACCCTTTCAAGGAGTCGTCCTCGTTCGGAGTTCGAATCGACGGTTTTCAGTGCAGCGAGAAAGGCGGTGCGAATCCGTTCTTCCGCAGGCTGATAACGCGTGATGAATGCGTCGAGCACGCCGGCACACGCGGCATTCGATTCAATCGTTGAGGCTGCGGCAAGGAAGTCGACCTGTCTCGCGGAACTCAGCTCGGATTTCTTTAACACTTCGGTTAGGAGACGGCTTTTCTCTGCGCTGGAACTGATGCGAGTGGCAGCATAGAAGAAGCCATCGTTGTCTTGTAGACCCGCTGTCAATGCGGCATCGAGTGTGCGTCCGAGTTCGGAGCTGGAGCTGATTAGGTCCGACGCGAGCCTGAATGCCGCGTTGGTGTCCCCGGCGTCGAGGTGACTGGTTTCAAATAATGCGCGAAAGTACCGGCCGCGAACCGAATCCGTGTAGAGCAACCTGATCTCATCGAGAACGGCATTCACGCCCTTCGCTTCGGCGATCTGCTTCACTCTCTCGCCGGCAGATACCCCTGAGCGTCTGACAAGAAACGGCAATTCGTCGGCAAACCACCTACGTGATTGCTCAGTCCATGGCTCCTCGGCATTGTTGACGAAGTACTTGCGATTCACGGAACCGTGGGACGCACTGATCTCAAGCCGCCGCGAGGACAGAAGACCGCGAGTCTGTATGGTGAGCGAACCGCCATCGGAAACACTTTTTATATCTCGAAGGTCATCGGTGAAGACGACTCTGCCGGTGCTGGTAATGGAACCGCTGCCCATCGCGCCACTCCATCCGGCACGAAAGCTGGGCGTCAGCGCATTCGCCACGTTGGTCGTCGCTTGAGCGAGAAGCGTTGGCGACCGCTGTGGACCGCCCACGACCAGCGCGAACACTGCGGCGAGCGCAAGCGTCACTGTCCAATTCGGCGCCTGGATTCGCTCGGGACCAGACACCTGCAGAATCCGGCGTATTCGATTCAGGAGCGGCCCGTCAGTAGCGGCTAGTCCGACGACTGGCGATGTCGTCCGCTGCCTCTCCAATTCGGCCAGCGCGATTGCATAGTTGTCTCGATCGCCGCAAATGTCGATCGCCAAATCATCGCAACAATGCTCGCGTTCTTCGCGGACCCGAGCGGAGATCCACCAGATCGCAGGATGGTAGAAGAGAACCGCTTCGGCCACTCTCTGAAGAAGATTCACGAGATAGTCGTGACGCCGAACGTGCGCGAGTTCGTGAGCGAGAATCGCCTCCACCTGCGCGGGAGGTAGCTGTGCTACGGCGGCAACGGGCAAGATGATCACGGGACGGAACCATCCAAGGACCGTCGGGACGTCGACCGTATTGAACTCCACGACGCGCACGGCCTTTCGCAGAGCCAGTCGTTGTGCGAGGCGGTTCGCTGGCAGCTGCCACGACGAGGGCGCCCAAGCGAGCGCCGCTTTGTGAAGGCGTCGAATGTGATACCAGCCGCAAAATGCATGCACCAGCAACAGACTGACCCCGGCGAGCCACACAGAGACGAGGAGAGGAAAGTAATCTTCGAGCGCACTGAACCCGGCGCTCTTTGCGAGTGGCTCCTGAGCAATGCGCAAGCCGTCCACCCCGCCCCGTTCTACGACGGTACGACCAGCGTCAACAGGGGCCGACCCGGACCGAAACGATGCCGGTACCGGCTGGGCGGCAAGTGCGAACGCCGTCATGAGGGGGGCCGCCAGCATTGCTGCGAGAGCGAGGCACGCGACGACGTATCGGATGTTTGCGGAACCGAGGCGACAGAATCGCAGTACCGTAACCGCGACAACCGCCACGAGGCTGCCCTGCCAGAGGAAATGAAGAAGTACCCATCCCGCGATTTGTACCCATTCGTTCATCGCGTGCCTCCTCGCCGTTTCTCGAGAAGCTTGCGAATCTCTGCCAATTCTTCTGGCGACGCTCGCTTCGTCGCAAGCGCCTGAACCATCAGTTTTACCGCCGACCCGCCAAACGCACGCTCAACCAGATCTTCCACCAGTTGAAGTTGCGTTTCCTCTTCTGCTGCGGCGGCCGAGTACCGATGTACGCGACCCCACTCTTCCCGCGTCGTGAGCCCCTTCTCCATCATGATTTGAAGGAGTTTCAGCGTTGTCGTATACCCGGACGTGCGTCCTGGGAACATCGCTTCATGAATCTCTCGCACCGTGGAGGGGCCTCGCTCCCAGAGGATGCGAAGGATCGCGAGTTCGCCGTCAGTGGGTCTGGAAAGTGGTGTTCGAGCCATGTCGCGGCCATTCTAACTACGAATTAATTCGTATGTAAACGAAATAATTCGTAGTAGAGGGCCCAACCGCGTCGAACCGCATAAACCCTGGACCGACCGCACCCATCTAAACATGTTGGATCGCCGCCGGGAGATTCGACGATGCATACGTTATTTGCCGATCTTCGTTATGCGTTCCGGGTCATGTCCCGGACACCCTCGTTCGCCGTTGCCGTCGTCACCGTCCTGGCGCTGGGCATCGGCGCCAACACCACGATCTTCAGCGTCGTGAACGCGGTGCTGCTGCGTCCGCTGCCATTCGAGGAGCCCGAACGCCTCGTCCGGATCTTCACCAGGACGCCGGACGGTCGACTCTTCGAGCTCTCGCCAGGCAAGTTCTACGACTGGCAGCGGGATGCGCGGTCGTTCGAGGGCATGGCAATGTATCAATGTTGCGGCTTCAGGGAGCTCGCGCTCACTGGCGCCAATGGCGCGCGAGCGGTACGTGCGACCTCCGTGAGCGAGGGTTTTTTCGAGGTCGTCAAAGCCCGCCCGGCCCTCGGGCGCGTCTTTCGGCAGGAGGAGGACACGCCGGCCGGCAAACACGTCGTCATCCTAAGCGACCGGTTTTGGAGAAGCGAATTCGGTGAAGACCCAAATGTGATCGGTCGCACGGTGAAGCTGAACGACGAAGCGTACACCATCGTCGGTGTCATGCCGGCCGCGGCCTCGGTCGCATCATGGACCGGGATGGCAAGCGACCTCTGGATCCCGCTCGCCCTTACAGACGAGCAGCGCTCCGTCCGTGGAGGTCACAATCGGGACGGCGTCGCGCGCCTGAAGCGAGATGTCGAACTGGCGCAAGCGCAAGCCGAGATCGACGCGATCTCCGCACGGCTCGCGCGTGAGTTTCCCCAAACGGACGGACGAGGCTGGGGAGTCGTGGTGATCCCGATGCAGGAGGAAATCGTCGGCAATAGCCGCACGATGCTGCTCATGTTGCTCGGCGCCGTCGGATTGGTCCTGCTCATCGCCTGCGCCAACGTCGGTAACCTGCTGCTCACTCGCGCCCTCAGCCGACGCAAGGAGATCGCGATTCGCTCGGCGCTTGGCGCGGGACGCCGACGCGTGTTTCAGCAACTGTTGACCGAAGCCTTGCTACTCGCGGGCGCAGGTGGAACGCTCGGGTTGCTGCTCGCATACGGGACGCTGACGTCAGTTTCAACGGTTCTCGCCAACCAGGTGCCGAGGGCGGAGGAAATCTCGATCGATGGACCAGTGCTGCTGTTCGCGGTGGGGATGTCGATGCTCACCGGTATGCTCGCTGGTGCGCTGCCAGCCGTGCGCGCAGGCCGCTACGATATCAACGACGCACTCAAGGAAGGTGGACGGAGCGACGGGGCGATCGGTATCAACCCACGCCGCCTGCTGATTGTGTGCGAGGTCGCGCTGTCGCTGGTGTTGTTGATGGGCGCCGGCGTGATGATCCAGAGCCTCCTGGCTCTGAGACACGGCGAAATCGGCTTCGATCCGAACAATGTCCTGACGATGCGTGTGAGACTCGTGGACGCACGGTACCCGTCGCCGGTACGGCGTTCGTCATTCTTTGACGCGGCGCTGCAACGCATTCGGGCACTTCCCGGCGTCGAGGCCGCGGGGATGATCAACGACCTGCCTTTCGCCAATGGAGAATCACAGACACTCGCTCTTGAGGGCTATCCGCCTCAACGCGAACCGATCGCTGTGCAAGTTCGGCAAATCACCCCCGGCTATCTTCGGGCAATGGGAATCCCAGTGGTACGCGGCCGCGATGCCGTCGACAGTGATGCCGAGGTGTTGCTCGTCAGCCAGGACGCGGTGAAGCCATATTGGGGCGAAGACGATCCGATCGGACGGCGTGCTGCCCTGCCATTCTCGAAGACAGTGCTGCGATCGGTGGTCGGTATCGTGGGTGACGTCAAGCAGCGAAGCCTCACTGAGGGATCGACACCGACGGCGTATTACTACACGCGCCAGCCGTCTGGCAGGGCGACGTTCGTCGTGCGGACGTCGGTGCCGTCCGCGACGCTCGTGCAGCCCGTCGTTGCCGCGATCCATGCGATCGATCCGGAGCAGCCAGTCGTCGATATCCGGACGATGGTGCAGGTGGTCGACGACAAACTGGCGCCGCAGCGCTTTAGTGCACTCCTGCTCGGTGTCTTTGCCGGAGTCGCGCTGTTGCTCGCTGCCGTCGGAATCTACAGCGTGCTTTCCTACATCGTGCGCGGACGCAGCCGCGAGATCGGGATCAGAAGGGCGCTTGGCGCGCGGACATCCGACGTCCTTCGTCTGGTGATCGTCGAGGGCATGTCCCCCGTGCTCATCGGCGTCGCGGCCGGAACCATCGCTGCGCTCGCGGCGGCGAAGCTGATGAGAACGCTCGTCTTTGGCGTGAGCGCATCAGATCCGGTGACGTTTGCCGTCGTGGCGACCACGCTGGCTCTTGTTGCATTGATGGCCAGCCTGATGCCCGCGTACCGCGCCCTGCGGCTGGATCCAGTGAAAGCCTTGCGCGCCGAGTAGGGTCGCCCGTCCTTGCGGCGAGATGGAGAACGCCGGCCGTTCGATTGCTGAGGTCAAGCGGCGGTATGGATAGCGCAGACCTATCAGCGACCGCTGCGAGCTTCGGCGAGATAGGTCTTCAGCGCTTCGGCCAACGCGGATTCCGATCCGGTCGCGATGCGCTGTGGGCGCAAATAAAACGGAAGCTCCTCGAGCGCGTCCGCTCGTTCTCGCCAGAGCAACAGGGGCTTGCGTCCGAATGCGTGCGCCAGGCCGACTTCGTACATCACGTTCGGGCTTCGCGTCGAGACGTCCGCAACGACCGCATCACAATCTCGCAGCAGACGGACCACCGTCTCGCGAACATCACCGGCATACAGATCGCGATCCAGACGGATCGGATGATAGCCCTCAGCACGGATGACCGCAGTTAATGTCTCGTACTGAGGATCGAGTTCTTTTTGAAACGGCATCAGCACCAGGCACGTGCGACTGATGACGCGGCTGATCGTGGTCGCGATTGCCGCGATGCACGCCTGCATTGCCGCCGCTTCGGCCGTCTTCAAATCGAAGGCATCGAGCAGTCGGGTCTCGCCGTCACTCAGACCAAGGCGGGCGACGTAGTACGAATGATTGTCGCGCCAGTGGTCGGCGGAATCGCCGCCGGTGAACGAAAGCGGCAGAGCCGGACGCGCCATCGACAACGCCAGCTCGAGCACGAGCGAGGTTTGGATGTGGCCGCTGACCGTGACAATCGCGTCGGCGAGTTGAACCAGCTTCATCCGTCGCGCCTGCGCCGATAACCCACGCATCTCTTCGGTCTTGCCGGCGCGAAATCGTTCGACCTGCTCGGCGGCGCGGTCCTTCGTCGGATCCGGAAGCCAGGTTTCGAAGTACTCGTCGAGCGGCGCGCCGCGGGCGAATCGCCGTGCCCCCTCGAGCGCGGCATGATCGGTCGACATCTCGTCGTTGCCGGTCAACGCGGACCGTTCGAACCCGCCGGTCATCAGGCGAATCGACTCGTTTCCCAGCAGCTGACAAGCCTGCTCGATGACGAACGTCGACACCTGTTTGTCGAGCCTGGTGCCGCCGTAGACAAGCACGCGCTTGTTCCGCATGTTGAACCTCGCGAGACCCATCCGAGTCGCCGACTCGGCTCGGCGCAGGTAACCTAGCACATCGATCGGACCACCGGGCATCGGCATCGCCTGCACTCGTCACGTCTTTCATCCCATCGTCGTTGCGCGAACAGGATTCACTGATACCGTACGCGTGGGATGGACGACGGCTCTGCCGGGACGAGCGTTGACCCGCGCGACGTACACGACTTCTGGCCACGACTACTCGTGAGCCCGATCCTCGGAGCGCTCGTCGTGAACCTGTCGGGGCTGATCGATCATTCGCAACACTCGACCGCCGGGTTGATTGCATCGTACGTCTGGTTCGCGGCGGTGGCGTTCCTGATTTGGGAAGGGAATCGAACACTCTACTTCCGGTTGCCGCGTCGCGAGGACTGGCTGCTGCGGCCGTGGAAGCGGCTGGGAGTGCTTCTCGCCCTCATCACCATCTTCACCATCCCGTTCGCGACGGCAACTCTGTGGGGGTGGCGCAAACTCACGGGTGACATCGGCACGCGTCAGTATGCGCTGGCAACGGCCCTCTTCGCGGTCGTCGCGCTCGTCGTCGCCATTACCCATGTCTACGAGACCGTGTTCTTGCTCAAGGATTGGGAAAGCGATCGCATGCGCAGCGCGCGACTGGAGCACGCGCGTCTGCAAGTGGAGCTCGAGAGCCTCGGTCGCGAGGTCGATCCACACTTTCTCTTCAACAATCTGAACGCGCTCGTGCATCTCGTCGATCAACGCAGCGACGCCGCCACCGGCTTCATTCGAACATTGAGCGCGACATATCGATACGTTCTCGATTGCCGTGCCAGACCGCTGGTGCGTTTGGCTGAGGAACTGGAAGCGCTCGAGCGCCATCGCGTACTGGCCGAGATCCGCTATGGCGATGGATTTCGCCTCGATCTGCAGATTCACGCAACTGACGCCGAACGGCTTCTCCTTCCGCCGGTGTCGCTGGGAGAGCTCTTTCAGAACGCGCTGAAGCACAACACCATCACGAGCGACCATCCGCTGCGCATCGGCGTGCGACTCGAAGACGCGACACTGATCGTCGAGAACAATCTTCGATCGGGACCAAGGGGCAGCCGTCCGGCCGGGATCGGCCTGACCAACCTGCGCGAGCGCTTTCGTATCGCGACTGGCCGGACCATCGTGTGGGGAATCGAACACGATCGATTCATCGTGCGGCTGCCACTCGTCAGCAACTAAGCGCCGCCCGCAGGCGGGCGCTATGCCAACGGCGTCCTGATCGATTACGATCGGGATTGCCAACGAGGTCTCATGAAGAGACGGCTGACCTGGATACTCGCGGCCATCATCGGCGTGCTTGGCGTCACCGCCACGACGGTGTACGGCCAGCGAATCTGGGCCGGCTTCTACGGCCGCACACCTCCGAAATTTCCCACCGCGACGACGTTTGACGGCAACTTCCATTTCTGTCGTGCGATGTTCTCGAGCGACCATCGCGAGAAGCAGGGCTGGGGCACCGACTATCCTGGAGCCGACATCAACCTCAGCGTCCGGCTCGCGGAACTCACGAAGATACGCGTGACCTTGACCCACGATGGCGAAGGCGAAGGAGAGGTACCGGACACCGTCGTCGTTCGCTTGACTGACGATGCGCTGTTTCAATGTCCGTTCGTTCTCATGGAGGACGCGGGGACGGTCCGTTTCAGTGACATGGAAGTCGAGAGGCTCCGCGCATACCTTCTCAAGGGCGGTTTTCTCTTTGTCTCGGACTATCACGGCACTCCGGCGAAGGAGCAGTTCGACGAAGAGATCGGCCGCGTGTTGCCCAGGGATCAGTATCCGATGGTCGATCTGACTCCCCCGGTCCACGATCATCCGCTCTGGCACACCATGTTCACGGTGTCGCGGTTGCCGCAGATGGCGTCGATTCAGACCTGGCGCAGAACCGGCAGTACGATCGAGCGCTGGAACACCGAGGCGGCGCCACCCGACGCCAGCGGGATCGCCGACGCGCGAGGCCGCCTCATGGTGGTCATGGTGCACAACTCCGACATTCCTGATCCATGGGAACGCGAAGGCGAGGACACCGATTACTTCTACCGGTTCTCGCCGGACGCTTACGCAGTGGGAATCGACATCGTGCTCTACGCGATGACCCACTGACCTGAGGCGTTCAACCACAGTCGCTGGTGACCACTCGCGCTCGCAGCGTGGCCCGGCAAGCCGTCACGAACGCGAACGGCGCGCTGATCGACGCCGTGACCGAGGAACGCTGCCTCGTTCAACCAGACGAAGTCACTCCCCGCTGTTGCTCACGAAGGCAATCATCCGCCCATCCGGCGACCACGACGGCACGTTGATGGTGCCCTGCCCGCCGTAGACATAGGCGATGATCTTCGGCGTGCCGCCATCGATGGACATCAACCGCAAGTAGACGCGCTTGTAGTACGGATGGTCGGCGGGATCGATTTCTTTTGGAAAGCTGATGAACGCGATCGACTGGCCGTCCGGAGAGATGTGGGGAAACCAGTTGTTCAGGTCATCGTTGGTGATCTGTTCGGGGTTCTTCCCTTCCGCCGTCATCCGCCAGATCTGCATCGTCGCGCCGCCGCGCACCGAATTGAAGTAGATGTACTTTCCATCCGGGCTGTACTCGGGACCGTCGTCGACACCCGGCGTGTCGGTCAGCCTGACCTCGGTACCGGTGCCGTCGGATGCAGTCTTGTAGATGTCGAACTCTTTGTTCCGGCCGCCCGTGTAGACGAGCCACTTGCCGTCGGGCGACCAGCCGTGAAGATACGACGGCGTCTGCGGTGTGATGCGCTTCGGCGTCCCGCCGCCCGTCGCCACGGTGTAAATCGTCGACGCGTTCCCGCCGCCATCACTGATGCCGAGCATCGTTCCGTCGAACGAGAGAACGTGATCGTTGTTGGCGCGATTCAGTGTGCCCGTCTCGATCGGCGCGGGCTGCCGCGTTGCGAGATCGAACCGGAACAGCCGGCCGCGCGTTTCTCCCCGTCCGCTGCTGTTGTAGATCAGCGCCCTGCCGTCAGTGGTCCAGTTCGGCGCCTCGAACGGTTGCTGCGATCGAGAAATCGCCATGCGACGGCCGGTCTGGACATCGAGCAGCTCCAGCACACTGCCAATGTAGTCGCGGTAGGGGACGAAATCCGCCTTCGCCGGACGGATGATGCGAACGTTGCTGAACACGGCCCGCTCGACGACGTCGGCATTGTGCGAGCAGAGGGCAAGGCCGACGACTACCTCATCTCCCAGGCTGATGTCCGAGACCTCGGTGTCGACGAACGGTTCGCCAAACTTGGCTGCCGAGAAGATGAACGTCGTGCCGCGCCGCTCCAGTTGCAGAACGTCCGCGCCTTTGATCGCCGCCTGTTTCTCTTCGGTAATGGCCCCCTTGGTCCGGCGGAACTGCAGCGAAGTCAAGCCGTCTCCGTGGACGATGCCGTCGGCGTAGGCGGCGTCATGGTCCTGACTCGAGCGAACGATCAGGCCGGCCTTGCGATGGGCCTCGGCCCCCTTGCCGATCAGCTGCACGCGCGTCTGCAGGATGAAGTCGCCGGTGAGACGTTTCCAAACGAAGTGGAATTCGTCGCGCTGCGCCCACATGTTCGTGCCAGCGGCGGTGATCGTGTACTCCTGCGACACCGGATTATAGGCGGCCGAGCCGGCAACCCTTGGCGCGCCGACATCGCCGTGGCCGTCAAAGTCACCGAGCGATGAGGTCTGCGCGTCGAGGAAGACGGCGGTTGCCGCGCAGGTGATGGCTACCAGGAGCAGAACAACTCTTCGTAAACGCATTGACTAACTCCGTCGCTCTCTACCTGACGACGAGCACCAGTTGCTGTCGGACGGCAAAGCCGTCGCGGCCGTATGCCGTCAGTTGGTATGTGGTCGTTCGGGCGGGCGCCACGCGCACACAGGTCAGCGCACTGGCAGGATTGACCTCGCCGACCCCGGGGTCAACCCGCGCATGCAAGGCGCCGCTGACGGCGTAGCAGAGTGTGGTCCCGCGGCGAGTGACGATCGAACCAGGACGCGGAGTGAAAATGCGGATGGTCGCGCGGTCGGCAACAGACGCGGGACGCGGAACATCTGCAGCGCCGACGCGCACCAGTACGCTCTGACGGACAGGTTCGCCCGTTTCAGATTGTGCGGTAAGCGTGTAGGTGGTCGTTTCGAGTGGTCTCGTCTGCACGCAATCTGATTGAAGAGCACCGACCTCTCCCACATCGGGATCGATGCGGGCACGAGTCCCATTCGCGACTTCGTAGCACAGGCCCAGCGACTCGCCTGGCGCAATCGAGTCAGGAAAAGCGGAAAAGCGCAGCACGCGCGGCTTCGACGCCGGTGGCGCGGCTCGAGGCGGGGTTGCAATGGCGACCTCAGTTTCTGCAATCGCCTTCTGTGGAACGGATCCGATATGTGGAAGCTTCCACGATGTCCACGAGAATTTCGTCTGCGCCGCCCAATATGCGCTCCCTGCGAGAACGACGAACAACCAGACTGTCACCGGTACCGCAATGGATCTCGTCTTCACTGGAATATGAATCGGCGGACGGCGTTCATCCTGAATCGGCAGCGAATCCAGCGGCAACGGATCGACGGTGGGAGTCGCCACACGTTCGCGAACGTCGACTGAGACCGGCGTCGCCACAAAACTGAGATTGCGGCGGCTCGCGGCCGTCGCGTCACCATCATCCATCGTCTCGCGCAGGCGGAGCGCCTGACTCAGTAACGTCCGCGCGGCGCCCACGTCGCCGAGGCACAACGCTCGAGTGCCGATTTCATGAAGCGCCCACGCCTCGGCCGATCGATTGCCCATCGATTTGGCTGCAGCGAGGCAGCGGTCAAGCGTGAGCGCCCATGCGCCCCAGCGCGCGCCCACGACCACCGGGCATTCGAGAAGCTGTCCGAGGTGAAGAGCCTCGCCCCAACGGCGCATCTCAATGGCGTGCTGCTGCACGCGCAACAGCGCTTCGCAATCGTCCAGCAACGTGTCCCGATTGCGGCGGTACCGTTCGGCCCACGCGGTGAAGTACGTGATCGCGCGGTTGACTGAAGGATTCAGGTCGTCGGTTTGACGAAGACGATCGCCGACGCCATGCGCCAGGCGATGGCGCGATTCACTGCGAACGACAAGGCCGCGGTGAGCAAGCACCGCCATCGATGGCTCGAGGTCCGTCACTTCTGCCAGTCCTGACACGTGGTGCAGCTGCAGCGAGACGTTGGGAAACGCCGCCATCGCCAACAATACGCGCCGCTGCTTTTCGTCAACCGACGCCATCACTTCGGCGAGGAGGTGCTCCGGCGCGAGGTCTCGCGCCATGTCTTCAATCGCGACTCCCTGGTCGCGAATCAACGCGGCGGCCTGACGAAGTCGAAGCGGGTGTCCCTGGAGGGCGACGCACAGATCCGCTGCGGCCGATCGTTCGGCGACGGTCAACGTGCGGCCGACTTCGCGCTCCAGCAGCATCGCCGCTTCGTTGGTGGGTAGTCCGCGGAGAACGACCGCGCGGATCTCGCTCACGAGGCGCTGCTCGCGAGTGACGATCGCGAACGCGGATCGCGGAGCCACGTCGAGCACTTGTTCCAACTCGTCCTGAACGAGATCCACATCGTCGAGAAGGAGCAAGGCCTGAACATCCTGGAGCCCGCGCCGAATCTCGGATTCGGTCGCTTTGCAGACGTCGCTGGTCTCGTAGAAGGTCTGGAAGATGCGCTGCCGGAGATCGGCGGCGGACTGATGCCGCGCCATCACATACACGACGCCGTCGACAAAGGCGGCGGCTCCCGAATGATGTGCGAGTTGGCGAAGGAACGCGGTTTTGCCGACGCCGGGTTCGCCGCTCACGGCGATGGAACCGCCGACATCAACTGCCGAGAGCGCCTCGGTCAATTCTTCGCGGCGATCCAGCAGGCCACGAGCCACCCCCGGGCCAAGAAGAATCGGTCTGGGTCGTGGACGAATGTGCGCACCGTCGCGCGACGCTTGCTCGATGACACCGCCGCACGGCTCGCCGACGTGCAGGATGTAGCGGCCGACGGCGACCTGGCCGCCGATCGAGTCGTACAATGAGCGGCCCTGCGGGTCGGTCTGTGCCTCGACCGCAGGAACGTCCGACTCGTGATCAAGCCCGTCCAGATTCAGCTTGATGACCATGCACGCTCAGCCATAATTACATCACGGTTCCAATGACGAGAGACATCCTCTACGCGTTTCGTACATTCAAGCGCGCTCCCCTGGTCGCGATGACCATTGTTGCAACCGTGGCCCTCGGACTTGGCCTCGTCACCGTGGCGTTCACGCTGTTGAACATGTTCCTTTTCCACGTGGATCAAGTTCCAAACGTGCACGAGATATACGCGGTTGAACGGCCACGAACCCCCGACGGCGAGCGGCCGCGCTTCACGCGAGCACAATTCGATGCGCTCGGTCGTGAGACGGACGTTTTCATCGACGCCTTTGCCCAGGTATCCGATGTCGGCAGTCGCCTGGATGGTCGCAAGATCTCTGGCACGTTCGTCACCGGCAAATTCTTCGAGGTGCTCGGTGTCGGCGCCGCGATCGGCCGACCGCTGACCCGGGACGACGATGGGCCATCGTCCAGGCATGCGGTCGTGGTGCTCAGCCACCGCGGATGGGATCGGCTGTTTGGGCGTGACGCCGCCATCCTCAGTCGCAGCCTGGTTGTTAGCGGAGTCACGTTCGAGATCGTCGGCGTCATGCCGGACGGATTTCGTGGCCTGACCGCCGGCCCGCCAGACGACTATTGGGCGCCGCTCTCCATGCTCGGCGAGGTGCAGTCGATGCACCGCGGCGACGAGGCGACAACCGCTGTCGACATCATCGGACGGCTGAAGTCGGGCCTGTCGCGAGAAACCGCCCTCGCAGGACTCGCTGTCTGGAATGCGCGCCAGTCGAATCGCACGACGATTGACCACAGCGAGTCGCAGATCAGGCTCGTGCCGAAGCGAGGGACGGTCGAGCAACCTCGTGAAGCGGTGCTCGTCACCGCGCCGCTCTTTTTTGCATTCGGTCTCATCCTGCTCATTGGGTGCGCCAACGTTGCCAACCTTCTCCTCGCCAGGGGCGTCGCGCGTCAGCGAGAGATCGGTATCCGCCTGTCCCTCGGGGCGACGCGACGCCGCATCGTCGGTCAGCTCTTGATGGAGAGCTTGATCCTGGCTCTCATCGCCGCCGCCGCTGGTTACGCGATGTCGCGCCTGATGCTCGAGGCGGTTCTCAACGCGATGGTCGCGAGCATGCCGCCGGATATCGGAGATATCCGATTGCTGGTGCCCGACGCTGACTGGAGGGTGCTGCTGTTTCTTCTCGTCGGTGCCGGCGTCTCGACGGTAACGTTCGCGCTCGTTCCCGCACTGCACTCGACGCGGGTTGAACCACTCAGGACGATGCGCGGTGAAGTGTTCGGGAACGCCCGGCCCGCCCGGGCGCGCAACATTCTTATTGGCGTGCAGGTGGCCGCCTCGGCATTGCTGCTCATCTCGGCCGCGGTGTTCCTGCGAAGCGCACTGACGGCGACCATCGACGACCCCGGGATGCGGATCTCCGATACGGTCATCATCCCGATTCTGAACGAACAGAATCGCAACGCAGTGCTGCAGGCCGTGACTACCGATCCGACGGTCGAATATTTCGCGGCCTCGTGGCCGATCGGCATGGACGGACCAGCCGGACCGTCGGCACTCGCCGAGAGCACCGGCGCCAAGGCGACCGTCGCGTACAAGTTCGTATCGCCGGAGTACTTCAGCGTGCTCGACATCGCGATTCTGCGCGGCCGTGCGTTCACACCGGCCGAGCGCGCGCCAACTCTTTCGCTGGCGATTGTGTCCGAGACAACTGCGCGCGTGCTGTGGCCGCATGCTGATGCCGTCGGTCAGGTGGTCCATCTCGATGCCCAGCCCAAGACTGAAACCACTCGCATCGACGAACCGCGCCTCGAGTCGCGAGCCTTCACGGTGATCGGTGTTGCACGGGACGTCGGTGGCTTCCGGATCGCGCCGTTCGAAAGAGCGCTCGTCTACGTGCCGGCCAGTGCCGCAATGCCGCACACAGCGCTCGTCGCGCGCGTGCGTGGCGATCCCGAACTCGCACGCCAGACAATCTTGAATAGATTGACGACGATCGACAGTAACAGCCAGGTCGCCACGATGCTCTGGGTGACCCGGATGGAAGATTATTTCCTGCAGCTCGGATTCTGGTTCACATCCGTTCTCGGCGGACTGGCTCTGGTGCTGACGCTGTCAGGTCTGTTCGGTGTTCTGTCGTACCTGGTCGAGCAACGCAGGAGAGAGATCGGGGTGCGCATGGCGCTCGGTGCGACGATGCAGGATATTGCGCGGCTGGTTGTGTGGCAGTCGATCCGGCCGGTTGGGCTTGGGCTGTTGATCGGCGGCGGTTCAGCAGCCGGCTTAGCCGCGTTGCTGCTCGCGACATCGGCGGCCGAGGGCATCGGCCAGATCGTTCATGTCTTCGATCCGGTCGCCTATGGTGCGAGTGTGCTGATCATCATCGCGGCATGCCTGATGGCCGCATCGATTCCCGCGACGCGCGCCGCCCGCCTCGATCCGACGCTGACGCTTCGCCAGGAATAGGAGCGCCGGTAGGGCGGGGTCTGAAGACCCCGCCCTACCTCGGTGTCAGGCAGTGAATGGTGAACGGTGAATGGTGTCAGGCAGTGAACGGTGAATGAACTCCGGATCTACGGATGGATCGGCCGGAGATGGTTCTTCACCACTTCAGTTCCGATCGCGCGCCCGAGATCGTTGCCGGCGACCTGATCGAAGCGCCAGTGGATTCCGCCGTAGACGCGTGCGTCATCCACGTCGTCGGCGATCTTCTGGAACTGCGTGTACTCCTGGGTGACGGTCGTCGCAGGGTACAGACAATCCGTCGTCCCTGGTGTGCACCACAGCCCCGGGACGCTGTTCGTGATCGTCATGTGGTGTCCAGCCGCGCCAAAGAGACGCCTCATGACCTCGAGCCCACCATTCGTGCCGCTGGCGTGATTGGACGGATAGCTGGGAAAACACGGCGTCGAGATGAACGTCGTGAAGCCCGTGTCCCCCTCAGTCTTGCCGTTGTCATCCGATGCGCCATTGCGAATGCCAGTCTCCGGCCGCCACAGGTTGTAGTGATACTTGTTGTAGAAAGAGGCGATGAGGCTGTCGTTGATCCCCATCATGATCAACGCGAGATTGCGCGCGTTCTCCGACAGCGACAGGCCTTTGGCGACAGAAATCTGCCGAGTGACCATGCTCAGCGCGAAGTTCGGCGACGTCCCCGCCCATAGTCTCGAGTTCGCGGTTCGGTCGGCCGGGCGATCCGCGCTGTCTTTCGCACCCACCGTGTGCACTTCATAGTAGTCCTTCGTATATTGCTGACTGCCGCGCGACGGCGGTGGAGGCAGCAGGAAATCTGCCGGACTGCCGATCGCGAATGGCGTCACACCCGGCCAGTTGTAGAACGCGCTCGACGCGCAGCCGGTTGTCAGTTGATAGTCGCCCGGTACCGTGGACGACGGAATATTGGTGAGCGGCGGCGTCGCCGATCCATCCGTGGCCTGGCCCAACAAGTTTTGGCGAAGCGCGATCAGCGCATTCGCCGCAGCGAGTCCCAACGCCATGCCGTCGGTCTTGGCGGGACCGCCCGGAATCGCTCCAAGGTCAGCGTCACGAGCTGTGTTGAGCGCCGCGGCGGCAGCCGGGAAGTAGTTTGTCAGCACCTTGTGCGCCGCAACGATGACCGCTGCATCCACCGACGCGCCGGGAGATGCCGGGATCGGTGTGTCGAGATACCGCTCGTAGTCGCCGGTGACGGCGTTGACCGCTTCGAACACGGCGAGCTGCGTGATCGCCATGATGCGCGCCTGGTTGAACGGATTGGTCGCGGCTGCGGCGGTCCGTGCTGCGATCTCATTCCACTTCAGCACTATGTCATCGGCCGACGCCCTGCCGGAGATCAAACCGGCGATCAGCATCACCAGCGCGACCCGCAGGATCGGTCGGCCCACCCCACTCTCGACTCGTCTGATACGGGAAGTCATGACGCTCTCCTTCGACGTGAATGTGTTGAGGTTACAACTCGGCGCACGCGCGGGTTCAGCGAGCGCGACTCACACGTGAAGCGAGCACTCGCTCAACGGCTTTTGGAATTGGTCGATTTGGCAGGCTGAAATCTACTGGCTCTGCGGCGCGAATGTCAATCTGGTACGGACGGCGCCTGGCGATCACCGCATTGCGGTCCGCGCACAAATTCACTTTGTCGCAATGCGAACTTGCCAATTCGACCTTTGTACCGATAAAGGGGCCAAGCGTGGCACGATAACATGTCAGGAACCTATGGCAACTTCAGCTCCCGATCTCGTTGTGCTCTACGAACATCCCGAGTGGCAAAAGCCGCTGTTTGCGGCGCTCGAACGTCGCGGCGTTCGATTTGCGAGTTTCAACGTCACGACCGCAGCATTCAGCAACCACGATGTGCCCGTCGCGCCGCTCTATTTCAATCAGGCGAGTCCGAGCGCATACATCCGCGGCCACGCGCGCGCGGTTCCGCTTGCGCTTGCCTACATGCGGTCTCTCGAGCGTCAGGGAGCTCGCGTGCTGAATGGCGCGGACGTTTTCGCGCTCGAGCTCAGCAAAAGCGTCCAGGCAACGTTGTTACAAACGCTCGGCATCGATACGCCGTATTCCATTACCTTCAACGATGTCGGCGCACTTCGCCGTCAGTCGCCGGCAAAGTTGAAGTGGCCGTCGCTTCTGAAGCCCGATCAGGGCGGCAGCGGTGCGCGTATCCAGGTGGTCTCGTCGTGGGAACAGATCGAGGCCATCTTTGCGAGCGATCCGAATGTCTGGCTGCCAGACAATCTGTTCCTGCTGCAGGAATTTCTGCCGCACGACCCGGAACAAGGAATCGTGCGCATGGAGTTCCTCGGCGGTGAACTTCTCTACGCGATGCGGGTGAAAACGCACGGGCGTTTCAATCTGTGCCCGTCTCCCGTCTGCAATCTGGACAATG
>Ga0111539_10003971_pt1 | contig 19436 bp, 20 predicted proteins | sample RhiMethybrSRZTD1_FD_79667 | JGI IMG/M metagenome (GOLD analysis project Ga0111539, IMG submission 79667) | Populus rhizosphere microbial communities from Tennessee, USA - Rhizosphere MetaG P. TD hybrid SRZTD1 (version 2) (version 2) | ecosystem: Host-associated > Plants > Roots > Rhizosphere >... | reverse complement strand
GGCGCCGATGAAGGCCGGGCCGGCGACGCCGGCGACCTCGTTGATGTCGACCTCCTCGCTGACCCACACGTTGCCGCGCAGGCGCAGGCCGGGGATGTCGAGTTGCACTCGGCCGTCGAGCGCGTCGAAGTTCGCCTGCCGGAACTGCTCGAGGTTGCCGATGTCCTGCCAATAGCCGTCGAGCACATGACCGTAGATCGGCCGGCCCATCTCGAGCAGCAGCGGGAAGAGCTCCTTCGAGAAGTCGTACGGCCGGTCGGTGGGGATGTGCCGCAGCACCTCGGGCTCGAGCACGTAGATCCCTGTGTTGATCGTGTCCGAGAAGACCTGGCCCCATGACGGCTTCTCGAGGAACCGCTCGACCCGCCCGTCCTCGTCGGTCACGACGATGCCGAACTCGAGTGGGTTGTCGACCGACTTGAGGGCGATGGTGACCGCGGCGCCCTTCTCGCGATGCGCGGCGACGAGCCCCGTCAGGTCGACGTCGCAGAGCGCGTCACCCGAGATGACGAGGAACGTGTCGTCGAGACGCTCGCGCGCGAGCCGGACAGACCCCGCGGTGCCGAGCGGCTGTTCCTCCACGGAGTAGTCGACGTCCATCTCGAGGGTCGTGCCGTCCCCGAAGTACGTCCTGATCGCCTGGGGCATGAAGGCGAGCGTGACGACGACCTCGTGCATGTCGTGCCGCCGGAGCAGGTCGAGGATGTGCTCCATGCACGGCTTTCCGACGATCGGCACCATCGGCTTCGGCTGGTTGGACGTGAGCGGGCGGAGTCGGGTGCCCTCTCCCCCCGCCATGACGACGGCCTTCACGAGCGGACCTCGCGCAGCGCCTTGGCCACGTACTGCCCGGCGGCGGCGACCGCTAGGCCCAGGCTCACCCAGAAGAGCGCGAGTGGCCACCACGTGTCGCGCTCCGTCACCAGCACCAGCACCAGCGATGCGTAGAGACCCCAGGTGGCGATCTTCCCCAGTCGTGAGACCTCGAACTCGTAGCCCCGTGGCACGACGAGCTTGTACCCGCCCACGAGCAGCAGATCACGCAGCAGGATCACGAGCGCGATCCACGGCAGACGGTCGTACACCACGAGCAGGACCACGCACACGTCGATCATCAGGCGGTCGGCGAGCGGGTCGGCGACCTTCCCGAACCCAGACTCCACGCTCCAGCGGCGGGCCAGCCAGCCGTCGAGCTGGTCGGTGATCGCCGCGAGCGCGAACACGATGCCCGCCGGCCAGCTCGGGCCGTCCTGCTCTTGGGCGAGGAGGACCACGAAGAGTGGGATCGCCGCGAAGCGGAGGAGCGTCAGGATGTTCGGCAGCTGCCGGAGCGGCGCGGAGACCGAGCTCTGGGTGTGCATCCCCTCGTAGGTTAGTGTCGTCGCCCGTGACGCGAGCCGTGACGCTGCCGGGGCTCGTCAACGCCCACAGCCACGCGTTCCAGCGCGCCCTTCGAGGCCGGGCTGCGGGCGACGACTTCTGGTCGTGGCGGGAGGGCATGCTCGCGGAAGCCGCCGCCCAGACGCCGCAGACCGTGCGCGACCTCTACGCCGAGACGTACCGCGAGATGCGCGCCGCGGGGTTCACGGCGGTGGGCGAGTTCCACTACCTCGGCCTCGACACGGCTCTGGCTGCTGCCGAGGCCGCCGCCGAAGCTGGCATCGGCTTCGTTTGCCTCTACGTCGCCTACGCGCGCGGTGGGCTCGAACGGATGCGCCAGCCGACCGTCACGGCGTACCTCGAACAGGTCGAGACGCTCCGCGCCCGCGGGATCGGGGTCGGGGTGGCGCCCCACTCGGTGCGCGCGTGCCCCAGGGACTGGCTGGTCGAGCTGGGCCGCTACGCGACGGCCGAGGGTCTCCCCCTCCACGTCCACGCCGACGAGCAGCCCCGCGAGATCGAGGAATGCCTCGCGGAGCACCGCCTCCGTCCGATCGAGCTGCTCGCCGACTCCGGCTGCCTCGGAGCGCACACGACGGTCGTCCACGCGACCCACGCGAACGGCGCAGAGCTCGATCTCCTGCGCGACAGCGGGTCGACGATCTGCGCGTGCCCGACGACCGAGGCGGATCTGGGCGACGGCTTCCTTCCCGCAGTCCGGGTGCGGCACCGTGGCATCGCGCTGTGCATCGGCTCGGACTCCAACGTCCGGATCGACCCGTTCGAGGAGCTCCGCGAGCTCGAGGGAATCGCGCGGCGTCAGGAGGGCCGACGCGGCATCTTCGCGACGGACGAGCTGTGGGCGATCGGCGGCGCAAACGGCGCCCGAGCGCTCGGGCTCGAGGCATGGGACGAGATCGAGGTCGACCCCCGTCACCGGTCGCTCCGCGGCGTGGCACCCGAGCACGTGCGGGCGGCGCTCGTCGCCGGCTGCGGCGGCGACGTGGTTCTGCCCCCGGGTCGGGGCGTGCCCGGCGCGTAGATACGCGCGCCGGACACGGCCGCGGGAGCCGTGTCTTCGTGCCAGGCAGGAAGACATGTCCGGCGCGGACAAGGTATTCCCCACAGCTACGCTGGCTCGAGCGATGGACGCCACCGAGCAGACCTTCGACACCGTCGTCCTCGAACGCTCCCACGAGGTGCCGGTGGTGGTCGACTTCTGGGCCGAGTGGTGCGGCCCGTGTCATGCCCTCGCTCCCGTCCTCGAGGGGGAGATCGAAGCGCGGGAGGGCGCGGTCGAGCTGGTCAAGCTCGACGTCGACGCGAACCAGGGGCTCGCCGCACAGTTCTCCGTGAGCGGGATCCCCGCGGTCAAAGCGTTCCGGGACGGCAAGGTCGTGAGCCAGTTCGTCGGAGCGCAGTCGCGCGCCGCGGTCGCGACCTTTCTCGACGAGCTGCTGGCGCCCCCGCGCGCCGGGGCGCTCGTCGAGGAGCTCCGCGCCGCCGGCGAGCTGCCCGACGTCGTCGCCGCGGTCGACGCAGGCGATCTGGACCGCGCGCTCGACCTGATCGTCGACGCCGTTCCGGGTGCCGCGGCCGAAGAGCGCGACCGGCTGCGGGAGGTGGCCGTGGCGCCCTTCGAGCAGCTCGGCCAGGACGACCCGGTCGTATCGGACTACCGGCGCCGCCTCGCGACTGCGCTCTACTGAGCGCGCGACACGCGCGCGGTCGTCGCCCTCACGCCGCGCAGGCGCTCGACCCAGTAGGCGGTGCGGTCGAGATAGGCCCGCTGCGCGTCCGTGCCCTTCCGCCCCCACGCCCCGTCGTAGGTCAGGTACCCACCGGTTGCGCGCGCGGGCTCGATCTGCGTGCCCTCGTGCCACTCGTTGTAGCTCGTGATCGTCACGACGTCGGGCGACGCCCGGACGGCGGCTTGCCACATGTGGTCGTAGACGCCGCCGTCGTTCCGCTGACGGACACGCGCGTCGCCCGTGGCGCGGAAGGCGTCGAAACCCGGCCCGACGGACGGCGCGCAGACGAGCCCGAGCCGGCGCGCTCCTGCGCACATTCGACCGAACGAGCTGCCGTCGTAGACGAGGACGTCGTAGGTGTAGAGGCCCTGGAAGCCTCCCTTGAGCGCCCTTCCGGGCAGCGAGGTGTGCGCGAAGACGCGGAATCCGTCGAGCCCTGCGAGCGCCGCCCGCCACTCGTCGTCCGGGGAGCTCGTCGAGTCGTACACGTAGACGTCGCGGATGCCGAGACCCGTCAGCGGTCGCAGCGCAGCGACGACGGCGCCCGGCGTCCGTCCCGGCCAGGGCTCGACGTGGAGCGCCACGCTCAGCCCCGCGGCCTTCGCTGCTGTGACGACTGGCCGGAGCCGCGCATCCTCGACGGAGCCCGGTCCCCACCACGACACGATCACGCTGTCGATCCCGGTCGCGGCGATCTCGCGCATCTGCGCGCGCAGCACCGAGCCGACACCCGAGGAGTACGGCCCGCGCGCCGGGTAGTAGTTCGACCCGATCCGACGGGGTGGCGCGTTGTCGCCCTGACCCCAGTGCAGCCAGGCGCCGTCGACGGCCGGTGTGCCGTACCAGGCGTAGTAGAAGATCGCCACCTGCGGGACGGGCGGGTCGAGCGGCGTCGGCGCGCCGCTGCCGACGCCCGCCGCGACGAGGGCGCTCGCCGCCGCTGTGATGAACGCCGCCCGCCGCATGGAGCCGCGCGGATCCTAATCGGCCCGGCGGTCGCGTGAAAGGCCAGATCCTGCTAGCCGTTCGGCGCGGTCGCAGCGCTTCACATCCGGACGCTCCGTGCCTCTCGCCGAGCTTCAGCTACTCGAGCCCGAGCTGCGCAAGGCCCTCGCGGCCCTTTCCCGCCGAAGGCGATGACGTCTCTTCCGCTCCCGCTCGACCTGGTAGGCCTCTTCCCTGGTCGGCGCGTCCTCGCCTTCGCGACGGTACAGGTGCGGCCCATCGTGGCCTTTCGGCAGCAAGCAGCGACCGTCACGGTCGCGCCAGGTCCCGGGATACATGAAGTCACACGTCCCGTCGTGGTGCTCCACGCGGTCTCGGTGGGCCCGATAGCGCTGGGCGCCTTCCAGCCAGGTCGGAGCGGTGCTGGTCATGCCCGTGATTCCTCCCCGAACGCGGTCACGATCCGGCGGATCGACGTCGTCCTCGTTGCCCCGCACGCTATCGCCCCCGGCCCCTGGCGCATCCGCGACACCACTGAAGCCGTTGCCGGGATCTACCGAGCCTTCGGCCCGGGCCGGTCGAGAATCGCTGCGAGCCGAGATTCTCGACTTCGTAGCGCTCGAGGCGTCTCGAGAGCGGCCCGCGGTCGCGGGCTGCCTGGCGACGAGCGCCGCTGGTGTGCGAGCTACGACCCCTCCGGCGGTCCCGGTGGGTCGCTGTCGCCTGCGCTCGTGCTGTCGAGGCGGGTTGCGACCTCGCGTCCGACGCCGACCTTCCGGACGAGCTCGAACCGCTCGGTACGTGAGATGACTTCCTCGATCTCGGGTTCAACGTGTCCTGGGGCCACGACGAACCGGGTCGGCTCCGAGCGGGCTGTCTCGTATTCGCCATGGTCGAGCTCGATCCGCTGCGCGCAGTCCGGGTCGGCGCATTCGCAGACAATGGTCAACACGTCCGTGTCAGCGGACCCGCGGTCGAGCTTCTCGAGCTTCTCGTTCAGCTCTCGGAAGAAGACTTCGTTTGCGGCAAGTCGCTTTTGGCGGAGCTCCTCGAGCTCGCGGCCGGTCGGTCGTGGCCGCCCCGATCGTTCTTCGACGAGGCGCGTGAAGTCTTCCAGGGCCGGAATGGGATTTCTGGAGGTGACGCGGAGGATCGGCGCGTAATCCTGGTGTGCGAGGACGAGTCGGTCGGCGTTCCCGTCGATCGCGCGGCCAAGCTTGTCCGCCAGACGGCTTTCGCCCGCGTCCCTCAAGGCGACCACAAGCTGTGCGATCGCGCCGCGTGGCACTTCCAGGTCGCCGAAGCGGATCACGGCGACGATTCTCTCAGATCGCTCGTGCCGCGCCTTCCCCAGCAGACGTTGTCGCAGGCCAAGGCAGTCGATGAGTCGATGCCGGCGTGGCTCGTATCGAGGGGGGACAGACAGAAGCGATGACGGCTCCGGGTTCCTGGCGCCTCGCTCCCCCATGGGGTGTGGAGATCCGGCTCCCCACAAACCAGTCCCCCTCGATGCAAGTCACGTCGAAATCCAGAGCCGTCGAGCGGCAATGTTCCCTCACGGCTGTCTCACCAAACACGAAAGGACGTGACCCGCTGAGAGTCGTTCTTGCTCCGAGGAAGACGAAAGCCCCGCACTAGCAGGGCTTTCCTCATCGGGGCGCCGAGATTCGAACTCGGGACCTCTAGTCCCCCAGACTAGCGCGCTAACCAGGCTGCGCCACGCCCCGCGACCCGGGCATCGTAGCGGCAGTCGGAAACGCCGCCTGTGTGAGGACTGCACCCGACGCGGATTCGAGCCCGGGGCGGGCGATCGTTCCGCCCCGGGCTCGATCGTCGGAGGACGTGCTTCAGGCGGTGGCGGACGCCGGCCGGGTGCCGAGAGTAACGGTGAGCGTGACGGTAGAGCCGCTGCGCTGCACCTTCAGCGTCGCCTTGTCTCCGGGCCGCAGCGCCGCGATCGCCGCCGTCAGCTCGTTGGCGGCCGTGACCTGCTTGCCGTTGACTGCGACGACGATGTCACCGGACTTGACGCCCGCGTCGGCGGCGGGGCTGCCGGCGCGGACGGTGCCGATTACCGCGCCGGTGCTGTTCTTGTTAGTGCCGCTGCAGACACCGAGATACGCGTGCTGCACCGACCGGCCGGCGATCAGGCTGTCGGCGACGCTCTTGACGGTGTTCGAGGGAACGGCGAAGCCGACGCCGGCGTTCTGGCTGGCGCCGCCGGAGTCGTCCGCTGCGATCTGCACGTTGACGCCGATCACCTTGCCGCCGGCGTCGATGAGCGGGCCACCGGAGTTGCCGTGGTTGATCGGCGCGTCCGTCTGGATCGTGTTCGGGATCGAGTACCCGTTGGGCGCCTGGATCGTGCGGTCGACTGCGCTCACGATGCCCGCGGTGATGCTGTCCTCGTAGCCGAAGGGGCTCCCGATCGCGACCGCGCCCTGGCCCGGGTTCACGTCGCCGCTGTCGGCGAGCGCGAGAGGCTTGAGCTTCGAGGACGCCACGTTCACCTTGATCACCGCGATGTCGCTCGACGGGTCGGTCCCCACGAGGGTGGCCTGTGCGACAGAGCCGTCCTTGAACCGCACCTGGATGGCGCTCGCGCCGTCCACGACGTGGCTCGCCGTGACGATGTTGCCGGAGCTGTCGTAGACGAACCCGGTGCCCTCGGCGCGCGCGCTGCCGCCTCCCGGCCCGAACGGCGAGACGTCGCCCTGCCCACCTCCCTGGGTCGTGACGCTGATGTCGACGACGCCGGGGCTGTCGAGCCGGTAGATCTGCTCGGCGGAGAGGGTCGTGTTCAGCGCGACGCCGGTTCCCGGCAGGACAGCGGCCGCGACGGTGTCTCCCCCGCTCGAGCCGTCGTCGTGGGCCAACAGCGCGACGCCGCCGATCACCGTTGCGCCGGCCATCGCGCCGGCGACGAACGGGACAGCGATCTTCGAGCGCAGCGTCCGTGATTTCGGTGTGGTCTGGGGCGTCTCGTTCATCCGTGCTCCTTTGCGAGAAGGCGTTCCTCTCAGAGAAGCAGGCGAATCGCGAAGAGACGTAAACGACCGCGAACAAGCGATGAAGTGGGCATTGTCGTCGTGTAAAGCGCACTCCTGGACCTTGGTCTGGGCTTTCCCTCCCCATCGCCTCGGTCCCGCGACGAGTCACTACGACACCGTGCCAACCTGCCGATAGAGAGGAGGAGACGCCCGCCACAGGAGCACGGATGACCGGAGACGACCAGGACAAGCGATCGACGCTGCTGACCTCGAAGGAGGTTGCCGCGCTGAACCGGGCGCGTGAGGTGTTGAAGCGCCTCGAGGACACGGCCTGGCGACAGTCGCTCGAGCACTACGACCCGTTCGCGGACGTGACCGCCTGGGACCTCGGGCGGCTGTCGGCCGCAGCCTCTGCGGCCGAGGACGCCCTCTTCCACGTGCTTTCCACTGCGCGGGCGAACTGCGGCGCGAAGATCACGGACGCCCAGTTGCGCGGCACGGTTCCGACCTCTGCGGTCCGACCCGAGCCTCATCAGTCGCTCCGAGGCAGCGGGCCGGCGAGCACACCGGAGGCTCGCGGCCCGATCCGAGCTGTGTGAGAGTCCCCTGGCGCCGGGGCCGCGTCAGCCGAGGCGCTTGTAGAGACGGTCCACGAGCGCTGGTGTCTCCTCGAGCTTCTCGATGATGATCCGCACGCGGACCTCGCGGAAGTAATCGGGCTTCACCCCGAGGGCCTTGCCGATCCGGGTGACGACGGCGGTCGAGGGCACCCGGCGGTTGCCGTGGACGATGTGGTTGAGATAGCCGGCGGAGAGACCCGTCTTCTCGGCCAGGGCACGGTACGTGATCCCCGTCTCGGCCATCAGCCGTTCGATCGCGGCCCCGAGGGGCTCGTTCGCATACGTACGCTTCTTCGCCGCCATCAGCCCGTCCCGGCCCAGTCAATCACAGACGCGCGGGCCACGCGCGCGTCGTCCGTGTCCGTCCGGTGACGCACGTCGACGGCGTCGTCCTCGAGGGACCTCTTCCCCACCGTGACGCGAAGCGGGACGCCGAGCAGGTCCGCGTCGGCGAACTTCTCCCCCGGTCGCGCGTCGCGATCGTCGAGAAGGACCTCGCGGCCGGCGTCCGAGAGCTCGTCGGCGAGCGCGTCGGCGAGAGCGGCGACCTCGTCCGATCCGCCTGCGAGCGAGAGGACGTGTGCGTCGTACGGAGCGACTGACGCCGGCCAGACGATGCCGCGCTCGTCGTGGCTCTGCTCGACGATCGCGGCGAGCACGCGCCCCGGCCCGATGCCGTAGCTGCCCATCTGCATCGGATGCTCGACCGACTGCTCGTCGAGGTAGGTCGCGTCGAACGGAACGGAGTAGAACGTTCCGAGCTTGAAGATGTGCCCCACCTCGATCGCCGTGCCGAACGTGAGCGCCCCGCCGCAGTTCGGGCAGCGGTCGCCCTCGCGGGCGAGACGGATGTCTGCCACGACGCCGTGGAAGTCCCGGCCATGCTGAACGCCGCGCAGGTGGTACCCGGTTCGGTTCGCCCCCGCGACGAACTGACCCTCGCGAAGCGTCTCGTCCACGACGACCTCGCCGGTGAAGCGGACTGGACCGAGCGAGCCCGGCTCCGCGCCGAATGCCTCACGGATCTCCTCGACTTGCGCGGGCCGGACCGGGGCTCCGAGCACGGCGGCGAGCTTGGCGTCGTCGAGGCGGTCGTCGCCCCGGACGAGGGCCAGGACAACCTTCCCGTCGGCGACGACCGGCATCGCCTTCGAGGTCGCGGCGAGATCGATGCCGAGAAAGCCGGCCAGGCTCTCGCACGTCTCGATCCCGGGGGTCTCCACCTCGGTGGGCGCGGCGAGCGCCTCGGGGAGCTCCGGCGCCCGTGGCACGCCGCGCGCGATCTCGAGGTCGGCCGCGTAGTCGCCCCGCTCGCAGGTGACGAGCGTGTTCTCGCCCGAGCCGGAGGGGGCCAGGAAGTCGAGCGACTCGCTACCCCCCATCATCCCCGACTCGGCCTGGACGGCGACGGTCTCGAGGCCGCAGCGCTCGAAGATCCGCTCGTAGGCGCCCTTGTGCGCGAGAAACGAGCGGTCGAGCCCCGCCTCGTCACGGTCGAAGGAGTAGGCGTCCTTCATCACGAACTCGCGCACGCGGATGAGGCCGCCGCGCGGTCTCGCCTCCTCCCGCTCCTTCGTCTGGAAGTGGTAGAGGATCTTCGGCAGGTCGCGGTACGACCGGAGCTCGCGTGCGTGGAAGGTGATGGTCTCCTCGTGCGTCGCGGCGAGCACGAAGTCCCGCTCCGACGCGTCGCGGATCTTCATCAGCGAGTCGAACTTGTCGTAGCGGCCGCTCAGCTTCCAGAGCTCGGCCGGCGTCAGGACCGGCATCGACATCTCCTGGCCGCCGATCGCGTTCATCTCCTCGCGGACGATCTGCACGACGTTCTCGTGCACGCGCCAGCCCGCCGGCAGATACGTCCAGAGACCCGCGCCGACCTGGCGGATCAGCCCCGCACGGACGAGGAGCTTGTGGGAGACCGCCTCCGCGTCCGCGGGGTCCTCGCGGAGCGTGGGCAGGAAGAGCGTCGACTGGCGCTGCAGCATCCGTCAACCCTAGACGGCGGCGGGTCAGTCGTTCAGGCGGAGGAAGCCCTGGAGTTGCGTGACGTCGCCCTCCCCCGTGCCCCGCAGGACGAACGAGTCGAGCGCCGAGAGGACGTCCTTCGCGTCGGCGGGCACCTCGGTCCCACTCGAGGCGGCCCCGACGAGTGGGAGAACGCCGTCGAGGTCAACGTAGAGGAACCCGCGGGTGCGCTCGCCCGGGGTCATGTCGACCGCCTCGGCCGCGCGCGCGAACGCCTCGCTGTCGACGAGCTTGGCCCCGTCGGCAGCAAACGTCCGGATGCCGTCGGCGCCCGTGGTGACGATCAGCGTCTTCTCGTCGAGCCGCGCGAAGGAGATGGTGACGTCACCGAGCACGACGCGGCGAACCTCCCGCCCGTCCTCGGTACGAACGGTCACCGTCCCCTGCGCCTGCCGGGCGAGCGTGCGGGCCAGGTCGTTCAGGGTCTCCCACGTCTTGTCGGGGTCGGGCGGCGCGAGGACGAGCGTCACCTCGGGCAGCTTCCCGCCCTTGCGGACGTAGAGCGCGCCCTCGCCGCTCAGGGAGTCGACGAGCCGCCCGAGCGGCACGCCGGTGAAGCGCTGGATCTGCTTCGAGAGCTCGTCGACGGAGACGCTGCCCTGGACGCGATCGAGGAGGCCCTGCGTCCCGCCGAAGGAGAGCGCCGCGACGGCATCCGCCGGGACGCGAGCGAAGAGCTCGGGCTGGTATCGCGTGTCGCTCCCGCCCGGCGTCCGCGTCGCGACCGTGAGCAGCATTCCGTCGTCCTTCGCCGTGAGCGCGGCCGCCAGCCAGTCGAGGCCGAGATCGATCCCCGACTTCGTGTCGACGACCTGGCCGAGCTCCTTCGAGAGCCGTCCTGTGTCGACCCAGACGCGCGCGAGCGAGTCGGCAGGGAGCGCCTCGAAGCCGTCGGTGAAGCGCTCGACGCCTTCGAGCGTCCCCGACCGGAGCGCGGCGCGGTATGCGTCGAGTGCGCTCTGACTCTGCGCGACCGCCTGCCAGTCGTCGACCGTGCCGCGGACGTACGTCGTGTCGCTCTTGTCGAGCAGTGCCTCGAGCTTCGACTCGTCCTCCGGCTGGACGAGGACGAGCGGCTGCTTGTCGGCCGTCGCGACCACCACGAGCTCCGGCCCGAGCGCGGGCCGGACGTCTACGTCCCAGTCGATACCCTGCTCGCGCAGGCCGGAGGCCACCGAGCCCGCCAATCCGTCGCGGAGGCCCGGGATCCGCTCCAGCAGGCTCGCCGTCTTCTGCCGCTGGTCTGAGCCCTCGTCGGTCGTCACCGTCGCGTACGCGAGGGCGTCTGCAGGAGCGAGTGAGGCAGACTCCGGAACCTGGCCGGTCTCACCCGTCTTTGCGCCGGCGCAGCCCGTCAGCAGGACGCCCGCGAGTGCGAGCAGCAGGACGATTGGTGAGATGCGCCGCAACATGCTCAGACGGTATCGGCCTCTACGGAAGGAATCTGAACGGGACCCGCCCGCGGGTCCTCACGGGGTCAGTCCCCTCCGGGGACGGACCCCACAGACCCCACAGACCCCATGGGGATGAGGCTCGCTTCCGCCATCGCGAGCGCGGCGGGCTTTGCGAGCTTGAGGCGCTTCGGACGCGGCATGCCGGCCTCGATCCAGCGGTCGATCTCGCGGAACAGCTCGTCGATCAGGACGGCGGACTCGACCTTCTTCAGGACGCGGCCGTGCGCGTACACGAAGCCGACGTCCCGCCCGCCGGCGATCCCGAAGTCTGCGTCGCCGGCCTCGCCGGGCCCGTTGACCGCGCAGCCCATCACGGCGACCTCGAACGCCTGCGGGTAGTCCCGGAGGCGCTCCTCGACGACGACCGCGAGGCTCTCGACACCGACGTTGTCGCGCCCGCACGAGGGGCAGGCGATCATCACCGGGCCGCGCTCGCGGAGACCGAGCGCCTTGAGAATCTCCCAGGCGACCTCGACCTCCTTGACGGGATCCGCGGTGAGCGAGACGCGGAGCGTGTCGCCGATCCCGTCCATCAGGAGCGAGCCCATCCCGACGGCGCTCTTGATCGATCCGGCGAAAGGCGTTCCCGCCTCCGTGACGCCGAGATGGAGCGGGTACGGGGCCCGGTCGGCGAGCATCCGATAGGCGCGGATCATCGTCGGCACGTGCGACGCCTTGACCGAGATCTTGAAGTCGCGGAAGTCGAGTCGCTCGAGGATCTCGACCTGCTCGAGCGCCTCGACGACGAGCGCCTCCGCCGTGTCCTCGCGGGCCAGCGCCTCCAGATGCCTCGGCAGCGAGCCGGCGTTCGCGCCGATGCGCATCGGGATCCCGGCCCGCTTCGCGGCCTTCACGACCTGCTCCGTCTTGTCCGGGCCGCCGATGTTCCCGGGGTTGATGCGGACCGCGTGCACGCCGGCGTCGATCGCCTCGAGCGCGAGCGAGGCGTTGAAGTGGATGTCGGCGATCACGGGGATCGGTGAGAGCCGCACGATGAGCGGCAGCGCCTTCGCGTCCTCGCGCTTCGGGACCGCAACGCGCACGATCTCGCAGCCGGCCGACGCGAGGGCGGCGATCTGCGCCGTCGTGGCCTCGACGTCGTGCGTCTTCGTCAGCGTCATCGACTGCACGACGACGGGCGCCCCGCCGCCGATCGGTATGCCGCCGACCCTGATCTGGTGCGGGCTCGCCATCGCCGGTCAGGGTAGCGGTGTGGTTCGGTGGGCGCGGCGTGCCGGGCACGAAGCCACGGTCGCCTCGGGCGTCGCCCGACGAGACAGGCAGCATGCGCGCCGTGACGCCGCTCGAGCCGCCACCCACGCCCTGGCGGCTCGAGGCGCCGCCCGACGACTCTTCGGGCGACCTCTGGGCCGTCGGAGCGGATCTCGAGCCGGGGACGCTCCTTGCGGCGTACCGGTTGGGCCTCTTCCCGATGCCGCTACGTGATGGGCTCGGCTGGTTCTCCCCCACGCGGCGCGCGGTCGTCCCGGTCGATCCGTTCACGCCGTCGCGGTCGCTGCAGCGGGCGGCACGGCGGTACGAGATCCGGGTCGACACGTCCTTCGCCGCGGTTGTCGCGCGCTGTGCGAGACCGGGCGAGCCGACGAGCTGGATCGACGGCGCGATCATGAGAGCCTACGGCCGCCTCCACGAGCTCGGCTGGGCGCACTCCGTCGAGGCGTGGGACGAAGACGGCCTCGCAGGCGGTCTCTACGGCGTGTCCATCGGCGGTCTCTTCGCCGCCGAGTCGATGTACCACGAGCGCACCGACGCCTCGAAGGCGGCCTTCGTCGGTCTGGTCCGGCGTCTGCGCGAAGCGGGTGACGCCGACCGCCGGCTGCTCGACGTCCAGTGGCAGACGCCGCACCTCGAGCGTCTCGGCGCAGTCGAGATCAGCCGGGCCGAGTACCGGCGTCGACTCGTCGTCGCGCTGCCGCTCCCGTCGCCCCTGGCCTAGTCGCTCTCCTGACGCAACGCGTCAGGAAAGCCGCCCGATGTCGTTCGAGAGGCCGATGACGAACAGCAGCAGCACGAGACCGATCCCCACCACCGAGACGCGCTCGTAGACCTCCCGTCTGACAGCGCGGCCGCGGACGCCCTCGGCGATCGCGAAGACGATGTGACCCCCGTCGAGCGGCAGGAGCGGGAGGAGGTTCAAGAGGGCGATCGAGAGTGAGATCAGCCCGAGGACGAAGAGGAAGTTCTCGGTCCCTTGCTTCGCAGCGTCGGAGGACCCCTGGACGATGCCGACGGGGCTCGAGATCTGGTCGCGCCCGTCCCCCGTCACGAGACGGCCCAGCGAGGCGCCGATGTCGCGCGTCACGCGCCAGCTCAGCCCGAGCGATTCGCCGAGCGCCTGGTTCGCAGGCAGCCCCTGTCCCGAGAGGATGAATCCGAGCCGGTACGTGCCGTCGATCTGGCGCGCGGACGTCGGCGGGAGACTGACGCGCTGCCCGTCGCGCAGGACGACGACGGTCAGCATGCGGCCGTCGGAGCCGGAGATGAGTCGCGAGATGTCCTCCGGCTCGACCGGGGCGCCGTCGATCGAGACGATCCGATCGCCTGCCGCGAGCCCGGCAGCGGCGGCGGGCGTCCCCGAAGACACCGCCTCGACCCGTGTCGTGGCCTTCCCCGCGGACGTCATGAAGAGGCCGGTGAACAGGAGTAGCGCGAGCACGATGTTCGCGGCGGGACCGGCCGCGATCGCCGCGACGCGCTTCCACGTCGCCGCGCGCCAGTAGGCGTTCGGTCCGAGCCCGTCGTCGAGGTCGTCGAGCCCCTTCCGAAGGGTCGCGGCGGCATGCGGCGGAAGCTCGCGCTCGTCGGCCAGCTCCCGCAGGACCCGCAGCGAGTCTCGTGCCGCGTCGTGGTCTCCGTCGGCCAGCGCGCCGCGCAACCTGCTGGCGGTGCCTTGCAGGGCGGGCGCCTCGCCGAGCGCACGCCCGATCCCCATGTCGACGTCGGCCGGCGACGGCCGGTGCATCCCGGGGATCTTCACGAAGCCGCCGAGCGGGATCGCGCCGACGCCGTACTCGATCCCGTTCTTCGTCGTCTTCCACACCGCGGGCGGGAAGCCGACATAGAAGCGGCGAGGGCGCATCCCGAGGCTGAGCGACACGGCGAAGTGCCCGAGCTCGTGGACGAAGATCAGGACGCCGAGGCCGACGATTGCGACGAAGATCGTCATGCGGGTTGCAGCCCCTTCGCCGCGAGGCGGCGTGCCTCCTCGTCGGCGGCGACGAGGTCGTCGAAGTCGCGGGCCGCCGCGGCGTCGATCCGCGCGAGCGTCTCCTCCACCACCTCGGCGACGTCGAGGAAGCCGATCCGGCCCTCGAGGAACGCGTGCACGGCGACCTCGTTCGCCGCGTTGTACGCGCACGGCGCGGTCCCACCCCGCTCGCCGGCTGCGCGTGCCAGCCCGAGCAAGGGGAAGGCGTCGTCGTCGACCGCCTCGAAGTCGAGGGAGAGGCCGACGAGGTCGAGCGGCTCCACCGGGGTCGCTGCGCGCTCGGGATACGTCAGCGCGTAGGAGATCGGCACACGCATGTCGGGCAGCCCCAGGTGCGCCAGCAGGGCGCCGTCCCGGAAGCGCACGAGCGAGTGGACGAGGGACGACGGATGCACGACGACCTCGATCGATGCGTACGGGACGCCGAACAGCCAGTGCGCCTCGATCAGCTCGAGGCCCTTGTTGGCGAGCGTCGCCGAGTCGACGGTGATCTTCGGCCCCATGCTCCACGTCGGGTGCGCGAGCGCCTCGGCGGGCGTCACCGCCGTGAGCTGCGAGCGGTCCCGCCCGCGGAACGGCCCGCCGGATGCGGTCAGCACGAGCCCGGACACGGTCGCAGCGTCGCACCCTGCAAGGCACTGGTGGAGCGCCGAGTGCTCGCTGTCGACGGGAAGCAAGAGGCCGCCGCCACGCGACTGGGCGGCGAGCGCCAGCTCGCCCGCGGCGACGAGGCTCTCCTTGTTCGCCAGCGCAAGCGTGACACCCTGCTCGAGCGCCCAGAGGGTCGCCCGGACGCCGGCGAACCCGACGACCGCATTGAGGACGAGGTCGGGCTCGCTCCGTTCGAGGAGCTCGATCGGATCGCCGCCCACCTGCGCGTGAGCGACGCCGTGTTCCTCGGACAGCGCGTCGAGCGGCGTCGACAGCGACTGGAGCGCACAGAGCTCGAGCTCGGGGTGCGCGGCGAGGACCTCGAGGGCCTGGCGGCCGATCGAGCCCGTGGCGCCGAGCAGCGCAACGCGTCGCATCCCGCACAGGATGCCTGACCACGGATGAAGCAGCGGTTAGGCGAGCGCGAGCAGCGTCACGTACGCCGCAGGCCCCGCCCAGAGCAGCGAGTCGACACGGTCGAGGACGCCGCCGTGGCCCGCGAGCAGCGTCCCGGAGTCCTTGACGCCGAGATCGCGCTTCACCGCCGACTCGAACAGGTCGCCCATCGTGGCGGCCAACGCGATCGCGAGGCCGAGGACGAGCGACTCCCCCGTCGTGACGACGTCCTGCTCGTAGAGCGCGAAGAACGTCACGAGGACGGCGGCAACCGTTCCCGCGACGAACCCCTCCCAGGACTTCCCAGGGGAGATGGCGGGCGCGAGGCGGTGCCGACCGATCGCCCGTCCGACGAAGTAGGCAGCGGTGTCGTCCGCGAAGACGGCGAGGAGCGTCGTGAAGATCAGCAGGCGTCCGTCGTCGGGAATGTCGCGGAGGAGCACGAGCAGCGACAGCCCTCCCCCAACCCACGCCACGCCGAGAAGCGTCACGGCGAACCCGGCCACCGCGTGCTGGCGGGCGCTCGAGACGAAGAAGACGAGGAGCGCAGCGGGTAGGGACGAGAGGATCCCCGCCAGCAGCCACGTCGTGCCGCCGAGCTGAGCCCCGAGGAGCGCGAGCACGAGGCCGATGTAGCCGCCGAGGACGATCGGCCTGAGTGCGCGGGCCATCGCGTACAGCTCGTGCAGCGCGAGCAGGCCGCCGACGGCTGCAAGACCGAAGAGCCACCAGCCTCCGAGCCAGACGACGCCCAGGACGACCGGCAGCAGCACGGCCGCCACGACGATCCGCGAGAGAAAGGGGCTCACCGGAGCGCGCGCGCCCCGAAGCGGCGCTGCCTGGCGCTGTACACGTCGACGGCCCGAGCGAGCTCCGAGGCGTCGAAGTCCGGCCACAGCGTGTCGGTGAAGACCAGCTCCGCGTAGGCCGTCTGCCAGAGAAGGAAGTTCGAGATCCGCAGCTCGCCCGACGCACGGACCAGGAGGTCGATCTCGGCGAGCTCCGGAGCGTAGAGCCGCGCGGCGAGCGCCGCCTCGTCCACCGCCTCCGCGGGCACGCCGTCCTCGATCAGCCGCCGGGCGGCCTCGACGAGCTCCGCCCGGCCGCCGTAGTCGAACGCGATCCAGAGATGGAGCGTGTCGAGATGGGCGGTGCGCGCTTCGAGCAGCCGCATCTTCTGCTCGAGCCACGGCTCGATCCGGTCACGACGGCCGAGGAATCGCGTGCGGACCCCCTGCTTGGCGAGGTCGGGGAGCTCCTCGTCGATCGTCTCGGAGAGCAGCACCATGAGATCGGCCACCTCGTCGGTCGGCCGCGTCCAGTTCTCGGTCGAGAACGCGTAGACGGCGAGCGTCTCGATGCCGAGGTCGATCGCGGCCTCCACCACGCGCCGAAGCGCCCGCGCGCCCGCGCGGTGGCCCTCGGCGACGCTCACGCCGTGCGCCTCGGCCCAGCGGCCGTTGCCATCCATGATGATGGCCACCACCCGCGCGTCGCGCGGCTGGTGGCTAGAAAGCCCTGGCTCTTCCCGGGCCACGCTCTTCTAGGAGGTTTGATCGCGAAGCGATCAAACCTCCATGATCTCCGCTTCCTTGTGCTTCAGGAGGTCGTCGACCCGCTTGACGTGGTCGTCGGTGAGCTTCTGCACCTGCGCCTCGGCGCGGCGCTCCTCGTCGTCACCGACGTCGCCGTTCCGGACGAGCTCCTCGAGGTGGCGCATCACGTCGCGGCGGACGTTCCGGATCGCGACCTTGCCGTCCTCGGCCGACCGGCGGACGACCTTGACGAGCTCCTTGCGGCGCTCCTCGGTCAAGGCGGGAATGGGCAGCCGGATGAGCTTGCCGTCGTTCGACGGCTGGAGCCCCAGATCCGACTCCATGATCGCCTTCTCGATCGCCTTGATCTGGGACGGGTCGTACGGCTGGACGGACAGGAGCCGTGCCTCGGGCGCGCTGATCGTCGCCATGTTCGAGAGCGGCGTCGGCTGGCCGTAGTAGTCGATCGTGATCCGATCGAGCAGCGCCGTCGAGGCACGTCCCGTGCGAACGCTGTTGAACTCTGTCCGCGTGTGCTCGATCGACGCGTCCATGCGCCGCTCGCAGCCCGCCAGGAAGTCCTCGATCGCCGTCACCTACGACACCTCCTCGTCCGCCGTTGTACGACGCAGCCTACGACGCGGCCGGGGGCGTCGCGACCACCGTGCCCAGCCGCTCCCCCGAGGCGACGCGCACGATGTTCCCCTCCGCCAGCTCGAAGACGTGGATCGGGAGGCTGTTGTCCATGCAGAGCGACAGCGCCGTCGTGTCCATCACCCTGAGGCCGCGCTCGATCGCCTCGAGGTGCGTCAGCTCGGGCACGAATCGAGCGGCCGGATCCTGGCGCGGATCGCCGTCGTAGACGCCCGAGACGCCGTTCTTCGCCATCAGGATCGCCTCGGCACCGATCTCGAGCGCGCGGAGCGCCGCCGCGGTGTCCGTCGTGAAGAACGGGTTGCCGGTACCGGCGGCGAAGATCACGACACGGCCCTTCTCGAGGTGGCGGATCGCGCGGCGCCGGATGTACGGCTCCGCGACCTCCGAGACCGTGACGGCGGACTGGACGCGCGTCTGTGCGCCCAGGCGCTCGAGAGCATCCTGGAGCGCGAGGGCGTTCAGGACCGTGGCGAGCATGCCCGCGTAGTCGGCGGTCGCGCGATCCATCCCCTCCGCCGCTGCGCTCATGCCGCGGTAGAAGTTTCCGCCGCCGACGACGACCGCGATCTCTGTGCCCGCCGCCTGCACGGCGAGCACCTCGCGGGCGACCGAGGCCACGGTCTTCGGGTCGACGCCGTACTCGCGATCGCCCATCAGGCTCTCTCCGGACAGCTTGAGCAGCGCCCGGCGGAACGCCGGAGCGACCCGCGGCGGGTGCTCCGCGAGCTCCTCCGACCGGGTGCTCACGAGCCGGCGACCGAGACCCGCGCGAACGCGACGATCTTCGCCCCGGCCTCCTCGACCGCGGCGCCGACCGTCTTGGAAGCGTCGTGGATCCACGCCTGCTCGAGCAGGGCGCCGCCCGGAGCGGCCGCGAAGAAGCGCTTCGCCAGCATGCCGTCGACGATCTTCTCACGCGCCTGCTCCGGCTTCGACTGCACCTCGTCCGAGTTCAGGTAGATCTGGCGCTCGGCGGCGAGCACGTCTGCCGGCACGTCGTCGCGCGAGGTGTACTGGGGCGCCGCGAACGAGATGTGCATCGCCACCTGGCGCGCAAGCTCCGGCGAACCGCCCTCCAGCTTCACGACGACGCCGATCTTGTTCGCTGGTGGGTGGACGTAGGCAGCAAGCGTTCCGCCCTCGAGCCGGTCAGCGCCTGCGATCACGATGTTCTCGCCGAGCTGCGCGATGAGCTCGGTGCGCTCGCCCTCGAACGCGTCGACCGCGGCGGGCCCGTCCGCGTGAACGGCGCGGAGGACCTGCTCCGCAAAGGCCTGGAACGCGTCGTTCCGCGACACGGGCTCCGTCTCGCAGCCGACACCGACGATCGAGGCCGTGTCGGCGTCGGCGATCACGCCGACGAGGCCCTCGGTCGTGGCGCGGTCGGCGCGCTTGCCCGCGGCCGCCATCCCGCGCTCGCGCAGGAGCGTGCGGGCAGCCTCGAGGTCCCCGCCGGTCTCCTGCAGCGCCTGCTTGCAGGCCATCATCCCGGCGCCCGTCTGGTCGCGGAGCTCCTTGACGAGGCCGGCGCTGATCTCCGTCACGCCGGTCATGCCTGCGCCCTCTTCTCCGCACCGACCGGCTCGACCGCCTCGCCGGCGGTCTCGGCGCTCTCCGCCGTGTCCGCGGCCGGGGCGGCATCGTCGGCAGCTGCAGGCGCCTCGCCGGCGTCGGGCGCCGGAGCTGTCTCGGCGGCGCCTTCTGCGAGGGCCGCGGCAGCGGCCGCGCTGAGCTCCGCCTCGGTCACCTTCGTCTTCGCGGCCGCGATCCCGTCTGCGATCGCCTTGATCACGAGGGAGCACG
>Ga0111539_10003970_pt1 | contig 19441 bp, 16 predicted proteins | sample RhiMethybrSRZTD1_FD_79667 | JGI IMG/M metagenome (GOLD analysis project Ga0111539, IMG submission 79667) | Populus rhizosphere microbial communities from Tennessee, USA - Rhizosphere MetaG P. TD hybrid SRZTD1 (version 2) (version 2) | ecosystem: Host-associated > Plants > Roots > Rhizosphere >... | reverse complement strand
TCGTTCGGCGCCGGGCTGCCGGTCACATCGAGCTCGAGGAAGGGCGTCTCGAGCAGCTGGCCGTTCTTGACGATCCGGATCGCACCCAGCTTCTCGATCACGAACAGGCGGCTGTCGCCCGGCGGCGAGGTGACGAACACCGGCTCGTCGAGGCCGCCGGGGACCACCGGCTCGAGGGCGAGGTTGGTGCCGCTGACCGGCGTGCAGGAGTTGATCGCCGCGTCGGCACCGCCGCCGCCGTCGCCACCGCCCCCGCCGCCGTCGTCACCGGGGTTGTCGCCGCCGCCGTCGTCGTCGCCGCCGCAGGCGGCAATGACGAGCAGGGTGGAAAACAGGAGCGTGCGTGCCTTGCGGACGTGCATGGTTCTCTCCCTCGGTCGTGGGCCCCCGCCCGGCAGGATACCGGACTCGCAAGGTCATGCGAATCTCGATCCGGCCGGGCGCCAGGCAAGACCGCCACATGCGGCCATGCGCGGGGCAATAACGCCGGTTTGGGGGAGGCCCTCCCCCCCACGCTACGGGCGTGCGCGGGCTCTCATTCCCACGCGACCTCGACCGACAGGCCGACCGCGTCGTGCGCGCGGCCATGGCGGCCGGGCGCGGCCGGCGCGGTGCCGGCGTCGAAGGGGTTGACCACATCGACCGCGGTCTGGTCGGCGCTGACGGTGCGGGTCGCGGCGATGAGGCGCGCGTACCCGAGCGTGAAGGTGACCAGGTTCCAGGTGGCCTCGGCGCCGACCGCCAGCGTGTGGCCGCCGGTGTCGCCGAAGACCGGCGCGACGTGCGTGCGCGAGGTGCCGGCGGTGGCGAAGGCGTAGCCGGCGGTGAGCCAGAGGAGGCCGGGCACCGCCTCGACGTCGACCGCGCCGCGCAGCGCCACGTGGTCGCGCACGGCGGCCAGCGAGGGGACGCGCTCGATGGGGTCGACCCGGCCGGACAGGACGTCGCGGACCGCCAGGTCGTGGACCCGCCAGACCGGCAGCTTGCCGCCCTGGCGGTGCCAGACGAGGTCGGCGCCCGCCTCGGCGATGAAGCGCTCGCCGAGGTAGCGCAGGCCGGTCCTGAGCGTGGTCGGGCTGGCCACTCGCACCTCGGCGCCGGCACCGGTGTCGATGATGATGGGGGCGGCGTCGCCCGCGCCGATCAGGGTCGCCTCGCCGTCCGGGTAGGCATCGGCGCTCCAGGTCAGCGCGGCGGCCATCTCGAGCGGCAGCTGGGGCGGCGCGATCAGGATGCCGCCGGCGGCGAGCGGCACGAAGTCGTCGGTGGCGCGCAGCGAGAGGTCGACGTCCCAGGCGGCGGCGCCGACCTGTTCGTCGGCGGTGCGCCCGGCAAACCCGGCCCACAGGCGGCGCCGCTCGCCGATGGTGACGTCGGCCGCGCCGGCCGCCAGCCCGACGCCGAGCCACTCGCCGATGCGGGTGGCGGCGCCCAGCACGACGACCCGGCGGCGGAAGTCCAGCTCGAGCCCGCCGTAGCGGTGCGGGAAGAGCCGCTCGACGTCGGCGGACGGCTGGCCGACCTGGGGAGAGGGCAGGGTGCTCTCCAGGCTGCCGGCCACCAGCACCGCGCCGCCCAGCACGACCGGCCCGAGCGAGGTGGCCAGCCCGGCGCTCGGCGCCGTGACCGGCTGGGCGCGGTCGCGCACGATAGGCGAGTTCTCCGCCTCGGCGTCCGGCGCCTGGTAGGTGGAGTCGGCGTCGTGGATCGCGATGCCGAGCTGGGCGCGGGTCTCGCTGCGCCGCGCCAGGCCGGCCGGGTTGACCAGGATCGAGGTGCCGCCGTCGCCGCTCACCACCGCGGTGCCGGCGCGCCCGATCGACCGGGTGCCGAAGAGGTCGAGGTCGAGGCCGCCGGCGGCGGCCGGCCTCGCCGCGGCCGCGAGCAGGAGCAGCGTCACTGCCGCGCGCGGCGAGCCAGGCACGCCGCGAGATTACCTCGGCACCCTCCCGATGTAGTAGTTGTGGACCAGGTCCAGGTCGAGGCGCCTGACCTCGAGGTCGGCGAAGCCGGCGGCCAGGATCGCCTCGCGCGCGCGCTCCTCGCCCCACAGCCCGGCTGCGCGGAGGGTCGCGGCAGCGTACAGCGCCGGCGCCAGCGGGTGGTCGAGGTTGTCGGCCAGGTGGCTCGAGGCGGCGACGCCGGCGGCGAAGAGGAGGCCGCCGGGGCGGAGCGCGCGGCGGGCTGCGGCGAGCAGGGCCGCCGGCTGAGTCCGATCGCCGATGCCGTCGAGCGCGGTCACGAGGTCGAAGGCCGCCGCCGCCGGCTGGTCCCGCCCCGCGAGATCGCCCGGCGCCGCCCGCGCGATCCGGCTCGCCGGGTAGGCGGCCGCCATCAGCTCGGCCGCGCGCCCCGCGACGCCGAGATCGAGGACGTCGATCCCGGCGGCCAGTCGGGCGGTGAGGCCGGGGGCGAGCGGCAGGATGGCCGGGATCAGGCTCGCGGTCAGCCGCGCCGCGCTCTCCTCGGCGCCGAGCGCCACGGCGCGGGCGAGCGCCGCCTCCGGCACGCCCCCGCCGCCGCACAGGCCCGCCACCACCTCGTCCTCGAGCGCGCCGAGGAGCGCCAGCGTCCGCGTCATGGCGTGGAGATCTCCGCCCGCTGCCCCGGCGGCGCCGAGCGCCGCGGCGTGCTCGGCCGGCAGCCGATAGACGCCGCGCGCGCCGTCGTAGTCGACCACGCGCCCGGCCGCCATCGCGCCCAGCCAGCCGCGCACGAACTCCTCGTCGAGGCCGGCGCTGCCGGCGATCTCGGCGCTCGAGCGCGCGCCGGCGCCTGCCATGGCCTCGAACAGCCCCGTCCGCTGGCCGATGCGGATCATGAGCCCGAGCAGGGAGTGGTTGAGCACGCCGAGCATCTGGCCGCCGAACGCGCGGACGCGCGCTGCATCGAGGGCTGTCACGGCGCCCTCACTTGCTCGCCGTGAGGTCGAAGAACGGGCCCTCCTTGTGGCCCTCGAACACCGCGGCGGTGATCCGGATCGAACCCTTGCCGGCCGGCTTGATCGTCACGCGCTCGGTGTAGAGCGCGCCGTCCTTGGGCCCGGTGAAGGTGACCTGCAGGTTGTCGCCGTCCCAGCTGCCCTTGTGATCGTGGGTCTCGCCGGCGTTGGTCACCGAGTACCAGTGGACCAGGCCGTCGCCGGGATCGAAGCCCATGATGTCCATCTCCTCGTAGAGCCCGAGGCCGGGGATGCCCTTGAGCGCCAGCTGGCAGCGGATGCCGAAGCCGCCGGCGCCCGACTGGCAGGTCCAGGTCGCGGTCAGGTTGGCCACCTCCTTGCCCATCTTGAGGGTGCCCTTGGCGTTCCAGGTGCCGACCAGGCGGGACAGCTTGCGGACCGCCTCGGGCTTGCCGGCCGCGGTCTCGGCGGCGGCCGGAGCGGCGTAGATCGTGGTGCAGAGGACGAGAATTGCTGCGAATCGGGTCATGGATTGCCTCCTTTGACCGGGAGGCGTTCCACCCGCTGGAACGATGTTACGAGAGCGGCCGGTACGAGCAGTAGGTGCCGGTCTTGACCGTGGCGTCGAGGGTCGCGCCGAGCCGCGGCGCGTGCTCCGCGATCCGTTTGATGGCGTCGCGCAAGCGTCGCTGGACCGCGATGCGGGCCCGCTCGGCGATCGAGCCGGCGCGGCGCGGCTTGCCGCCGAGCCCGAGGCCGCGCGCGAGCTCGGATGTGAGCGCCTCGATCTCGGCGCGCGCGCGCTCCGCCCGGCCGAGGTCGGCGCGGGCCTCGGCCGCATCCAGCTCCTCGCGCAGATCGCCGAGTCGCTCGCGGTAGGCGTCGCGCGCCTCGCGATCGATGAGCTCGCCGGCGTCGCCACCGCGGTCCGACGCGCTCGCTTCGCCGCCGGCCAGCTCGAGGCAGTGGATGTCGTGGCCGGGCCGCTCGACCAGGCACGCGAGCATCTCGAGGCCGCGGCTGTTCTTGAGGTGGAAGCTCCCCTCGGCCGACTCGATCGCCCACAGCTCGCCGTCGCGGCGCAGCCGGAAGCCGGTGGTCGCCCGAGCCGGGGCCGCATCGGCGGCGCCCATGGCGAGACGCGCCTCGCAGCGCGCGATCAGGCCCGGCATGCCGAGCTGGCGCGCGAGCGAGAGCGAGAGCCGGATGAGCTCGTCGGCGCGATCGCCCGAGTGGACGGCGGCCTCGTCGAAGGCGATGCGCGCCTGGTGGGGGACCGCACCGATCGCCCGCGCCCGCTCGCGCGCAGCCGCCAGCCGCCGCGCTGCCTCCTCGGGCCGGCCCAGCAGAGCGGCCAGGCGGCCGAGCGTCCAGTCGGCCGGGCCGTACCAGTGCTGGCCGAAGAGGCCCCAGGAGATCGCCAGGTGCTCGCTCGGCAGGACGAAGCGGTAGAGGCGCTCGGCCTGGGCGCGGTCGCCGGCGGCGAGGGCGACCTCGGCCGCGAGCGCCGACGACGCGACCTCTGCCCGCATCACGCTGTCGGTGTCGCACCAGGCCGGCAGAGCGGCGCGCGCCTCGCTGGCCATGCCGGCGCGAGCCAGCGCGCCCGCCACCCAGAGCTGGTGGTAGGGCACGCCGGCGATGATCGCGGGCGAGATGGTGCGGGCGTGGGCGACCAGCTCGTCGGTGCGCTCGGCCACGTCCAGCATTCCCCAGCGCTGCAGCGAGAAGGTGAGCTCCGCGCTCGGATCGTCGCCCACCAGGCCGCGAAGCTGGACGGCATCACGGTGGGCGGCCTCGGCGGCGGCGAACTCGCCGCGCGCGCAGGCCAGCTCGGCGCGGCACAGGGCGAGGCGCGAGCGGATGTGGTCGGCGCGGCGCTGCCCCAGCTCGCGCTCGCAGTCGCGCAGGACCTGCTCGGCGGCGGGCAGCTGGTAGAGCTCGACCAGATCGACGAAGAGGCGGAGGTGGGTGCGCGGCGGGACCGGCTCGCCGAGCGCGCGCAGCAGCGCGGCCAGCTCGCGGTTGAGCTCCGCGCGCTCGGCCGGATCCACGTAGTCGATGAAGGCGGCCATGGCCGAGCCGATCACCGCAGCGAGGGTCGCCGGATCGCCGAGGGTTCGGGCGCGGGCGATGGCGTCGCGGCCAGCCGCCACCTCGCGCGCCGGATCGAGCGAGGGCGTGCGCGCGGCGGCCAGGCGCGCCAGCAGGCGGATCGCCAGCGACGGCTCGCGCTCGCCGAGCGCGGCGAGCGAGTCCTCGAGCAGCCGGATGAGGTCCTGGTCGAGGTGAGCGGCCTGGACCTCGGTGCCGTGCACCAGCGCGGCGCGGCCGAGCAGGACCGGGTCGTCGAGCCGGCGGGCGAGCGCCGCTGCTTCCATGCACAGGGCCTTGCCCGCGCTGACCTGGCCGGCCTGCATGGTGGCGCCGGCCTGGGCGAGGAGGAGGTCGGCGCGCCGGCGCGCGCCGCCGGGCACCGGTGCGAGCGCGGCGACCGCCCGGCCGAGGAGCGCGGCGGCGTCGTCCCACGCGCCGGCCGCAGCGAAGGCGGCGGCGGCGGAGTCCGCGTGCTCGACCGCGCGATCGACGGCGCCGGCCTCGAACAGGTGATGCGCGATCTGGGCGCCGCGCGCGCCGACCCGGTCGCTGCCGGACAGCGGCTCGAGCGCGGCGGCGGCGGCCAGGTGGATCTCGCGCCGCCGGGTGGCGGGCAGGTCGCGCACCAGCACCTCGGCGATGAGGTGGTGACCGAAGCGGTGGCGCCCGCCGCCGAGCTCGATCAGGACCGCCGAGGACGCGGCGGCGGCCAGCACTGCCTCGACCTCGCCGGCGGTCCGGCCGGTCGCGGCCGTGAGCAGGCCGGCCTCGATCTCGCCGCCGAGCACCGCGGCCACCTCGAGGATCTCGCGCGCGCCGGCGGGGAGCAGGGCCAGGTGCTGGCGGATCGCCTCGCGCAGGCCGTAGGGGATGGGCAGGCTGGCCGGCGCGTCGCCGGCGACCAGCCCCTGGCTGACCAGCAGGCGGACGATCTCGTCGACGAACAGCGGGTTGCCCTGGGTGGCCTGGAAGACCAGCTGCTCGAGTCGCGGCGAGACCGCGCCGGCGCTCGCCTCGAGCCAGGTCTTCACCGCGCCGCGGTCGAGCCGGCCGAGGTTCTCGGTGCGCCCTTCCCGGGCGATGCGGGCGAGGGCGGCGCCGACCTCGGGGGTGAGCCGCGCCTCGACGTCGCGGTAGGTGCCGATCACCAGGCAGCGCATCGGCCTGAGCTCGCGGGCGACGAACTGGAGCAGGAGCAAGGACGAGACGTCGGCGGTGTGGAGGTCGTCGAGGACCAGGACCCTCGGGGCGGCGGCGGCCTGGTGACGGATCGCGCCGGCGACGGCGCGGTAGAGCTCGAAGCGAGCCTCGGCGGCGAGCGCCGCCGCCTCGCCGCCCACCGCCAGCTCGGGCAGGACGTGGCCGAGCAGCGCCCGGTCGGCCCCCAGCGGATCCAGGTCGGCGCCGGCGAGGAGCTGGCCGAGGATCTGCGTCCACGGCCAGTAGGCGGGCGCGCCGCCGCCGTCCCAGCAGCGCCCCCAGACCGCCGCGACGCCGCGGGCCCGGGCTCGAGCGGTCAGCTCCTCGGCCAGGCGGGTCTTGCCGATGCCCGGCTCGCCGACCAGGAGGCAGAGATTCCCGTTGCCGGCGATGGCGCGCTCGAGGCAGGCCTCGAGCGCCGAGAGCTCGTCATCCCGACCGAGCAGGTCCTGCATCGGCCCGAGACGCTACCACGGCGCTATTTCACCGCGCCGCCGGTCTTCGCCTCGTCCTTCTCGAAGGACGGCTCGTCGGCGGCGGACTTGGTGGCGCCCGGCTTCTCGTCGGCCAGGCAGCCGCAGCACTTCTCGGTGGCCTCCTTGCAGGAGGCCTTGGCGCTGTTGCACTTGTTGCGCGCCCAGGCGTCGTCGCCGAGGTCGTCGGCGATGCGGCAGATCGACGCCGCGTTGTCGCAGATGTCCTTCTTCAGGTTGCAGACGTCGTCGCACGCTTCCGTCTTCGGCGGCGAGTCATCGTCGGGCGGGCACTGCCGGATCTTGGACACTGTGCTCTTGTGGAGTGCCTGGACGTCGACGCGGGCCAGAGCGTCGAGCGGATCGCGAATGAGCCCCTTGCTCGCCCGCCAGTCGCCGATCTCGTTCCACTCGTCGAGGATCTTCTGCTTCTTGGGATCCATCGCGGCATCCGGGCCGGCCACGATCGGCGCCCGCGAGCTCTTGCCCCCTGCGCAGGCGGCGATGGCGATGGCGAGGCCGAGGCCGATGAGGACGCCCCACAGCGCCGCGCCGAGCTGCATGTTGTTCATCCGGCTCATCGCGACCTCTCCTGGTACCGCTGGTCGAGGAGCACCTTCTCGATCTGGATCGCCTCGTCGAGCGACTTGATGGCGTCGCGCCGGAGCGTCTTGGCCTCGTCGGGCTGCTTGTCCTCGATCTGGACCGCGCGCCCCTCGAGGATCTCGCCGCGCACGGCGTGGAGGTTGGCGAGGAAGAACGAGCGCCGCTTCGCCGCCTTGATCCCGACGTCGGCCACCGTCAGCGCCTGGTCGAGCTTGCCCTGGCTGGCGAGCAGCCGGGCGAGGCGGGCGCGGGCGTCGAGCGTCACGTCCTCTCGCTCCGGCGCCCCTTCGGGGAACCGGATCTCGAGGATGGCCTCCAGCGCCTTCGCCGCCTCGTCGCTCTTCATCTCCGCCAGGTAGACGTCTGCCTTGTGGTGCAGATTCTTGGCCATCGACAGGGCGAGCATCAGCTCTTCACTCAACGCATCGCCCGGCTGCGTGATCTCCGTGACGCGCCCCTTCTTCTCCTCGCCGTCGCGATCGTCGGTGGCGCAGCTGCTCGAGACGCCCGCTGCCGCCAGCACGCCCGCGAGGATCATCCAGTGGATCCGCCTCATGGAGCACGCTCCCCGGGCAGCGCCCGCCGGAACTCGAGATCGCGGTAGCCGGCCATCCGGTCGGCGTACAGGAGGTCGATGCGCTCGGTCGCCTTGCCGCGATCTGCCTTGCCGATGCGCCCGACCAGCGGATCGGCCGGCCGCGAGGTGTTGATCACGTCGAGTGGCACCTCGGCGCGCGGCGCTACCTCGGCGGTCTCATCGGCCGTGCGCTCCTTCTGCGGCGGCCGCACGATGAACAGGATGATCGCAGCCGCCGCCGCCAGCGAGGCGACCGCCCACGGCAGGACGCGCGCCACCTGGTCGCTGCGCCGCCGCCGGCGGGTGGTCACGTCGGTGACCGACCGCTCGTTGGGATCCTCGGGCGGAAGGAGCGTCATCGGTGATTCTGCCCGGTGCTCGCCGCTGTCGGTCGCCTGGGGCGCGCCGCCGCTCCGCCGGAGGATGGCCGCCTCGAGCGCCTGATCCACCAGCCGGCGGGTTCGCTCCGGCGCCGGCTCGATGGCCCGGCTCGACGCCATCACCACGGTGGCCGCCTCGACCAGCGCCCGGTCCTCCGAGTCCATCGCCGGAGGCAGCGCATCGCCGGCCAGCAGGCCATCGACCAGGCGGCCGAAAGCCTCCGCCCGCGCCTGCTCGCCCGGCGTGGCCGGCCCGTCGTCCTTCTCGAAGTCGTCCCGCTTGCTCATGACTCGGCCCCGAAGTGCTTGCGAAACGCCCGCACGGCCCGGAACAGCACCACGTCGAAGGTCCCGGTCGTCACGTTCATCCGCCGCGCGCACTCCTCGCGCGGAAGCTCGTCGATGAGGCGCAGCTGGATGGCGGTGCGGTAGCGCTCCGACAGCGCCCGCATCGCGTGCCCGATCCTCTCCCGGTTCTGCACCTGCTCCTCCGCCGCGATCAGCATGGCATCGGCCGCCGCCTCCGGCTGGGTCGTCTGCGGCATCTCCTTGGCCATCGCGTCGGCCAGCTGGACCGAGCGCTTGGACCGGCGGTGCACGTCGTACACCTTGTTGACCGCGATCTGCCGGAGCCAGACGTAGATGCTCTTCCCGGTCCAGCGGAACTGCTCGATCTTCTCGATGGCCGTGGTGAAGGTGTCGCGCAGAACGTCCTCGGCGGTCGCGGCGTCGCCCAGGCGCGGCAGGATCACCGTCGCGTAGAGCGGGGCAGCGTAGGCTTCGAGGATGGGGCGCATGGCGTCGAGGTTGCCGGCCTGCGCCTCCGCGACCAAACGCCGTTCTTCTTCGAGCTTTTCGGCTACGGCTGCGTCGGACACCGACCGGTCTTCCTGATAACGGGCGCCGCGCGCCCAACTTACATGGGTGGCGCCATCATCGACGCGACGCGTCAGGCGCCCCGATCGAATCAGGCGTCGTACATTACCTCGACCAGGGTGAGCCCGTGTGCCGGCGCCGTCGGACCGGCCCGGGTGCGGTCGCGACTTTCCACGATTTCAGTAACTTGTCCTGGAGCGATCCGCCCCAACCCGACGTCGACCAGGGTGCCGGAGAGGATCCTCACCATGTTCCGGAGGAACGCATTGCCCTCTACATCGATATCTATCCGGTAGGGCCCGAGCTCGCTGACCTCGATCGAATCGACCCGCCGGACCGCGTTCTTCGCCGTGCAGCCGGCCGCCCGGAACGCGCTCCAGTCGCGCTCACCCAGGAGCGCCGCCGCCGCCGCCCGCATGGCCGGAACGTCCAGCACCGCCCCGCCCTTGTGCCAGAGCCGGTGCCGCTCGAGCGGGGCCCGCGACGACCGGGTGAGGATCGAGTAGCGATACCGCTTCCCGCGCGCCGAGAACCGCGCGTGGAAGTCGGCCGCCACCTCCACCGCCGACACGATCGCGATCGCCGGCGGCAAGAGGCTGTTCATCCCCATGCGAAACCCGTCCAGCGGGATGCTCGCCTCGGTCTGGAAGCTCGCCACCTGGCCGAGCGCATGAACGCCCGCGTCGGTCCGCGACGCGCCCACCACGGTCACCGGCCCGCCTACCATCCGCGCCAGCACCTCCTCCAGGTGCTGCTGCACCGACGGCCCGTTCTCCTGCCGCTGCCAGCCGCAGAAGTCCGAGCCGTCGTACTCGACAACCAGCTTCAGGGTTCGCGTCACGGGACCAGAACGTTAACCGCCAAACCCGCCAAAGCCGCCAAACTCAGAAGAGAACTTTTTTTGGTGCGCACCCCATCATCGAGACATACCGCGGCTTCTGGTCTTCCTCTGCACCCCCAAAAAATCTGACTTTGGCGCGTTTGGCGGTTTTGGCGGTTCAAACCGACTGCGAGCCGATGGTCAGAATTCGAAGTTGATGCCGCCGAACCAGGTGGTGTCGCCGAGCGAGAGCTTCTTGTCGGAGCCGAAGCCGTCGACCTTGGCGTAGGTCCCCTCGAAGACGAAGCCGGCGTGCTCGATGCCGAGCTCGGTCCTCAGCGCCACCTCGGCGTCGCGATCGATGCGCTCGAGCCGGAGCGCGAGCCCGGCCGAGGCCTGCCAGCCGAGCGAGCCGCCGCGCGCCCGGTTGCCGGTGCAGCCGTCGAGGTCGGGGCAGTCGTCGGTCGGCACCTGGGCGATGTTGCCGTTCGGCGCCGTCACCCACCAGTAGTAGTAGGACAGCCCGAGGCGGCCGTACGGCACCACCATGACGTGGTAGCGGTCGTCGAGCTGGGTGTAGCGATAGACGATCCCGATCGACGACGGGAACAGGCGGAACTTGTTCGTGTCGCCCCCGGCGCGCATCGGCACCCCGTTCTCGTCGGTGATGACGTTGCCGCTGCCGTCGACCTGGAAGGCCCGCGCGCTCTTGGTCAGGTAGCCGAGCGAGCCGGTCACTCCGAGCTGGCCGTACGGGTAGAGGAAGTAGTAGTCGAGCGTCATCCCGCTCATCAGGAACGGCCCGTCGCCGAACATCTGCTCGAACGGCCCGACCTCGCCGGCGCCCAGATTGAACTCGCTGTCGACCGCCGGCACGTAAGGGCCGAACTTGATCTCGAGGTCCCAGTGGATCGGCGACGCGCCGACCTCGTCCTGCACCGGTTCGTCGACTCCTTCCCACCAGGGCTGCGCCGACGCCACCTGTCCGCTCGCCACGAGGAGCAAGAGGCCGCCGCCGATGCGCCGCGTCCGCCGCCGCCGCCCGGGCGCGAACAGCACCACCGCCAGCACCAGGACCAGGACCGCCGCGACCCCCGAGCTGCCGCCGACCAGGTCGCAGCCGCCCTCGGCGGTGCCGCCCCGGTCGTGGTAGTGCTCCCAGAAGTCCTTCACCTGGCTCGGCACGTGCTCGCCGAGATCGAGCGCCAGCGGGTTGCGCGACGGGTCGACCACCACCAGCACGATCCGGTAGGCCACGCCGTTCTCCAGCCCTTCGATCCGCGAGCTGGTCTCGGTGCCGCCCCGCGTGTCGCAGATGTGCATGGTGCCGAGCGACTCGAGGTCGCCCGGCATGTCGGTGCACTCGACCACGCCGGCATCCGCCTCGGGGCTCGCGTCCACCACCCCGGCGTCGATGCCGCCCGGGGTCACCCGCGAGACGCTGGTCGGCTGCGGACACACCGAGGGATCCTCGACCCCGCAGACCTCCGCGGTCGTCCGATACTCGGGATCCGCCCGCGGGAAGTCGTCGTCGGAGCTCTCCGATCCGTCGGCGCGCGCGCACAGGACCTGGAACCACTTGATGTCCTCGATCCGGCTGTCGGGCAGGGTCCAGGAGACCTGCACCGCCTCCTCGCCGCCCGAGACCTGGATGTCGAGCGGCCTGGGCGGCGGCTGGGTGTCGACCAGGATGCCGAGCGGCCCGCCGACGTAGTCGCCCCCGGCGGTGTCGATGCCGTCGTCGTTCTCGTCGATGAGCGCGTAGACGTTGCGCTCGCTCTCGATCGGCTCGCACGACCCGCTCAGCGCCTGGACCTCGAAGGGGACGTCCTGCGGGTCGCGCAGGTCCTCGATGTCGGCGAACTCGTGCACCTTGGTGCAGTTGGCGTCGCGGATCTGGATGTCCGACGAGTCGCACATGGTGCCGAACCAGACCTTGACCGGCTCGGAGTCCAGCGAGCCGGGCGCGTCGAGCAGCGAGAACCGCACCGCGAACTGGGCCTCCTCCTCGCCGGGGCACAGGCAGTTGGCCCGGTTCATGTGCTCGCGGTTGTCGAACTCGCTCTTGAGCTCGAAGCCGCCGTTGCCGTCGGGCAGGCGGAGCTCGAGCTCGATCTTTCCGCCGCCGAGGTCGATCGGCGCCGGCTCGGCCCTGGCGATGGAGCCCGGCGCGGCGGCTGCCGCGAGGGCGAGGGTTGCGAGGAGCGGACGGCGCATCGGCTCGGCGGGGTGGATTTGCAAGGCCGGTGCCGCGGGCGCGCGGCGCAAGCCATGAAGACCACTAACACGCGCCACCGACGGCGACAATATCTGTGCCGGTCTGTCCCGGCGCCGCTGCCGCCGTTGTCAAAACGTCACTTGCTCTTCAGCGCCTCCGCTTCCGGGCGATCCGCAGGGCGTCCTGGATCTGCGACGACAGGAGCTCGGCCCGCGCGCGGGTCGGCAGGTCGGACGGCACGCCGCCCCACTCGGCGGTGTAGTAGAGCTCGCAGAGCTCGCCGAGCTGCGCGGCGCCCGGCGCGCCGGCGCCGGCCAGCTGGCTGGCGTGCTCGCGCGGGGTGGTCGACTCGCCGCGCGGGAAGCCCCGCCGCCGCAGCGTGCGCAGCGCCGCCAGGTAGGTCTGCGCCACCGGATCGCGCTCGCGACGGCGCGGGGTCCGCTTGGCCGGCTGGCCGCGCACGCGCCGCCGCCGCCTGACCAGGAGCAGCGCCAGCACCGCCGCCGCCAGCGCCGCGCTGGCCAGGGCGGCCTTCATGCGGTTGGCGCGGGCCCACGCGCGCAGCCCGCGCCACCGGGCCCCCAGCGCCTTGCTGGCGCCTCCGCGGAAGAAGTCGCCGACCCGGCGCAGGAAGCCGAGCTGCCGCTCGAGGTCGTACTCGATCACCCACTTGAACCACTTGAAGCGCAGCGTGTCGGCCAGCCGGCGCAGCCGGTCGAGCACGCCCTCGCCGCCGCGCCCCATCTGATCGACCTCGGCCGCCGGGGTGGGATCGAAGGTGACCCAGCCGACCCCGCGGAAGTAGACCTCGACCCAGGAGTGGGCGTCGCCCGCCCGCACCGCGATGTAGTCCGAGTACTCGTTCCACTCGCCGCCGAGGAAGCCGTTGACGTTGCGGGTCGGCACCTCGGCGATGCGCAGGAGGATCGCCATCGCCGAGGAGAAGTACTCGCAGTGGCCCTTCCGCCGCTCGAGCAGGAAGAACTCGAGCGGCTCGCGGCGGCCGGGCGAGACCATCTCGAGCGTGTAGGACAGGTTCTTCTTCAGGTAGGACTCGACGGCGATGGCCTTGTCGTAGTCGCTGCGGGCGCCGCGCGTGATGTCGAGCGCGAGCTTCCTGACCTCGACGCCGATGTCGTCGGGTACCTGGAGGTAAGCGCGCGCGTAGCCGGGCGGCAACGGGCCTTCGGCGGCGCGCAGCTGGTCGGCGTCGGGCCGGTCGGGCCGCGAGAAGACCGTGTACTTGATGCCGCTCGAGTGGGGGTAGCGGATCTCGTCGTTGCGCTCGTCGCGCCAGCGCGGCGGGCGGTAGCCGGTGTCGATGCGGAACGCGGCCGGCATCGAGGCGCCGAACAGGACGTCGTAGCCGAGCGGCTCGAGGTAGATGTCCTGCCTGAGCGTGTCGGACAGCCGGCGGTCGAGCTCGGCGGTCGAGTGGGAGGAGGCGCGGTCGTAGAGCAGGTGGTGGGTGACCACGGCGCGGTCGGTGCTCTGCCGCTTGATGGTGTCGGGCGCCTCGCCCGAGCGGCTCCACTCGCCGTGCGCGTAGTGGTCGAAGGCCACTCCGCGCCAGTGCAGGTACGGCGCCTCGCGCCCCTCGTAGTCGCCGCCGACCTCGACCCGCATGACGACGGTGTCGTCGTTCTTGATGATGCCGTGCCCGCCCAGCCGGACGCCGTCGGAGAAGCCGGTCAAGTGGACCCCGCCGCGGGTCTTGGAGAAGAACAGGCCGAAGCCGATGCGCGGCACCGCGAGGAAGAGCAGCACCGCGCCGGCGAACACCACCAGCGAGATCACGCCGGTTCCGACGAAGAAGCCGGGCCCGACGATGCGCCGCGAGGCCAGCAGGCGCGAGACCTGGACCGGCTGGGAGGCGGCGCCGTCGGCGTGGCGGACCAGGAAGTTGTCCTCCATCTCGCGGCGCAGGTGGATGAGGATGAGCGCCCAGGTGGAGGCGACCACGAACCCGAGGAAGAAGAGGCCGAACGAGACCTCCGAGTTGAGCACGGTGGCCGCGACCAGCATGAGGAAGGAGAGGATGTAGACCTGCTGGTAGTCGCGGCTGGTCCGGCGGCCGAACAGCTTGGCCACCTGCAGGAAGAGCAGGAGCTCGGCGCCGATGAGGACGAGGTCGCCGCCGGTGAAGAAGCCGAAGACCGAGTAGGCGAAGACCCCCAGGCCGAGCGCGCTCCACACCTTGGTCCAGCGCTCGACCCTGACCCGCGGCGCCTCCCACCACCAGCTGGCGATGATGCCGGCGATCGACAGGACCACCGCCACGTCCGACAGCTCGCCCGACATGATGAGCGCCAGGTAGGCGCACCAGGCGACCAGATAGACCGCCACCTTGTGGGCGCGCGCGAAGTTCACGACGCGCGGACCCCCGCGCCCAGCCGGACCAGCTCGACGTGCGGGTCGTGCGGGCCGCCCGCCATCTCGCTGCCGGGCGCCGCCGGCTCGAGCAGCGCAAAGGCGCGCAGGAGGCGCTGCTCCTGGGCCGCCCCGGCGCCGAGCGGGACCGAGGTGCCGCGCGCGCACAGCTTGACCGCGAAGCCGGCCCGGAGGTAGGCGACCGCCAGCGACGCCGCGTGCGACACCGCCTCCTCGAGCGCGTCGAGCTGCGCCTCGTCGGTCGGGTCGGCCAGCGCGTTGTCGAGCTCGAGGATGACGCGGCGCTGTGCCTCCTCCTCCAGCTCGCGCACCAGGAGGCGCGCGCCGCGCGCCGAGGAGCGCCAGTGAATCGCGCGGCTGTCGTCGCCGTCGCGGTACTCGCGCAGCCCGAAGAACTCGCCGCGCCGGCCGAGCCGGCTCTGCGGGGCGTCGCCCAGCCGCTGGGCGCGCGCCGCCGGCAGCGCCACCGGGCGAATCGCCGGGTAGACCAGGAGCTCGTCCACCCGGCTGACGTCGCGCGACTTGGCGAACAGGGCGAAGGGGAAGCGGGTCGAGATGCGGAAGCCGTCCAGCTGATAGACGCCCCGCCGGTGGAAGGTGTGGCGATAGCTGGCCCGCTGCTGGCGGCCGGCCGGCAGCTTGAGGAAGTAGCAGCGCTTGTCGACCGGCTTGCCGCCCGCCAGGTCCTCGATCTCGACCGAGTAGGAGGCGCGCCGCTTCTTGCGGTTCTCCAGCGCGATCTCCATCAGGAAGGGGCGGCCGGCGTGGATGCGCGGCGGCGGCCGCCGGGTCACCGCCAGCTTGCGCAGGGTCATGTTCGACAGCGCGCCCGACGCCACGATGAGCGAGAGCAGCCAGCCGAGCAGGAGGTAGAGCAGGTTGTTGCCGGTGTTGATGGCCGCCAGGCCGATGCCGATGGTGATGGCGAGGTAGAGCCGACCCTCGCGGGTCAGCCGCAGCCGGCGCCGCGGGCGCAGCCGGCGCGCGAGGCGGCGGAGAGAGAACCGGCGAGCCCCCATTGCAGGCACCCGATCATGCCGCGCCGGTGGCCAGTTCACTAGCCTGGACGCGGGGTCGACCAGCCTGGGCCTCTTGTCCTCAGGAGGCGGCATGTTCGCGGGGACAACCGGCTTCTCCACGTGGATCGCGGCTTGCTTTGGCGCCAGGCAACCGGGAGACACCCAATGTCGAGATTCACCAGACTCCTCTTCGCCGCTCTCTTCCTCTCAGCTGCCGCCGGCAGCGCGGCCGCCGAGCCGCCACCCCTGCACGGGGCCGCCTCGTCCGAGCCGCTCTGGTTCGAGGTCCCGGCCGCCGGAGCGCCGGTCGCACGGGCCGGCAAGCCGCAGCGGGCCGGCAAGCCGCGCCTCAAGCTGAAGGCGAAGAAGAACCGCTACGGCAACATCTCGCTCGAGTCGCTGGCCGCTCGCGAGCGCGGCAAGCCGGCGGTCAACTGCGCCGCCTCGTGCGGCGAGCGCCAGCTGGTGCGCAAGTCCAGCGCGCCGCGCCGCGAGAAGCGCATCTCCGACCTGACCCAGGCCGTCCAGCTCTACCGCTGAGCTAGGTGGGCACCGGGACGCGGGCGAGGACGTCGGTGATGACGCGCTCGGCTTCGTCGCGCGCGCGGCCGAGCGACTCGACCGGCGCCGACAGGACGACGCGGTGGGCGAGCGCGGCGGCGGCCAGCGACTTGAAGTCGTCCGGCACCGAGTAGGGACGACCGCTGGCGAGCGCGTGGGCCTGGGCGGCGCGATACCAGGACAGCGCGCCGCGGGTCGACACGCCGACCGCCAGCGCCGGCGTCTGCCGGGTCTCCTCGACCACCGCCATCGCGTAGTCGAGCAGGTCGTCGCCCACCGTCACGCTCTCGACCGCGTCCTGCGCCGCGGTGAGCGTCTCGTGGTCGATGACCGGTTCGAGCTGAGCGACCGGGTCGCCGGCGCCGCGCTCGCGCAGGATGAGGCGCTCCTCGCCCCGGCCCGGGTAGCCCAGCCGGATGCGCAGGAGGAAGCGGTCCATCTGCGACTCGGGCAGGGGATAGGTCCCGAAGTGCTCGGTCGGGTTCTGGGTGGCGATGACCAGGAAGGGCTGATCGAGCGCGTGGGTCTGGTCGTCGATCGAGACCTGGTTCTCGCTCATCGCCTCGAGCAGCGCCGACTGGGTGCGGGGCGTGGTCCGGTTGATCTCGTCGGCCAGGACCACGTTGGCGAAGATCGGCCCGCGGCGGAACTCGAACACGTGCTGGTCGGCGCGGTAGATCGAGACCCCGACGATGTCGGACGGCAAGAGGTCGCTGGTGAACTGGATGCGGCGGAAGGTGCCGCCCACCGAGGCGGCCAGCGCGCGGGCCAGGGTCGTCTTGCCCACCCCCGGGATGTCCTCGATGAGCAGGTGGCCGCGGGCGAGGAGCGCGGTCAGCGCCAGCCGGATCGCCTCCGGCTTGCCGCGGATGACGGTGGCCACCTGCGCCTCGATCGCCCGCAGGGCCTCGAGCGCCTCGCTGGTGGGGGCGCGGGCCGGGGCGGCGGCGGGGGTCATCCGGATCGAGTATACGCTAGCGGCGCTGCAGCTCCATGAGGAGCCGCAGGACGTACCAGAACAGCGTCGCGATGGTGGAGAACAGCATCAGCGCGGCCGCCACGTGCTGCGTCGGCCGGAAGTAGGCCATGAGCAGCGAGGTCTGGTACAGGATGTAGCCGGCCATGAGCACGATCATCGCGACGCTGAAGATGGTCCCCAGGTGGAACCCGAAGATCATCGACGCGATGATGATGCCGAGCGCCGCGAACGAAGCGATCATCAGGATGCCGCGCAGGAACGAGAAGTCCTTGCGCGTGATGAAGACCGTTGCAGTCAGGCCGGCGAAGATGAGCAGCGTGAAGAGGCCCGCTTTGTGGATGATGTACGGGTCCTTGGAGTAGTAGGCGGCGACGTACAGGAGCGGCGTGATGATGACTCCCTCCGCCACCACGCCGAGCCCCAGGCCGAGGTACTGCAGGCCGACCGAGGTCTCCGAACGGGCGAGCCGGTCGGTGATGAAGCCGACCACCATGAACAGGCCGAGCACGAGCAGCCAGTTCAGCTGGCCGCTGAACGCCCACAGGGTGAACCGGGCGCCGAACGACGAGTTGACCATGGCGTAGGCGACGCCGACGAACGCCAGGATGGCCACTGCCAGGTGGGCGTAGGTACGGCGCAGGAACGCGACCCGCTCGTTGACGCCGATGGTCGCGACCGCACCGGGGATGACGCGCTGCTGAGCTCGTGCCTGGAACATGCCCTGCCTCCTCCGACTGGAGACGAGAGACTAGCACGGAGTGGAGGTGGGGAAAGGGGCGCGCCGGAGCGCGCGGCGTCAGGTGCGCGAGGCCTTCAACTTCTCGATCTCGCGGATGAGCTCCGGTATCGCCTGCTCCCACTGCGCCACCAGGCCGTAGTCGGCCACCTGGAAGATGGGCGCCTCCGGGTCCTTGTTGATGGCGACGATGGTCTTCGAGCCCTTCATTCCGGCCAGGTGTTGAATGGCGCCCGAGATGGCGACGGCGATGTAGAGCTCCGGCGCCACGATCTTGCCGGTCTGCCCGACCTGCCAGTCGGCCGGCACGAAGCCGGCGTCGGTGGCGGCGCGCGAGGCGCCCATGGCCGCGCCGAGCAGGTCGGCCAGCTTCTCGAGGACGTGGAAGTTCTCGCCGTTCTTCATCCCGCGGCCGCCGGAGACGACGATCCGGGCGTCGTTGAGGTCGGGGCGATCGCTCTTCTGGCTCTCGAGGCGCAGGACCTCGGCGCCGAGCGGGTCGAGCTCGCCGGCCTCGGCGCTGGTCACCTGGCCGGCGGCGGCCGCCGGCTGCGCCGGATCGAACTCGCTCTGCCGCGCGGTGACCACGATGGGATCCGACGCCACCTCCACCACCTGGTAGGCGTTGCCGGCCAGGATGGCGCGGCGGAACTGGTTCTTGCCGACCACCGCGGCGATGTCGGAGGCCATCCCGGCGCCGACCAGCGCGGCCACCCGCGGCATCAGGTCCTTGCCGACCGCGGTGGCGGTGGCGCCGATCAGGCTGGCGCCCTCGGCCTTCGCCACCCGCGCCACCACCGGCGCGTAGGTCTCGGCCATGTACTTCTCGAGCCGCGGGTCGTCGACCACCACCACCTTGGCGGCGTACTTCGCGGCCTCGTCGGCGGCGGCTTTGACCCCGCTGCCGGCCAGGAGCACCACGACCTGGCCGCCGTGCTTCTCGGCGACCTGGCGGGCGAAGGCGATGCACGAGAGCGCGTTGGTGCGCAGGCCGGAGCCGGCCACTTCGCAGAAGGCGAGGACGTTGCCCATCAGATCACCTTCCTTTCCTGCGCCAGCGCGGTGACCAGCGCCTGCACGCTGTCCACCTTCTTGCCGGCGGCGCGCGGCGGCGGCAGCTCGACCGAGAGCTGGCGGGTGACCGGCTTGGCGTCGATCTTGTAGTCGGCCATGGTGCGCGCGTCGAGCGGCTTCTTCTTGGCCTGCATGATCCCCTTGAGCGAGGCGTAGCGCGGCCCTTCCTGGTAGGTGTGCGAGTCGGGCGTGATGTGGTTGGTGATCGCCTTGGGCGAGATGATGCGGAGGTCCACCGTCACCACCGACGGCAGCGGCACCTTCTTGTACTCGACGCCGGCGTCCACCTCGCGGCCGATGGTCAGGCTCTTCTTGTCGCTGGCGAGCTCGATGGAGGCCGCGAAGGTCGCCTGCGGCAGCGCGAGCTTGCCGGCCAGCATCTGGCCGACCTGGTTGGCGTCGCCGTCCACCGCCTGCTTGCCCATGAGGATGAGGTCCGGCTTCTCGGCCGCCACGATGGCGGCGAGCAGGGCAGACACCACGCCGGCGTCGAGCGCGGCGTCCTGGCCGTCCACCCGGATCGCGCGGTCGG
>Ga0111539_10003966_pt1 | contig 19448 bp, 5 predicted proteins | sample RhiMethybrSRZTD1_FD_79667 | JGI IMG/M metagenome (GOLD analysis project Ga0111539, IMG submission 79667) | Populus rhizosphere microbial communities from Tennessee, USA - Rhizosphere MetaG P. TD hybrid SRZTD1 (version 2) (version 2) | ecosystem: Host-associated > Plants > Roots > Rhizosphere >... | reverse complement strand
GCCTGAGCACGAACGGCCTCTGGGAAAACGGCTTCTGGGAAAACGGTTTCTGGGAAAACGGCTTCTGGGAAAACGGTTTCTGGGAGAACGGCTTCTGGGAGAACGGTTTCTGGGAAAACGGTTTCTGGGAAAACGGCTTCTGGGAGAACGGCTTCTGGGAGAACGGGCTCTGGGAGAACGGCTTCTGGGAAAACGGGCTCGCCAGCGAGACGTTGAGGTCGAGCCGCTACTCGCGGCAATTGCTGCAGTACATCTACTCGTGCGCGATGCCGCCGACGCAGTACGACACCGCGCTCGATCCGAACAGCGGGACGCTGGCCTGCGGGACGGGAGGCACCTGCGACGCTGGTTACAGCTGTTCGTCGAGCAACAAGTGCGTCGTGCCGCTCACGGGGGCGATCGGTCTCGGCATCAACGCGGACGGCTCGGCGTGGTGGGAGTCGGGCAAGTGTGACGAGACGTGCCAGCGCTGGATATCGGCGTGCTTGCTGGCGCGGACCAATGCCTACGGCATCAAAGTCGGCATCTCGATGCGCGCGCCGCCCAACGCGCCGGACCGAATCAAGTTCGCTCTCGCGATGAGGGAAGCGGACGCCACGACGCAAGCCGAAGTCGATGAGTTCTGTCTTCCCGAAGGCGCGTACTACGGCAACATCTTCGCGACCACGCCGGTGAACCCGGCCCCCAGCGCGAGCTTCACGGGTCCGACCGACGGCCCCATCGCGAGCACACCGAGTTTCTACGCTTGCGCGGGTCCGGGCAGCAACCTTCCGCAGATGACCAACCGCTTCTGCTCGAGCCAAGGCGACCAGAGCGTGATCAACGTGCCGGGCTTGTGCTTCTCGAACGCGACGCAATCGGGCGTATGTCTGGGGAGGGATGACGACCGCCAGAGTTCGACGTTCGGCGCGGTCTTCAGCTGCGCCACGGACACGACACCAGGCGCGCGGCGTTACGACGAGGTCATCACCGTGTACCTGCGGGCGCCGCTCGCCGTGTGCGGCAACCACGTGTGCGAACCCCGCGTGAAGTTTCCGGGCTGCCCGAGCAGCGCGGGGGAAGACTCGACGAACTGCCCGGACGACTGCCGCGACTCGATGTGGACAAAGGAGTATCGCACTAACGGACTCGGCGCCGATCACAATTCTGCCGAGTGGGAATTCGCGCGGAGAGGGCTATTTGCGGTCGCGCCCGACGATACGGTCTTGGTGGTGGGCAATGCGAACGGGGACATCGATTTCGGCGGCGGACCGCTTCCTGTCAGTGCAGGCCGGGGGGTCGTTGCAAAGTACGGAGCGGACGGCGACTACGTGTGGGGCCTTCGGGCTCAGCCGTCCCCAAATGCAACCGACTATTCGGTCGACGGCGTCACGGTGGCCAGGAACGGGAACATCACCATCGTGGGGCAGGCAATTGAAAACGTCCTGGGCGGCACCGTCCAAGCGGTCTGGATCAACACGTACCGTGCCGACGGGACTCTTTTACATGCCTCGAGCCCGATCGCTGGTGTCAGAGACTCGGCGTGTGCGACGGCGTCGTGCCCGCCCACCGAGATGGGCGGCCAACTTCTCATTACGCGGCTGGTCGCGGTTGATTCGGAAGGCAACGTTCTTCTGACGGGAATGTTCGCCGGACAGATAGAGTTTGGGTCCTCCGGCGTGTTCGTCGGCTCTCCAGGCCAACGGGTCTTCCTCGCCAAAGTCTCACCGCAGGGGGAGGTCGTATGGGCGCAGCGTCTGGAGGGCGACCCCGAGGCTGGCTTTCCGCTGTCGTTGGTCGTCGACCCGTCCGACGACGTCGTGCTGCTCACCGGGGGCGTTGGAGGCTTGTTGCGGAAACGCTCGGGGCTGAGTGGCTTGTCGATATGGGAAAGATCCATCGGTGCTGGCGCGGCCGCCTACTCGGTTGCCGCCGTCGACCGGAGCGGCAATGTATACGCGAGCGGGTACCTCGAATCCGGCCACAGATTCGGCGACACCATCGTCGAAACCACGGGGCTTCCGCCGTTTCTCGCGAAGTACAGCAGCGACGGTGCATTTCAGTGGCTGAGTCATGCGAACATCGTGTGTCCGCCGATCGAACCCAGTCGCTGTAGTTCGATGGACGAGCCCGCGCTGACTCGTCACCGGGTGGAGGGCGCGAGCATCAGCTTCGATCCCGCCGGCAACGTGATCCTCGGCAGCTTCGGCAATGGGGCCGTTGGCGGCGGCATCGACTTCGGGATCGGCATCTTTCCGACGTACAAGTCGAACAACATTTTCCTCGCGGCGTACTCTCCGGATGCCGGCAATTTGCGCTGGGCCAAACAGGTCACGACCCTGCTGAAGAGCAACCTCCTCGGCATGGCACTGGACAGCCGCTCTCGTGTCGTCGTGGGCGGCCTCTACAGCGGATCGATGCTGATCGACGATCAGCTGCTCCTGACCGAACGGCCGGGGCTGCCCAACGTCCTCGACGCGTTCGTCGCTTCGTTCCCGGCGCCGTCGCCGGAAGACAGAGCGGGGCCGGATATCGGAGTGGCGTCGGACCCCGCCGATCCGACCGGTGCGCCGATCAACACCGTGCCGGCAAACATCGTCGCGCGGGCGACTAGCTCGAAGGGCGCGGTCGTGTTCTTCATGCCGCCAACGGCGAAGGATTCGGCCCATGCGGGCGCCAGCGTTTACTGCTCGCCGCCTCCCAACACGACGTTTCCGATCGGCACCACCACGGTCACCTGCACCGCGTTCGATCCGCTCGGCAACTCCTCGCCAAACGCAACATTCGCGGTCACGGTCACCGACAAAGCTGGTCCGGTGCTCACACGGATCCCCGGCCCGATCACGGTCACGGCCTCCGGGCCAGCCGGTGCGATCGCGACGTATGCGCCGCCGCTCGCCACCGATCAGATCGATGGCAGTGAGCCAGTCGCGTGCAGCCCACCCTCGGGAAGCAGCTTCGCGGTCGGCGCAAACACGGTGACCTGCACGAGCTCCGACAAGAGCGGCAACACCTCGAGGGCAACTTTCACGGTCAACGTCGTCGACGACGCACCGCCGATTCTGACCCTGCCCGGCACTATCATGGCGACGGCGACGAGCGCCAGCGGCGCGGTTGTCAGCTACTCGGCTACCGCAACCGATCTCGTCGACGGCGTCATCACGCCCCTGTGCACGCCGCGCTCGGATTCGATTTTTGGGCTCGGCACGACCACCGTGCTTTGCACAGCGACCGACGCGCACGGGAACCCGGCGATCGGGTCGTTCCTGGTCGTGGTGGAATACGACTGGTCCGGAATCCTCCAACCCATCAACGCCGACGGCAGCTCGGTGTTCAAGCTCGGAAGCACCGTGCCAGTGAAGTTCCGGCTCGCTGGTGCGTCCGCGGGCGTCGCGAACGCGGTGGCGACGCTCACACTGGCGAAGGTCTCCGGGACGGTGATCGGCACGGAGATCGAGGCTTTGTCGACTTCTGCCGCCACGACCGGCAATCTTTTCCGCTACGACGCCGGCTCCGGGCAATTCATCTTCAACCTGGCTACCCGAGATCTGTCGAAGGGGACCTGGCGGCTCTCGATCGATCTTCATGACGGTGTGACGCGCACGGTGTTGATCTCGCTCAGGTGAGCGTGCGCATCGGTTTGCTCGAGGGGATGATCATGCAACGGCAAAAGCGGCGTTTTGAAGCTCGGTGGTCGTGTTTGGCTCTGGTGTTCGTGGCCATCATGGTGGGCTGCACACCGGACGAGTCCGGTCGGACGAGATCCGGCGAGAAGACGTCGAGTCGTACGCAGGCCATGACGTCTCAAAACAGCCTGAGCACGAACGGCCTTTGGGAAAACGGCTTCTGGGAGAACGGCTTCTGGGAAAACGGGTTCTGGGAAAACGGGTTCTGGGAAAACGGCTTCTGGGAGAACGGCTTCTGGGAAAACGGCTTCTGGGAAAACGGCTTCTGGGAAAACGGCTTCTGGGAAAATGGCCTCTGGGAAAACGGCTTCTGGGAAAACGGGCTCCCCAGCGAGACGCTTCGCTCGAGCCAGTACTCGCGCCAGTTGCTGCACTACGTGTACTCGTGCGCGATGCCAGCGACGACTCATGACACCGTGCTCGATCCGAACAACGGGACGCTCGAGTGCGGCCCGGCGGGTGCGTGCGACGCGGGCTACGAATGCTCGGCCAACAACAAGTGTGTTGTCCCGCTCAAAGGCGCGATCGGTCTCGGCATCAACAGAGACGGCTCGGCGTGGTGGGAGTCGGGAAAATGCGACGAATCGTGTCAGCGCTGGGTTTCGGCGTGCGTGCTCGCGCGGACCAACGCGTACGGCGTGCCGGTTGGCATCTCGATGCGCGCACCGGCAGGCGCGCCGCAGAGAATCAAGGATGCTCTGGCAACGACTCCGCAAGAGGTCAGCGACTTCTGTCTCCGCGAAGGCGCGTTCTACGGCAATATCTTCGCAACGACGCCGATGAACGGCGCACCTCCGGGCTTCACCGGGCCAGCGGACGGTCCGATCATGAGCACGCCGAGCTACTACGCGTGCGCGGGTCCGGGCAGTAACATTCCCGAGATCACCAAGCGGTTCTGCTCGAGCCAGGGCGACCGCGTCGTGATCAACGTGCCGGGGGTGTGCGTGGCAACCCCAACCCAGGCGGGCGTGTGCGACGGCTTCGATTCCGCCGGTTCGATCTACGGCTGCTCAACCAGTACCGGCGCGACGAGCACTCACTACGACGAAGTCATCACCGTGTATTTGAAAGCTCCGATCGCGGTGTGCGGCAACGCAGTGTGCGAGCCGCCCACGGCAGACCCGAGCTGCCCGAGCCAAGCCGGCGAAAACGACACGAACTGCCCGAGCGATTGTCATCCAGGGACGTGGGCAAAGGATTACCCTCCGAGCTTCGGCTTTGGGAGCTCGGTCGACCTCAGTGCGAGCAGGTGGCAATTCGTTGAGGAGGGGATGTCCGCAGTCGCGCCCGACGATTCGATCGTCGTGGTAGCAACCACGTCCAACGACATCGATCTCGGAGGCGGAATGCTCCCGGCGAGTCAGGGGCTCGGGGTCCTTGCGAAGTACAATCCCGACGGCACCCACGCGTGGAGCTTTCGGGTTCAGCCTTCGCAGCCGACGGTCAGCTACTTCGTCAACGGGGTCGCGGTGGCCCCCAGCGGCAACATCACCGTCATTGGGTTCGCGGTGATGGAGAGCGCCGGCTCTCGACACAACACGATGTGGATGAACACGTACACGGCGAGTGGGGATCCGGTAGTAGCTTCGTTTCCGATACGCGAAGCCCTAACCGTCCCCGTAGACCAAATTCCGCCCCGTCAGCTTCTGACGACCCGGCTGCTCACTGCAGACGCACTAGGTTACATTTTCATCACGGGAATCTACACGGGCGGCATCCATTTCTCGAGCGCGCACACGTTCGAAGGGTCTGGGATTTTCCTGGTCAAGGTCTCGCCGTACGGCGATACGGCATGGTGGCAGTATCGAACGGGCAGCGAAGCGTCGGGCTTTCCGTTGTCTGTGGTCGTCGACTCGGCCGGCAACGTCGTGTGGCTCACCGCGACCGGTCTATCGAAGTTCTTCGCAGGCGACAGAACTCTCGGCGGGAGCATGCCGCTCTGGACTAAAAATGTCCCCGGTACCAATAGCGTCTTCACAGTCGCCTCCGTCGACGCGAGCGGGAACGTGTACGCCGCCGGGAAATTCCGATCCGGCAATGATTTCGGCGGAGGCCCCGTCAACTTCGGTACCGGCGGACTTGCTCCATTTATCGTCAAGTACGGCCCGGACGGCTCGTTTCAGTGGGTCAGCCATGCGACGCCGATATGTCCTCCGAATAGGACCGACTGTCAGCCGCCCGGTCAGGGTGTCGAGGGTGTCAGCATCGGCTTCGATCCAAATGGCGACGTGATCCTCGGTAGCTTCGGGAATCCGGTCATCGGGGGTGGAATCGACTTCGGGGTCGGGACGTTTTCCACGTACTCCTCCAACAACATTTTCCTCGCCGCGTACACTCCCGACACCGGTCAACCGCGGTGGGCCAAGCAGGTCCCGACGGTTCTGTCGAGCAGCCTGCTCGGTATGGCAATCGACAGGGCAGGTCGTGTCGTCGTCAGCGGCGCGTACAGCGGGTCGATGCAGGTTTTCGATCGGTTGCTCGTTACCGGCGTTCCCGAACAGCCCGGTGTGATCAACTCGTTCCTAGCGTCGTTCGGCACTCCGTCGCCGCTCGACTTGACGGCACCCGAGATTGGGGCTGCGACGACCGAGACGGGTTCGCCGATCTACACCGTGCCGGCAGACATCGTCGCACGGGCGACCAGCGCGGACGGTGCGGACGTGTTCTTCATGCCGCCGACCGCGATCGACTCCGGCAATGCCGGTACGAGCGTCGCTTGCTTCCCGCCGCCGAATACGACCTTCCCGATCGGTACCACCACCGTCACGTGCGGCGCATCCGATCCGCTCGGCAACCACTCGAGCGCGTCGTTCACGGTCACGGTCTTCGACAAGACCGGTCCCGTGTTCACTCGGCTGCCCGCCCAGGTCAGTGCGGAAGCAACCGTCCCAGCAGGCGCGACCGCGACCTTCTCGGCTCCGATCGCGACCGATCAGGTCGACGGCGATCGGCCCGTGACGTGCAGCCCACCGTCAGGCAGTACCTTCGCCGTTGGCGAAACGAAGGTGACCTGCACCAGCTCCGATGCGCGCGGCAATGTTTCGAGTGCGTCCTTCATTGTGACGGTCAAAGCCCGCGACATCACGCCGCCGGCGCTGACTCTGCCCAGCACGATCACGGCCACGGCGACGAGCGCGAGCGGAGCGATGGTGAACTACTCGGCGGCCGCCACCGATGATTTCGACGGCCCCATCACGCCGGTGTGCGCACCTCCCTCGGGCACGACCTTCCCGCTCGGCATCACCACGGTGGAGTGCACTGCTACCGACACTTTCGGTAACCAGGCGGCGGGGTCGTTTCAGATCAAGGTGGAGTACGCCTGGTCCGGGATCCTCCAGCCGATCAATGCCGACGGCAGCTCGGTGTTCAAGCTCGGCAGCACCGTGCCGGTGAAGTTCCGGCTCGCAGGTGCGTCCGTGGGCATCGCGAATGCGGTTGCCACGCTGACATTGGCGAAGGTTTCGGGAGCGGTGACGGGAACGGAGATCGAAGCGATATCGACTTCCGCTGCCACGACTGGAAATCTGTTTCGCTACGATGGCGGGCAGTACGTCTTCAACCTGGCTACCCGAGATCTGTCGAAGGGAACCTGGCGGCTCTCGATCGATCTTCACGATGGGGTGTTGCGGACGGTGCTCATCTCGTTCAAGTGAGCCAACCGAAGGAGTTCGTCGTGCTCAGCTATCGGATGCAAAACGATAAGTCCGGGTGGTACATAATTCTGGCGCTCGCGATCTTCGCGGGGGGCTGCGCTGCACCCGACGCGGCGACCTCCGGCGAACCTTTCGAGCGGACGTCGTCCCGCGGGCAAGCGTTGACGTCGTCCAACAGTCTGAGCACGAACGGTCTCTGGGAGAACGGCTTCTGGGAAAACGGTCTCTGGGAAAACGGTTTCTGGGAGAACGGCTTCTGGGAAAACGGTTTCTGGGAGAACGGCTTCTGGGAAAACGGTTTCTGGGAGAACGGCTTCTGGGAAAACGGTTTCTGGGAAAATGGCCTCTGGGAAAATGGCTTCTGGGAAAACGGCTTCGCCGCCGAGTCGCTCCGCTCGAGCCGCTACCCGCGCGAATTGCTGCAGTACATCTATGCGTGCGCCATGCCGCCGACCCAGTACGACACCGCGCTCGATCCGAATGGCGGCACGCTGGTGTGTGGATCGGGAGGCACGTGCGAAGCGGGGTACAGCTGCTCGGCGAGCAACAAGTGCGTCGTTCCGCTCACGGGTGCGATCGGTCTTGGCATCAACGCGGACGGCTCCGCCTGGTGGGAATCCGGCAGATGCGACGAGACGTGCCAGCGCTGGGTGTCGGCGTGCGTGCTGGCGCGGACCAACGCTTACGGCGTGAAGGTCGGCATCTCGATGCGCGCGCCGCCGAACGCGCCGCAGCGGATCAAGGATGCGCTGGCGACGACGCAAGCAGAGCTCGACGAGTTCTGCCTGCCCGAGGGCGCCTTCTACGGGAACATCTTCGCCACGACGCCCGTGAACCCGGTGCCGAGTCCGACTTTTACTGGTCCGACCGACGGTCCGATCGCCAGCACGCCGAGCTACTACGCGTGCGCTGGCCCGGGCAGCAATATTCCGCAGATCACCAGGCGCTTTTGCTCGAGCCAAGGTGATCAGGCCGTGATCAACGTGACGGGTCAGTGCGTGGCGACGGAAACGGGTTCGGCCGTCTGCGACGGCGTCGATGCCGTAACGGGTGCGGTCTTCGGTTGCTCGACACGCACGAGCGTCAGCTACGACCAGGTCATCACCGTGTACCTGAGGGCGCCGATCGCGGTGTGCGGCAACTCGGTGTGCGAGCTCCCCATGGCGTTCCCGACCTGTCCGAGCGGGGTCGGGGAAGACGAAACGAACTGCCCGAGCGATTGCCATTCGGGCTCGTGGGCAAGAAACTACTATCCTGACATCGGGCGCCAGAACCTCAGCCTCGATACGACTTCTGCCCACTGGGTCTCCACGGAACAAGCGATCTCTGCGGTTGCGCCCGACAATACGATCGTGATCGCCGGCACCACGTCGAGCGACATCGATCTCGGTGGAGGAACGCTACCGGTCAGCCAGGGCGGTGGGGTCCTTGCGAAGTACAATCCCGACGGCAGCTACGCATGGGGCTTCCGGACTCCGGTCGGCGAAAGAGCCGTCACCGTGGCGTCAAACGGCAACATCACTACGGCTGGGCTAAACTCCAGTTCCGTAGTGATCACGACATACGCTCCCGATGGTGCGCTGTTGAGACGCTCGACACCAATACAGCATATTTCAGGGACTGGTGGATTGCCGCCCCAGATTGTCCCGACGCGCGCGCTCGCTGTCGACTCGGAGGGCAACGTCGTTCTGGCGGGGCACTACACCGGCAACACGGCGTTCGGTTCGTTCACTTTCGGCGACAGAGGGCTCTTCCTGGCCAAGGTCACGCCGCTTGGAGCCGTGGAGTGGGTAGACGTTCAGCCCGGCCCCCTGGCGAACACGGGTGTCTCGTCTTCGGTCTTTCCGTTGTCCTTGGCCATCGACCCGACCGACAACATCGTTTTGCTCACCGGGGGCAGCGCAGGAAGTCTGCAGAAGCGTTCGCCGGATGGCTCAATACTGTGGAGCAAGACGGCCGGCGCACTTGCAGCCTACTCGGCTGCTGCCGTCGATCCGAGCGGCAACGTGTACGCGAGCGGATACTTCGGATCCGGGCATGACTTCGGCGGAGGAGCCATCACCTCGGTCACGGGGCTTCCGCTCTTCCTCGTGAAGTACGGCCGCGACGGGTCGTTTCAATGGGTGAAAACTGCGAACATCGTCTGTCCGCCGGGCGCGCCGAATTGTGGCGGTACGTTGGAGCAGCCCGCGATTTCTCGGTATCGGGTCGAGGGTGTGAGCATTGGTTTCGATCCCGCGGGCAACGTGATTCTTGGCAGCTACGGAAACCCGACCGCCGCGAGCTGCATTGTAAACTGCAGCCCCCCGCGCTCCTCGGGTGAGGTCGGCGGGGGCGGAATCGACTTCGGAGTCGGCACATTTCCCACGTACGGCTCGAACAATATCTTCGTCGCCGCATACTCTCCCGTGGGCGGGGAGCTCAAGTGGGCACGGCAGATTCCGACCCTTCTGTCGAGCTCCCTCCTCGGCATGGCTCTCGACAGCCAGGGGCGCCTCGTCGTGAGCGGCAACTACAGCGGGTCGATGCTCGTGGACGATCGCTTGCTCATCACCGGCGTCCCGGAGCAGACCAACATCGTCAACTCGTTTCTCGCCTCATTCGCCACGCCATCCACTCTCGACGCGGTACCGCCGGAGATCGGACGAGCTTCCGAGGCGTCGGATCCGACGGGTGCGCCGATCTTCACCGTGCCGGCGGACATCGTCGCGCGGGCGACGAGCTCGGCGGGCGCGGACGTGTTCTTCTTGCCGCCGACGGCGCAGGATTCGGGCCACGCCGGCACCAGCGTCGCCTGCTCGCCGCCCCCCAACACGACGTTCCCGATCGGCACGACCACGGTCACCTGCACTGCGTCCGATCCGCTCGGCAACCAGTCGACGGCAAGCTTCACGGTCACGGTCGCCGACCAGGTCGGTCCCGTGTTCACACAGGTTCCCGCCGCGATCAGCGTCGAAGCAACGGGGCCCACCGGCGCGCTCGCAATGTATACCCCACCGATCGCCACCGATCAGATCGACGGCAGTCAGCCGGTGACGTGCAGCCCGCCGTCGGGGAGCACGTTCGCGGTGGGGACGAACACCGTAACGTGTACGAGCTCCGACACGCGTGGCAATATTTCGCGTGCGAGCTTCGCCGTCAACGTCGTCGACACGACTCCGCCGAGGCTGACACTGCCGGGCACGATCACGGCGACGGCTACCAGCGCGAACGGCGCGGTCGTGAGTTACTCGGCTTCCGCCACCGACATCGTGGACGGCGCCCTCACGCCGGTGTGCACGCCGCCATCGGGCTCGATGTTTGGGCTCAACACGACCTCCGTGATCTGTACGGCCACGGACGCTCACGGGAACAAGGCAACCGGGTCGTTCCAGGTCAAGGTGCAGTTCGAGTGGGCCGGGGTGCTTCAGCCGATCAATGCCGACGGCACGTCGGTGTTCAAGCTTGGAAGCACGGTACCGGTGAAGTTCGCGCTCGCGGGCGCATCGGCAGGCATTTCCGACGCGCTGGCCACGCTCACGCTGGCGAAGGTCTCGGGTGCCGTGATCGGGACGGAGACCGAAGCCGTGTCGACCTCTGCTGCCACGACCGGAAATCTGTTCGGCTCTGGTGGCGGGCAATACGTCTTCAACCTGTCGACTCGAAGCTTGTCGACGGGAACCTGGAGGCTCTCCATCGACCTGCGCGACGGCGTATCCCGGACCGTGCTGATCTCGCTCCGGTGAGCGCGATCCCGAGTAGCCGGTCCCGCGGAGCTCCGGGGCCGGCTCCGACGCGTTCCCCGGTGGCTCGCACCCGATCGCGCTTGAGCCAATCGTTGCGCAACGTCGAGCAGCCGCTTGCGCGAATTGCGCGGCGGCTTGCGCAATGACTCCGCGCGGTCCGCGCGCTCAACGGGGACGAAAGGTGGCACGGAGCGTGCTCCATATCGCCGTCGATGGAAGCGAACTACGAAAAGGCGAACGGGGTTTTTCGGAAGTGGCCAGAAAACGGCGCAGGCCCCGAGAGCGAATAATGGTACTCCGCGTAGAACCGCTGGACTTGATGCCGCCCGAGTCGTCGCGGCGAGCACAGGCGACGGACAGCGGAAGTTCGCTGCGAGGTTTGCGCCGATCGGATCTTCACCTCGGCGGCGAGCACTTAGTCGTGCTGAGTTACCTCTCGGGTGGCGAGTCGGTGCTGGCGAAGTTGTCCTCTGCCGAAGCCGCCGTGGCGCGGGCCGCCGCCGCCGGTTTCGGCAACGCCGAGATCGCCGCCCAGCGAGGTTGCTCGCGTTTCACCGTGCAAAACCAGCTCGCGAGCGCCTATAGAAAGCTCGGTGTTTACTCGCGTGCGGAGCTGACCGCGCTGCTGGCGCGTCAAGGGGCGGACGGCAAAGCCTACCTGATTGCGCGGGTCGACCTGCCGGAAGTGCGCTTGCTGACGCCGCGCGAACGCGCGGTCGTCGAGCTCGCCGCGCTCGGGCGCTCGAACAAGGCGATTGCGTACGAGCTCGGGCTCTCCGCGGGTACCGTGGGCAACTACCTGATGCGTGCCCAGCGCAAGCTCGGCGCCCGGTCGCGCGTGGCGCTGATTCGCATGTTCAATGTCCCCGCGGCCCCACAATGAGCTCTAGCCAAGCGGTTCGAGGCGGTCGATCTCCGGTATCAGACGCTCTGTCGCGAGCGAAGGCTCGGATCCATCCCGAGCCGCGAGCATCTGCCGGCAGAGCTCGTAAGTCGCGCGCGCCGAAGCGGCGTCGCCCTGGGTGATCCACAACCGGATCAGGCCCTGGTACGTAGCCTCCGAGTCCGGTTCGATTTCGAGCGCTTTGGCGAAACACTTCGCGCCTTCGTTGAAATGCTCCGACTGCGTCAAGGCCTCTCCGAAAGACTGAAGCGCGCGCAGGAAAGGAGCCGTCAATCGCTGTCGCGCGGCGAGCGTCCAGGGCTGGCTGGAATCGTCGCGCAGAAACGTGCCTCGATCGAGCGCGCACAGCTGATCCGCGAGCGCTCCGAGGCTTTCTTTCGCGGCGCTTTTGCTCGAGGTCACGATTGCCGCAAGCTTCTGCTCGAACTGCCAGGCATCGACCCAGACGCGGCGCGGGTCGAGGCCCAGCAAGCCGTCTTCGCGGCGAATCGCGTCATCGCCGATCAGCTTCCGCAAGCGGTGCAGGGTGGAAGTCAGCGCGTGGGCCGCCGCGGCGCCGACGGCATCCGGCCACAGCGCGTCCGTGAGCTTTTGCTCGCGCACGTTGCGGCCGCCGAACGCGATCAGCGCTTTGAGCAGCTCGATCGGTTTCTTCTGCGCCTTGCTGTGGAAGACCAGCGGCTCGTCGTCGATCAAGATCGCGAAGCGCCCGAGCGTGTAAACCTTGACGGGAAAAGGCCAGGTTTCGAGCTGGGCTCGTGGATCCGTGGGAAGCAGTTGACTACGGCGGATCACCTTGCGCACGAAATCGGGCCGGATGCCGCGCTCGAGAGCTCGCGCGTAGATTTGACTCGCGTGCTCCGGAAGCCAGTAGATCAGTAGCAGGGCCTGCGCCCGTTCCTGGTGCTCGATGCCACGGCGAAGAAATTCGTGAGCCGCCGCTTCGCTTTCATGGGCAAACGCGATCCGCGCGCGCGCGAGCAGCGCCCAGGCCATGAAAGTGATTTTTTCGCTGCGCTCGGCCATCGCACAGGCAAGGTCGGCGTGGGCCCGGGCGAGCTCTGCGTCGCCGTGATCGAGGCCGGCAGCGGCCAGCGCCAGGTGCGCCATCAATTCCAACGTGCCGGAGTGCACTTGTTTGGCGACCGCGAGCGCCTCGCGCGCATGCTGAATCGCGCCAACAGTGTCGCCCTCCAGGCGCCGGCGCCAAGCCGCTTGGGCGTGATAAAAGGGGCCGCGCAGGCTTGCCGTTTGCGCGCCCAAGCTTTTCAGCATGGCGTCCAACAAGGCGTCGCTCGCGGCGAGCTCCCGGCGCGTGAGCAGGCTGTACAGGGCATTGCCGTAAAGTGGTAATTCGAAGAAGTGCATTCCGCGCGGCTCGATCAGCGCCCGCGCTCGCCTCAACGCTTCGTCGACCTTGGCGTGCTGACAGGTGAGGCTCAGCACCAGGCATTCGGTGATGGAGGCGAAAAGCGCGGCTCCCGGCGGCGCGTCGCCTTCGCCCACGAGGCGCCGGTGCGTCTCGGCGATCGTTTGCGCCCTCGGAAGGTTTCCGCTTACACAGTAGACGTAGATCAGCCCCGCTCCCAGGCGGAGCCGGACCGGGAGACTTCCGAGCCGGCTCCAGGCCTCGAAACCGCGCTCGGCCCACGCCAAGGCCCGCTGATCATCGACCAAGAACAGCGCCCAGACCGCGCCGCAAGCGACGCGACCTTCGAGCTCTGGGTCGGAAAGCGCGGCGCCGTGCTCCGTTAGGTCGCGATCGAGCCGCTCGACCCAGTGCGGGAGACCCTCGATCGTCAGCTGCGTGAAGAGGAACGCGTCGACGACGCCGCACCAGGCCAGAAACACTCCGCGCGCATCGTGGCGTGCTCGAAATTCCTCATAGGCGCGGCTGAAGAGCGGCTCACTCTGAGCGGGAGCGAACGACAGGTGCAGCGTGCCCCGCCAGTAGGTGAGCCACGGGTCGTCTGCGACGAGCTCCTGCGGCAAGGCGTCGAGCCACTCGTTGAGAACGCTGTAACGTCCCTGGGCGACGAGGGTTTCCGCCTCCTCGCGGATCAGCTGCGCCAGGTCGTCGAAAGCTTCGAGCTCGCGGTAGAGCGCGGCGGCGCCCTCGAAGCTCCGCTCGCGCGTCAGAATTTTCGCCGAGCGCGCCTTGATCGACCGGAGCTCTTCCGCCTCCAGCGTACTCGCGGCGCTGGCGCGCAGAAATGAGGAGAAAAGCGCGTGATACTCGAAACGCGGGGCGTCCCCCGGTCGCAGCGCCGTGAAGTAGTTGCGCCGGACCAGGTCTCGTAAAATCTCTTCCGCTGCCGGCTGCCCGCTCAGCTGCCGCGCCGCTTCCGTCGAAACCTCTGGGACGAAGGCCGTCCTCAGCAGAAGGTGTCGTGCTGGCTCGTCGAGCCGGGAGAAAACCTCCCCCGCGAAGTAGTCGAACAGACTCTGGGCCAGGTGATCCTCGAAGTGCACCGGACCTTCTGGCATCGGGGCCTCGAGCATCAGCATCAGGCCCGCTATCCAGCCGCCAGTGGCGCGATGGATTTGCTCGACCGAGGTGGTCGCCGGCGCGCCCCTGAGCTTCGCAATCGCGTGCGCTTCGTCCAAGGTCAGGCGTACTTCGGGCCAGCCGAGTGACACCAGATGCCCGTGCGCACGGAGCCGGGCAAAGGCCATGGGCGGCGCTTGCCGGCTCACGAAAACCGCATTTTGCTGAGGGCCCAGCTGTTCGATCAGAGTTCGCAAGGTCTGGTGGAGCTCGCCTTGCTCGCCGACTTCGTGAAGATCATCGAACACGAACACCACGTCGTGAGGGAGCCGCTGGCTCAGCACTTCGAAAAAGCGGCGCGTGAACGTTTCGAATCCACCCAGGTAATCGGGGGTGAACGCCGGTAACGCTGGCGAGTCGCTTTCGAAAACCCCGGCGGTCGCCACCGAGAGGTAGTAACAAAGCGTGGCGAGGTCGTTGTCTTCCGCGTCGACGCGGTAGAAAATTGCGGGCCGCTTTCGGGCTCGAAGCCAGTCGAGCACCAGCGTGGTTTTTCCGGCGCCGGGCGGAGCATCGATCCACACGGAGCGGCCTGCCTGCGTAGCGGCGTCGAGCACGGCCATCAAACGCGGCCGCGAGTGAACGGGCGGCAGACGCGGCGCGGTAACCTTCGGGGAAGTCTCCTTGATCGCGCTTTGCCCGCCGCCCGCGCCGGCAGCTCGTTCTGCCGCGCGGGGCGCGACGATAATTGGACCGGGCGCCATCCGGGTAGCTCGAATCGACTCTTAGCGCCTGGCCACCATGCTTGAAATAGGACTTTTTTCCGGCGCGTGCGCGCTTTCGCGCTTCCTCGCTTCGAAGCTCGAGCTATTGGCCTTTGGGGGTGACGGACACTGCCGCGGTTTGGCGCGCACGCCGAGCGGACGAACCCGCGTGCGATTCCGGGAAGCGGAAGCGGCGCGTGTCGGCCTCGCTCAGACCGGCGTTACGTTCGAAGGAGAACGCGGCCGCCTGCTCGTCCAGGCCTGCCAGCAAGCCGAAGCGCGCTGACAGGCGCGGGTTGTCCTCGATTCTCGCGCGATCGGCGGCCCTTACACCGTTCAATCCTTCCATGTTGATCAAGTAGCGATTGCCGATGACGGACAGCTCCCCGACGTGAGTCAGCTGCTCGAGCCCGTCGAGCGAGTAAAAACCATTGTCGTGGAGCGTCAGGCGCTCGAGCGAGCTCAGCCCGGAGAGGCCGCGCAACGAGCGCAGGTCGGGATTTTTGGCCACCACCACGGCATGCGCGTGCGACAGGCGCGAGAGCTGGCTGATGTCGTCCAGGTGTCGGTTGTTCGCCAGCGTCAAGGTTGCAACGGACTCGAGCGCTTCGAGTCCCTCGAGCGACTCGGCAACGGTGTTTTCGATCCGGAGCGCGCCGCCGACCTGGCGAACACGGTCGAGCGACGCCAGCGTGGTCACGTAGCTGACCTTCAGATCGCCCGAAATCGAGCTGCATCGTGCATAGGCGGCCAGCTGCTCGTCGCTCCGCACCTCTCCACCTTCGCAGGACGCGGCGAGCACTGGAGCGAGCGGCGGGCTCGTCTGTGACGTGCTCGAGCATGCACCCAGCAGCAAACAAGAAGCCAAAACCACCTTTTTCGAGACCATCGGATTCTCCCTTCGCTCCGTGGCGTTCAGCACGTCGCGTGCCAGCGCTTCGCGCGCAACGAGGTCGCCGTGGAGGCGGGCGCGCGTGCCGTCGAGCAAGGGTTGCGCTAGGCGTGTACTCGGGTTGAGACGCCGGTTGCTCAGCGCGCGATACGGTAACCTTGACCGGCGCGGAGCACGGCCAGCGGTTACTTTGGAGCGCGGTCACCGGCCGGCATCTGGGACGGGCTGGTCAATAGGAGTTTCTTCTCTGTTTCAGAGATTTCTCCGTCAACGGTCTTTCTCTCCTGCAATCCTTCAGTGTTGCTCGACTTCTGTGGACAGCTCGTGCTGAGAGGTCAACAATCCGCCCGCTAGAGCTCGCGCAAAGCATGAACTGAAGTTTTGACTAAGCGAGACGTGTTGACCGTTCGGTAACCTGCGTGGGACCTTCGAATCGGACCGATGGCAGCGAAGCGCGGGTACTCGAGGGGCGCCGGTGCCCAGCGCGGGCGGCGTTCCCGCGTGGCGAGTCGGCCGGCGAAGGTCATGCCACCGCGGTTGCCCCCCGTCGTGGCACGGTCACGGCTTCTCGATCGCTTGGATCGGTTGGCTGGTGATGCCGAGTGCCTCTGGGTCGAAGGTCCCGCCGGAGCCGGCAAGACGACCTTGGCGCTTCAGTGGTTGGAAAGGAGCAGGCGCCCCTCGGTCTGGTACCACGTCGACGCCGCGGACGACGATCCCGCGACGCTTTGCCACTACCTCGCCGTCGCGATTTCCGGCCTGGTGGGAGAAAGTACGCCGGCCCTGCCGGTCCCGACTGCGGAATACCGGGGCGGAATCGAAGCCTTCTTCAGGAGCTACTTCCACGCTCTCGCCAGCCACCTGCCTCATGACACGCTGTTCGTCTTCGACGGCGTGCACGAGGTAGAAAGAGAGGGCGCGTTCATGCGATCGCTCGAGATCGCCATATCCGTGCTCGGGCCCGATCAGTGCGTGCTCTGCGTGAGCCGCACTGCGCCTCCCGGAAGTCTGATGCGCCCCGGCGGCGAGCCGCTCGCTCGCCTGCGCTGGGAGGAGCTTTGCTTGACTCGCGAGGAAGCGCACGCGATCGCGGCGCTGCGCGGCGCCGAAGGCCGGCGCCCGCTCACCTGGTCATCGGCGGGCGTCGATCGGATGTACGAAGAAACTCAGGGCTGGGCGGCGGGGCTGCTCTGGATGCTCGAAAACGCGGCGCAGGCTCCGGCTTCGAGCGCGCTTGCTCGCGATCACACCGAGCTGCTCTTCGACTACTTCGCCAGTGAAATTCTGGCGCGCCTTCCCGCTTCGACGCGCTCGTTGCTATTTTTGACCGCATTCTTACCGGAGGTGTCGGCGGAATCGGCAGCGACACTGACCGGAAACGCCGGCGCCGAGCGTGTCTTGAAAGAACTCGTGGCGAATAACCACTTCACGGTCGAGCGCGCCGGAGCGGAGCCGCGCTACGAATACCACCGCCTGTTTCGGGATTTTTTGAAGGCCACGGCCGAAAAACAGCTGCCGGCCGCGGAGCTCTCGCGCGCGAAAGAGCGCGCGGCCGAGTTGCTCGCGAGCGCCGGCCGCTTCGAGGATGCGGCGGCGCTGTATCGCGAGCTCGGTCGCGTCGATGCGCTCGCGGTGCTGCTGCGCGACCAGGCGCCGCGCTTGATCGCACGGGGGCGCTACCGCGCGCTGCGCGAATGGCTCGAGGCCGTGCCCGAACCGGTCGTGTACGCGGACGCCTGGCTCTCTTACTGGCAAGGCATGGCGCGGCTGCCGTTCGATCCGGCGAGCGCCGAGCCGTACTTCCTCAACGCATACTTCCGCTTCCGATCCGAAAACGCGGCAAGCGGTGTGCTGCTGGCGTGGAGCGGCGTGGTCGACGCGATCTGGAGCGCGCAGCTCGATTTCCGGCGTACGGTCCCCTTCATCGAGCGCCTCGAGCAAGATCTCGAGACCTACCCGATCGCCAACGAGGACCCGGACGCGATCGGCCGCGTGGCGGGCAGCCTGCTCTGGGCGCTGCTCTGGGGGAGCTTCGACAGGCCCTTGATCGAGCGCTGGGTCAGGCGCGCGGAAGGGGTATGGGACGAGCTACGCGACGCTCGGACGCGTCTCCGGCTCGGCAACGCGCTGCTCCGCTACTACCAGCTGTGCGGACGGCCGGCAGACGCACTGGCGCTTTACCAAACCCAGCGTAAGCTCGCCGATCCGGACGCTCCCGAGCAAGCTCTGGAAGGCCTCATCGCCGATCTTCTGCTGTACGCTCACGCGGGTCCGGCCGAGCGCGTGACCGAATGTTTGCAGCGCGCTCACGCGCTCGCCGAGTCGAGCGGCATCCACGTCTTCGACGCCACGATGATCGGTCTCGGGCTCTGGAGCGTGCTCGGCGCCGGTGACACGACGACTGTCGACGCGCTGCTCGAGGAAATGGGACGCATCCTGGCGCCCATGCCGGTGACCTTGAACACGGCGCTCTGGCATCTGAACCGGTCCTTTTGCCTGCGAATCGAGGAGAAACACGATGCCGCCGTTCACCATGCGGAGGAAGCGTTGCGCATGGCCCAGGGCGCGGGCTCTTCGGTGCCGGTGGTGTGGTGCAACCAGATGCTCGCGCACGCACACCTGGAAAAGGGCAACATCGCCGGCGCCTCGCAACAAGCCGAGATCGGGCTCGAGGCAGCCCGGCGTTTGGGGCTCGTCACCCTGGAGGCTTCGTTCACGCTGCTACAAGCGCGCATCGCGTTTGCCCGCGGCGATGCGCCGACCGCGCTCAGTTGCTTGCGGCAGGGCCTGAGCGCTCGGATCGATCCGGAGCGCCTCGAGTTCATGTCCGGGTGGCGGGGAGAAGACGTTAGCGCGCTGTTCGCCCGCGCGCTCGAGCACGGCCTTTGTGTGAGCACGGTGCGGGAAGCGATTCGCGGCGCCGGTTTGTTGCCGCCATCTTCGTGCTTGCCGCCCGACCTGTGGCCGATGCCCCTCAAGATCTACGCGCTCGGCGAGCTCAGAATCTTGATCGACGGTCGACCACTGATCCATAGAAGGAAGATCCCGAAGAAGCCGCTCGAGCTGTTGAAAGCGCTGGTCGCACTGGGCGGCCGCAACATCGGGGAAGACGAGCTCGCCGAGGCGCTGTGGCCCGAAGCCGAAGCGGATGCGGCGGCAGCGGCGCTCGGATCCACCGTTCATCGTCTGAGAAAGCTGGTCGGCGAGCAGACGGTGGTCAGGAAGGCGGGACGGCTGACTCTGGATCCCCGCCGCGCCTGGGTCGACGTATGGCAATTCGAGCGCTATGCGAGCTTGCTGAGCTACGGCGGGCGCTCGAGCTCGCCGAACGAGCAGCGCGTGCACGTCGAAAAGCTG
>Ga0111539_10003965_pt1 | contig 19451 bp, 22 predicted proteins | sample RhiMethybrSRZTD1_FD_79667 | JGI IMG/M metagenome (GOLD analysis project Ga0111539, IMG submission 79667) | Populus rhizosphere microbial communities from Tennessee, USA - Rhizosphere MetaG P. TD hybrid SRZTD1 (version 2) (version 2) | ecosystem: Host-associated > Plants > Roots > Rhizosphere >... | reverse complement strand
TCCTCTCCGTCGGTGTCGAGCGACAGCTCGATGTGGTCGTCGGATCGTTCTGAGGCGAGTCGCACGGCGCCTCCCGGCGTGTTGACCACGAACGGGTAGCCAGCCGCCTTCAGCGCTTGGGCCACTTGCCGGCACAGCGGGACGCCGATGCGTTCGAGGAATGTTGCGAACTCCCCGGTTGCCGCATCGATCTTCCCGCGTCGATCGCGCGCTGTCCGTCGGCTGCGCTCGATGGTTTCCAGCACGCGTTTGCGGACGTCGGCGGTCTCCATCTAGACGACCTTCTTCTCCTGCAAGGCGTCGATATCGGCGGGCGAGAGCCGCAGGTCGTCTGCCAGGATCGCGGCAGTATGCTGGCCGAGCGTGGGCGGCGCGATGCGCACGGTCGCCGGCGTATCCGACAGCTTCAGCGGCGTCCCCAACACGCGAACCGGCCCCAGGGTCGCATGAGCGACGTCCTCCACCATGCGGCGCGCCGCAATCTGCGGGTCAGCGAAGAGCTCGGCGAGATCTCGGACCGATCCGCACGGGACGCCCGCCGCGCTCAACTCGGCAATCCACTCCGCGCGAGACCGGGTTCGAAGCCGCGCGGCGAGCACCGGCCGCAGCTCGGCGTACGCGGCCACGCGCTGACGGTTGGTCGCGAAGCGGTCGCCGAGGTCGAGCTCCGCGACGGTGCAGAACCGCCGCCAGAGCTCGTCGTTGCCAACGGCCAAGACGAAGTCCCCGTCGGATGCGGCGAACGTCTCGTACGGCGCGATGGTCGGGTGACGGTTGCCGAGGCGGGCCGGCGCGACATTGGTCGCGAAATAGATGCCCGCCTGGTAGGTGAGCAGGGCGGCCACGGAGTCCAGCATGCCAATGTCCACGTGCTGGCCGCGGCCGGTGCGCTCGCGCGCCAGCAGGGCCGCGGTCACGCCCTGAGCCGCGAACATGCCGGTGACGATGTCGGCAATTGCCACGCCGAGGCGAACTGACGGCCCCTCACTCGCGCCGGTGATGCTCATAAGGCCGCCCTCGCCCTGTATGACCGCGTCATAACCCGGCTCGCGCGTCCTCGGCCCTGTCTGACCGAAGCCCGATATCGAGCAGTACACGAGGCGCGGATGCTTCTCCGCAAGGGTTCCGGCGTCCAGTCCCATTTTCCCCAGCGTGCCTGGGCGGAAGTTCTCGACCAGCACATCGGCCCTGGCGATGAGGCGATCCAGCAGCGACCGGCCCTCCGGCTGTTTGAAATCCAGCGTCAAGCTTTCCTTGTTCCGATTGACGCTGAGGAAGTACGCGCTCTCGTTTTCGAGAAAGGGAGGTCGCCACGCCCGCGTGTCGTCGCCTTTGCCCGGCTGCTCAACTTTCACGACGCGCGCCCCGAGATCCGCCAGCAGCATCGTGCAGTAGGGACCCGACAGCACGCGTGTGAGATCCAGGACGAAGATGCCCTGAAGCGGTGTCATTAACTAAACTATACTCGGCCTCCAACGGCACGCTCTCGGCTGCTGCCGTCCGCGCCGCGTCGCGCCGACACATGAACGCAGGCGTTCCAGACCTCGCGCGCATTCCCGCAGGCGATTTCCTGATGGGGACATCCGACGCCGCCGGCGATCAGCGGCCGGTGCATCGAGTCCACGTCAGCGAGTTTCTCATCGGCCGTTTTGCGGTGACACACGATCAGTACGCCCGCTTCATCCGCGCCGCCGGCCGCGCCGCCCCCGGTGTACGGACGGTCCCGCTCGTCGCGACCGGTGAGCGGGATGAGACCTTCCGGACGATGGCGGCGCCTTACGCCTGGACCGACAACCAGCCACCCCCGAGCCTGGGCGCGCATCCGGTCGTTCTCGTCACCCGCGAAGACGCCACCGCGTATTGTGACTGGCTCTCCTTTGAGCATCGACGTCCGTTCCGCCTACCGACTGAAGCGGAGTGGGAGCGGGCAGCTCGCGGGGGAGTCGACGGCCAGCGTTATCCCTGGGGTGAAGCGCTCGACGCTCACTACTGCAATTTTCTCGCGGACCCGGCCACCAAGATGCATCGAGGCACGCGGCCGACCGGCACCTATCCGCCGAATGGTTTCGGGCTCTACGACATGATTGGCAACGTCTGGGAGTGGGTGTCAGACTGGTACAGCGCTGACTACTACGCCTCGGGGGCGGCGCATGATCCGCGTGGTCCGCAAAGCGGCACGCTGCGCCTCGTGCGCGGTGGGGCCTGGGTCAACGATGACCCGGATCTGTTGTGCACGGCCTATCGCCACGCGGTGCCGCCCGACACGTACGCGTACAGCATAGGATTCAGGATCGCATGCTCAGGATAGCGGCCATGACTGGCATGCTGGCAGCCCGCCCGGCGTCTAAGGCGCAGGAACCGGCCGTGCCGGCCGTTCCTGCCATCGAAATAGCGCCGTGAACGCCCGCTCGCTGACGCCCGAGGACTACCGCCGCGCTCGCCGCCACTTGATGCGCGTCGATCCGGTCCTTGGCGCGCTCGTCAAGAAGATTGGTCCGTGCGGCCTGGCGGATCGTCAGCGGAAGGATCACCTGAGCGCCCTGGTGCAGGCCATCGTCAGCCAGCAACTGTCGACCAAGGCCGCGGCGACGATTTTCGGCCGGTTCGTTGGGTTGTTTCCGGACGGATCGATTCCGAGCGCCGCGGCGATCGCCGCCCAGGACGATCAGACGCTCCGCTCGGTCGGCCTGAGCGGGCAGAAGGTGAGCTATCTTCGCGACCTGTGCGCACACATCGCCGACGGCCGCTTGCGCCTCGAGGACCTCGAAACGCTCCCCGACGAGGAAGTGATCACCGAATTGACCGCGGTCAAGGGATTCGGCCGATGGACTGCCGAAATGTTCCTGATGTTTCGCCTGCATCGGCCGGACGTCCTCCCGGTCGACGACCTCGGGATCGTCAAGGCGATTGCGCAGCTGTATCGCCTCCGCAAGCGGCCTGACGCGAAACGGATGATGAAAATCGGCGAGGCCTGGCGTCCCTATCGTTCCGTGGCGAGCTGGTACCTCTGGCAGAGTCTGAGGATGGACGTCTGACGCTCCTGGTCCCAGGTGTTACGTCCTAGGTCTTAAGACTGAAATGCCCAGAGGCCCGAAACCAGAGCCCAAGCCCGCGAGGGCCCCAGCTCCTAGTTCCCAGCCCACAGCTTGATCCACAAGATCACATACCCCAATCCGATTGCCAGCAGTGTGCTCCGTTCGCTGTAAAGCGTATCGCGCCATGAGGATCCGGGCGCGCGACGCTCGCGCGCCGGGCTGCGGCGAGTTGGGACCCAGCGGGGTACCTGGGCGAGATACGTCAGATACTCGCGACCGATTCGCGCGGACAGTAACTCCTCCTCCCAGCGCACGATCGCGTGATATTCCGCTGCAAGGAGGACGAGGACAATCGGCGCGAGCCAGGCCAGCCCCGCACTCAACGTAAACCCGAGCCAGAGCGCGATGTTGCCTAAATACAAGGGGTTCCGCACGTAGCTGAACGGTCCGGTGGCGACGAGCGGACCCAGCCGCTGGCTTCTGGTTCTGGAGACGACGCCGATGTGGTGAACCGCCCACAATCGCAGGGCTTCGCCAACAGCCACGATCGAGACTCCGGCCCAGTTGACGGCTCTGGAACTACTCGACAGGGGCAGAAAGATCAGGGCGAGTGCAATCGGAACCGGCAGCCAGCTGCGCTCCTTGAAGAGCCAACCGCCTAGCCGGACTATAAGATCCGGCGGCGTTTCCGGCACTTCCACGTCCGTCGTGGAGTCGATTCCCATTCGCGCGCGAGTATATCAACGCCTTTCGCACATCCCTGGGGCCGTTGCAGTTGTGGCTGCGTCTAACCGGTTGATATAATCCCGGACTGCTCCGGTCGCATATTTATGTCCTCCTCGTCGTTCTCCGAGACAGTTCGTACAGCCTCGTCCGTCGTCGACCTCATCGGTCGCACGCCGCTCGTCAGGCTGCGGCACTTCGAGCGCGAAACGCCGGGCGTGGAGCTTTATGCGAAGGCGGAATGGCAGAATCCTGGCGGATCGGTAAAGGATCGCGCCGCTTCCCGGATGATCGCCGACGGTGAATCCTCGGGGCGGCTTCGACCTGGATTGACCATCGTCGATGCGACCTCAGGCAACACGGGCATTGCCTATGCGATGGTCGGAGCCGCCAAGGGCTACAAGGTCAAGCTGTGCCTGCCTGAGAACGCGAGTAACGAACGAAAGCTGATTTTGCGCGCGTTCGGCGTCGAGCTCGTACTGACGGACCCTCTCGAAGGAACCGACGGCGCAATCCGCGAGGTCCGGCGAATGGTCGCGGCGGACCCGCATCTTTATTTCTATCCCGACCAGTACAGCAACGACTCGAACTGGCGGGCGCACTTCGATACGACCGGCCCCGAAATCATCGAGCAGACGGGTGGACGAATAACGCATTTCGTCGCTGGCCTGGGCACCAGCGGTACGTTCGTCGGCACCGGCCGCGCGCTCCGCCGCTTCAACCCGAACATCAAGCTGATTTCGTTCCAGCCCGATTCGCCCTTTCACGGCCTGGAAGGGCTCAAGCACATGGCCAGCGCGATGGTGCCGAAGATTTACGACACCGAGCTCGCCGACGAGGACCTTGGCGTCGGCAGCGAGGAATCGTATGCGTTGGTGCGGCGTCTCGCGAGGGAAGAAGGCCTGCTCGTCGGCATCAGCTCGGGAGCAGCGCTGGCTGCCACGCTCACGGTCGCGAAGCGGATGCGGGAGGGCGTCGTCGTGACGGTGTTTCCCGACGGGGCGGAAAAGTACTTGAGTGAGTCGTTCTGGACGTCCGATGAGTAGCCAGCGCGCGACGTTACTGACCGGCGTCGCTACCGCGATTCGCCTGCACGGCGAACAGACATTTCCGCATGAGTGCTGTGGCGCGCTGGTCGGCGTCAACCGGCAAGTCACGGCGGCTGTGGCGCTGCCAAACACCACCGAGGAGGGACCGCGCCGGCGGTTTCTGGTCAGGCCGTCGGACTATCAGTTGGCCGAGCGTCGGGCGTCGGAGCTCGGGGGGGAGCTCCTGGGGTTTTATCACTCCCATCCGGATCATCCGGCAAGGCCGTCACAGTTCGATCTCGATCACGCCTGGCCGAATTTCGCGTACGTGATTGTTTCCGTCATGAGCGGCTCTGCCGCTGACATGACGGTGTGGTTTCTGAAAGAAGACCGTTCCAGTTTTGACGAGGGCGAGCTGCATGGCGACGAGAATCCTGATTCCAACCCCGCTCAGGCCGTACACGGATAAGCGAGACGCCGTCGAGGCTGAAGGCGCGACGATTGGTGAGCTCCTGGCCGATCTGACGAAAAAGCATGCTGGCCTTAAGGCTCACCTTTACAACGAGCAAGGCAAGCTGCGCAGCTTCGTGAACGTGTACTTGAATGACGAAGATATCCGCTATCTCCAGAAGGAGCAGACGCCAGTCTCCGCGGGCGACACGATCAGCATCATTCCATCGGTCGCCGGCGGATCTCGCAGCTGAGCGTCATTGAGTGAAGAGGCCATGACCACTCAGGTTTTGCCAGAACTGTCCAACGACGAGATCAAGCGTTACAGCCGCCACCTCATCATGCCGGAGGTCGGCGTAGACGGTCAGCGCCGGTTGAAGGCGGGCAGCGTGCTCTGCATCGGCGCCGGCGGTCTCGGCTCACCCGCCGCCATGTATCTGGCGGCCGCAGGCGTGGGTCGGATCGGCATCGTCGACTTCGACGTTGTCGACTTCAGCAATCTGCAGCGGCAGATCATCCATGGGACTCCGGATGTCGGCCGGTCCAAGCTCGCGTCGGCGAAGGATCGGCTGCTGGCGTTGAACCCGCACATTCAGGTCGACACCTACGAGGAAGCGCTGTCGTCGGAGAACGCGTTTCGGCTCTTCGAACCGTACGACATCATCCTCGACGGCACGGACAATTTTCCGACGCGGTATCTCGTCAATGACGCCTGCGTCATTCTCGGGAAGCCGAATACCTACGGCAGCATCTTCCGGTTCGAGGGGCAGGCGTCGGTCTTCGGCATGAAGAACGGCCCGTGCTATCGCTGCCTTTACCCGGAGCCCCCGCCGCCAGGGCTGGTCCCAAGCTGCGCCGAGGGAGGTGTTCTCGGAGTGCTGCCGGGCATCATCGGCGTCATTCAGGCGACCGAAGCGATCAAGCTGCTGACGGGAGTCGGTGAGCCCCTTGTTGGACGGTTCCTTCTGTACGACGCGCTGAAGATGCGCTTTCGCGAACTGAAGGTGCCGAAGGATCCCGATTGCCCGGTCTGTGGGACGCACCCGACTGTGACCAAGCTGATCGATTATCAACAGTTCTGCGGGATTCACCCCGCCTCACCGGAGACTGCCGTGAATGCTGTTTCGAATGGGTTCGATATCACCGCCGTCGAGCTGAAGCAGCGGCTCGACCGTGGCGACAAGGTCCGAATCATCGACGTGCGTGAGCCGAACGAATATCAGATCAACCGGATTCCGGGATCGGAGCTCATCCCACTTGGGGAGCTGCCTCGCCGATATGCGGAGCTCGACCCAGACGATGAGCTGGTAATGCACTGCAAGATGGGCGGCCGGAGCGCGAAAGCGGCCGATTTTCTGCGGTCCGTGGGTTTCAAGCACGTGCAGAACCTCAAGGGCGGGATTCTGGAGTGGGTCGACAAGGTGGACCCGTCACAGCCCAGGTATTGAGGTTGGTCTGGCCAATCGCGTGTAGTAGTGTAATATAGGACTGAGCCGGTCGGATTTTACCTAAGCGTCCGGTCAACAGCATGTTGAGACTGTCGAAGAAAGCTGACTATGCCTTGATGGCCATGAAACACCTGGCCGTCCGGGGCGATCGGGGATCGTCGAGCGCCCGCGAGATCGCCGAGCAATACGACATTCCCATCGAACTGCTGGCGAAGGTTCTGCAGCGCCTGGTTCGGCGCGGCTTGCTCGCCTCGCAGCAGGGAACACGCGGCGGTTACCAGCTGGCCCGGACTCCGGCACAGATTTCGGTCGCCGACGTGATTCAGGCAATTGACGGACCAGTCACCGTGACGGCGTGCTCGACCGAGAGCAGTACCTGCGACCAGTACGCCAAATGCAACGTGCGTGATCCGCTGTGGCGGGTTCGCGAACGCATCCTGGCGGCTCTTGGCGAATGCACGATTGCCGAACTGGCGGCTGACGCGACGACAACTGCGTCGACGACGCACGCCGCGGTGCTTCACACGCACGCATGACTCGAGTTTGAGTGAGAGCGAACATGGCCATCAAGCTTCCGATTTACATGGACTACCACGCCACGACGCCGGTCGACCCCCGCGTCGTCGAGGCGATGTTGCCGTATTTCACCAAGCAGTTCGGCAACGCCGCGAGCCGGAATCATCCGTTCGGCTGGGAGGCTGAAGAGGCCGTCGACTTGGCGCGCAAGCAGGTTGCCGAGCTGATCGGCGCCGGCGCCAAGGAAATGGTCTTCACCAGCGGCGCGACCGAGTCGAACAACCTCGCGATCAAGGGCGTCGCCGAGATGTACCGCGAGAAGGGCAACCACATCATCACCGCGGTCACCGAGCACAAGGCGGTTATCGACACCTGCAAGCGGCTTGAGAAAGAAGGCTATCGGGTCACGTACCTGCCCGTCCAGAAGGATGGGCTCATCAGCCTCGACGATCTGCGCAGCGCAATCGGCGACAAGACCATCCTCATCTCGATCATGACCGCCAACAACGAAATCGGGGTGATTCAACCGATCGCCGAGATCGGCGCCATCGCGAAGGAAAAGGGCATCCTGTTCCACACCGATGCCGTGCAGGCGGCCGGGAAAATTCCGTTCAACGTGAACGAGATGAAAGTCGATCTCGTGTCGGTGAGCGCGCACAAGATGTATGGCCCGAAGGGCGTCGGCGCCTTGTACGTCCGGCGGCGGAATCCTCGTGTGCTGCTGGCGCCGCAGATCGACGGCGGCGGGCACGAGCGTGGTATGCGGTCGGGCACGCTGAACGTCCCGGGCATCGTCGGCATGGGCAAGGCCGCTGAGCTGTGCAAGCAGGAGATGGCCAGCGACACGGCGCGCCTCGGCGCTCTCCGCGATCGTCTGAACGAGCGGCTCCACAAGAGCCTCGACGAGATCTACATCAACGGCTCGATCGAGCACCGGCTGCCGCACAGCCTGAACATCAGCTTCGCGTACGTCGAAGGCGAATCGCTGCTGATGGGCATCAACGACGTCGCCGTCTCGTCGGGTTCGGCGTGCACCTCAGCGAGCCTGGAGCCGTCCTACGTATTGAAGGCGCTCGGTGCGGGTGATGATCTGGCGCACTCGTCGATCCGCTTCGGCCTCGGGCGCTGGACGACGCAGGAAGAGGTCGACTACGTCGCCGACAAGCTCATTACCGTGGTCACGCGGTTGCGGGAGATGTCGCCGCTTTACGAGCTCGCCAAGGAAGGTGTCGATCTGTCGACGATGCAGTGGGAAGTCCACTAGAACTGACGATTGAATTGCAGATTGCAGATTGAAGATTGCAGATTTCAGAGTGTGAATCTCACTGGAGCTGAAGATGGCTTACTCGAATAAAGTGATCGACCACTACGAGAACCCGCGCAACGTCGGCTCGCTGCCGAAAGACGATCCGAATGTCGGCACCGGGCTCGTGGGCGCGCCGGAGTGCGGCGACGTCATGAAGCTTCAGGTCAAGGTCAACCCGCAGACGGGCGTGATCGACGACGCGAAATTCAAGACATTTGGCTGTGGGTCGGCTATTGCCAGCTCCAGTCTGGCGACCGAGTGGCTGAAGGGCAAGACCGTGGATGAAGCCCTGGCCATCAAGAACACAGAGATCGTTGCCGAGCTCAGCTTGCCGCCGGTGAAGATCCACTGTTCGGTGCTGGCTGAAGACGCCATCAAGGCGGCGATCAGCGATTACAAGAAGAAGCAGGTGAACGAGACGGCGCAGCCGGCCGCGCAGCCAACGGTCTGACCGTGGCCGTCGCCACCGGGCTTTTGGGACGCTCTGCAGTTTCCATGATTGAGATCACTGAAACGGCCGCACGGAAGATCCGGACGTTGATGCAGAAACAGGGCATCGACGAGGGCGGTCTCCGTGTGGGCGTCAAGGGCGGCGGATGCTCGGGCCTGAGCTACACGTTCTCGTGGGAGCGTGTGGCGCGTCTGGGTGACGAGGTGTTCGAAGGCCCCGACGGCGCCAAGATTTTCGTCGACAAGAAGAGTCTGCTGTTTCTGAACGGAACAGTCCTCGATTACGACACGAACCTGATCAGCAAGGGCTTCGTCTTCAACAATCCGAACGCGAAGTCGACCTGCGGCTGCGGCAGCTCGTTCGGCGCTTGATCGGCCGCGCGCCGCAGCGCGCATCAGGACGTCAGGCGTTCGCCATATGACCCCCGAAACCCAGGACAACCTGGCCACCTCGCTTCAGATCTGCCGCAATTGCCGCGGCGGCGCGCCGATCGACGCGCACTTCTGTCCGCAGTGCACCAAAATCCTGTCGCTCGGACGTCAGGGTGATTACTTTTCGTTCTTGGGGCTGCCTCGCAAGCTATCGATCGACGCGGCCGAGCTCGAGCAGCGCTTCCGAACGCTGAGCCGCAGCTTTCATCCCGACTACTTCTACAACGCGACGACGGCGGAGCGGCGGGCCAGTCTCGAGCGGTCGTCGTATCTGAATGACGCGTATCGAACTCTTCGGCAGCCGATCTCGCGAGTCGAGTATCTGCTTCAGCTCGAAGGCCTGCCGGCCGGCGGCAACGGTGAAGGCGCCAAACAGGTGCCGGCGGCGCTCCTCGAGGACGTCTTCGCGCTGAACGAAGAGCTGGACGTAGTGCGCGACCTGCGCGCGAGCGGGGCCCCCGAGGATGAGTGGAGACCGCGTCTCGAGCAGGCGCGTCACCCGATTGACGCACGCCGCGCCGCGCATGAGGCCGACCTCCAGACACTGTCACAACAGTGGGACGCGCTCGTCGATCGAAACGCGAGTGAAGCCGAGCGCCGCGGTGTGCTGACCTCGCTGCGCGAGCGGATGCTCGAACGCAACTACATCAATAACTTGCTCGCCGGCATCGAACGGGAGCTGACGGTGACGTAACGCCGGCTCGCTGAAGTCCTACGTCTTACGTCTTAGGCTCAAGGCTAACGACCACCAAGAACGAAGAGCACCAAGAACGAAGAGCACCAAGAACGAAGAACCAAGCACCACGGAAACCTAGAACCCGGAACCGACAAGAATCACCCTGATGTCCAGAGTCGTAGGGATCGATCTCGGCACCACGAACAGCCTCGTCGCCTTCGTCGAAGACGGCGCGCCGGCGGTCATTCGCGACAAGGCCGGCGATGCGCTCGTGCCATCCATCGTCTCGATTGCCACGGATGGATCCACCTATGTTGGGCGGGAGGCGCAGCGCCGCTTGCTGACTGAGCCGCAACGCACCGTGTACTCCGTGAAGCGCTTCATGGGCCGGGGCATCGAGGACGTGACTGGCGACGCCGCGCTGCTGCCGTTCCGGATGTCCGGCGAAGCCGGCGGTGTCGTTCGCATCAGCCTCGGCGACCGCGAGCTGACGCCGCCGGAGATTTCCGCGCTGATTCTGCGCGATCTGAAGCACCGTGCCGAGGCGTTTTTCTCGGCGAGAGGCGACATCGACCCCGAGGTGGCCGGCGCAGTGATTACGGTTCCCGCGTACTTCAATGACGCACAGCGAACTGCCACTCGCGACGCCGGACGAATCGCCGGCCTCGAGGTGCTCCGCATCATCAACGAGCCGACGGCCGCCTCGCTCGCTTACGGACTCGACAAGCGCCGCGGCGGGACCATCGCCGTCTACGATTTCGGTGGCGGCACGTTCGACGTGTCGATTCTCCGGGTCGAGGACGGCGTCTTCCAGGTGCTCGCCACCAACGGCGACACGCATCTCGGCGGCGACGACATCGACCAGATTCTGACGCAGTACCTGCTGGATACGTTCGAGCAGCAGGGAGTCATCATCCATCGAGACGGCGCCTATGACGCCCTCGTCGTGCAAGCGGTCCGCAAGGCGGTCATCCGGGCGAAGCATGAGCTCTCGGATCAGGATGAGACCGAAATCGTCGTTGACGGCTTCGAGCTGGCGGCCGATCGGATCGTGCGGGCCGAGGGCGGGCGGTATCGCACGCTCTTGACGCGGAACGCGTTCGAGCAGGAAATCGCGCCGATTATCGAACGCACGCTCGGGCCCTGCCGCGCCGCCCTCGCCGACGCCGGTCTCGAGCCGGCGCAGATTGATGAAGTCGTGATGGTCGGCGGCTCGACTCGGATTCCAGCCGTTCGACGACGGGTGGGTGAGCTGTTTGGCCGGACGCCGCATACGGAGTTGAATCCGGACGAAGTCGTGGCGCTCGGCGCTGCGGTCCAAGCCGACATTCTCGTGACCGGCAACCGGGAGATGCTGTTGCTCGACGTCACGCCACTCTCGCTCGGCATCGAGACGATGGGCGGCGTCACCTCGAAGATCATCCTGCGCAACTCCACCATTCCGGCGACCGGAAACGAGATGTTCACGACGGCTGTCGATAACCAGACCGCCGTCGACATCCATGTGCTGCAAGGTGAGCGCGAGCTGGTGGCCGACAACCGATCGCTGCACCGGTTCAAGCTGCGTGGCATCCCGCCGATGCCGGCCGGCATGCCGCGAGTACAGGTCCAGTTTCAGATTGACGCCAACGGCATCCTGAGCGTGACGGCGACCGAGCTGCGGACCAACGTGGAGCAGACCATCGAGGTCAAGCCATCGTACGGCCTCACCGACGATGAGGTCGAACGGATGCTGCTCGATTCGTTCGAACACGCCGAAGCCGACGTTGCTGCCCGGCTGCTGATCGAAGCCCGGAACGAGGGCGAGTCGGTCGTCATGGCTACTGAGAAGTCGCTGCGCGCGCCCGAGTTCGGTGAAATCGCCGCCACCGAGTTCGCGCCGGGCGAGCAGAAACGGATCGAGCAGGCGCTGGCCGGCCTCAAGCACGTGCTGACTTCCGACGACCGCGCGGCGATCGAGCAGTGGACCCACGTGTTGAACGACGCCACGAAGCATCTCGCCGAGCTGCTGATGAACCGCAGCGTGCGGGCGGCGCTGGCCGGCCGCAATGTGGAGGAGCTCGGCTGACAGCGAGTTGATCTCATGCCCAAAGTGACCTACATCATCGACGGAGAATCCCAGACCGTCGAGTTTGAACACGGCAAGTTGCCTTACTCACACCACGGCAAGCCCGAGTCGTTCCTCGATGTCGCCAAGAACTTCGGGGTGGCGCTCGAGCATGCGTGTGGCGGTAGCTGTGCCTGCACGACCTGCCACGTCATCGTCCGCGAAGGCGCCCAGCATTTGAGCGAGATGGAAGACGATGAAGCCGATCGGCTGGACACAGCGTGGGACCTGACGCCACAGTCCAGACTGGGCTGTCAGGCGGTGATCAAGGGTGACGTGGTCTGCGAGCTGCCCATGTACACGCGCAACTATGTCCAGGAGGGCGGTGGCATCCAGTTGGGCAAGTCTGACCGCAAGGAGCGGAAGTCCGTCGAGGTGCGGCCATGAAGTGGACTGACGCGGAGGACATCGCGATCGCCCTCACCGAGAAGTTCCCCGGCGTGGATCCGTTGACGCTCCGATTTACCGACCTTCGCGATCGAGTAATGGCACTGACCGGCTTCAACGACGACCCGAAGGCGTCGAACGAGCCGAAGCTCGAGGCCATCCAGATGGCCTGGTACGAGGAGTTCAAGGACGCACAATGAGCGTCCTCGCGATGTTCCGGCCGGGCATGCGGGCTTATCTCATCCCGCTCGTCGGTGGCATCGCGCTGGTGGTCTCGGCGTTCCTACCGTGGATCGTCATCGACGAGGTCGCGCTCACCGGCTTTCCCGATGTCCTCGCCCTCTGGGTCATCGGTCTCGGGGCTCTGGCCGCGACGCTGGCCACCCTCAGCATGATCACCCGCAAGAACTCGCGACACCCGTTGTTCCTGATCGGTCTCGCCTCGCTCGGCATCATGTTCCTGTCGTGGCGGATCATGCCGAGCTCGATCAATCGGCGGGTGTTGTCCCGGGTTCAGGCGATTGCGATTGTCGAGAACACGGACCCAATCACGCCGCCGCAGGCCTTGGTCGGCAGCGGCATCTATCTGGGGCTCGCCGCCGCGTCGGCCATCGTCGCCTTTGGCTTCACCATCGTCGTCAGGCGGGCGGCGCGGCCTTACGCGGTCGCCGATCCGAACGACGACGTCTGACGGTTCAGGGAACGCCCATGAAAATTCGAATCGCTCACAGCCCCGACTCTGACGATGCGTTCATGTTCTACGGCCTGGCCTCCGGAAACGTGCCGTCGCACGGGTTCGAGCTCGAGCACGTGCTGGCCGACATCGAGACGCTGAATCGGGCCGCTTTCAGCGGTACGTACGAGGTGACCGCGGTGTCGTTCCACGCGTACGCCTACCTCACTGATCGCTACGTACTCCTGCCGCACGGCGCCAGCATGGGCGACAAGTACGGTCCGATCGTCGTTGCTCGCGAGGATGGACCCTCATCGGTGCGGGGTGTGCGGGTCGCGGTGCCCGGCGAACTGACCACCGCTTTCCTGACCCTGAGACTCTTCGAACCGGAGATCGAGCACGTCGTGGTGCCGTTCGATCAGATCCAGGAGCGCGTCCGGGCGGGCGAGTTCGCCGCCGGGCTCCTGATTCATGAGGGTCAGCTGACCTACGCCGACGAAGGCCTGAAGAAGATCGTGGATCTCGGCGAGTGGTGGGCCGAACGCACCGCTGGCCTGCCGCTTCCGCTGGGCGGCAACGTCATCCGCCGTGATCTCGGCCCGGCGACGATTCATACCTTGTCGGGTCTGCTGCACGATAGCATCGCCTACGGGTTGGAACATCGCGCCGAGGCGGTCGAACACGCGATGAAGTTCGGCCGCGGTCTCGACAAGGCCCGAACCGATCGGTTTGTCGGGATGTACGTGAATGGCTTGACGCTCGATTACGGCGAGCGCGGCCGGGACGCCGTACAACGGCTTCTCGGCGATGCCCGTGCCGCCGGGCTTTTACCCCGCCCAATCGAAGTCGAGTTCGCCTGAACATCGATTCGAGCGGTATGTCGCTCGGCCGATCAATGTCTCAGTCCTAACAAACTCAAAATGTCTGCCTCAGACCGCCCTTTTGTCCTCCACTGCGAAGCTAACTCTGCACTTTCGTGCCCCGATGTGGCCCGCGAATCACCTCCGCTCGAACCTCATCCACGCAGTTTGTCTCAAAATTTCGCCTGCATAACCACCGGCGGTACAACGTCCGTGAAAAGCAGGGTCTGATGCGGCAACGCGATTGCTTTGGTCCAATCGCGTCGCCTCTCGCATCCCATGAGACCGCCATCGCAGATACTGGTCGTTTCGCGGAACTATCCGCAGCGTGAACTCCTGCATCGCTGGCTGGTGTCGGCCGGTTACCAAGTCGAACTCGCGGCCGATTTCAACGACGCACGCAGTCGCCTGACCGCGAGCAGTTCCGATCTGCTCGTTGCCGATGTCAAGCTCGGCGCCTACAACGGGTTACACCTGGCAATCTGGACGCGAGGACGCAGCCTTCCGACGAGGACGTTGCTCATCGGCGACTCCGATCGCGTCCTGCAGCGAGAGGCCGAGCGGGAGCGCGCCGTCTATTTGACGCCGCCGCTCAACGAGCAGGCGTTTCTCGCCGCAGTGAGTGGGATTCTCGGCGCCCACAGTCCGGCACGCCGCTCTCCGCGAAAGCGCGTCGCCTTGGATGCGATCGTGGACGGAGTGCTCGCATCAGTCGTGGACCTCAGTTACGAGGGCCTGTGTCTGGCCCTGCAGAACGCCGACGCGCTCACGTTGCCGGCGTTTTTCACCCTTCACCTTCCGGCGTACGACGTCGCGTGCCGCGTTCAACGTGTCTGGTTGAATCGGCCGTCGCCTCCAGACGGCACCTTGCTGTGCGGGGCGTCGTTGCCGCGACTCGACACGGACACGGCCGCCGTTTGGAAGTTGCTCGTAGACAAACTGCCGCCCGTCTCTGTCCCCGTGCCCTCAGCCCGGTGACCAGCGGCGAAGTGTGCCTGGGTGTGCATTTGTCTTCCCCCAGACTGACCTTGATCAGATAGTCAACCCCACCGAAGACTTTTTTCCCTTAAACCGAAGTACCCAGGGGGATGCCCTCTCGTCTCGATTCGTGCTCCTGCGCGCAATCCAGGCTTCTGTCCCGCGGGAAAATTACCGTAAGCAACTGATAACACGTCGCTTGGCTGACAGACAAGAATCGCTGCAGGGGGTGGCTACCTCCTTGCACCCTAAGCTGAGCCGGACATCAGCCGATTGCGATTTTGATGCAGCGACGTGAGTTCGTCGGAAACGCCGGCGGACCCGGAAACACCATTTGCTGATCGCGGCGCACGACTCTGTGGGACTCCGAGGCGCCTCCGATTGCACCCAGGTATGCGAATCGAGCCAGCCATGTTCGACTCTCGACTGGAATCAAACGCTTCCTTCCCGCGGGCCCAGGGGCCGGTGTTGATGTACGAGCAATTTTTCGGCTTGCGGGAGCGGCCATTCGACCTCGTGCCGAATCCGAAATTCCTGTACCTGACGGCCCGCAAGCGCGAGGCCGTCAGCAATCTCCGCTATGGCTTGACTGCTCCGCGTGGTCTCACGCTCCTGCTCGGCGAAGCCGGAACCGGCAAGACGACGATCGTTCAGTCAGTCCTGGCCGAGATCGATCGCGCGAACATCGAGTGTGTGCTGGTCAGCAATCCGACGTTGACGAGAGGGGAGTTCTACGAAGCCCTCGCCGAAGGATTCGGACTCGGGCCAGACGCGGGCCGTTCGAAAACGAGGTTCCTCGCCGAACTGACCGAACACCTTCACGCTCGCCGCGACGCGGGTCTGCTGAGCGCCCTGGTTCTCGATGAGGCTCAGAGCATGTCTTACGAACTGCTCGAAGAGGTCCGCCTTCTGAGCAATATCGAGACCTCAACCACCAAGCTGCTCAATGTCGTCCTCGCCGGACAGCCCGAATTGGCCGAGCGGCTGAACGATCCGAATCTTCGACAGTTGAAGCAGCGCGTTTCGCTTCGCTGCGAGCTGGCGCCCTTCGACTTTTCAGAAACCGCCGCCTACATCGCCGGGCGCATCCGCATTGCCGGCGGCGAGCCGGCCAGCATTTTCAGCCGCGAGTCGATTGGCGCCATCTTCGAGGCCGCGCGTGGGATTCCCCGTACGATCAACGTTGTCTGTGATAACGCGCTCATCGGCGCGTACGCGGCGCAGACCAAGCCGATCGTCCGGGCTCTGGTTGAAGAGATCTGCCGCGACTTCGACCTTCGCAACAGCGTTCGCCCGAGCATCCCTCCACGTTCCGACGAACCGCAGGCGCCGGAACCGCCGGCGGAGCCTGTCGCCCGCGGATCCGACGGATCGTCGGAGGTCGGGGCGCGCAAGGGAAAGTTGTCCTTCTTCTGAGTCCAACGAGAGCCATGAACACCTCTTCAGTTCGATCAATTCTCGTGGCGTGTGTTCTCAGCTTGCCTGGCCTCGCGCTGGCCAGTCAGGCACAAGCGCCTTCGCCGGCGCCGATGACCTCGGGCGCCGACCTGGGACCGACGCTGCCGGCTGATTACGTCATCGGGCCCGAGGATGTACTCGGCATTCTGTTCTGGCGGGAAAACGAGATGAGCGGCGACGTGACCGTCCGTCCCGACGGGGTGATCACGCTCCCGCTCATCGGCGACGTCAGAGCCGCCGGTTTGAAGCCCGACGCGCTGCGCGAGGTCGTGCAGAAGGCGGCGGGCAAGTTCCTGAACGAGGTGAACGCCACCGTCGTGGTGCGACAGGTGAACAGCCGGAAGGTGTTCATCACCGGAGAGGTCACGACGCCGGGCGCGTACCCGCTGATCGGTCCGCGGACGGTGATGCAGCTTATCGCACTCGCCGGCGGTCTCACCGAGTTCGCCGATGCGAAGTCGATCACGGTCATGCGGAACGACGGCGGGAAGATGCAGATTCTCAAGTTCAATTACCGAGAAGTGTCGCGCGGACGAAGCCTCGAGCAAAACCTCCAGCTCCGGCCCGGCGACACCGTCGTGGTGCCGTGATGTGGAGTAAGGCTCTCTTCGTCTCCGTCATCGGGCTCTCGCTCGCGCATTCCGCAGGCGCGCAGGTTCTGGATCGACCCGAGCGTGAAAGCGCCAGAGAACAGCGCGTGACCGGCGCGGATCCGACGCGGTCCGAGCTCACCCTCGACTTGAACATGCTTGCCGGCTACGGCGACGACATCTGGAATGAGCAGCTGACGCCGGTCGATTCCGTTTCTGGGGACTCGATCTATACCAGTCAAGGAAGCGCCACGCTGAGGTTCTTTCGTGGAAGAGCCGCCCGCTCTTTCACGGTGGCGGGGAATGCTCTCGTCGATACGAGCAGCCAGTCGTTTGATCCGGTCGCGGGCGGTGGTGTGGACGTGGCCGCGATGTCACAAGTGGGACGTGACGGGCTGTTGACGGTCTCCGGTAACGTCAACTACCAGCCGTTCTTGATGGTTGTTCCCTTTGCGGGGACACCGGGAGACGGTGAGCCGGCGCTTCCTCCCAATACTGCCTACGGATTTACCGAATCAGGTTCGGTGACTCTGGGCGCTACGTCGACGTTCATCAAAGATTGGTCGCGCGGGAATCGGTCCGCCGCCGCCTACCGATTCGTCAAGCGAGATCAGCATGACGCCGGCTACGATGGAGCCTCGAACGCGGCCTCGTTCAGTCAAGCCAAGGGCTTGGGCCGCGTCGTCAGTGTGCTCGGTGACTACGAATTCGAGAATCAGGATCTGACCGCTGGAGTATCTGAGGACCTGCCGCTTCGTACGCATACCTTCCGCGGCGGCGTGAACGTCCGACGCCGGGTCTCACGCACGCGAACTTTCAGCCTTGGTCTGCACGCCGGATCGAGTTACGTGGATGCATACGACTTCGCAACCCAGGCTCGCTTCAGCCGTTGGGCACCAACCACGGCGGTCGATTTCAGCATCGATCTGGGTCGGAGCTGGTCGACTCGAGTGGACTACAACCGCGGGACAGACGTGCTGGCTGCTATCTCCCGCGAGGCCTTCACATCCGATACGGGATCGTTGAGCGTTGGCGGCCAGCTGAGTCAGCGGCTCGAGTTGGTATTCACGGCGACGGCCTCTCGGGGCATCGGCGAAGGCATTGGCGAGAGTGCCGCCGACTATTCGATGTCCGCGCTGACCGGGCAGCTCCGGTGGTCGTTTGAGCGCTGGGGCTCGGTGATCGTGAACTACAGCCACTATCAGCACGACGTGCATGATGTGAGCGATCCGTCGATCCCCTACCCAGCGGCATTCAACCGCGACGCGATTCGCGTGGGCTACTCGCTGCGGCTGCCTCTCATGGGGCAGCAGCCGGGGCGGCGCAGGAGCGGAATAGGGAGCGGAGCATGATTCCCGGGAAGAAATATACGCCGGCGGACTTTTTCGCCATTGCCGCGCGGTGGAAGTGGCTGCTGATCTGCCCGCCCTTTGTCGGGCTGTTCGTGGCGCTCGTGGTGTCGTCGCGGCTGCCCGATCAGTTTCAGTCCGACACGCTCATTTCGATCGTTCCGCAACGGGTGCCTGATTCGTTTGTGCAATCCACGGTGACCTTGCGCATCGAAGAGCGGCTGGACGCCATCACGCAGCAAACCAAGAGCCGGACCCAGCTGGAGTCCTTGATTAACGAGTTCAATCTCTACCCCGAATTGCGCGGAAAGCGACAAATCGAGGACATCGTTGCGGTGATGCGAGAGAACGTGCAAGTCGAATTGGAGGCGCCGCGGCGCGGTCCTCGCGGTTTCGAGCCGGCGCATGCCTTCCACGTCCGCTTCACCTACTACGACCCGCAAGTGGCGGCGGCGGTTACGCAACGGCTTGGCTCGATGTTCGTCAACCGCAATTCGCTCGAGCGCGGCGCCCTGGCCGAGGCCACCAACGAGTTCCTCGAATCCCAGCTGGCGGATGCGCGTAGCCGGCTGGAGGCCCAGGAAGCCAAGGTCGAGGAATTTCGTAAACGGCACGGTAACGAGCTGCCGACGCAGCTCGAATCGAACATGCAAGCGATTCAAAGCGCTCGGGTCCAGGTCCAGGCCCTGGTCGAATCCGGAGCGCGCGATCGCGATCGGAAGCTGATGCTTGAGCGGCTCTACAACGAGGCGCTCAACGAACCGGCACCGGTGGCGGTCCAGCCGGCACCTGCACCAGCCGGCGCCGCGGTTGACGCCGTGCCCACCACCGGGACGGCCCGGCAGCAGCTCGAGGCGCTCAAGGCGTCGCTCGCCACGTTGACCCTCCGGCTGACTCCGGAGCACCCCGACGTGCAGCGGACTCGACGGATGATCAGCGAGCTCGAACCGAAGGCCGCGGCGGAAGCGGAAGCGGCGGCGGCGGC
>Ga0111539_10003961_pt1 | contig 19453 bp, 15 predicted proteins | sample RhiMethybrSRZTD1_FD_79667 | JGI IMG/M metagenome (GOLD analysis project Ga0111539, IMG submission 79667) | Populus rhizosphere microbial communities from Tennessee, USA - Rhizosphere MetaG P. TD hybrid SRZTD1 (version 2) (version 2) | ecosystem: Host-associated > Plants > Roots > Rhizosphere >... | reverse complement strand
TTCGCGTAAAATCCTCCTCCTGGACTCATTCTCTGAGGGAGGACTTGTGAAGAAGGCGCTGATACTCGGCTTCGCAATCGCCGTGTCGCTGGTCCTCCAGAGCCGATCCGGCACGCAAGTCACCGCCCAACAGCCGCCCGTGGCGACCGCTCCGGCGGCAGGGGCTCCGCAGCGAGGCGCGCCGCCCGCGCCCCGCCCCGCGGGCCCACTGCAGAACGCGCCCAAGATTCCCTACAAGGTCCAGACCGACTTCCTGAAGTACTCCGCGGACATGAACCTCGGTGAGACACTCGGCGTCGCCGTCAATTCGAAGGGCGACATCATGGTGCTGAACCATCCCGGCTCCGCGACCACGGGTCCGCTCTTCGGCAACGCGACGACGCAGCTGCTGCTGTTCGACAAGACCGGCAAGTTCGTGAAGGAAGTCGGCAGGGGCGTCTACGGGCTCGGCTACGCGCATTCGATTCGCTACGACCGCTACGACAACCTGTGGGTCGCCGACAAGGGCACCGACTCGGTGATGAAGTTCAACCCGGCCGGGTATGTTGTGATGAACCTCGGACGCCGGCCTGAGGGCTACGACTCGCACGAGCACGTCGAGTGGGATTATGGCCGCGGTAATCCGCCGCATGTCGAGGGCACGTTCCGCGGCGTCACCGACATGGCGTTCGACATGGACGACAACATCTACGTCAGCGACGGCTACACCAACTCGCGGATTGCCAAGTTCGACAAGAACGGCAACTGGGTCAAGGGTTGGGGATCCCGCGGTCGCGACGTCGGCCAGTTCCTCCTGCCGCACAACCTGCAGGTGGACAAGCAGGGGAATGTCTACGTCGCCGATCGCAACAATCGACGCATTCAGAAATTCGATTCGAACGGCACACACCTGGCCGATCTCATGCTCAACGTCCCGTACGACAAGACACACCACCCGACACTCGCGAATCTCCCGGCCAACCCGGCCAACCGGCCCGACGAGACGCAGCCCTGGGCCCTCTGCATCACCACCAACGGGCCGACGCAGTACCTCTATGCGGTGGACGACGAGCCCGGCCGGCTCTACAAGATGACGCTGGACGGCAAGATCCTGGGCGTGTTCGGAGAATCGGGTCGCCAGATCGGTCAATTCAATTGGCCGCACGCCATCGCGTGCCCGTCGGAGAACGAGATCTTCATAGCAGACATGAACAACTGGCGGGTGCAGCGGCTCTCCCTGCCCTAAGGGGCCTTTGAATTGGATCATTGAATCATTGGGTCATGGAGTCATTGGTTGAGTCATTTGGGTGATTGAGTCACTGGGTCAGCCGGCCACCCTGAGGAGAAGTCAGTGCGTGTGAAACGATCCGTTGTCACTCTCAGCGTCGCTGCGGCGGCGGCCGCGTTCCTGTTTTCGCCGTTCGATGGCCTGCCGCTGGCGGCGCAGCAAACCAGCAGCCGGCCGACCACGGTTGACTGGCCGCTGCATAACCTCGATCTGGCGGGCAGTCGATTCTCAACGCTCGACCAGATCAAGACGTCCAACGTGAAGTCGCTGACGCCGCGCTGGCTGTTTCAGCATGGGGTCATCGACGGCGTCAGCAATCAGACGACACCGGTTGTCGTGCGCGGGACGATGTATGTCACGGATGCGCGGGGCAGCGTGTACGCGCACGATGCGGCCGAGGGCCAACTCCTCTGGACCTTCGACGTGACGAGGCTGATTGGTGGCGGCGCGCCAGAGGGCTATGTATTCCGGAACCGCGGCGTCTGTTATGCCGATGGCGTGGTCTACACCGCCGCCGGGTCGTTTCTGTTCGCGCTCGACGCGAAGACCGGCAAGCCGCTCCCCGGGTTTGGCACGAATGGCCAGGCCAGTGTGATCCTCGATGTGCTGCGGATGCGGTACCCGGAGGTGAAGACAGCCATCAGCATGGGCTACTGGTTCACCACCGCGCCGCAGTACCACAACGGGGTCATCTACATCGGCAGCACGCGCAGCGAGAGCCGCATTCCCGGCGGCCATGTCCTGGCCGTCGACGCGAAAACGGGCAGGGTGATCTGGCACTTCAACACGATCCCGCAGGACGAGAAGGATCAGGGCTGGGAGATTGCAGGGCCGACCTGGACCGGCGGTGAGCGCAACGGCGGCGGCATCTGGGAGACGATGTCGATCGATCCGGAGCTGGGGCTGGTGTACGCGGCGGTGGGGAATCCGTTTGGCGACGCTTCGAAGCGGATCGGGATGAACCTCTTCACCGACTCACTCATCGCCCTCACGCTGAACACCGGGACGCTGAAGTGGCACTTCCAACAGACGCACCACGACGTGTGGGACTTCGACTCGGGAAATCAGCCGATCCTCTTCGACATGCAGATCGGCGGGCAGCGGGTCCGTGCGCTCGCCGAGGCGAGCAAGAACGGGTTTCTCTACATCCTGAACCGCGAGACGGGGAAACCGGTGCATGAAATCCGCGAAACGCCGGTGCCGACCGAGCCCGTGCGCAACGGCGATCAGGCCTGGCCGACGCAGCCGATTCCGTACACCGCGGCGGGAAAGCCGATGGCTCCCGTGAGCCCGGTGTTTCCCGTGGACATTCCGGCCGAGGTCCTCGCGCGCAGCAAGCCGATGCCGATGTTCACTCCGCCTGGTCAGGGCCAGATTCGAGCGCCGGGTACCGAGGGCGGCGCCAACTACGGTCCGATTTCTTACAGCCCGCAGACCGGTTACCTCTACGTCAACGCGGTCGACGGCCCGGCCGGGTCCGGGCGTCCCGCTCGTGGCTACTTCTCGGCCTTCGACCCCAAGACCGGCGAACTGGCCTGGCAGAAGACGTTCGAGGGATGGGGGCAGGCCGGCTCGGTGGCAACGGCGGGCGGTCTGGTTTTCGTCGGCACGGGCAGCAACATCGCCGGCTATTTCTTCGCGTACGATGCGAAAACCGGCGATCTCCTCTGGAAGTTCAACACCGGCGCCGGCGTATTCTCGTCGCCATCGGTGTACATGGTGAACGGCCAGCAGTTCGTCACGGTTGGGTCCGGCGGAGGCGAGAGAGGGCGGCGGGGCGGAGATCTGATCCTGAGTTTCGCATTGCCCAATCCGTAGCTCAACCAAGGTCTGGGCTCTAGGGTTAATCGGCGCCAGGGCTAAGGGCTAAACGGCTAACGCTCTCTAGGGGCTCAGGGCTCTCAGGGCTGAGGGCTGAGGGCTGGGCGGGCGAGGCGGGCAGGGCAGGCCGGGCAGGTAGGAACGCCGAACCTGTCGATTCGGCAAACGTTAGCAGGCGGCGTGACTGCGTCAGCCGACAAAACGCGGAGCCGCGTGTTTGCCGAAACGACAGGTTCGGTGTTCCGCTTAGCAGGATTACGACAGAAACGGCAGGACTAAAGTCCTGCACTACGAGTACGACGACTACAGCAACGGCAGGACTGAAGTCCTGCGCTACGACTACCGCGCTCACAGCAAGAAGGGAACGGACCGATATGGGACGAAATCGCGTTCGGTCGCTGACGCTTCGATCGATCACCGGGGCCGCCGTCGCCGCCGGATTGGTCGCGAGCGCCGCGGCCCAGAACCAGACAGCGGGCCGCCGCACGGTGTTCGAGCGGTACTCCGAGCCGATTGCGATCTATAAGACCGGCCTCGGCACCTTCACCAAGTCCATCTCATCCACGAACAAAGAGGCCCAGGCATTCTTCAACCAGGGCTTCCAGATGATGTACGCGTTTGCGAAGGCGGAAGCGGTCCGCTCATTCCGCGAATCCTGGAAACGTGATCCCGATTGCGCGATTTGCTACTGGGGGGAGGCCTGGGCCTGGGGGTCGTATCTCAACGCGCCGATGACGGCCGACGAGGCGCCCCATGCCTACGCGGCGATTCAGAAGGCGGCCTCGCTCAAAGACCGCCACGCGACCGCCAAGGAACGCGATCTGATCGACGCCATGGTCCGCCGGTATGTCGAGAAGTTCGACGCGTCGAAGCGACTCGATCAGGACAAGGCCTACTCGGACGCCATGGAAAAGGTCGCCGCGCGCTACCCGGACGATCTGGAAATCGCGACCCTCTATGCCGATGCGCTGTTCCTGATGGAGCCACGGCGCGGGACGCGCGACATCAATAGCCCCGCCGTCCAGCACCTGCACCACGTGCTCGAGCAGATTCTCGCCAAAGACGTTCATCACCCGGGGGCGTGCCACCTCTACGTTCACGCCACGGAATCGACGGTCGTACCCGAACGGGCGCAGGCATGCGCGGAGTTCCTCGGCCAGTCCATCCCCGGCGCGAGCCACATCAATCACATGCCGTCGCACACCTGGAACGAGGTCGGACGCTGGGGCGACTCAGTGCGCGCGAATCTTCAGGCCTGGCATTCCGATCTGAAGGCTGCGGTCGGTGAGGGCTTCGCGATCTACCCGGAACACAACCTGCACATGCTGCTCTACGCCGCGTCGATGGATGGGCAGGGCGCGATCGCGATGCAGGCGGGGAAGGACTACGCCAAGCTGACCGGCAACTCGTTCTATCAGGCGCTTACCCTGGTGAGGTTTGGCCGTTTTGATGAGGTTTTGGCAGTTACCGATCGACCCAATGGCGACGTGGAAGGCGGATTCTGGGATTTCGCGCAAGGCTACGCCCACCTGCGTGAGGGTCACCCGGACTTCGCGGCGTTGTATCTGGGCCGCGTGAAAAAGGCGGCGGATGAAGCCAAGGGCATGTTCCGCATGCACACGGCCAAGAACCTGCTCGGGACCGTGGCCGGCATTCTCGAGGGCGAGATGGCGCGCCAGGCCGGCGATCTTCGCGGAGCGATTGCTGCCTTCGAACGGGCCGTCGCACTCGAAGACGCGCTGATGTACGACGAGCCGGAGCCGCTGCCCTTCGCGGCCCGCCACTGGCTCGGCGCGGCGCTCCTCGAAGCGACACTGTTCGAGGAGGCCGAGCGGGTCTACCGCGAAGAGCTCCTCGACCACCCGCACAACGGCTGGTCGCTCATCGGACTCCAGCAGGCTGTCAGAGGAAACGGTAAGCCATCTGTAGAGGTTGACGCCGATCTCGCGGCGAGCTGGTCCCGATCGGACACCTGGATTCGCTCGTCACGTTTCTAGAGCAAAGACGATCACCGCGGAGCCCGCGGAAACCGCAGAGTCAGCGAGGCCGCGCTATCGACAATGCTCTGCGAGCCCCGCAAGGTCTGCGGTAAGACGTCGCTACTCACGGGCGAATGGCATGGACGTGGCAGACCACGGCAACGTATGAGATCGCCGCTATCGTGGCCGGGTTTGATCGGGAGCCTCGTATCGCGCGCGCGGCTTGCCGCCAGGCTCGTCCGTGACCCCACCGTGCCGCTCTTCACGAAGTCCCTGCTCGTCCTGGCGGGCCTCTATCTCGTCTCGCCGGTCGATTTCATTCCCGACGTGCTGCCGCTGGTCGGGCAGGTCGACGATCTCGCAATCCTCTCGCTCGCACTCGAAGGCTTTCTGAGAATCTGCCCGACCTCGGCGGTTACGTTCCATCGGACCGCCATCGCCAGCCGTCGCCCGTATACGCCGATGCCGCCGACCAGCGATTTCATCGACGTATGAGACTGCTTTACGACGTACACCGCAGAGTTCGCAGAAACCGCAGAGTGCATTCCCACTCACGTCTCTGCGTGCTCAGCGCGTTCTGCGGTGATCGTTCGTAGCAGTCCGGCCGACGCCCGAGCTCAAGCTCGGGCCTACGGGGAGAGCGTAAACAACTCAAACGGCGCCCAGTAGTACGGTTTCGCCGTCGCACCGCCGCGGCGGAGCAACGTGAGCTTCGCCTCGCGCAGCGCGCGTACTGGTGGAGCACCCTGCGCCAGACGCGAGTAGAGCAGATCCATCAGTTCAGCCGTCGACCGATCGTCCACGTCCCACAGTCCGGCGATGACGCGCCGAGCCCCGCCACGCAGGAATGCCCACGCAAAACCTACGAGACCCTCGCCCGAATAGGTTCGCTCACCGGCACTCCGGCAGGCCGACACGGTGACGAGATCGGCTCGTAGCGGGCCGGCCGCGACCTCACGTGCATACAGCTTGAACGCCTCGTCGGGTCCTGCGAGCACGACCGCCGAATCCAGCGGACTGTCCACATTCGCCGTGGCATGCGCGGTGAAGTGCACGAACGAGAACCGTTCGGGGTGCGCCGCTCCATACGCCGTTGGCACCGCACGCTCGGCCTGGTAGGACGCGACGTTGGCGGGTGCAAAATGACTGGCGATGCTGGTCATTTCGGCGGCGGCATACTTCAACGCCGGAAACTCCGGATTCCTCGGTGTGGGATTGCCGATGAGGAGCAGCGAGGGACTTGTCGCAGCCGGTGCCACGAGCGGCGGCGCTGGACGCCCGTCGAGCATCGCCAGCGAAGGCGAGATCTGCAGTTCGACATCCTCGATCCAGTAGTGGCGGCGTTCCCCGCCCACAGGAAGCGTCTCGAGGTTGAGGGCATAGAGCGCTCCGTCGGGGACGACGAGCACCGCACGGCTTTTCGGAATCGCGCGAAGGGCCGGCTGCACAAGCATCTGGAAGAGTGTGTCGCCGGCTGTATCGCGGCCGGCCAGCGGGTCGGCCAGCTTGTCGATCGCGGCGCGATACTCGCGCACCAGCCCTTCGATCACCTGCGCCGCTGGAAGCGTGACAAGCTCCACGCGTGCCGGCGAGACGATCCACAGATATGAGCGGGCCGGCCCCAGCCAGTAGGAGAGGAAGATCGTGTTCGACTGTGCCGCCCGCTCGCGGAACACCGCGGCACGCACGCGCGCCGCAGGAACCACGCCCTGTCGTTCAGCGAGCACACGACCGCGGCTCGAGTCGGCGACCTCGAGCGCCCGTTCAATCTGGCCCTGATCGATCAGCGCGTCCACGTACTTTCTGTAGAAGGAAATCAGGCGAGCAAAGAACGAGAGCTTGTCGTCGGGCCTCAGTAAATCGGCTCGAGTCTTCTCGATCGTGTCGAGCGCAGCTTCGAAGTGACGGGCGGCTGCAACGGGCTGCTTTGCCGCCAGGGCGATCCCGGCGAGCCCTTCGTGAGCCGACCAGCGCACGCTTGGATCGCCCGCGCCATTTGCCAGCGCCTGCTCGAACAACGCCGCGGCTTCGTCGTGCTCGCGACGGTTGACGGCGATTTCCGCGGCTCTCAACGTGTTGTGGGCGGCATCTTTGGCGCCGCCAGCCGTCTTGAGGCGCTTCGATTCGCTGGTGAAGCGCTCGGCTTCCTCCCACTCGCCGAGCTCGATATGGGCGTCGGCGAGGTTCCCTGCCCAGATGGCCGCATCCGCCGTCAGGCCGGCAGTCGTCGCCACGGCGAGGGCCCGGCGCAGATACGGCAGGCCGTCGCGCACGTTGTTCCAACGCAGGTAGGTCGTGCCAAGCTGGCCGAGCGCCTGCTCGTAGCCCCGCTGCGCGCGGTGCTCATGGAGTGCGACGGCGCGCTGTTGCATGGCCACGGCGCGATCGAACTGTCCGAGTTGCGCGTGGCAGATTCCAGCGTTGTTCAGTGCGGTGGCATAGACCTCGAACTCGCTCAATTCGTTCAGCTCGAGGACCTGCTCGAACCGGGCGAGCGCTTCGTCGTAGCGAAAGCGCGTGAACCGCCCCATCCCAAGGGCCAACAGGGAGAGTGCCCGGTGATACCGATCGCCCGCCTTCGTGGCCGCCTGAAGCACGTCGTTCAGTCTCGCATCGGCTTCTTCAGGGCGACCGAGCTGGTAGCGAATCTGTCCATCCAGGACATCGACGTCGAACCGAACCTCCGGAGCGTCCGGCGCGATCTCGCGCGCACGGGCGAGCGTCGCGAGCCCATCGGGGAGCCGATTTTGAACCAGGAGCGCGTAGGCCTTCAGGAACTCGTGCCGGGCGCGAATGGCGACGAGGCCCGGTTCGCTTGGAGGTGCGGTGCTGAGGACGGCCGTGGCAGCAGGCAGGTCCCGCTTCCTGATGAGGATTTCGCCGCGCAGGAGAACAAACCTCCAGGCCCACTCGGAAGCGGGGGTGCCTGGCGTCGGAGAAGTGAGTGCAACGCCCTGGTCGGCGAGCCCCAGCGCCTTGTCCAGTTCACCGCGCCGCATCGACAGGGTCGCCGAGTCGAGCGTCTCGCGCTCTGCTCCGGAGCGCGGCGCGCAGGCGCACGCTCCGAACACCAGCAGAGCGACGATGAGGCCTTTCATTCAGGAGCGAGTTGCTAGAAGGGCCACCCGCCGTTGTCTTCCGGTTCGCTGCACATCATTCGCATCGGCGCCGGGCAGCAGTAATCAATCCGCAGCATGCTCAAGCGGCGCGACAGGCGGCTGATCATGATCTCGCCGAAGTAGATCTCTCCGCAATCGGGGATGGTGATCACGTTCTGATCGATCACCGCGCCGGGGTAGGGCTTGTCGGCCCACCGAATCGACTGCACGATGGTGCCGTACACCACGCCGCCGGCCTCGACGAACCGGCCTGACGGTGAGGTGACCGCGCGGCCGGTCACCGGAGTTTTCATGAACAGGCTGCCGCCGTTTTCCCGCACGAACTTCGGATCATCGGCGGCGGTCCGCAGCTTCGACAGCGTGTCGTAGCGCTGGAACAGCTTGGAGTTGATTTCGACGATGATCTTGTGACCGCCGAGCGCGGCCCCCTCGACAACCGTATCATCGTCCAGCCGGATCGTCGGCTCGCCGCTGCCCTTGGCGCTCTTCGAGGTGAAGCCGCTGTTGATACGTTTGGCGGTGAAGGGGGCTTTCGCGTTGACCGACAGATCGCGTACTTCGGCGCTGACTCTGGTCGTCGCCGTCAGCGTGTCTTCACACAGATCGCCGCACAACACCTCGGACCACTTCTTGAGATCATCGAACACCCCTTCCGCGAACGTCGACGCGGATCCGAAGCGAACAATGTCGCCGAAGTTGCCCTTCTCGGCCTTCGCGATGGAGCGGCCGCCACCACTGGAGAGCGAGCTGGCCGCCGGCGTTTCGATGATGATGTCTTTGGGTTTGCCGATGCGGCCGCCGATCGACGAGGCATTGGCGTGAAACAGGAAGCGAGGTTTGAGCGTCATAGGCGTCTGATTTCGCACGGCAGCCGCGTTTCAGCGTGACACTACTTCGAAGCGGTACTCAGTGCCCGAGACCGCGAGGACGTAGTGGCCCGGAGGGTTGACCGATCGAGCCGGGATGAGCAGCACGAGCGGGCTTCCGGACGGAGGCACCGCGGTCCGACCTGACAGGACACGCGCGCCCTCAGCAGTCCGAAGATCATAGATCACCTCGGCCCCTTCGGCTCCGATCACGTCCACAGCCAGCGCGATCGGTGCGAAATTGGCGGGGAGGTGGATGATCGGGTCCTGGCCGCGACTCGCCGGGCGCAATGCAATCGGGGTGAATGCTTGCAGCTCAGCCTGACCTTGTGGTTGCGGCCCGCGGATGAGCGTTTGGTAGCCGGCCGTCAGTGCCAGTGTGGCCGCGAGTGCCCAAGGGATGGCGGTTGATTGATACCACCGGCGGGCGGGCTGGGGCATGGTCAGCACGTTGGAGCGACCCACAGCCGAGGTGGCTCTCGATTGGGATGAGAGGAAGCCTTCGCGGACGCCCTCCTGCATGACGGCCAAGGTGCGTACGTCCTCGGCGCACTCGGTGCACGAGAAGTAATGCTCCTCGAACGTCGAACGTTCGGGCTCGGTCATCTCGCCGAGAAGGTAGCGCTCCGAGGCGCTGGTGCTGAGGGCCTGCTGGTGTGTCATGGCTTGGCTTGGTGCGATTCCTCGCGAATGTATCGTTCCCGAAAGTGCGTCTTGGCTCGATGCAGGAGTACCCGGAGATAGTTCCTATCCACGTTCAACTCCCGGCATACTTCATCCTTGTCTCGTTCCTCGTAGAACAGGAGCGTGAGGAGCTCCTGGTCTTTGGCCGGTAAATCAGCCAGCACCTCCCGTACTCGTGCCCGCTCCTGGTCGGCCATCAGCGTCGCTTCTGCACTGGGCCGCTCCTCGTCCGGTTCATCGTGTCCTTCCTCGAGCGCGGTGACGCGCGAGCCCGATCGATAGGTTTCGAAGAGGACGTTGTTGCAGACCGCGTTGACGAAGGCGCCGAGGGCCTCGGGCGACTCGATCCCGCCCTTCTGCTTGAGCGTGACCAGGACGCGGGCGAAGGTTTCCTGTTTGGCATCTTCGACCTGCGACGCGGAGCGCAACCGCGAGCGAAGTTTCAGCGTCAGTAGATCACCAAAATACCGGGTGAAATGCTGCTCGGTTTCCGGCTCCTCGGCGATCAGGCGTGCGACATACGCCCGATCGAACTCGTAACGCGGCAGGCGTGGCAAACCCGATGATCGTAAACCCCGTCCGGAGCCCGCGCAACGGCACGGTTCGCACTCATTTGACCTCCACCCGAGTAGTGACGGAATGGTCCGATTCGTTTCAGGTCTGCGCGTCTTGTAATGAGAGGGGCTCAGGAGCCGTGTGTAACGGATCTGCTCTTTCGATCACCAACGGTTTGAAAAGGAGCTCTCAATGATGACCATGCCGCTTTCTCACACCGTCTCGTTCTCGGAAGACACGCTCCTCCGGGCCCTGACGTCCGGGCAGCGTCGCCCCAATATTCTCGTGGTCTGCAACGACGTGGCAGTCGAGGCCGTCAGCCGTTATCTGGTCCGGCTCTGCGCCCCTCCCTACCATGTCTGCGCGCTGCCGGGCCGGCTGGAGCTGCCGGTCCAGAAGAGCGGCACGCTGGTGCTGATCGACGTGGATCTGCTGAATCTCGGCCAGCAGCTGGCCTTGTTCGACTGGCTCGGCGATGTGGGACAGAACGTTCAGGTGGTCTCGCTTTCGTCGGCCCCGCTCAGGCCGCTCGTCGAGCAGGGCCACTTTCTCGAAGGGCTGTTTTATCGTCTGAACGTGATCCATCTGAATGCCACGCCGACCGGCGCTGAAGGTTTGACCCATTAAATGGCACGCGTCGTGATAGATCTGCTTGGGGAGGTTCGCCATGGCAGAGCCAGCAAAGTGTGCGCACCCCGGTTGTAGCTGTACCGTTGCGAAGGGTGGACCGTACGGGAAGTACTGCAGCGAGCACTGTCAGAAGGCCGGGGACATCACCGAGCTTCGGTGCGATTGTCACCATCCGGCCTGTTCGTAGGCGATCACCCGGGACGAAAAAAGGCGGGACCCTTTCGAGTCCCGCCCCTGTATTCCCGCGAGCGGACCAAGTCCGCATGCCATCGGTCTAGAAATCGAACTGCATCCCGACCTTGAACATGCGCGAATTGAGCACGTTGGTCGGCTTCAGCCAGCCGGCCGCGTTGGGCGAAAGCACCGGCACGCCTCCCGACAGAGTCGTTGAGGTGCCGAAGGCGCCGCTCTCTGAAAACACCCACGCACTATTGAAGACGTTGTAGAGGTCCGCCGTCAGTTCGAGGCGCCTGCCGCCGAAGATGAACCGGCGCGCCCCACGGATATCCAGCTGATTGAGCGGGTCGTCGTACTGGAACTTGCCCTGCAGCAGGTCAACCGACGCGGTGGCGTTCGCAATCGTGGTGTTTGATGAACCCGGGGTGGTTGAGATGGTCCATCCGTTGGCGTTGGCGATGGCCTGGTTGAAGGTCCAGGTGGCCGATTGCGATGGACCAGGCGTGCGCTGGTATGTCGCGGAGAAGACGAACTGCCACGGCAGGTTGTAGGACCCAAGGAGCTTGATGTCGGGCAGGAACGGCGCCACATCCTCGCAAGATTGCTTCCCCGTGAATGGGCTGACGACCGACGTCGCCGTGAGCGGATTGCCGAGTTGCTGCGTGTAGCACGTATTACTCACCGTGCGGGATAGGGACACGCCGCCCTGGATGAACGCCCCGTTCGCGAAGCGCGACCTGACGGTGATATCCGCCCCATGGTTGTAGTTCGTCTCTTCCAGTCCCAGGTCGGCCAAGTAGTTCCTGCGGAAGGTTGTATAGGCGTCAGTCGTGGCCGTATAGACCTTACCGTTTGGAATCGGCTGACGGATGCCGCAGAACTGCTGCCCGCCGCCATCCGGTAGCCGAGAATCCTTCGGCCCGGTTACGCAGAATGTCCCGTAATAGTCTTCCGGCCCTACGTTCCTGTTGTCGGTGAGCAACCCGTTGCCGCCAAGGATCCGGCGGAAGTAGTTGAGGCCCAAGGAAAGCCTGGGGAGCAACTCATGCTGAACGCCAGCATCGAACTCCCATGTGTAGCCGCGGACGCCGTACCCCGCCTCGATGTTCTGGTCTATGCGAGTCGTGTTGGTGATGAGGGTGCCAAATGTCGAGTTGGCTGGGATAGGGGCGAGCTCGTCCTGCGTCGTGCTGGGGTTGAAGTCTTTGTCCTGAACCGAACCATCACTGTTGAAGATCGTGCCGTCCAGGCTGTTATCGGTCCAGGCGAGGCTCTGCGTGCTGGAGAGCCGGCTGACGGGGTTGAGCGCGCCGGCGAAGCCGGTTGTCTGCGCATCAACATAGCGGGAGAGGCTGACCTTCAGCGCCGTCTTGCCGGTGCCGAAGAGGTCGTACGCCACGCCGATGCGCGGCGACAGGTCCTTCCAGTTCGGCACGGTCCGCACGAATTCGGGCTCATCGAAAGTGTGAGCCGCAAGCCATCTGTTTGCCGGGATACCCGACACGCCGACGCCGCCGACGAACCAGTCGAGACGCAGCCCAGCGGTGATGGTGGCGCGCTTGACGGTCCACTTGTCCTGCGCGAAGAATCCGCTGTCCATCTTGATTTTGTCGTTCGTCTCGACCGGGAGCCGTAGCGTCACCTGGTTGGGGCCGTAGCCGGTCGCATCGGCATTGACGGTCGCGACGCCGTAGCGCATCGTGAGGTTGCCGGTGTTGGTCTGGTTGTAGTAACGGTTTCCGAAACTCCCGGCCCAGCCGGCAGAGAAGTTGTGGGACCCTGTCACGTACGAGATCTTTGCTGAGAGATCATACAGCTGCGCTTCATGCAGCGTCTGCTGGCTGTAGGCGAAGAAGTTCTTGCCGGAATTCTGGTCGGTGACTCGATAGATGGTCGACTGGTTTATCTCATCGATCGAGCACTCGTCGTTGGTAGCCTTCCCGCATATCTCGCCGTGGTAAAGCTCCGTGTAATCCTGGGCGTAGGTTCCGAAGCCAGCCTCGAACAGCAGCTTGTTCGACAGGGTCGACTGATACTTGAGGCTTTCGGTGTATTCCCTCGGGAGGGTCTGTCTGGCAGACGCTTCCGGCGATGTGAGCGCGCTGGCGCCCCAGTGATTGCGCACACGGTTCGAGCTGTCGAAGTACCAACTGAGCTTGTTCTTCTGGTTGATTTGCCCGGTGAGCCGGATTGACGCGTTCTGTGCCCACCCATCGTCCACGGTCGGACGGGTGAGATCCGCCTCGTAGACGAGCGGCGCGGGATTCTTGTCGTAGAAGCTGTCGACGACTGTCTTGTCAACGCCCTGCCGCCGGAACGTGCCCTGGAACCAGAGCCGGTCTTTCATGATTGGTCCGCCGTACGAGGGGTTGAAGTCGAAGACTTTTTGCACCTTGGGGACGTTCGTGATCCCGCGGCCTTCGAGGGAAGAGACGGTGCACGGTGCGCCCAGGCTCGGAGCTTTGCAGTTGTCCGCGACAAAGCCCTTACCCGCCCAGTTCGCCGGGATGCTGCCTCTGAACGTGTTGCCGCCTTCTTTGGGAACCATGTTGATGCGCAGACCGCCCTGGCCCATTTCTGCCGAGTCCGCGCCGGTGGTGTAGCTCACTTCCTGAAAGCTGCCATCGTTGAACAGGTCGGAATACTGGCCCGAGACTTCGAAGTCGTTCATGCGCAACCCGTCGACCGCGGTCACGGAGTTCGTCGATCCGTGGTAAGTGAGCGGTGACTGCTGCATGTTGCCCGACCCGCCGACGTCACGCGAGAGGGCGGCGCCGCCACCGAGCTGCAGCGCCGTGCCGGGGATCAGGATGCCGACGGCCTGGATATTCTTGCCGGTTGGAATCGCATCCATGACCTCGCGGGTCATGACGGTTGACTGGTGAAGACTCTGCACGTCAACGATTGGCGCCGTGGCCTGCACCGTAATCTGATCCGAGAGCGCGCCAATCTTCAGTTCCGCATTCACCGGAGCCGTAAACCCATCCGTCAGCACGATCCCTTCGCGAACAGTCACGCTGAAGCTCGGCAGGGTGAAGGTCACCGTGTAGGTGCCCGATGATAGGTTGATGATCTTGTATTGACCGGCGCCGTCGGTGACGGCGACGCGGACCTTTTCGATGAGCGCGGGGCTTGCGGCTTCAACTGTTACACCGGGAAGCACGGCACCGCTCGAGTCTTTGACGACGCCGGCTATGCCGGTTTGGGCCGATGCGGCCGCGGCAGTGAGCCCTAGGAGACACGCTGGAAGCAACAGGCGTCGCGCTAACCTCGAGGTGATCGTCATAGGCTCCTCTTCGATTTGCCGCCACTGATTACGCGTCGATAACCGCCGGAAATGTGCGTGACTTCGGCAGATACTAGCAGGGTACGTTCGGCTGTCAACGTTGATTTGTCGGTTCTTTTACGGCCGGCCGTCAGTCGGAGATAGCCAGAACGGTATTTTGGAACGTCGAATCTGGCCTGGTCGGTTGAAGAGCGATTTCCTCTGAAACAGGCCGAAATCGACGCGTTTCGCCGTCAGTCCGCCTTGTCGAGATCCCTGCGCTAGAGGCTCGGCGCAGCGGAACAGGGAGTAGCCGCGATGAAATCGGACACGTTTGCCACCGCATTCTTCGAACTGCTCGACGAGACGTTCGAGCACGTCCAGGGCAACTACCTCGACAAAGGCACGTCGCTGTTCGAGACACTCGCCACGGTCTCGGCGGCCGACGCGTCGCGGTCCGTCTCAGCGACGGCTGCGAGCGTCGCCGCACACGCCAGGCACGTCGAGTTCTATCTGACCGTGCTCGAGGAAGTGCTGCAGGGGAAGACGCCGGGCAAGGTGGACTGGAACGAGATCTGGCGGACGACCCGCGTCGTGTCACCGGCGGAATGGGATGGCATCAGGTCACGCCTTCGCGAGACCTATGCGCGGATCGTCACGCTCACCAAGGGCTTCGATACGTGGGAGGGAGAAGGTCAAGTCTCGGGCGCGCTCGCGATCCTCGTCCACACGGCCTTCCACTTGGGCGCGATCCGGCAGGTCCTCCGCGCGCCGGCTTCAGGATAGCCTTGAATCTGAAATCTGCACTCTGAACTCTGAAGTCTCACGACACCTAAGTCTCATGACGGCTGATCGCGTAGACGTGCACGGGTTCGCCATGCACGGGGTCCACGTCGGCTCGCTCGAGCCGCTCGCCGATCTTCGTGGCAATCCGAATCGAGCGACGATCATCGGGTGCTATCAGGCTAACGATGTAGTCGATCCCGGTGTGTTCCCATGCCCAGGCAACCGCGGCGGTCGCCGCTTCAGTCGCCAAGCCGTGGCCCCATCGCGAGCGGTGAATCACCCAGCCGAGATCGACGCCGGGCCATGGTCCTTGCGGATGGTAGAACCCAACCACGCCGATCACGTCTCCCGTCGCTTTTTCGATGACCGACCACTGACCATATCCGCGCCGCTCCCACTGGCGGAGCATGTCACTGGTGTTCCTCAACGCCAGATCGAGACCGCCAGGCGGTTCGCGCAGTGTGACCTGCTTCTGCTCCACCACTTCTGGATCCCACATGATGCCCATGAGGGCCTTCGTATCCGCCAGCTCGGGCACGCGCAGCAGGAGGCGCGTGGTTTCTATCGAATTGATTGGGAGGGCCACGGATCGATTTTGTCACCCATGTGACCGGAATCGACCATCGATTGCGTGAAGAGATGTTTCGGTATTAATCGATGCACTATATCTCTCGGCTGTCGTATGCCCAGTGAAAGACGGCCTGCCGCTGGCGCCTCCGACATTCGAGATCGCCCGGTTCGCAGTGCTTCCGAATCGCCGCCACGTGCCGCGCGATTGCCCGCCAGCGTCGAATCTGCCGGGCGTCGTCGGCGGTTCTGCGGCCCATGTAGTAGCGGCAATACCACTGGAACCACCCACGTGGATCCTGCTTGTGGATCCATCCGCTGGCACGCCAGACGGCGAGCGACTGCGAGGCGTTCACACCGAAGCAATTCAGCCGCGCGTCATGCCGCTCGGCGCACAGCCTGGCGCGGGCGAACCAGCTCCGTGGAAATTCCTCCTGGCAATCCGTCATGTACTTCCCGCCGAAGATGCCGAGCTGGAGCATCTCTTTCGGCGTCAGATCCGGCATGAACCCCGGCGCGAAGTTCCGGCCGACCGGCTCGGTACGCCAGTAGACGTAGCGGCGCTGCATTCGATCGGTGATGATGACTTTCTTTCTCATCGCCGTCACACGTGGTTCCGCAACATCAGCTCGACCGGATGCGGCTGCAGATAGACCTGGTCGGCCAAATACGGCACCCCGCAGCGCCGGATGTGATGGGCGAACAGCGTGAGCGGCACCAGCAGCGGCACACGTCCGCCGGCGTAGTCCTGGATGAGAGCGAGCAGTTCGGCCCGATTCTCGCGGTCGAGCGCCTGCTTGAAGTAGCCGAGCATGTGCTGCAGCACGTTGGTCTGCCGGTGCGGCGTGGCGATGGCGTATCACACCTTTTCGATCGCGCAGCCAGTTGAAGGCCACCGGCTGCTGTCGCCGTTGGGCTCGATTCTGCCTAGCTTGGCGCGACGCGCGACCTCATGCAGGAGGCCGCTGAACATCCACTCGTGCACCGGAAGGAGGACGTACCAGTACGCGCGGCCCAGCAGGCCTCGAGGGTCGAACGTTGCCGTCTGGCGGATGAGCGATCGTCCGCCGTCGTCGAGTGGCGTGACCTGGAACTCCAGCCAACCGCTGCCGGGCAACTTCAGATCGGCCCTGAGCCGCAGTCGTCGATCTGGTTCGTACGCCTCAACGGTCCAGCCGTCGATGACATCTGTCAGCCCGCAGTTCTCGGGATCGCGACGGCCACGCCCCATGCCCACGCCTCCGAAACCGAGGTCCAGCCAGCCTCGCGCTCGCCAGAGGGAGTTCCCGAAGTACCAGCCGTTGGTTCCGCCAATCTGCCTGATCGGAGCAAAGACCTGCGAAGGGGGCGCGTCCAGAACAGTGGTCCGCGTGTCGACCTTCTGACGTAGCCGAGCGCCGCCCTCTATTGCCTTCGCCAGCGCCACGCGCAACGGCGTCGGTTCGATCTGGAACGCGTCGAATGCCCCTGACGACCTCACCACTGTCGGGTTCTTCAACCCTTCCACCAGCGCGCGACCGACACGGGCCTGCGCCGGTGTCACCAGTGCGAGCCAGAGACCGGACAGGTGCGGCGTCAACAACGGCACCGGCAGCAGCCAGCGGCGCAGCCCGCGGAGCTGCGCGTATTCCCGCATGATGTCGCCGTACGAGACGACGTCCGGACCCCCGATCTCGAACACTTCACTGCCGGTGTCAGGCAGTTCCAGGGCCGCCGATAGGTACGCCACCACGTCGTCAACAGCCATCGGCTGTGTCAACGTCGCGACCCATCGCGGGCATACCATGACGGGCAGGCGCTCGACCAGCGCCTCGATCATCTGGAACGACAGACTTCCGGCCCCCACCACGATCGATGCTCTGAACTCGATGACCGGAACTCCACTGGCGAGCAGGACGGATCCGGTTTCGGCTCGACTCTGGAGATGGTTGGAGAGCGAACCCGCCTGATCTGCCAGGCCCCCCAGATAGATGATGCGCCTGACGCCAGCACGAGCCGCCGCGCGGCCGAAGTTTGCAGCCGCATGACGATCCACCTCCGCGAAATCGGCGCCGACCGACATGGAGTGCACCAGGTAGTAAGCCGAGTCCACGCCAGCGAGAGCGAGGTCCAGCGACTTCTCATCGAGGCAATCGCCCTGGACGACCTCCGTCGTTGATCGGGTTGCCTGGACGCGTTCAGGATTCCGCGCAAGGCACCGCACCGGACGGCCGGCCCCTTCGAAATGTCGAAGAAGACGGCCGCCGATGTATCCCGTCGCGCCGGTGAGGAGGACTGGTGCGTCCATGCCCCGACCTATTCGCCCCTCGGCAGGATGACGGCGTCGATCACGTGGATGACGCCGTTGGTCGCGGCGATGTCGGTCTTCACGACCTTCGCGCCGTCAACGGTCAAGCCGGCATCGCCGGATGCGATTGTCAGCGTGCCCCCGCTGACCGCCTTCGCCGAGCTAATTTTGACCACGTCGGCCGCCATCACTTTCCCGGCGACGACATGAGATTTGAGGATGCGCTGCAGCTCCGGCCTGTTCTCGGGCTTCAGCAGCGCCTCGAGCGTTCCTGCGGGCAGCTTCGCGAACGCCTCGTCGGTCGGCGCAAACACCGTGAAGGGGCCGGCTCCCTTCAGCGTCTCGGCGAGGTCGGCGGCCTGGAGCGCCTTCACGAGTGTCTTGAACGACCCAGCCGCGACCGCAGTATCAACGATGTCCTGGTCAGCGGTGGCAGCACCCATGTTGGCGGTCGCGCCGGTGAGGGCCATCGCGGCCACGATTCCTGCAATCATCGTCTTCTTCTTCATAATTTCTACTCCGTGCTCGGGTTGCGGGTTGACGAACGAACGAGTCGTGATCGCCGCGGGCTGCGCCCAGCGGCTCTGCACGCGCTTCCACGACGCTGCCTGATACAGCCCGGCCAGACCGACCAGTCCGTAGACAAATACGCTGGCCGCCGAGACCTCACCGAACTGCATCGCGGACAGGGCGGCGACGAGGTCGAACCGGGCAACGGCAATCAGCCCCCAGTTGAGCGCTCCGACGACGACGAGGACCGCGGCGATGACGTCGATCTTCTTCATGACTCTTCCTCCTGTGCTGCGTCCGGCACCTCGCCAGCGCAATGTATAGATTGACTGTAGTGCACATTAGTTTGATTTAAAGTAAAATCACAGCTCGACCGCAAAGTCATGTGAGTGCGACGACAAGAACCGCGCGGAATGTGACTGTCACGACAACTGGAGGCGAAATGCTGTCGGCAACGCTCGAAGAAGGGCTCAGCGACTATGCGATCGGCGCGAAGATTCGCGCCTTACGCCTGAAGAAGAAGATGGGGCTCGTCGAGCTGGGGCAGCACACCGGATTGTCGCCGGCGTTGCTATCGAAGCTCGAAAGGGGGCGCCTGTTCCCGACGCTGCCGACGCTGCTGCGGATCGCGCTCGTTTTCAGCGTCGGCCTCGACTATTTCTTCGCGGGCGCGCGCGAGAAGCCGCTCGTGGCGGTGGTCCGCAAGGCGGCGCGCGTTCAGCTGCCAGAGCGTCTAGATGGGAAGGACATATCGTATCGCTTCGAGTCGCTGGACTACCCCGCGACCGAGCGGCGGTTCAATTCGTACTACGCCGAGTTCCTTCCCGTGGCGCGCGACAACGTTCGGTTACACACGCACGCGGGCGTGGAGTTCATCTACACGCTCAAGGGCAGGTTGAACGTTCACATCGACGGCCAGGAGCACGCGCTCGAGTCCGGC
>Ga0111539_10003960_pt1 | contig 19458 bp, 13 predicted proteins | sample RhiMethybrSRZTD1_FD_79667 | JGI IMG/M metagenome (GOLD analysis project Ga0111539, IMG submission 79667) | Populus rhizosphere microbial communities from Tennessee, USA - Rhizosphere MetaG P. TD hybrid SRZTD1 (version 2) (version 2) | ecosystem: Host-associated > Plants > Roots > Rhizosphere >... | reverse complement strand
GAGTTGCTTGTCCGACAGGCCCCACTCGGCCTTGATGTACGGGAAGAGCGAGACGATCACCTGGCGGTCGATGTAGTCGACCAGCATGAGGGCGAAGGTCATCGCGAATGCGAACCACGCGGCGGGCTTGCCGGCGGCGTAGTCGCTGGCGGCCGCGTCGCGGCCGGGGTCGGGGATCATGGAGTCAGTCCGCCTTGATGGCGAAGTCGCGCACGAGGCGCGCGTTGCGCTCGTGGTCGGCGCGCACGGCCCGCCGGAGGTCGGCCACGGTCGTGGGCGGCGAGGCCTCGAAGCCCGCGTCGGCGAGGCGCTTACGCAGCCCCGGGTCGTGCAGCGCGTCGAGCAGCGCGGCATGGATGCGCGCGAGGCGCCCGTCGACGACCTTCGCCGAGGCGATCACGCCGATCCAGTTGGTGAACGCCACCTCGGGATAGCCCAGCTCGGCGAACGTGGGCACCTGCGGCAGCAGCGGGGAGCGCATGGCGCTCGTCACCGCGAGCGCGCGCAGGCGGCCCGCGCGAACCAGCGCGAGAGAGGTCGGGAGGCCGTCGAACATGAGCGCCACCTGCCCGCCCATGACGTCGTTCAGCGCCGGCGGCGAGCCCTTGTAGGGAACGTGCTGCAGGTCGATATTCGCGCGGCGGTTGAGCACCAGGCCGGCGAAGTGCGAGGCGGTGCCCGGCGAGTAGGAGGCGTACGCGAGCTTGCCGCGGTTCGCGCGCGCGTGCTCGACCACTTCCTTGAGCGCACCCTGCGGGGCGCCCGGGCCCGCGACCAGCACGAGCCCGCCGCGGCCGATCTCGGCCACGGGCGTGAGATCGTGCAGCGGGTCGTAGGCCACCGGCAGCACCAGCGGCACTTCGGTGATGACGTTCTGCGGGCTCACCAGCAGCGTGTTGCCGTCGGGCTGTGCGGCGAGGAGCGCCGCCACCGCGAGGCTGCCACCGCCGCCCGGCTTGTTCTCCACGATGACGGGCTGGCCGAGCTTCTTCGAGACCGTGTCGCCCAGCATGCGCGCGAGCAGGTCGCTGGTCCCGCCCGGCGGCCCCGGCACGATGAAGCGCACGGGCTTGTCGGTCCACGCGCCTGCGGGTCCCGCCACCAGCGCGAGCAGGGCAGCGAACAGGAAGGCGCGCTTCACGTCAGGGCACCAGCACCGTGGCGCCGGTCGTGCGGCGCGATTCGAGCGCGCGATGCGCCTCGGCGGCTTCGCCCAGCGCGTACGTGCGGCTGGGCGCGCTCGTGATCTTCCCGGAGAGCACCATGCCGAACACCTCGTCGGCCATCTCGAGCATCTTCGAGCGCGGCATGGCGTAGTGGACCATCGCCGGGCGCGTCACGAAGAGCGACCCCTTGATCGCGAGCTGCATGCTGTCGAGCAGCACGGGGCCGGAGGAGGTCCCGTTGCTCACCAGGGTGCCGCGCACCTTGAGGCTGTCCAGCGAGGCCATCAGCGTGTCCTTGCCCACCGAGTCGTAGACGACCGGAACACCCTTGCCGTCGGTGAGCTCGCGCACGCGCTTGGCGATGTCCTCGCGCGTGGTGACGATGGTGTGCGCGCAGCCGTTCGCCTTCGCGATCGCGGCCTTCTCGTCGGAGCTCACGGTGCCGATCATGGTCACGCCCAACGCGCGCGCCCACTGGCAGGCGATGAGGCCCACGCCGCCCGCGGCCGCGTGGTAGAGGATGGTCTCGCCGCCCTGGAGCGGATAGACCTGGCGGAAGAGGTACTGCGCGGTCATCCCCTTCATCATGATCGTCGAGGCGGTCTCGTCGGTGATCCCGTCGGGCAGCTTGATCAGCACCTCGGCGGGCATCACGCGCGCCTCCGAATAGGCGCCCTGCGGCCCCAGGAGGTAGCCGACGCGGTCGCCGGCCTTCAGGTAATCCACGCCGGCGCCCACGGCCTCGACCACGCCGACGGCATCCGACCCCAGGCCGCTCGGAAGCGGCGCGGGGTAGCGGCCGGTGCGGAAGTAGACGTCGATGAAGTTGACCGCGATCGCCTTGTGGCGCACGCGCGCCTGGCCGGGGCCGGGCTCGCCCACTTCGACGTGCTCGAGCTTGAGGACTTCGGGTCCACCGGTCTGGTGGAAGCGGATGGCGTTGCTCATGCGGATGCCTTGGATTCGGTGGTGCGGATTGCGCAAAGCTCGCGCACGAGCTCCTCGGCCTGCGGCCACTCGCCGAAGCCCGAAGCCGGATTGAGATGTCCCACCTCGCCCAGGTCCACGATGCGGCTGCGCCAGTTGATCGCCAGGGTGCAGGCGCGGTGGAAGCCGCAGAGCGGGTCGTTTCGACTTGCCGCGACGATGCTGGGGAAGGGGAGCGGCGCCTGCGGCACGGGCAGCCAGCCGGCGGCCTCGAGCGCGGCCATGGCGGGATAGCCCTCGGGCATGGGCTTTTCGAAGTCCGCCGGCACGGCGAGCAGCGCGCCGCGCACCTGGCGCTTGTTGCGCAGCGCCCAGTGGGCGACCGTGATCACGCCGCCGCTGTGGGCGACGATGACGATCGGGCCTTCGATGGCGGCGGCTTCCCGGTCGAGAGCTGCGACCCGTTTCGCGCAATCGAGGTCTTCCCGGCCCATCGGCGGCACTTCGCGCACGCGCGGCAGCTTCTTCGCGAGCAGCGCCTGCCAGTGCCGCTCGACGTGGTCGCGCAGTCCCGGGACGATGAGGACGGTCGGTTCCATCACGCCCATCAGGCCGCGGCGCGCGTGAGGCTCGGCGCCTTGGCCTTGCGGTTGGGAGCGAAGCCGTTCTTCGCCAGCGTCTCGTCGATGCTGTTGTAGAACGTGCCGATCTTGAGGATCTCGCGCGCCTCCTTGCCGGTGGCGACCGGGCGGCCGAACTCGCGCGACAGGCGCACCAGCTGCTCGACCTGCTTCACCGAGCTCATCTTGGCCTTGCGGTCCTGCGTCCAGAGGTTGTCCTCGATGCCGCAGCGCACGTGCAGGCCCATGGCGATGGCCATCATGTTCACCGGCAGCGTGTTGAGCATGCTGCTCTCGAGCGTGAGCATGGCCCCATCCGGCGTGGCGCGCAGGAAGTTGGCGAGGTTGTAGATGTTGGGCGCGTCCATGCCGCCGCCGATGGCCACCCAGTTCATCACCAGCGGGCCCTTGTAGACGCCGCGGCGGATCATGCGCTCGACGGTCTCGAACGAGTTGATGTTGTAGAACTGGAAGGCGCTCTGGATGCCGGCGGCGGTGAGGCGCTTCACGTGCTCCTCGGCCCAGCCGGGGGCGCCGGGAACCACCATCTCGCGATAGGCGTTGTAGTTGGCGGGCTCGGAGAGCGAGGTGCCGGCGAGGTCGGCCTCGCACATCTGCTCGACCACGTTCATCTGCGAGGTGTTCACCGTCACCGTCACCTGGTCGGGCTTGGGGTCGAGCTCGGCCAGCATGTGGCGCGTGTCGTCCGAGAGCCACTTGGCGGCGGCACCCTCGGACTCGGGCGCGAACGAGATCGAGCCGCCCACCTGCAGGATCATGTCGGGCACGGCAACGCGCAGGCGCTCGAGCAGCTCGTTGAACTTCGACAGGCGCTTGGAGCCCTTGCCGTCCAGCTCGCGCACGTGCACGTGCAGCACGGTGGCGCCGGCGTTGTAGCAGTCCACCGCCTTCTGCACCTGCTCGTCGATCGTGACCGGAATGTCCTCGGGGAAGTCGGAGGGCATCCATTCCGGGCCGTAGGGGGCCACGGTGATCACGAGCTTGTCCTGGTTCTCGGGGAAGAGCGAGCCGTCGAGGAAATTCATTCTGGCAATCCTTTGTTAGAAAACTCTGTCGCCGATGATTCCGGCGCGTTCCATCTTGCGGTGGCACGGCGGGTAGTCCATCACCGCGTAGTGCTGCGTCGAGCGGTTGTCCCACATGGCGACGCTGTTCTTGCGCCAGCGGAATCGCACCTGGTATTCGGGAATGAAGGCCTGGCTCTGCAGGTAGGCGAGCAGTTGCGCGGCGCCGGGCGCGAAGTCCTGGCCGAAGCGCACGCTGGCGGGCGTGTGGAAGTTGGTGAAGTGCGTGGTGAACGCGTTCACGAAGAGGATGCGTTCGCCGGTCTCCGGGTGGTTGCGCACCACCGGGTGCTCGGCGTCGGGGAACTGGGCCTTCAACGCGATGCGCTTCTGGATCGGCATCGCGGCGCCGAAGGTGGCCTCGATGCTGTGGCGCGCGCGCAGGCCTTCGATCTTCGCCTTCACGTCCTCGGGCAGGCGCTCGTAGGCGAGCGCCATGTTGGCCCACATCGTGTCGCCGCCCACCGGCGGGCACTCGACGCAGCGCAGCACGCAGCCGAAGGGCGGGATCTCGCGCCAGGTGGCGTCGCTGTGCCACGCGTTCTCGTAGCGGTCGGGCGGGTTGTCGGGAGCCTTGTAGATGCGCACGAGACCGGGGTGGTCCGGGTCGCTGCCGGCCACGGGATGGTCCTCGAGCTCGCCGAAGTGGCGCGCGAAGGCCACGTGCTCGGCGCGCGTGATGTCCTGGTCGCGGAAGAAGAGCACCTTGTGCTGCAGCAGCAGCGCGCGGATCTCGCCGGCAAGCGACGGATCGCGCGAGGCCGCGCCCAGGTCCACGCCCGAAAGCTCGGCTCCGATGGAGCACGTAAGGGGCGCTACCTTGATGGACGGCCGGACTACCGCGGGCGTGTTGGGTTTCAGCGGGGGCTGCATGACCTCTCCTGCTTGTCGACGCTTGGCAGATTAGGCCGTCGGAGGCCTTCCAACCCCCCCTGCGTGGAGGGGGCTTCGGGGTCAGCCGGCCGTCTCCAGGAGGCCCAGGAGCTGGGCCCGGCGCACCACGTGCTTGCGGCTCCCGGCCGAGAGCTTGCCGAAGAGGTTCTTGAGGTGCCACTTGACCGTTTCCTCGCCCACGCCCATTGCAGTCGCAATCTCCTTGTTGGAGAGGTTGCGGGACAGGAGCTCCAGCACCTCGCGCTCCTTCGGCGTAAGCACCATCGTGGGGACTGCCCTCATCGGGGAGTGCGGGCCGGGGCTGCGCGGGGGGCTGGCGGCGGGCACGACCACGGCCCCGATTTCGGGCTCGATCACGCGCCGCGCCCAGTCCCCGACCGCCGGGTGGGCATCCTCGAAGAGCCGCGCGAGGCCGTAGGTCTCGGCCAGGTTCGCGGCCTCGCGCACCAGCGCCGTGCCATCGCCGCCGTTGCGGTCCATCGCGAAGGCGCGCAGCGCCATCGCCTCGAGGCGCACGCGGCCCTGCTTGGCGGCCGCGGCCAGCTCGCCGGCTTGCGTGAGCGCCGCAATCGCGGCGCGCCAGTCCTGGTCGGCGATCGCGGCGTAGCCCTGCGCGAGGTGCTTCAACACCTGCGCCGAGCGCTGCCACAACGGGCCCGTGGGCAAGCCGTCGCGCGCGAGGACCTCGTCGATCTGGCGGCACAGTGCCCGGCACGTCTCCGGCCTGAAGCGGCGCGCGTGCGCGCGCACCTGGTCGGCGAGGCTCGCGATCTCGAGTCGCGGCAGGCGCCGCTCGGCCGCCGCCGCGCGCAGCGACTCCAGCAGGTCGAGCGCGCGGTGCTCGTCGCCCGCGGCCGCGGCGATGCGCGCGAGCGTGCGATAGGCGAGCAGGAGCGCTTCGGGCACGCCGGCGCGCTCGAGGACGTCGAGCCGGTTGGCGAGCAGTGCCGCCGCCTCGTCGGGCTGGTTGCGTTCCCACTTCGCCGCGGCAAGCAGGGTGCCGAGCATGCAGGCGAGCGGGGCGCGGCGGCCGAGGCGCACCTCGGCGTCGGCCGCGACCGGGCGCATCGATTCCTCGGCGAGGCGGATCTGGCCTTCCCAGTAGTACGAGAGCCCCTGGATGAAGTCGCCCCAGCGGGTCACGAAGGGCGACGGGGATGCGCTCTCCGCGTGGGGAACGCCGGCCAGGTGGCGGCGTGCCTCGGCGGGTTCGCCGCACAACAGCGCACGCACCGCGAGGCGGTTCGCGTGCATGCGGGCGAGCGTCGGGTCCGCCGGCGCGGCGTTGGCCCACGGATCGAAGAGCTCGATCACGCGATCGGGCTCGTCGGCGAAGTAGGCCGCGCCGCTCAGGATCAGCGCGCATTCGTAGCGGAGCGCTTCGTCCACGCTGCCCTGCGCGAGGATGCGCGCGACCTGGCGCCCGGCCTCCTCGTTTCGATGGCCTAACGCCAGCGCCCACCCCGCGACCAGGCGAAGGCCCGGCCGGCGGTCCAGCTCGCGCTCGGGCAGGCGGTTCAGCCACTCGAGCACCGAGGAGTGCCGGCCGTGGATCATCGCGTCGTAGAGGGTGCGCTCGGCAAGGTCGAAGGCGAGCTCGAGCTGCCCCGCCTCGTAGGCGTGGCGCGCCGCCTCCTCCACCAGCCCGTGGTTGGCCAGCCAGTGGGCAGCGCGCGCCTGCATCGCCTCGCGCTCGGCGGACGGCAGCGCGGAGAAGCGCACGCGCAGCGCGTCGCGCGCGAGCGCGTGCATGCGCAGCCACCCGCCTTCTTCCGTGGCGACCAGGATCGGCGTGTCGCGCATGAGGCGCGCCAGCCGCTCCTCGGCGCCCTTGTCTCCCGTGATCGCCTCGCACAGGCCCGGGTGCAGCAGGTCCACCCCCGCCACGCGCGCGAGGAAGTCCGAGTCCTCCGGCGCGAGGTTCGAGAACATTTCCGAGAGCAGGCGCGCGGGCGTGTGGCCCGAGGGCGCCGAGAGTGCCTGGATCGCCGCGCGCGCGTCGGTGCTCGCCTCGATCGCGGAGAGGGCGAGCTGCAGCCCGAGCGGCCAGCCCTCGGTCGCCTCGTGCAGGCGCGCGGCGTCGTCGGTGTCGATGCGCGCGCCCAGGCGCTGGCGGGCCGCCGAGATGGTCTCGGCCAGCGTGAAGCGCAGCGCATCGGCGCCCACCACCGTGCAATCGCCATAGGCGACGAGGTCGGTCACGTCCAGGTCCACGTCGCCGCGCGCCGCCACGATCACGCGCAGGTTGGGTGGCTGGTTGTGCAGCAGGTACGAGAGCACGCCGTGCAGGGTGGCCGGGACCATGCGCTCGGCATCGTCGATCATCAGCACCACGTCGAGGGCGGCCTGCGAGATCTCCGCGAGCCACGCCGTCGCCGCGTCGAGCTCGTCGGCGGGTCCCGCGCCTTCGAGGATGGTGCGGCCGAAGTCGGGCCGGCCGCAGGCCTGCCGCATGGCGAGCGCCAGGCCCTGCACGAAGCGCCGCCCGTCGTCGCTCGTGCCGGCCGAGAGCCAGGCCACCGCCCCGCCGGCCGCGAGGTACTCGCGCCGCCACTGCGCCAGGAGCGAGGTCTTGCCGAATCCCGCCGGGGCTTGCACCAGCACCAGCGGGCGGTCGCGGATCTGGGGATCGTCGGAGCCCAGGCGCGGGCGCAAAAGGAGGTTGCGAGGCGCCCGCGGCGGGGTGGCCCTGAGGAGGAGCTCGGCGAGGGGCGCGGCGGCCGGCGCTTTGGGGGACACGGTCATCGATGCGAACACATTTCCGGACCCGGGGGAAGCCCGCCCCCCCGGGGTGGGGAGGGCCAGGGAGGAGGCCCGCACCTACGATGGCCGTGCCATGCATCGCCACCTCCTTGTTCCCATCGACGGCTCGGACCTCACCACCGAGATGGTCGGCCGCGCCGTCGAGTACGCGCGTGGGGCCGGCGCGCGCATCACGTTCTTCCATGCGCACCCCGATCCCTCCGCCTCGCTGTCGGGTGAACCCGACGCCGTGCGCCTCGTCTCTCCCGAGAGCTACCAGTACACCTACGTCGGCCGCGCCCGCGAGCTGCTCGCCAAGGCCGAGTCCGCCGCGCGCGCCCAGGGCGTGCCGTGCGAGTCGCGCAGCGCCACCTCCGGCTCGCCGCACCAGGCCATCCTGGCGGCGGCGCGCGAGTGCGGCTGCGACCTGATCTTCATGGCCCCCCACCGCAGGCGCAGCGGCGTCGGCATGCTGCTCGGCTCGCAGACCATGCGCGTGATCATGTTCGCGACCGTGCCGGTGCTGGTCTCGCCGGCCTCGCCGCCCGGACCCGCGGCGAACGCGCTCGCCGTGATTCGCGACGAGCACCGCTCGATCGCCGCGGTGCTGCACGCCTGGATGCACCATCTGTCCGTCGCGCGCCTCGACGGCCGGATGCCGGACTTCCAGCTCATGCGCGCCATGGTCCGGTACCTGCGCGACTTCCCCGTGACGCAACACCACCCGAAGGAGGACGCGCACCTCTTCCGCCGATTGCGCAGCCGTACCTCGTCGCTCGACGCCGAGATCGAGGAGCTCGAGCGCCAGCACGGGCGAGACCGCGAGCTGGTGCAGGCGCTCGAAGCCCTGGTCGAAGGTGTCGCCACGGGGAAAGCCGACCCTGCCGAGCTCGAGGCCCTGGTATCGCGCTACGCCACGTTCGTGTGGGAGCACCTCGGGCGCGAGGAGGGGGTGATCCTTCCCGCGGCCGAGCGCCACCTCACGGCCGAGGACTGGAACGCGATCGGCGAGGCGTTCTCGGGGAACAACGACCCGCGCTTCGGCGACGACACCGCCGCCGGCTTCCGGCGCCTTTTCTCGCGCATCGTGAACCTGGCCAGCGAGAGCTGATCCTTCCCGCGCTCAGTACATGTGGCGCTGCGCCGCCATCGAGCCGATCTTCGCGCCCATCTCCATCCCGGCCTGGGTGGCCGAGCGATAGTGCAAGCCTCCGTAGATGCGCGCATCCGAGACCTCGCGCACGAACGCGTCGGGATCGGACCAGCGCCGCGTGGCGCCCTTGGCCGTCGGGCTGGAAGTGGCGAGCGTCGGCATGCGATCGGAACCCACGTCGGCCTTGATCACCGCGCCCACCGAGGCGGCGAGGATGCTGTGGCCGCTCGGGTACTCGGGGTGCATCGGGTTGTCGATGAGCGGTGACCAGTTGGCTTCGCGGGCGGTGGCGTCGTTGCCGTCGGTGTCGCCGTTGCGGATCGCGGTGACCGGGCGCCAGAAGTTGTATTGGTACTTGGCGTCGAACACGCTGATCATCGCGTCGTCCATGGCTTGCGCCACGGCGGCGAAGAGGCGCGCGTTGCGGGCCACGTCGCGGCCCGGCTGGTCCGCCACCGAGCGCACCACGCCGAAGTAGATCGGGGGCAGGGAGTAATCCCAGAAGCGCGCGATATCGGTCTGCTCCGCGGTGCGGGCCGTGCTCGTCTTCGAGCCCAGCGCCTTCACCTCGTTGTAGTCGCGCGTCCAGGCCTCGCTCGCGAGCGAGGCCGGGGCGGCGGGGCGAACCTGCGAGGGGCTCGTCATGAGCCAGGGCTTGCGCTTGCCCCACGTGGGCACCGCCGCCGGCGCGGTCGGCACGTACGCGCCGGGCGTGGTGTGCGGGCGATAGTCTTCGGCAGCGACGGCGTCGTCGGCGCGCTGCGCGAGGACGAAGCCGGCAGCCTGCTCGCCGGCGACGATGCCCGCGGCCTTCGCGGGACCGTCGGCGATCCTGTCGAGCGCGGCCTGCGCGGCGGCGTCGATCGCGGCCTGCGAGCCGGGCATGAGCTTCGAGAGCACGGCGCGGTTGGCCGAGGCCACGGCGGCGTCGGCCGAACCCTGTTGCAGGTTCGCCTGGCGCACGGCCTGGTACACGGCGGTCTGCACGAGGGCCATGTTGCGCACCGCGGGCGGCGTGCCGAGCCTGGCTTCGGCCATGATCTCGCCCGCCTTCACGTTCCAGTCGGTGACGGCGTCGGCGCGCGCGTGCGGCGCGATCACCGGATAGAGGGTCGCGAAGGCCAGGGCCAGCGCGCGTTGGTTGATGGTCGGCATTCTCCGTTCTCTCTCGATCAGCGTTGGGTGAAGAAGCGGTAGTCGGCGGTGTAGTGCACGCGCGTCTCCTTGCCGATCGACGTGGCGTCGCAGCCGTTGGACGGCGCGGTGCCGCCGATCGTGTTCACGCGCTGGATGCTGGTGACGGCACTGAAGGCGCCGTCGCGGCCGGTGTTCTTCGCGGCGAGCAGCAGCCAGGGGATGTCGCGCTTGTCGGGGGCGTCGGCGCGCGCCTTGACGCTCGCGTTCACGCGGCTGCCGTCGAGCGCTTCCCAGTAGGGGCCGGCGCCGTGGCGGCCGATCAGCTTGCCGCGGGGGTCGAAGAGCTCCGCGTCGGGTGCCACGAAGGACCACTCGTGGGCGTCGCCCTTCGCGGTGCATTTGTAGATCTGCACGCCGCGGGCGGGTACGACCATGGCGAGGGCCTCGTTGGTGGCGGGCGCGAGCGCCTGCGGCACGGCGAGCTCGGGCGAGTTGGCGCACGCGGCGAGCAGCAGCGCCGAAAGGCCGATGGGAGCCGCGAGCGCGGCGGGGGTGCGGGTGACGATGCTCATGCGGGTTTCTTTCACGATTTGGTCACGATGATTTCGAGGTATTCGGAGGGCACGACGAGCGCGGACTCGCCGGCGACGTTCATTTGGCCGAGCAGCATCTCGATGTCGCGCTGCAGCGCGGCGCCGCCCGCGACGTCCAGCGCCAGGAACGCCTTGTGCGTCGGGCCGTAGAAGTCGCGGAACACCTGCAGCCAATGGGCGGCCGAGGCGTAGCGGAAGTTGAAGATGCGGCGCGTGCAGTGGATCTGCGCGGCGTGCTCGCCGAAGAGGCGCCCGACGTGCGGCTCCGAGCCCCACAGCGCCGGCGCTTTCACGCCGGCGGGCGGCGGCACGTAGGTGCCCACGAGCTTGAACAGGCGCCCGACGAAACCCTCGGGGGTCCAGTTCGCGAGGCCGAGACGGCCACCGGAGCGCAGCACGCGCATCATCTCCGCGGCGGTGCGCTCGTGGTCGGGCGCGAACATCGCGCCGAAGGTCGAGAGCACGACGTCGAAGGTGCCGTCGGCGAACGGCAGGTTCTCGACGTCGGCCTCCTCGAAGTGAACCGGCAGGCCCTCGGCGCGCGCGCGGGCGCGGCCCTTGTCGAGCAGCGAGGCGACGTAGTCGGTCGAGATCACGTTGGCGAAACGGCGCGCCGCGGCGAGCGTGGCGTTGCCGTTGCCGGCGGCCACGTCGAGGACGTGCTCGCCAGCGCGCACGTCGATGGCTTCGGCGAGGTTCTCGCCGACGATCTGCAGCGTGGTGCCGACGACCGAATAGTCGCCGCTCGCCCACGTCGCCTGCTGCCGCCGCTTGATCGCGGCGAGGTCGGGCGCGACCTTGCGCGCTTCGGCCAGGGTGCTCATGGAAGTCTCCTGTAGAGGTTCGTATCTGGAGGACGAACCTTACGGAGGCGGGCGTTCCACGGGCGTTCCACCCTAAATAAACGGGGTCAGACTCCAATTAAGTTAATCGGGGGGGGGTTCGGGAGAAAACCCCCCCGATTAACTTAATTGGAGTCTGACCCCGTTTATTCCGGCCGCCAGGCCGGCTACCGCAGTGCGGCGATCAGGGGGGCGTGAGCCAGCTCCCGCTCGGCGACGATACGCTGGGCGAGCTCGCCCAGCTCCATGCCGGGCCAGGGTCGGGAGGCGCCCTGTGGCTTGCCGCGAGCCAGGCGTGCGCGCAGCTCGTCGCGCTCGGTGGCGCCGATGGCGGGATGGGAGGCGGCGAATTCGAGCACGCTGCGGGCGCACCCGCTCTCGCCCTGGGCCTCGAGGAGCTCGGCGAACGCGCACGCGCCGGTGAGCAGCAGCGACGGGCGCCCGATCGCGATCCCGTCCTCCACGGCCGCGGCGAGCCTGGAGCGCGCGCCGTCGAGGTCGCCGCGCTGCGCGGCGACGATGGCGACGAGCAGCTCCACGTGGGTCGAGAGGCCGCGGTTGCCGATGCTGCGCGCGAGCTCGATCGCGCGCACGCCCTGGGCCTCGGCTTGCACGAGGTCACCCGTCTTCACCGCGATCTCGCACAGGTTGGAGACCACCAGCGCCCGGGTGAGCACGTGGCCATGTCGCTCCGAGAGTTCGAGCGCTTCCTGCAGGTGCGGCATCGCCGCCGCATAGTCGCCGCGCTCGAGGTAGAACGAGCCCAGGTTGTTCAGGCAGAGCGATACGCCGGCCACGTCGTCCAGCCGCCGGTGCTGCGCGAGCGACTCGAGCGACAGGCGCAGCGCCTCGTCGTAGTGCCCCAGGCGCTTCTCGATGAGCGCGAGGTTGTCGAGCATGCCGGCGGCGTTGTGCGGGTCCACGTCGGCCGGGGCCTGCTTGAGCGCCTTGCGGAAGTGCGCGCCCGCCTCCTCGATGCGGCCGAGGCGCAGGCAGCAACCGCCCAGGACCTTGAGGCATTGCAGCCGCGTCTCGTGGTCCTCGCCGGGCCGGGTGGCGCTGAGCGCGCGCGTGGCTTCGGCCTCGGCCTCCGCATAGCGATCGAGGCGGTACTCGAGGTGGGCCGCGGCGCTGCGCACCTGGGCGGCGATGCGAGGCGCGGCGGCGACCGCGGGTGCGTCGAGCGCCTCGCGCAGGAGAACGAGCCCCTCCTCGAGGCGCCCACGGTGGTCGCAGTAGTGCAGCAGCGTGGGCAGGCTCCGCGCGAGCTCGGCCGCCGAATGCGCCGCCGCCCAGCGCCAGGCCACGCGGCAGTTCTCGAACTCGTCGTCCACGCCGCGCAGCTCCTCCTTCTCCCCGTCCTCGACGCGGCGGCGAAGCTGCGCGAGCAGCCGATGGAAGTGCAGCGCATGCGCGCGTTGCGTGGCCTCGCGCGCATCGCTATCGGCCAGGCGCAGCGCCGCGAGCTGCTGCACCAGCGGATGCAGGTAGAGGCGTTTGCTCTCGCGGCGCACCAGCGACTTGTCGTGCAGGGCGCCCAGCACCGGTAGCGATGCGCCGGCCACTGCGCGCGCCGCCTCGACGCTGAAGCCGCCGCGGAAGGCCGAGAGCCGGGCAAGCGCATCGCGCTCGACCGAGCCCAGCAGCTTCCACGAGTGGTCGAACACCAGCTCGATGCTCGCGTGGCGCGCGGGCTGCGCTGGATCCACCGCGCGCAGGAGCTCGGTGCCGTGGCGCAACTCCGCCGCGATCTCCGCGCACGACAGCACGCGCGTCCACGCCGCGGCGAGCTCGAGGGCGAGCGGAAGGCCGTCCACCAGGCGGCAGATGTCGGCGATGGCCCCGGGCTCCGCCTCCACCGCGAGCCCCGGTGCCACGCGGTGGGCCGCGGCCACGAAAAGGCGCACCGAGTCGAAGGCCTCGAGGCGGTCGTGGTCCTCCGGCTCGGGGCAGGGCAGGCCGTCCACGGGCAGGAGCCGCTCCTGCGCGAGCGCGAGGCGCACACGCGAGGTGGCGAGCACCTGCACCTGCGGACACTCGCGCAGCAACCGCTCGACCTCGCCAGCGTGCGAGACCAGGTGCTCGAAGTTGTCGAGGACGATGAGCGCGCGCCGGTCCTTGAGGCGCGTGATCACCTGCGTGAGCGGGTCGGCCCGCCCGGCGAGGGGGACATCGAGGGCGCGCGCGACCTGCGTGGCCGCCTCCTGCGCATCCGAGGCGTCCTCCAGGCTCACGAACGCGGAACCGTCGGGATACTGCGCGGCGTTCAGCTCGAGCGCGCGGCGCGCGAGGCGCGTCTTGCCGACGCCACCCGGGCCGATGAGGCACAGCAACCGGCAGTCGCGCTCGGCGAGGAGCTGCGCGATGCGGCGCAGCTCGAGGCTGCGCCCGACGAAGCTCGCATCGGCCTCGGGCGGCGCTGGCGCGGCCCGCGTGGCGGCGGCCGCCACCCCGGCGAGGGAGTCGTGCAGGGCCTTCAACTCGGCGGCGGGCTCGAGGCCCAGCTCCTCGTCGAGGCGGCGGACGAAGTCGCGATAGGCCTGGTGCGCCTGGCCGTGCTGGCCGGTCGCCGCGAGGGCGGCCAGGTGCGCCCGCATCGCGGCCTCGTCGAGAGGGTCGGCGTCGAGCAGCCGCGCCGAGAGCGCGACGGCCTCCGCGGGATCGCCGCCGCCCGCAAGGTGCGCGAGCGCGGCGTTACGCCAGGCGGAGGCGAGCCGCTCGCGCTCGAACGAGAGCCACGCCGACCAGGCCTCGCTGCCCTCGCCCTCGAAACCCGCCAGCAGGTCGCCGCGCTTGAGCGCGATCGCGTCGTCAGCCCGGCCCTCTCGCAGCGCCGCCTCGAACGCGAGCACGTCGGTATCGGCGAGGAAGCGCAGCGCACCGCCCTGCACCTCCATGGCGCCGGCCCACGGCATCGACTGCAGGCGGAACAGGGTCTTGCGCAGGTTCGAGTACGCGAGCTTCGTTTCCTGCTCGGGCCACAGCATCGCCGCGATCTCGGCACGCCCCACCCACGCGCGGCGCAGCGCCAGGAACGCCACCAGCTGCGACCGGCGCTCGAACGGCAGCGCCGAGAGCGCGCCGTCCTGCTCGACCGAGGGAGTGCCGAAGAGATGAAGGCGCATGACTGGGGCCGGAATAAACGGGGTCAGACTCCAATTAAGTTAATCGGGTGGGTTTTCGGGAGAAAACCCACCCGATTAACTTAATTGGAGTCTGACCCCGTTTATTCCGGCCTAAAAGTACGAGACGCGGTCGAAGTCCGTGCCGTGGTCCAGCACATCCTCGACGGTGTGCTCCTTGGGCGCGCCATCCCAGATCTCGACGCCGCGGCCGCGGGCGGCCACGTTGGTCGCCACCACGAGCGCGGGCGGGATCTTCGCCTTCTCGATGCCGGGCATGCGGAAGGCGGGGCTCCAGTGCGCGTTGGCGCGATTGCGGGCATCGCCCGGGCGAGCGGGAATGCATTCGGGCTTGCCGGGGAAGAGCGTCACCGTGGCGATCACCTTGTCGCCCTCCTGCGAGAGCGCGCTCACCTTGCCGAGGAAGAGGGGCGCGGTGTCGCCCACGCGCATCGCCACGACGCGCCCGATGCTCATCCCGCGCGAGGACGTGGGCGGCCGCGTGAGCCGCCACGCGCCCAGCATCTCGTCGACCACGCCCCAGTTCTCCACCGTGTAGTTGAGCTCGCCGACCATCATCGCCTGCGTGCGCTCGGTGACGCGGCCGAACACCTCCAGGTCCTGCTTTTCCTGGCGCGTGAGCTCGCGCTTCTTGTCGGGCTGCTCGAAGGCCTTGCCGCCCGAGATGAAGAACCAGATCTCCTGCAGGCCGAACACGAGGCCCGCTTCCTTCTCCGCCGGCACCTTGGCGGGCGGGCGCGGCGGCGCGCCCTCGCACCACAGCCGGTGCAGGCGGCGCATCTGGTCGAGCGCGTCCGTGCTGTTGACGCCCGCGGGCAGGCCCATCGCCGAGGGCTCCTCGCCCGACTGCAGCGCGTGGATGCGCTTGCGCATGCTCATCGAGAGCTGCGCCACGTCGAGCACGCGGTGGGTCTCGCGCAGATCCGTCTTGAGCTGCGGGCGCGCGCCGATCGGCTTGGCGAGGTCCACCACGAGCGGGCAGAGCGCCCCCGCCGTCTCCGGCGCCGTGCGCTTGACCGTCACGCGGCGGATCCACATGTGCAGCAGCGACTCGATGAAGTCCATCTGCGACGCGGTCACCTCCGAGAGGTACGCCGCCTGCAGCAGCACCACGCGCACATACGACTCGCCCAGCGTCGAGGTGCCCTCCTCGCCCTCGAGCGAGTCCTTCACCGGGTCGTCCGCATAACCCCCGGACTCGGCGACGTTGTAGAGCGAGTGCAGGCGTTCCCAGACCGCCTGGTCGAAGCGGCGGTAGACGACGGCGTGGAACATCATCTGCGAGCCGATGGCGCGCGCGATGCGCTGCGCGATGAGGGCGCGATGCGGCGCCAGCGCCGGGATGGTCGAGGCTGCCGTGAGGCAGCGGCGGTAGCCCGTCTCCAGCTCTTCCTTCAGGTCGCGGCCGGTGCGCCACGCGTCGTTGTCGTTCGCCGACAACGGCAGCGTCTTGCCGAAATAGCGCGAGCGCTGCTCGCCTTGCAGGTACGCAACCTTGTCGCGCACGAGCTCGAGGCACTTCAGGCGCTCGAGCGGATCGAACCCCTCGTTGGCCGCGAGCGCGCGCATCGCCGAAAGCACCTGGTACTGCGCGTTCGGGATGTTGGTCATCGGCAACGCGGCCAGCCACTCGCGGCAGGTGCGCGCGTCCGTGAACGAGGCGCCTTCTCGGATCGGGGGTTCGGTGACGGACATGTGCGCCTTCAGGCCAGCCTGCGGTGGATGGCCTTGGCCACGCTCTGCGCGCGCTCGCGGCGCTCCTCCGGAACGCTGGCCTCGCGCTTGGGCGCGCCCCAGATCGGCGTGGGGAAGTGGCGGTCGTCGCGAAAGCGCGGCACCACGTGCCAGTGCACGTGCGGCGTCATGTTGCCAAGGCTCGCGATGTTCATCTTTTCGGCTCCCATGCATTCGCGGACGGCCGCCTCGACCTCGAAGACCACGCGCATCAGCTCCTCGCGCTCGGCCTGCTGCAGGTCGGACATCTCGCGCGCGTGGCGATTGAGGATCACCCGGACGAAGCCCGGATAGTCCGGCTCGTCCACCCGCACCACGCGGCAGAGGTCATTTTGCCAGAGCACGGGGCCCCCGGGGCTGTCGCAGAACTCGCACCTTGGGGTCGGGTTCGCCGGGGTCGGGTTCCCCGGGGTCGGGTTCGAATTCATGCGCGGACCTCTTCAACGTAGCCTGGGTGCTTCACGACATTCGATCCTGACCCCATGAATCTGCCTTTAGTCAAAACGCCTGCCGAGTGATCGCCTTGCTCTGCGTGACCCCTTCCACCGTATAGCTCATGGTCGCGTTGTCGCGGTCGTGGAAGGTGAAGGTGACCGTGCCCACCGGCGTGGCCTGCAGCGCCCCCGGGTTGTAGGGCGCCCCCAGCCAGGCCGAGCCGGTGGTGCGATACGCGGCCCCGGTGAAGGTGTTGGCCGCCGTCCACGCGCCGCTCGGGACCACGTACCAGATCGTCCGCCCCGACTGGTCGTAGGTGTACCACACCGAGAAGAGCGTCCGGTACTGCTGGTTGATGGCCACGCCCCAGCCGTTCTGCGCGTTGCCGCCCCACCAGAGGTCGCCGTAGGTGGCGACCGGCGTCTGGTCCGGCGGCCCGAAGAGCTGCCGCTGGATCGCCTTCTGCCCCGAGACGCCGTTGACCGTGTAGGACAGGGTCGCGGTCGAGGCGCTGGTGAACGTGATCGTCGCGGTGCCCACCGAAGCGCCCGCGACGAGGCGGCTCGCATCGTAGGCGCCGAACCACGAACCCGTCGGAATGAAGAGTGCGCCGGTGATCGCGGTGAAGCCGGCGTTCCAGGCTCCTCCGGGCATCACCATCCAGGTGGGGCGCCCCTGGGCGTCGTAGACGTAGAACGCGCCGAACATCGACGCGCCGTGCTGGGAGAGGCTCATCCCCCAGCCGTTCTCGGCCTGGCCGGCCCACCACAGGTCCTGGTAACTGGGCGGGCCGCCCGAGGCCACGTTCACCTTGAACATGCCGCGTCCGTACGTGGCCGCGGCGAGCGTCTGGTCGTCGAGCCAGAAGAGCTCGCGCACGCGGATGTTGGCCGGCCCCTCGTTGGTCGTGGACCAGCTCGCCCCGCCGTTCTCGCTCGTGAAGACGCCCACCGAGGTCGCGGCGTAGAGCCATTGCGGGTTGAAGGGGTGTCGCTTCACGTCGAAGACCGGCGCGTTGGGCAGGTTGCCCGTGATCGAGGCCCAGGTCGTGCCGCCGTTGAGCGTCTGCCAGACGTTGTTGGCCACGAAGCCGGTGAAGGCCACGATCACCCGGTTGGGGTTGTCGGCATCGATGGTGATGCGCTGGACGCGGCGCGACGGGAGCCCGCTGCCGATCCCCATGCGCGTCCAGGTGGGCGAGGTGCTGCGGCCGTTCACCGAGCGGTAGAGCTCGCCGTTGTTGTGGCCGACCCAGACCAGGTTGCCGTTGCCCTCGTGCACGGCGATCGCGTTGATGAAGTTGTCGGTCACGTCGCTCGGCTCCTTCACCATGCGCCATGCCACCGGTGTCGTCCGTGCGTTGTCGGTGACCCAGAGCGAGGCGGCGCCGGCGAGCAGGCGGTTGCGATCGTTGGGATCGAGGATGAAGGGCGCGATGAAGTTCGCCGCGCGGATGTTGCTCCCGCCGCAGTACGTCGTGCTGCCCTCGTTCGGCAGCGCCTCGGTGATGCCCTGGCAGATGTAGGTCGAGGGTCCGCCGTTGATGCTGCGGTGGATCGCGAGGTAGACGTACGAGCCGTAGAAGGTGAGGTCCGAAAGCGGGTCCACCGCGACGTAGCCGCCGTCCCCGCCGCGGAACGGGCGCCAGCCGGCGAGGTCGAGCTGCAGCGAGCCGTTGTCCTGCGTTCCCCCGATCACCCGGCCGCCCGCCGCCGTGTGCCCGGCGCCGCTGTAGAACTGCGTGACCGCGAGGCCGCTGTTGACGCTGCTCCATCCCGCCGACACCGAGACCAGGTCCACGTTGGCCGCCCGGTAGATGCCGCCGTCGTTGCCGTTGAAGAGGCGCCGGTTGCTCGGACCGAAGTCCGGGGGAGAGGCCAGCGCGTGGTGATCGGCGTGCGGCGAAGCCGGCGTGTTGCGCCAGTCGCTCACCTTGACGAAGGTGAGGCCGCCGTCGCGCGACTGGTAGAGGTCCAGGCCGCCGACGATCACGTGCGCGGCATCGGTGGGATCGACCCAGAGGGTGTTGTCGTAGTCGCCCTGCTCGCTCAGGTGCGCGGGAGTCGCGAGCTTGGTCCAGGTCGCGCCCGCGTCGTTCGAGCGCCACACCTCGCCCTTGGCGTTGTCCACCGAGGCGTACACCGCCCCGCCCTGCGAGCGCGCGAACGCGATCTCGGCGCGCGCGGTGCGGCCCCGTCCCGAGGGCGTTTCGACCAGGGGCGCGGTGCGCTGCCAGCTTGCGCCGCCGTCGCGCGAGAACGCGATCGTGCCGTCGTCCAGCCCGGCCACGGCATTCGCGGGATCGTTCGGGTCGAAGGCGACGTCGAGCACGCGCCGGGTGAAGACCCGCGTCCAGTTCTCCCCGCCATCGGTCGAGCGATAGATGGCACCGCCGGTGAAGTCGTTGTTGGTCACGCCCGCCAGCAGCACCTGCGTCTGCGTCGGATGGATGGCCAGGCGGTTCACGAAGCGCCAGTCGGGATTCGCGTCCACGTTGGTGGTCGCGAGGTAGCGCCAGGTCTCGCCGCCGTCGGTGGACTTGAACACGCCCACGCCCACCAGGCCCGCGCTCGCCTCACCCGTGCCGAGGTAGACGTTGTTGGGCGCGAGGGGGTCGAAGACGATCGTGGTGACCGAGAGGTTCGGCAGGAAATCGGAGTTGGCGCGCCACGAGTCGCCGGCGTTGTCGCTGATCCAGAGGCCACCCGAGGCGGTGCCGGCCAGCATCCGGTTCGGCCGGCCGGGGTCGAAGGCGATCGCGCGCACGCGCCCGCCCACGTTGGACGGGCCGATCGACTGCCATTGGCTGGGCTGCAGGCCCGCGCCCTTCGGGCGCGGCTCGAGCGCGGTGGCGCGCTCGACCTGGTGGCGCTGCTCGTTCGCCCAGAACATCTGCGCGGCGCTGGGCGGCCCGTTCTCGTCGGCCTCGAGCTCGAGGTGGTACTGGGCGTTCACCATCGCGCGGTCGCGCCGGCCGCGCTCGCGGT
>Ga0111539_10003958_pt1 | contig 19463 bp, 17 predicted proteins | sample RhiMethybrSRZTD1_FD_79667 | JGI IMG/M metagenome (GOLD analysis project Ga0111539, IMG submission 79667) | Populus rhizosphere microbial communities from Tennessee, USA - Rhizosphere MetaG P. TD hybrid SRZTD1 (version 2) (version 2) | ecosystem: Host-associated > Plants > Roots > Rhizosphere >... | reverse complement strand
TCGTCCTGTGTGATCTGGATGAGGGTCGACCGATTGGCCCCGCCACCGATGTGGACGTTGAGTCTGAAATCTGGCGGGCGCTGGTGCTGGGGACGCGAGACTATGCTTGCAAGTGCGGGTTTACGAGCGCCGTGATTGGCCTCTCGGGAGGCATCGACTCGGCGCTCACGGCGGCGATCGCAACGGAGGCGCTCGGATCGTCACAGGTGCTCGGCGTCACGATGCCCTCACCCTACTCGAGCCGCGGCAGCGTCGACGACTCGCGGGTGCTCGCCGGCAATCTCGGGATCGAGCTGCTGTCACTGCCAATCAGCCATGTCATGCAGGCAATGGAGGCGGCGTTGCGCGAAGCCTTTGCGGGAACCGCGCCGGGCGTCGCCGAAGAGAACATCCAGGCCCGGATTCGAGGGAATCTACTGATGGCGCTTTCGAACAAGCGGGGCGCACTGCTTCTCACGACCGGCAACAAGTCTGAGCTCGCCGTCGGATACTGCACGCTGTACGGGGACATGTCGGGCGGCCTCGGGGTCATCGCCGACGTGCCAAAGACGATGGTCTACCGCGTCGCGCGGTGGCTGAATGGCATCTCGGGCCGGCCGCTCATTCCGGAACCGATTCTCACCAAGGCGCCGTCGGCCGAGCTGCGCCCGAACCAGACGGATCAGGATTCGCTGCCGCCCTACGACGTGCTCGACGAGATCCTCGAGCGCTTCATCGAGAAGCATCAGCCGGCAGACGAGATCGTCGCAGCCGGACTCGACCGGGCAACGGTCCACCGGGTTTTGAAGCTGGTGTCGGCGGCTGAATTCAAACGCAAACAAGCGGCACCCGGGCTCAAGGTGACCGATCGCGCGTTCGGCACCGGCTGGCGGATGCCCATCGCCGCGCGGCTCGACAACGGCACGTAGCACGTCGCCCCGACTTACAACTCCTCCGCCAGCGTCACTGCCCGCTCGGGTTCATGGGGCCGCCAACGGCGATGCATCCAGAGCCAGAGCTCCGGATGTCGTCGGACGTACATCTCCAGCACGTCCGTGCACCGTTGAGTGAACTCCCGAATCACGTCGGGCCCTTCGCCAGCAGGCGGCTGCACCGCTGGCTCGTAGATCATGCGGTAGCGGCCACCGCCGAGCGGCAGCGCGAAGAGCGGCACGACTGGAGCGCCGGTTCGAAGCGCAAGCGCAGCGACAAGAGAAGTCGTGGCCGCGGGTCGGTTGAAGAAGTCCACCTGGATGGCGTCACGGCTCTGAATGTGCTGATCGATCAGAATCCCGACGCCGCCGCCGGCCTGGAGCGTCCGCATCACACGCCGAATCGTGCCCGCCCTGTAGATCACGCTGTTGCCGGTTCTCGTGCGCATGCGCTCGAGCAGGTCGTTCAGCGCCCGATTGTCGAGCGCGCGGGCCAGGACGGCCATCGGCTGGAGGTTCAGCGCGTGGACCATGGCCTGCAACTCCCAGAATCCAAAATGACCCGTGACAAACAGCACGCCCTTGCCTTGCGCGTGCGCCGCCCGGACGCGCTCCTCGCCTTCGAACTCGACCCGCGCCAGCATCGCCTCGCGCGACAGGGTGCTGAACTTCAAGACCTCGAACAGCAAACGGCCGAAATGCTTGAATGCCGCCCGCACTATCGCCCGCTGCTCTCGAGGGGATCGCAAGGGAAACGCAGCCGCCACGTTCTGCTCGGCTGTACGCCGATGGGCTCGATCCAGCATGTAGCAGAGGAAGCCGACGACGGCCCCCGTGCGAGGGACGAGACGTCTCGGCATGAGCCGGACCATCGCAATCAAGGACCTGACAAGCAGGTACTCGAGCCGGTGCCTCACACCCCAGCGCTCCAGACACTCGTCCGCGCCCACAGCCAGTCCAAGAAGGCTGGCTCGAAGGTTACCGTGAGTGGAACCGCAGCTATCGAGCGATCAGCAGACGCAAGTTTCTCGAGCTTCACCGCATCCTTCTCTGTGGTGAGCACGACGCTGGCGCCGGAAGCGCGCGCGGCTTGCGCGATCCGCTCGAGGTCTGCCGCTTTGTAGACATGGTGATCGCGAAAATTCAGGGAGCCCGTGAGCTTCCACCCAGCTGCCGTCAGATCATCGAAGAAACGCTGGGGTCGGGCGATCCCGGCGATGCCAAAAACGGGAGTACTCGTAGTGCAGGACTTTAGTCCTGCATCACCCTGCAGCCAGCGAGGTGTCCCAAGTGCTCGGGTAACGCGGAAGACCGTCGTCACGCCTGGCACGTCCAGGAAGCGCTCGCACACCTGGACGGAGGCTGACGTCAAAAGTGCATCAGCACGCGCCGCCGTCGTGATCGGCTCGCGCAGGCGGCCGCCCGGCAGCAGGGAGGCGGACAGGTCCTCTTCATCGACCAGCAGCAGGTCGAGATCGCGCGCCAGAGCCAGGTGCTGAAAGCCATCGTCCAGCAGATGGACGGTGACGCCAAACCGGCGTTCGGCCAGACATCCGGAGAGGTACCGATCGACACCGACAAGCACCGGCGTGTCAGCGAGCTCGCGAGCGAGCATCAGCGCCTCATCACCTGCCGTCTCGATGCCTTCGATGATGCGCCGTCCATCGGACACAACGGTCACGCCGTCCGACGACACTTCGCGCGCGTAACCGCGCGTAAGGATTGACGGGCGCTCCCCCCGCGACGTCAGGAGTCGGGCCAGGGCGGCAACAACCGGTGTCTTGCCGGCGCCCCCGGCGCGAAGGTTGCCAATGCTGACGACCGGACGAGACAGCCGACGCTGTCGTGCGGGATCGCTCTCGTACCAGCGCCGCCGCCGGGCTGCGATGGCGCCGTAGATCGCGCTGGCTGTCGCGGGAATCAATTGACGAGCCGGAAGGGCCGCACGACACCCATCGCGCCGGTCTGCGGCAGGAGATCGGTGATCACCGCCAGGGTCTTGTCCTTGGCGCCGCGGTTCGCCTCGACGAGTGCGCGGGCGGCGGCTCCCAGGCGGGCGCGACGGACGGGATCGCTCACGATAGTGAGCAGCACCTCTTCGAGCTCGCGTTCGGACTGGACCTGTACCGCCGCGCCATTGGTCACGAAGGTATCGGCGATCTCGCGAAAATTGTCCATGTGCGGGCCAAACAGAATCGGTTTGCCGAAGATCGCCGGCTCGAGAATGTTATGGCCACCCTGGTTGACGAGACTTCCGCCCACGAACACGGCGGTGGCGATCTGATAGAGCTGCGCCAGCTCACCGAAGGTGTCGAGAATCACGACGTCTGCGCGGGGCTCGGCATCGATTGGGAGGTCCGATCGGCGCACCGTGACAAAGCCCGCCTCGCGGGACAGACGTTCGGCCTCGACAAACCGTTCGGGTTGGCGCGGAGCGAGAATCGCAATCGCCCCGGGCATCGTCGCCTTGATGCGAGCGAACGCGCGCAGCACCGAGGCCTCTTCGCCGCGAATCGTGCTGCCGGCGACGACGACAATCCGGTTCGGTGAGAGCCGGAAGAACCGCAGCACACGCTCCCGGGGCCTGCCATGAGAGATGGGCATCGGGATCTGGAGTGAATCGAACTTGAGGCTCCCGGTGACCGACACGCGAGCGGGATCGGCGCCCAGGTCGATCACGCGCCGCGACGACTCCTCACTCTGCATGCAGAAGCGATCGACGTCGGCGAGCACCCGGCGGAAGAACGGTCGCACGAGTCTGTAGCGCGGATACGATCGCGACGAGATCCGGCCATTGATCATCACCGTCTTGATCCCCCGCTCCCTGCTGATGCGCAGCAGGTTCGGCCAGATCTCGGTCTCCATCATCACGAACAGCCGCGGCTTGACGATGTTCAGTGTGCGGCGAACGATGAAGGCCCAGTCAAACGGAAAGTAAAACACCGCGTCGACCTGCTGCAGGTTGCGTCGCGCCACTTGCTGACCGGCAATGGTCGTGGTCGACAGAAACAAACGAAGGCGCGGGTAACGCGCCTTCAGGTCGGCGACCAGCGCCCGTGCCGTGAGGGCTTCACCAACCGAGACGGCATGGATCCAGATCGACTCTTCGCCGTCGACGTTGAAGGTAATGGGGAGGTACCCGAGCCGCTGACGCAGGCTTCCGATGTACTTGTTGTATCGAAGCGCTTGATACACGAAGTACGGGGAGACCACCAGAAAGGCGAGGAACGTCAACAGGCTGTAGGCGAGGTACATTGTTCCGCTAACATCTTAGGATAGAATTCAGCGTTTGTCCGGGGCACGATCATGGCCCGGTAAAGGAGCACTCCGATGGCGGTTAGGGTCGGGATCAACGGATTCGGGCGGATCGGCCGGAACATCATGCGCGCCGCGCTTGGCGACAAGAACATCAATTTCGTGGCGGTCAACGACCTCACCAGTGCCGCCACGCTTGCCCACCTGCTCAAGTACGACTCGGTGCTCGGCAACCTGCATTCGAAGGTCGAGGTCAGCAAGGATGGCATCGCCGTCGATGGCGATCAGTTCAAGGTACTGACGATGCGCGACCCCGGGCAGCTGCCCTGGAAGGATCTCGGCGTCGACGTCGTGTTCGAATCCACCGGCCTCTTCACCGGCCGTGATGACGCCGCGAAGCACGTGGCGGCGGGTGCGAAAAGAGTCGTGATCACGGCCCCAGCGAAGGGCCCCGACCTCACCCTCGTTCTGGGCGTGAACGACGACAAATACGACCCGGCGAAGCATCAGATCATTTCGAACGCGTCTTGCACCACCAACTGCCTCGCCCCGCTTGTCAAGGTCCTCCATCAGCGCTTCGGCCTCAAGAAGGGGTGGATGACGACGATTCACTCGTACACCAACGATCAGAACCTGCTCGATCTGCCGCACAAAGACCTCCGCCGCGCCAGGGCAGCGGCGTTGTCCATGATTCCGACGACGACCGGAGCCGCGTCCGCAGTGGGTGAAGTGCTGCCCGACCTCAAGGGCAAGCTGGACGGATTCGCGATGCGCGTGCCGACACCCAACGTATCGGTGGTCGACCTGGCGGCGATTGTCGACAAGAAGACGACCGCCGATGAGGTGAACGCCGCATTGAAAGAGGCGGCGGACGGTTCTCTGAAGGGAATCCTTCAATACTCCACCGACGAGCTCGTGTCGATCGACTTCAAGGGGAATCCACACTCGTCGATCATCGACGCTCCATACACGAAGGTGATGGACGGCGACTTCGTGAAAGTGCTCTCGTGGTACGACAACGAATGGGGCTATTCGAATCGTTGCGTCGATCTGCTTCGGCTGTTGGTGAAACGCGGAATCTAGGGAGATGGCGACCTTGCAGGATTGCTGGATTGCAGGATTGCAGAAAGGGAGCGGTTCCGCTGTTCTTCCAATGTTCTGCTTCTGCCATCACGTTCGCCATCCTGCAATTCTGCAATTCTGCAATCCGGCAATTTCCCGCTTCTGTTGCTGATGTCCAAGCTCTCCATCAGAGACCTCGATCTCGCGGGACGGCGCGTTTTCATCCGCGTCGACTTCAACGTGCCGTTGAAAAATGGCGTCATCGGAGACGACACGCGGATTCGGTCGTCCATCCCGACGATCGCGTACGCATTGGAAGAAGGCGCGACGGTGATCCTCGCGAGCCATCTGGGGCGACCGAAGGGGAAGGCGAACCCCGAGTTCAGCCTTCGCCCGGTGGCCGCACGGCTGGGCGAGTTGCTCAATCGGCCGGTGACCTTCGCCGAGGATTGCATCGGCACCCAGGCCAGCGAGGCGGTGGAAGCGGCGCACGCCGAGCACGGCATCGTCCTGCTGGAGAATCTCCGGTTCCACCCCGAGGAAGAAAAGAACGACCGCCCGTTCGCCGCCGCGCTGGCCGGCCTGGCCGAGCGCTACGTGAACGACGCGTTCGGTGCGGCGCATCGGGCGCATGCTTCGGTAGAAGCCATCACTCATGAGTTGCCACCTGCCGCCGCGGGTCTGCTCATGGAGCAGGAGCTGCGCTATCTCGGACATGCGCTCGAAGCCCCGGAACACCCGTTCGTCGCGATCCTTGGCGGCGCGAAGGTCTCGGACAAGCTCGAGGTCATCGAGAATCTGCTCGCCAAGATCGACCGCCTGATCATTGGTGGTGCGATGGCCTACACGTTTTTCAAGTCGCGCGGTCTGCCGGTTGGACGATCCCTCGTCGAAGACGACAAGCTCGAGGCCGCCAAGCGAATTGAGGCAGATGCCTCGAAACGGGGCGTGCAGCTCGAGTTGCCGCGGGATCATGTCGTTGCCGATCGCGTCGAAGCCGGTGTGACAACCGCGGTGCTTCAGATCGGCGATGCGGCGATCGGCGAACGGCTCGGCCTCGACATCGGACCGGCGACCATCAAGGCATACGAGGCGGCGATCGGCGACGCCAAAACGGTGGTCTGGAACGGTCCGATGGGCGTGTTCGAGATCGACGCGTTCGCCGGCGGGACCAACGCGGTGGCGCGCGCCGTCGCAGCCCTGAGCGGAGCGACGACGATCATCGGGGGTGGCGACTCGATTGCCGCGGTCAGGAAGGCGGGCATCGCCGATCGCATTACGCACATTTCGACCGGCGGCGGCGCGTCGCTCGAGTTCCTCGGCGGACGCACGCTCCCGGGGGTTGCGGCTCTCTCGGAGAAGTAGCGTGAGAACACCATTCATCGCCGGCAACTGGAAGATGTTCAAGACCGTGCACGATGGAGTCGTGTTCGCGAAGGAGCTCCGCGGGCTGGTCAAGGACGTCCACGATGTCAGCATCGTCGTCGCGCCGCCGTTCACGGCGATTCACGCGGTCGCCGAAGCGCTTCGCAATTCGAATGTCGAAGTCGGGGCGCAGGATGTCTACTGGGAGCCAGAGGGCGCGTTCACGGGTGAGGTGTCGCCCTTGATGGTCAAAGAAGCGGGCGCCGAATACGTCATCATCGGGCACTCCGAACGACGCCGTCTGTTTGGTGAGACGGATGCGACGGTCAAGAAGAGGATTGCGGCGTCGCTCGTGGCGACACTCACGCCCATCGTCTGTGTTGGCGAGACGCTCGAGGAGCGCGAGCGCGACGAGACGATGGCCGTGCTGGACCGGCAGATTGCGAACGGCCTCGACGGCCTCACGCCGGTGCAGGTCGCGGATCTGGTGGTCGCGTACGAGCCGGTATGGGCGATCGGGACCGGACGGAACGCCTCTGCTGCGCAGGCGGAAGCGGCGCATCTCCACATTCGGACGCGCCTGGGCGAGCGATTTGGCGGTCACGCCGCCGACCACTGTCACATCCTTTATGGAGGCAGCGTGAAGGCGGAGAATATCGCCGAGCTCATTAGCCAGCCCAACGTCGACGGCGCCTTGGTCGGGGGGGCGAGCCTGGACGTGGAAAGCTTCGGGCAGATCGTGACAAGGAGCCGGCCGGCTACGCTATAATCAACGTTTCCACCCAATCGAAGAAATGCACAGATGCTGTACTACTTACTGACCGCCGTGTACGTCCTGTCGTGCCTGCTCCTGCTCATGGTCATCCTGCTGCAGCAAGGGAAAGGCGGCGACATGGCGAGCGCATTTGGCGGGGGCAGCAGCCAGACCGCCTTCGGCGCCCGCGGCGGCGCCACGCTGCTGACCAAGGCGACAACGGTCCTGGCCGTGATGTTCATGCTCGGGGCGCTGGCGCTGGCGATTCTGGGACAGCGCGCTCCCGGTTCGATCATGAGCACCGTCCCGTCGGCGCCGCCCGCGGCGACGGTTCCCGCGCCTGCGACAACTCCGACCGCGCCGGCCGCACCGCCAGCTGGATCGCAGCCAGCCGCGACGCCACCAGCGGCAACACCGCCGGCACAGGCGCCGCCAGCGCAACCATCGAAGTAATTGACAATTTACAATCCTGACAGCGCCCTTCGGTGGAGCGCCTCAGCATCGCCGCACCATCCTCCTGATTGACGAGCCGAAACAAAACGAACTAGCCGCCATCCAAGCGTCGTCAAGTCGTTTGGAGGCTCTCGCCCCGCACCTGACGGGTTGTTGACGTTCTGGCACACGACGCGTACGCTCGCAGCCGAACGACTCCATGCCTCACCGAACCCACCTGAACTCGCAGCGAGCTGGAGCGTCACCTTGGCTCGGCACAGCGCTTCCGCCTGGCTCGCACGGACGCCGCGTTTCCAATCTGATCGACGCCGTCTGCACGCCGGCCGGCGCGATGGAGGCGGCGGGCTGATCCAGCCCGCCGACGCGTGACGCAGTTCGCCACTCCGCTCGTGGCGGCGTTCGCAATCGCCCTGGCCGTGGCCGCCATCATCGAAGTCCCGGGGCTCCGCACTGGTCTCAACTTCGCGGACGAAGGCTACCTTTGGTACGGCACTCAACAAGTCCTGAATGGCCGGGTGCCGATTCGTGACTTCCGCGCCTACGACCCCGGTCGTTATTACTGGTGCGCGCTGTTCTGTCTGATCTTCGGTCGACGCAACCTCTCGCTGCGATTGGCGATGCTCGCACTCAGGGTCGTGACGCTTGCCCTGGCGGCATGGTTGATTCACCGCGCGACCGGCGATCTGCTCGCGACGGCCTTTTGGACGCTTGCGCTCGGCGCGTGCTCGCCTCCCTGGTACAAGCAAACAGAGGTCTTCTTTTCTGTCGCGGCCGTGGCCACCGCAACGCTGTTCATTGAGGCACCAACGTTCGCCATGCATGCCGTCACCGGAGGGTTCGCCGGCCTGAGTTTGCTCTTTGGGTTGAACCTCGCCTTGTACAATGCCGCCGGGCTGGTTGGCACGTGGCTGTTCGCGATCGCGCGTTCCGGCTACGAGGGTTCCACACCGCTGCTGTGGTTTACCGCGGGAGTGCTCGCGGGTTTGTCGCCGAGCGTCGTGATGTTCGCGACTGTGCCAGCTCTTTGGAGGGCGTACTGGCGGCACAAAGTGCTGCCTGTGCTCGGGCGTGGGAGCGCCAACCTGCGCGTACCCATCCCCTGGCTCTGGAGGCCGACGCCACCGCAAGTGGCCGGACCGCTGTACCACAAGCGCGTCGTGAAGATCGGCTTCACGGCGCTCCCGCTGTTCTACCTGGCGATGTTTGGGTGGTTGCTGTTGCGACCGCCGCCGGACTCGCCTTGGGTCGGCGTGGCGACAGCCTCTGCCTGCATCGGCGCTTGTTACATGCACTACGCGATGAGCCGGGCCGATCCGGAGCATCTCTGGCTGGCATTCGCGCCATTCGTCATCGGCATCGCGAGCGTGTCGCCTCGGGGCGGCCTCGGAGCGCTGCTCGCCGTCTGTGCCGGCATCACGGCCTTTGGCTCGGTTCACGCCTCCGTGAATGAAGCGGTTCTGCGCCGCCGCCACCCCGACTGGTTCACGCGATACCAGGTGGGGAGCGACGAGTTCTGGCTACTGAAGGATTCCGTGGATCGGCTGGAGTCGATCCGCGAAGCGGTCGAGGCCCACACCCGGGAGGGAGATCCGGTGTTGTTCGTTCCGCTGTTGGTCACGCTGTACCCGCTCTGGTCGCGACGCATTCCCATCTACGACATGTTTTGCGTGCACGCCGCCGCGCCGGGCGCTGAGGACGCCATGATTGACTCGCTCGAGCGCGAGCATGTTCGCCTCGCGGTGGTCTGGAACGCGGCGCTGGACGGCCTCGAAGAACGCCGTTTCAGCCGCACGCATCCGCAGGTATGGCGGTACCTCGAGTGCGAGTTCGAGCCGATCCGCCTGATAAGTCCACACGTGGACTTCCATTGCTTCGTGAGACCTTGACCGCAATCGCAATCGGACTATCGCCGTTGACAATCCCTCAGCCAGCGCATAATTGGCGTTCATTTTCCTTTCGTCGGTTACACATAGGTCTCACTTCCCAGACATATAATCGGGTTTGCGCGCGAACGGACGGGTATTCCGTTGAGTGGTTCCTATCGCTCGGAGCGGCTTGACGTCATCGCCGCATCCGAAAAGGCTCATTTCTGGCATGCGCCGCGGCGATACTTGCTGCTCGCCGTGCTGCGGCGCTATTCGGTATCCGTTCCCGGCCCGATTCTCGACGTCGGCTGTGGGACCGGCACTCTCGTGAACACTCTGGTCGACGAGGGATTCGATGCCTACGGAGTAGACCCGTGGGCCGAAGAGCGCGGACTTCCTCGTGACCGGTTCACCGTGGCCGAGCTCGATACACTGCCATTCACGACCGCCCGGTTTGCCGCGGCCTGCTTGTTCGACGTCCTCGAGCACGTGGAGGAGGCGACATCGCTCGCGGAAATACGCCGGGTACTGCGTCCGGGTGGGTGGCTCTTCGTGAGCGTGCCCGCCTACATGTGTCTATGGGGCCCCCGGGATGAGGCGGCGGGGCACCGGCGGCGGTACTCACGGAAGTCGCTGAGTCGCGCACTCGAAGGGAACGGCTTCGATGTCGTCGGGCTCTTTGGCTTCCAGGCGCTGTTGCTGCCCGCATTCGCCGCCGCTCGCGCCTGGGGGCGGTGGCTGGGCGACGAGACGGCGTTGGAACACGAGGACCGTCCCGGAAGGATCGCGAACGGAATACTACGATTGATCAACGAGATGGAAGTGAGGCTTCCGTGGGCGCTGCGGCCGCGCGTGGGTTCCAGCCTGATTGGAATCTGTCGGCGCCGCGAGCCGGTACAGGCTAGCTGATGGTTGATTTCGAGATCTTCCTCTTCTCGCATGATACCGCCTACGCGAGCGCGGCCATGGAGGCGGGCGTCTCCGGGGTGGTCGTCGACTGGGAGTGCGTCGGCAAAGATGGACGGCAGAAAGGCTACAACACGGAGGTCAACCACGGCCAAGCAGCGGACTTGCAGGCCATGCGGAGCGCCGCGACCGGCCCGCTGTTCTGTCGGATCAACAATCACCCGGAACTGCGCGAGGTCGAGATCCGCCGGGCGATCTCTGCCGGAGCCGATGAAATCTGGCTGCCGATGGTGCGCGATATCGGTGAGGTCGAAGCGTGCCTCAACGTCATCGACGGGCGTGTCGGACTCGGCGTCCTCGTCGAGACGCAAGAGGCACTCGGGCTTGGCCGCGCGCTTTCGGCCCTGCCGATCTCGCACCTTTATATAGGCCTGAACGACTTGCACATCGACCAGGGTCGTGCCCAGCCGTTCGAAGCGCTGGTGGACGGTACCGTGGACGCGTTCAGGGACACCTATGACGGCGCCCTCGCATTCGGCGGCGTGACGCTGCCCAAGCTTGGCGATCCGTTGCCACAGACGCTGCTGCTGGGGGCGATGGCTCGGCTGGGATGCCGTTTCGGCGTTGCGCGCAGGTCCTTTCGGCGCGACGTGCCCATCATCCAGCTGGCCGAATCGATCGATGCCATTCGGCGCCGATTCGCCGTGCTGAGTCGACGATCAGCTCTTGAGGTCGCCGCGGATCATGACGCCTTGCGACGGATGGTGCAGGCGATGCGCCCGGTGGCAGCCGTTTGATGAAACGGTTACTGGTTCTGGGAGCGAGCGGTGCGATCGGCGCAGCAGTGGCGAACGACGCAGTGTCGGCCGGCTGGGACGTTTCGGCCGGCGTACGAGACCGGCACTCTAGCACCCGCCGCCCCCTTGCGAACTGTGTGAGCCTACACGTGTGTGACCTGAGCCGGCTCGATGAGGTGAGGTCGCTGTTTGGTGTGGTAATGCCTGAACTCGTCGTGATGGCTGCGAGTCCACCGGGGCATCCGTGTACGTCTGGCGAACGCCGCAGCAGCGTGACCGACAACCTGGCCATACACCTCGCCGTTTGCGAAGCGATGGCTGGGGTCGCTGACCGATGCCGGCTTGTAACGCTTGGGAGCTCAACCGCGTACGGCCAGGGCAACGAGACCCGCGACCCCCAAGGCGTCATGGCCCCCAACACCTTCAAGGGCGCGGTCAAGGCAACCGAAAGCATCACCGTGTCAACCATGGCTCGGGTCCATCAATTCCCCTGCACCGAGCTGAGGATCTTTTGCGCCTACGGGCCGTGGATGAGCCATGATCGCGTCTTGACGCGGCTGCTGAAGGCGGCGCTGACATCGACGCGAGTCCCGCTGTCTGCCGCGCCGTTGCCTCGCGACTGGGTCCATCACCACGACATCGCTCGCGCCTGCCTGTCGGCCGCGGAGATCGACACCCGCGAACCGACCGTCTTCAACCTGTGCTCCGGACAGCTGAGAGACGTCCGCGAGGTCGCGAACATACTGGAAGCCATCACGGGCTGCGAGCTAATCGCGGAGAGCCCATACCCAGGCCCCGATCGTCTGGGCGCCGTGATGCCAGGGATGCTTCCGGCCGACGAACACGGATTCTCGTGGCGGCCGCACATCGAGCTCGAAGCCGGAATCGAGGCGTGCTGGCGCTGGGCCCGAACCGATCCGGGGCGTCGTTACCTGCTGGCTGAGACCGGCTGATGCAGGTAGCGGGATCGGATTGGCAGATCATCCTCGTCTGTAGCTTGGGAGCTTGGCTCTGAGCCCCACGGAGAAGTACTCGTCTACTAGGTCAGCGAACGCTCATCAAGCGACGCTCGACGCGCAGCGCCGTTACTTCGCAACGCGTCGGCCCGTCCGCATGCTGGCGAAGGATACGTCCTATGTGCGACGACACCTCACCGAGGTGATCGCCGCCGGACAACTGCGGCCAGGAGAGACCATCAGCGAGTGGGGCGCCGGGCTGGGACGATTTTCTCGCCCACTCGCGACGCGCGGGTTCGAAATCCATGCGATCGAGCTCTCGCCCTCGCAGGCGGAGGCCTGCCGCGAGGAACTGCGCGCATGGCCGGAGGCGACGGTCGACATCGGCGATATTCTCGACGTGCTCGGCAGAAGCGAGCGTCGTTTCGACGCCGTGGTCGGGTTCTTCACGCTGCATCATCTCACCAGCCTGCCCGACTATTTTGCGGCAGCAGCGACATGCTTGAAGCCGGGTGGGCGACTGGTCTTTACCGAGCCCAATCCGTGGAATCCGCTGTTTCCGATCCAGATTGCGCTGACGCCCGGCATGCGCTGGCGGGAAGAGTGTGGGATCTACTCCCTGTGGCCCGGACAGGTACGCCGAATGGCGACGGCGGCCGGGTTTCGCGCCGTCCGGATTCAGTACTACGGGGCGTTGCCGCGCGCCCCGTACAACGCCCTGGGCCGATGGGGGCGTGAGCGCAGCGTCGAGCGGTTGATCCCGGCATGCTTGAAACCATTCCAGACAATCGTCGCGTCGCTCTAGCGTTAGATCTTCCGCGGCAAGATACCGCCAGCATGCTGCACCCTCATCGCCGCGACCTTCACGCATGCCGACGGCAGGGCGCCAGACCAGCGGTATGAAGGGCTCGCAGCCGGCCAACTCGTCGCGACGGATGGCCCTCATCATGGGAGCGATCGTCTTCGTGCCGGTGTTGCTCGACCTGCTGCAAGGGGGGACTCGAGCGGCCTTTCGGTACTTGGCGCCTGACTCCTTCTATTACAACACCGTCGCGCGCAACATCGCCCTCAACGGCAGTATCAGTTATGACGGCCACCTGCCGACAAATGGTTTCCACCCACTCTGGCAGGCCACGCTCGCCGCTCTCTACTTTGTGCTGCATCACCTGGGACTCTCCGAATCGTCGTACCTGGTGAGCAATGTCTTGCTCAGTGCTCTGCTCGTGGCTGCCAGCGTGACTGTTCTTGGTCAGGTGGCGATGGCGTCCGGACGGACGCTGTGGTCGGCTGCGCTGCTGGCTCCGGTGGGACTGTATGCCGTGCTGATCCTGCCGGCGTGGCTGCTGATGGTGGATCTCAGGCATCTCGTTCTTCCCACGCAGGGGCCGTTTCCACTGTTCGGAACGGCGTGGAGTTTCGTCAACGGGATGGAAAGTGGCTTCGTGTTGCTGTTTCTGGCGCTGCTCAGCAGAGCGCTTGTGAAAGACGTCCCCTTCTCGTCGCGACGCGCCGCCACGCTGGCCGTCCTCTGCCTTGGGATGACGCTCTCGCGGCTCGATCACGTGTTTTTTGTCGTGGGTGTGGCTGTCGTGCTGGCAATGCGCAATGCGGACAGCGGCACTCCGCACCGCCTTCGTTCATGGGGTGTGTTCGCGCTGTGCTTCCTTGGACCGCTGCTGGCCTATCTGCTGATCAATCGTCTCTACGCGGGCGCGGCGTTTCCATCAAGCGGAGCGCTCAAGAGCACCTTCCCGTTTCCGAATGCAGACAACGTTCGCAACCTCGTCACCGTCGTCGCAGGCCCCTGGCGCGACATGCTCGCTCCGAGTCGATTCTATCGGGCTGCCCAGCTCGTCCTGCCCAGTCTGTTTGCCGTTGCGTATCTCGCCCGTCGTGGCTGGCGCAGGACGGAACGAGATGGCCTCGCCGACTTCACGACGGCGGTGGCCGTTGGCACGCTCCTTCTGGCGGCTTACGACTTTCTGTTCGTGCCGGCGTTCGCCATGGGTCATTGGTATACCCCTGCGTCCATCGCCTTCGTCTCTATGGCCGCGGTCCCGGCTGTGAGGAGTTTGAACAGACTCACACAGAGCGGTGTACAGCGACGCCCTGTTTGGCTCGGAGCTCTCGCAACTGTCGGATCGGCCTTGTTATGCGTGATGATCTTCTACTTCCTGCAGCGGCGCGATGGTTATCACGCGCTCTATGCGGATCTGTATCTCGTGGACGCCCCCGCCGCTCGTGCATTCTACGGACCACAGCGCCCACACCTCCTGGAGTATGACGACGGCATTGTGGCGTTCTCGACCGCGTTTCCGACGATGTCTGGTACGGGCCTCGCTGCAGACCGGGAGGCGGCCGTGGCTCTCACAAAAGGGACCTTGCAGGAGCTGGCGCTCGAGCGCGGCTTTGACCGGATCGCGAGCCTGGTCTACCTCCCTTCCGATGAAACGCGGCAAGGGGTGCCGACTGGTGCCCTGCCCGCGATGGCTCTCGAGTCCGTCCAGCGACAGCTGGGACTGTCTCATGCTCGATTTGAATTCGTGGCTCCATCGAGCCGTTTCTGTATCATTCGGGTAACGCAATAATCTGATGGACAGCCCGACGCTCAGCGTCATTACGGCGGTCTACCGCAATGCCGACACGATCGAGGAGTTGTGGGCGCGTGTGGCCCAGACACTCGGCGACGCGGCGCTCTCTTTCGAGATGATCTTCGTGGACGACGCGTGCCCCGCGGCAAGCGGCGCGACGATTGCCAACATCGCACGGCAGGATTCCCGCGTCCGGGTGATCACCAACCCCACCAACCTCGGACAAGACCAGGCGCTGGTCGAAGGACTCCGCACCTGCGTGGGCCGTGTGGCCGTGTTGATGGACGCGGATCTCCAAGACCTTCCCGAGGTCATCCCGCTGCTCGTCGAACACTTGGAAACCACCGACAGCGATGCGGTGTTTGCCGACCGTACCGGCCAATATGAATCCTATGGCCGACTGGCAAGTTCGCTGATCTACCGCCGGCTGCTGGCACGGCTCACCAACCTGCCGCCTCGCGCCTGCCTCTTCGTGGCGTTGAGCCGGCGGATGGTCGATACCGTCCTGGGCCAGCATTCGGCCTGTCCTTGGCTGCTGCCGCGGCTGAGTATTTCCGGGCTCGTCTTCGACTCGGTACCGTTCAAGCGGGATCCGCGGCGGCTCGGCCGCTCGGCGTACAGCACGTGGAAGCGCGTCCGCAAGGGAACTTCATCGTTGCTCTGGGCATTGGCGCTCCGAGCGCAATCCAGGGTGCCATGACCGCAGAAGAGCTGCTCTCAACGGTCACGTACGAAGCGACCAGCCCCGAGCACGTGCCCTACAACGAGGTGCGTCAGGCCCTCAAGGAGCGCCACATCGTGCGCGTGCGCGGGCTCTTCTCTCCGCCTACGTTGCGGAGCGCGATGCGTGGCATTGCGAGCCGCTTCGAGGCGGCCCGCGATCGCAAGCACGATCCGCGCGACGTCGAGGTGCCACGGACGAACTTTCAGAAGCTGCAGATCGGTGCCAACTCCGGCGTCAATTCACGCCGCACGCTGGGACGCTTTCTACGCATTCTGTACAATCCGATCTTCGCGCCGGACGTGCTCGGCCTGCGACAGGAGTTCATCCGGTTGGCGCGCTTTCGCAACGGGTTGTACCGTCTGCCGCAGGACTACGCGGTCTTCGGTACAGATGACGGATTTTGGTCGTGTACGCGGCTGCACCAATATCCGCGAGGCGGCGGTTTCATGGTTCCGCATCGGGACCTCTACGCGCAGGTCGTCACTGACGACGCCGAGCTTGGTTATTACCAGCCGCTGCTCGTGCTGTCCGAGCGCGGCGTTGACTATGACGAGGGTGGTGCGTATATCGATGTCGGCGAGGAGCGGGTGGAATTCGAGGCAAGCTGTCAGGTCGGCGATGTCATCGTCTACGACGGCAGCACGGTGCACGGCGTCGCCGACATCGATCCCCTGCAAGCGCTCGATCTCCAGAATTTCGGCGGCCGAATCGCCGCGTTCGCATCGCTGTTCCGCCACCTGTCGCCGGGAACCAACAGCTACGAGGAGATGGCGCGGCAATCGATTCGGCGCTTCGGCGTCGACGAGCCCCCAAGGCAGTCTTAGCGTGCATGCGATTGCGTTGCTGCCCATACTCGCGCTGCCGGCGCAAGCTCCATCCCCAACAGTTTCCGTCTTCCGTTGTCGATGTCCGGCTTCCGCCATATACTTGACCGAGTTTCTGGCCGGAATATTTCATTAACCCTCGTACGCGGAAGTGGCGGAACGGCAGACGCACCAGCTTGAGGGGCTGGCGGGGGCAACCCCGTGGAGGTTCGAATCCTCTCTTCCGCACCAACCTTCGCTCGCGCGAGCATTCATGAATGCGAGCTACGGTTGGCAGGCCAACCTTCGCGGCCCTGCTATGCCACAACGAGCGCGGCCACGCGAGCCAGGCGAAGTTGTCCACCATAGCTCCGACTCTCAAAGCGGAGCGCCAGCAGGGCGCAGAAGGGAGGAGCGGCGGTGGATTCCCCCAGTTCACATTGCAAGCTCTACAAGCTCCCCGAGCATGAGCCATGAAGGAATCGTCACGTCAATCCATCCATCTCTCTGAACATCGCTGAATCCTGGGCGAGGATTGTGGCCGCGCACTGCTTGATGAAGGGGCATGTCCCCACAGCAGACGGTATACGTCATCCAGAGCGAACGGTTCGCAAGGCAGCACTACGTCGGCCTGACCTCCAACATCACCACACGGCTCGCGGCCCACAACGCGGGTGATTCGCCCCACACGCGCAAGTACCGGCCGTGGCGTCTGGGGGTGCGGATGGATTTCTCGACCCAGGAGCGCGCAGTGGTCTTCGAGAAGTACCTGAAGTCGGGATCCGGATGTGCGTTCCTGAAGCGTCACATTCTCTGATGGAAGGCATGTCCGCCACGAGGTCAGTTGCGTCAGCGGAGCGCCGAACGCACTCACGCGGTCGGCAGAATCTGAATTTCACGATCAAACTCGTCACCCGCGCGTGAGCCAAAACGTGACACTCGGATCGAGATGCTCATGCGGCGGGCCGGATTCTCACTGAGCTGCTGGGGCGCATCGATTGCACATTCCCGCGTATGGGTTATCGCGAGCTGTGCGCAGCCGAGGGCGTCCGATGAGAACGAGGGTCATCCTGGTGCTTTTCGCGCTGGCCGCTGCGATTCCGTTGGCCGCATGGAACGTCGTCGAGCGCCGCGCGAGCGAGCAGGCAGCCGCCATGGCTGCTGCCGAAGCGTCGGCTGCATCGGCTGCCGCGAACAATCCCGTCGAGGCGCGCCGACGCGCCGACTTCGCCGCGATGCAGACGTTCAGGCCCGGCTACGCGTTCTGGCAGCACGTCTTCACCATTCCCGACGGGTCGATCGCGTTTGGCAGCGCCGTTGACGGACGCCTTCTCGCGACCTTTCCCGCGAAAGGGGAATGGACGCGTCAAGCCGTGTGGGCCGATCTTACGGTCGCCCGCGTCCTCGAAGGTCAACCCCTCGCTCGCAACCTGCGTGAACGACGAGACCAGGTGGCACTCCTGCTGGAGCGCGCCGCGGGGCCGGTGCTGAACAACTCGACGCGCGGAGACGCGCTGCTATCGAACGCCGACAGGTACGGCCCGTTTCTCGCAGAGTGGGCCGCGATCTACGAGCGGTTCGGCGTCCCGGCGGAAATCGGCCTGGCTCAGGTCATCCTCGAATCGGGCCTGAACGGTACGCGGCGCTCGGAAGCCAACGCCGTCGGGTTCTGTCAATGGCTTCAGCGGAACTGGAAGCGACTCAACTACTTCTCGCCGACACCCATCGAAGGGCAGAACCAGACGACACAGGCTCCCTACTGCGCCGCGTACCTGTCCGTGCTCGCCACCAAGTACGGATCGTTCATCCCCGCGCTGTCCGAGCACAACGCCGGCGGCACGAATGTCGGGCGGACGCTGATCAACGGCGAGCATCTTGGTGCAGAGGATATTCGTGACCGATATTTCTTGGGCTCGAAGCTGGCGCGCGACCTGCGGGCCCTGCCGGGCAAGGAATACGAAGCCGTCTATCGGAGCTATGGCCCGCGCTCGTACCTCTACGCGGAGATGGTGTTCGGCAACAGCTTCAATATCAGACGCCTGATCGCGTCGACACCCCAGAGATCGATCAACGCGATGCGCACGCCCCGCACGATTTCGCTGGCCGAGATCATCGAGCACACGCGCCTTCCCGCGGACGAAGTGCGGCGGTTCAATCCGGCACTCGTCGAACGAGTTCCCGCTCACACGACGCTCTACCTTCCCTCCTACGTCCCAGAGTTTGGTCCTGACGTAGCATTCTGGCGCCGGCCGCCCAGCCCGTCGTATCTCGCCGTTCTGGATGACTTCATGCGGCTCGACTCCGGCCTTGAACAATGGGACGATCCGGCCTTTGCGCGTGTACTGAAGGATTTCAAGCGCCGTTTCAAAGAGACGAATACCGAGGAAGGTGTGGTGATGGAAACGGTACTGGCATATGCGATGGATCAGGCCTACACCAGCAGCCGGCGCACGCTCCTAACGGAATTCCGGAGCAGCGAAAAGGTGAAGTGGCTGATCGAGCGTGGAGTACTTGAGCTCGAAACCCTGCGCAACGCCCAGACGTTTCGTCTCGCTGCAGCACTCAACACGCCTCTCTACGGGCCTACGTCTTCTTCTGCCGCAGCAGCGCTGACGGTCCCGCAGCCACGGTGAGCGCGCCGGCGCAGACAACTATCCGGCGCTCATTCGCGACTATGGGTGTCGATCGACCAGCAACCACGAAGGGCTTGCGAAGAGTACACGCTCGCCCGGCTTGGGCTGGTACGCCATTAAGTCCAGAACCTGGTACCGCGCGGACACATCGTCGCAAGGCTTTGCGTCCGCCCGGAAGTAGAAGCGGTAGTAAAACGGTGCCCGCCATGGGTCGAACGGAATGCAGCTCGCAATCGCACTCCCCTCGAACTGCCTTCCGAACTTACGGTGAGCTCCATCCAGAAACCATTCAGCAGGACGGTTGTACCTCGTGAACAGAGAGGGAACGGCCGACGAGAGAAATACAACGGGCAACGCGATACTCAGGGCCATGCGAGGCGCCCATTTC
>Ga0111539_10003954_pt1 | contig 19467 bp, 22 predicted proteins | sample RhiMethybrSRZTD1_FD_79667 | JGI IMG/M metagenome (GOLD analysis project Ga0111539, IMG submission 79667) | Populus rhizosphere microbial communities from Tennessee, USA - Rhizosphere MetaG P. TD hybrid SRZTD1 (version 2) (version 2) | ecosystem: Host-associated > Plants > Roots > Rhizosphere >... | reverse complement strand
TGGCAGTCCCAGAACCCGGACGGCTACGACCCTGCCTCCTAGCCGGCACTAGCGACACACCAGGCTGACCACCGCGTCGAGCAGCTCGTCGCGGGTGGGGGTGCCCTCGCCGGCGCGGCTGAGGACGATGCCGGCCTCGGTGAGGGCGCCGAACACCGCGACGGCCAGGGCGGGGGTGTTGGGGACCCGGAGGTAGCCGGCCTTCTCCAGGGCGCGAAGGCCCGCCTGGAGGGTGAGCAGGCCGGTGGTGTAGTCGATGGCGTGCCAGACGCTCGACCCCAGGACCGCAGGTGCATCGACCACGGCGATCTGGTGGTAGTCAGGGCGGACCATGAAGTCCAACATGGTGCCGCAGCCCGCCACGAAGGCATCGCGGGCGTCGGGCTGGGCCAGGGCGCTGGCGATGATCGTCTCGTTGAGCTCGGTCTCCAGCCGCTCGAACACGGCTCGGAACAGGCCGGTCTTGTCCGTGAAGTGGTGGTAGAGCGCGCCGCGGGTCACGCCCGCGGCCTCCACCACCGCGGCGGTCGACGTGGCCGCGAACCCGTGCGCGGCGAACAGGTCGTGGGCTGCCCCCACGATCGCCTGCCGGGTCTGCTCGGCATCGTCGGCGGTCCGTCGAGCCACTTGACACCCATGCTTATCATACGTGCAGCATGTATGTATACCCTCGAGGCGGAGGTTCCAGGTGGCGGACGTGATCGTGGTGGGTGGAGGCGTCGGCGGGCTGACGGCCGCCATGCTGCTGGCCAAGGACGGGCACCGCGTACGGCTGCTGGAGCGGGATCCGGCGTCGCCGCCGGCCGACCCCGCCGCCTGCTGGGAGGACTGGGAGCGGCGCGGCGTGAACCAGTTCCGGCTGCTCCACCTCTTCCTGCCCCGCTGGCGCCAGATCATCGAAGCCGAGCTGCCCGAGCTGCTCCCCGAGCTCGAGGCCGTCGGCGCACTCAGCTACAACTTCGTCTCCAACGTGCCGGTGCAGGTCTCCGGCGGATTCCGGCCCGGCGACGAGCGCTTCACACTGGTGACCGCCCGTCGCCCGGTCACCGAGGCGGTCATGGCCCGGCTGGCGGCGGCCACGCCGGGCTTGGAGGTCTGTCGGGGCGTGGCGGTGAAGGGCCTGCTGGTGGCCGACCGGCCCCGCCTGCCCGGCGTGCCCCACATCACCGGGGTCGAGACCGAGGACGGCCGCCTGCTCCACGCCGACCTGGTGGTCGACGCGGGCGGCCGGCGCTCCCCGCTCCCCCGCTGGCTGGCGGCGCTCGGCGCCCGGCCCGACGAGGAGCTCGATGAGTGCGGCTTCCTCTACTACGGCCGCCACTTCCGCTCCTCCGACGGGTCGGTCCCACCCGCCTTCGGGCCTCCACTCCAGCCCTACGACTCCCTGAGCCTCCTAGCGCTGCCGGCGGACAACGGCACCTGGGGCGTCGGGATCATCACCAGCGCGGCGGACTCGGTGCTGCGCGCCGCCCGGTACGAGGACGTCTGGACCCGGATCGTCAAGCACTACCCGCTGGTGGCCCACTGGCTGGAAGGCGAGCCCCTCGGTGGCATCGACGTCATGGCCAAGCTGGAAGACCGCCACCGCCGTCTTTGGCGCGACAACGCGCCCGTCGTCACCGGCGTGGTGGCCGTGGGCGACGCCTGGGCCTGCACCAATCCCTCGGCAGGCCGGGGCGCGTCGATCGCCGGGCTCCACGCCGTGTGCCTGCGCGACGTGCTCCGTGACGTGCCCGCCACCGACCCGGTGGCGTTCGCGCGGCGCTTCGACGAGGCCACGCTGGCCACGGTGGAGCCGCTCTACCGCGACACCCTGCGCTCGGATCGCCACCGCCTGGCCGAGATCGACGCCCAGATCGCGGGCCGGCCGTACGAGACCGACGACGAGGAGTGGCACCGGCTGGAGGCGTTGCGCACCGGTGCGTCCCAGCATCCCGACCTGTTGCGCGGCTACATGTCGATCCGCTCACTGCTGGAGCGCCCGGTCGACGTGTGGGCTCAGCCCGGCGTCGCCGAGGCCGCCGCCGCGATCGGCGACTCCCCGGCGGCGCCGGGCCCGAGCCGCGCCGAGCTGGTCGCCCTGATCGGCTCCTGAGCCCGTCGGGTCAGGAGGCGGCCAGGGCGTCCCAGAAGAACGGGAAGGTGAAGAACGCCAACCCCAAGGCGATCAGGTGCACCTTGCCCCACGTGTAGCCCAATCCGGCCACCGCGAACAGCACGAGAGCTGCCGCGAAGAAGATCATACGGAGGGTCGGGTCCAGCGCGCTCACTGCGTACAACATCGGAGGTTCCTTTCGCCCAGCGAAGTGGTGGCGTTCATCTACCCCGCTGTGGCCGGCGCAAGTCCCCCTGAAGGGTCAGGGCGCGGTCGTGCCCCCCACGGGCATGGCGGGCATGCCTAGCTTGCGGTGGTCCCACGAGCGGACCCGCGCGACGTCCAGCCGTACCGCGACCCGCTTGCGCAGCATGGCCTCGATCATGGACTTGGCGTCGTCGCGGTAGGGCCCGGTGTACCGCTCCCACACGTTGACCCCGATGTCCCACAGGGCCTGGGGCTCCTCGACGATCACGCCGCGGCCCTCGAGCGACACGCCCCGGAGCGTGTCGTAGGTGAGGCCGTCCTCGATCATGCAGGTGAGCCGGCCGTCACGCCGCAGGTTCTGCGCCTTCTGCGACGCGGACTTGGTCTCGAACCAGATCGTGCCGTCGATCACCGCGTACCACATGGCCACCAGGTGCGGCATGCCGGTGGGGCCCACGGTGGCCATGGTCGCCGTGCGGCTGCGCTCGACGAACGCCGCCACTTCCTCGTCCGACATGGTGATCTGCGCGCGCTGGTTGGTTCCCATGGACCCGGATCATGGCCTCACTCGGGCGCGGGCGCCAGCACGTGCGGGCCCAGCTCGGCCAGGCTGCGGTGCCCGGACAGCGCCAGCGTCACGTCCAGCTCGCCGAGCAGGCAGCGCAGCACGTGCTCCACGCCCGCCTGCCCGCCGAGGCCCAGGCCGTAGATGTACGGCCGGCCGTAGAGCACCGCGACCGCGCCCAGGGCGACGGCCTTGACGACGTCGGCGCCGGTCCGCACCCCGGAATCGACCAGCACGGGCATGGCCCCGCCCACCGCCTCGACCATGGCGGGCAGCGCGTCGAGCGAGGCGACGGCCCCGTCCACCTGGCGGCCGCCGTGGTTGGACACGACGAGGCCGTCGACCCCGGCGTCGCGCGCGGCCCGAGCGTCGTCGGGGTGGAGCACGCCCTTGAGCACGATCGGCAGCGTGGTGCGCTCACGCAGCCAGGCCAGGTCGTCCCAGGTGAGGCGGGGATTGCCGAACATGGCGGCCCAGCGGAACACCTTCTCGCCCAGCGGGGCCTCCTCCGCCAGCCCCGCGTTGAACGCCGGGTCCGTGAGGTAGTTGGCGATGCCCGTCCCGGCCAGGAACGGCAGGTAGGCGGCGTCGAGGTCGGTGGGCCGCCACCCCATCATGAAGGTGTCGAGGGTGACCATGAGCGCTCCGAAGCCCGCGGCTTCAGCCCGCGTCACCAGCGAGGCCGCCACCTCCCGCTCGGCAGGCCAGTAGAGCTGGTACCAGCGGGAGCCGGCGCCCGACGCCTCGGCCACCTGCTCGATCGAATGGGCGGCCGCGGTGGAGTGGATGAACGTGAGGCCCAAGCCCGCGGCGGCCCGCGCCGAAGCCAGCTCACCTTCGGGATGGACGATGGTCTGCACGCCGATGGGCGCCAGCAGCACGGGCGCGGGCATGTCCGTGCCCAGCACGGACGTGGCCAGGTCGCGCTCGGCCACGTCCCGCAGCATGCGGGGCACGATGCGCCAGCGGTCGAAGGCCCGCCGGTTGGCGCGGGCGGTGGCGCCACTCCCCGCGCTTCCGGCCACATAGCCGAAGGCCTCGGGCGTCATCGCCTCCCGGGCCGCGTCCTCCAGCCGCGCCAGGTCGGTGGTGAAGGGCGGCCGCTCCCCGGTCGTCCCCCGAAGGTAGATCTCGCTCTGGAAGTTGCCGAACGGCGTGGCGGCCATGATTCCGAACCTACTGGCCGGGGCCGCGGTGGGATGATGGAGGGCATGAAGCGCACCATCACCGGACTAGCCACCAACCGCCGCATGACGCTGGGCGATCTGCGGCACTTCCTCGCCTCCGTGGAGAACGTGCCCGACGAGGCTGTGCTCAAAGGGCGCGTGGGCTTCGGCCGCGGCCTGAAATCGGTGACGATCGAGGAAGAGGACATCGGTTTCGAGGAGTACGTCAGGGCCGTGGCCGCGGAGGAGGAGCGGGCGCCCGCCAGGTCCTCGGCCTGAGCTCCGGTCAGGCGGCGTCGGCCGCGCCGAAGTTGCGGCGCAGCAGGTCCAGCCCCCGGCCCCGCATGGGACCGATGCTGCCGACCGGCAACAGCAGCCGGTACCGCTCGGGCTGGCTGTCGACGGCGCGCTCACGCAGTGACGCCACGCCGACTCGGAGCGTAGTAGCGTCGCGCCCGTGAGCCCGGCCGACGAAGCCCAGCCGCCGCGCAGGGTGTGCCTCAAGGCCAGCGGTGCGGTCGAAGCCATACGGCGCCAGGTCGGCGCGCCGGCGGGCGACGTGGCCCTCACCCGCCAGAACCTGGGCAAGCTGGGCGTCTCGGACCGCTTGGGCGACGTGGTGGCGTCGCTGGTCGGCGACGAGATCGACCCCGACCACGTCGCTCACCTCAACGCCCAGCCGGAACGCTTTCAGCGTGACGTCCTCACGGTCGTGCGGGCCACCGTGGCCGAGGGCCGAGGCCTCGACCTCGACCTCAGGTTGACGGACGACGGCCGCACCGGCACGGCCATCACCACCTGGTACGACCGCGACGGCCTCCACCGCGCCCTGGTCGTCCACATCCCCCCACCGCCCTGAGGGCGGGCCGGGATCAGGCCCCGAGCGCCGCCCGCGCCCGGAGCACGCGGGACACCAGGTGCGACCGGCTGGGCGAGTCGAACTTGGCGAGGAGGCTCGACACGTGGCGCTTGGCACCGTGGATCGAGATGCCGAGCTCGTCGGCGATCTCCTGGTTCGAGTGGCCGGCCACGAGCAGCTCGAGTACCTCCTGCTCCCGGCGGCTCAAGCGGGGCATGTCCGCCCCGGGTCCGGGGCTGTAGCCCCGGGCCACGTCGAGCAGATACATCGTGACGTCGTCGGGCAGCCGCGTCTCGTCGGTCAGCACCGCCAGCAGCGTGGCGCGCAGCGACTCGGCCGTGACGTCCCGGAGCACCAGGTAGCCGTCTGCCCTCGTGCTGATCGTCGACTCCGCGCTATCGCGGCCACCGCCGGTGATCAGCACCAGGCGGCGGGCCCCGTCTGGCTCCGCCGCCGGCGGAGCGGGCGCCCGACCGTTGCGCCGCGCGTGTTCCGCCCCGTCGTCGAACGACCCCAGGACGCGCTCCAGCCCGAGGCCCACCACCTCGCGCTGATCCAGCACCAACACCTTGATCTCCCCGACCACCAGCCTCTGCCCTCCGTGCGACAGCACTCTCGGTACCACGCCCGCTACGCACACTGTCCCGCTCGGCGCGCAATGGCGGCGCAAACGGCCCCGGTATCTCCCTCGGGTCACGGAGAATGCAGGGCTACCGTTCCCGCCGGTGACGGCCCGGCACGACTACGAGCGATACATGCGCGCCCGGCACCGGCCCGCGCACGCCCGCCGGACCGCGGAGCGGTGGGCGGCCTTCCTGCTGCCCCACCTCCGGCCCGGGATGCGCCTGCTCGACCTCGGCTGTGGTCCGGGCTCCATCACGGCAGGGCTGGCCGCCGGGCTCAGAGCGGTGGGCGTCGACCGCGCTCCCGTCGCCATCGAGACGGTCCCGGTGGCGGCCGCCGACGCCGCCGCGTTGCCGTTCCCCGACGCCAGCTTCGACGCGCTCTACGCCAACGCCCTGCTGCAACATGTGACCGACCCGCTCGCGGTGCTGCGCGAGGCGCGCCGAGTCGCCCGCCCGGGCGCCGTCATCGGCGTGGCTGACGCGGACTGGGGCGGCGTGCTGATGCACCCGGCCGACCCCGCCCTCGACCGCGGCCAGGCCATCCGGGCGGCCCTCCGACCCGCCGGTGACGTCACGGTCGGGCGGCAGCTGCGAAGCCTGCTCGCCGCGGCCGGCTTCGAGCGCGGCGAGGCGTCCGCCACCGCCGGGGCCGACGGCGCCAGCGATGCCGCCCGGCGGCTCGCCGCCTTCGAGGCCTCGTGGTTCGAGGCCCCCGATGTCGTCGACCTCGTGGCCGAACGAGGCATCGCCGGCCCCGACGAGATGGCCGCCATCGCCGCCGCCTGGGCCCGCTGGGGCGACGACCCCGGGGCGTTCGCGGCCCGGTTCTGGGTCACCGCCCTCGCCTGGGCCCCCGCCCCTTGATCAATCGCCCGCGGCGGCTCAGGGAGCGAGCGTGGGCAGGACGTTGGTGGCGGCCGCGGCCGCGGCTCGCCGTTCCGTGGCCACCCGGAAGTAATCGCCGCCCTGCTTCTCCGGGTCGTCGGTGCCCCAATCCCGCGTGCGGGGCAGGGGCTGCAGCCGCGGGATGTGCTTGGAGCAGTGGATGTAGGCCTCCTCGACCGCGACCACGATCCAGCGTTCGGGCCGCCGCCCGGCAACGATGTCGACCTGGTCGGCCGGGTACCGGAGCGCGAAGTCGCCGGCGGCCATCACAGGATGCCGACGTGGGGGTTCTCCAGGATGTTGCCGGCACCGGCCATCACCCCGTTGCCGCGGTACTCGGGCCAGGCGAGGGTGCGCTCGTCCAGCACGGCGGCGAACCCCGGGGGGCCGGCCAGGAACGAGGCATCGCACTCGCCGTCCGCGTCGGAGGTGGCGATGAACATCATCTCCACGCGCTGCCGTGGTCAAGGGCGATCCGGGACGGATTGTGCGGGTGCGACCCCGCGGCGAGGTGAGGCGACCGACTGGGTGATCCCGTGAGCCGCCAGCACTTCGGCCGGGCTGCGCTCACGTCCCCGGGCCGCGGCCTCGCTCATCGCCGACGTGCCGAGGGCGTGCTGCAGCGCCCGGTCGAGGACCACGCTGTAGAGCGCATAGTGCGCGGTGGCGTTGATCCGGCCGTGGAGGGCGGTGCCGACCAGCTCGGCCGCCTCCTCGGGCCGGTCGGCGCAGAGGGCGGCGTAGGCGAGCACCAGCATGCAGTCGGCCTCGGCCTGGTAGCCCTCCCGGTCCGCGAGGTCGAGCGTGTGCCGCAGCCGGGACACCACATCGGCGCCCTCGACCGCGTCGCACATGGCGGTCGAGAACGAGGTGATCCACGTCTCGACGATGCCGGTGCGGTCGAGGTAGTCGTGCTGCCGGCTGATCCATCGTCGAGCGCTGGCCGCATCCCGCTCGGCGAGGCCGAGCAGCCAGCCGGCCCAGTTGAGGATGAAGCTGTCGTAGCCGTCCTCGGACACCCGCCGCTCGAGGCGCGCCTGCGCCTCCCGGGCCTGGTCGTGGTCCCCGGCTCGCACGTCGGCGACCGTGAGGAACGCCTCCATCAGCGTGACGAGCCGGGTGTCGCCGGACCGGCGGGCCAGGTCGAGCGCCCGCCGGAAGCGGGGCCGCGCGCTGTCGGGGTCGGTCAGCCGGGACAGCGCCCAGTAGTGGGCGACCAGGCACGACCGGGCCGGGTCGTCCCCCTCCATGAGGCCGGCTTCCTCCGCGGGCGCGGCGAACATCTGCCCGGGGTCGCCGCGGCCCTGGCCCACGTCCGACCGCAGGATGTGCAGCCACAGCTCGTCGTCGGACGCCAGGTCCTGGCGGGACAGCTCGGTGATCCACGAGTCGCCCTCGGCGCATCCGAGGGCGTTGCGCCACAGGAAGGAGGCCGCCACCGCGATCTCGAGCGCGTCCGCGGCCTCGCCCTGCTCCAAGCTCCGGCGGAAGGCCTGGCGGGCATCGTCCAGATCGGCCCGGTGGGCGGCGGCACGCCGAGCCGACAGCCAGCGGTCCAGCCGGGAGGACGCGACGGCCCGATCCCGCACCTGCCGGCGGTGACGCTCGAACGCGCCGCCCGCCTCGCCCGCCTCCTGCAGGCGGTCGCGGGCGAACACCCGGATGGTCTCCAGCAGCCGGTAGCGACCCGACCCGGGCAGCCGCACGACCAGGCTCTTGTCGACCAGGTTCCCGAAGACCCCGACGGCATCGTCGCCCTTCCCGTCGCCGGGCAGCGGGGGCGCGGACTCCTCGACCGCGCGCAGGGTGAACGAGGCGGGGAACACGCTGAGCTGGCGGAGCAGAGCCTGCTCGGCCGGATCCAGGAGCCGGTAGCTCCAGTCGATCGCCGTCTCCATGGTGGCGTGGCGGCCCTCGCCGGTCGGCCGCCCGGCCAGCAGGCCCAGGCGGTCGTCCAGCCGGCGGGTCAGCTCGGCCAGGTCGAAGCGGCGGAGCTGCCCGGCGGCCAGCTCCAGCGCCAGGGGGACGTCGTCCAGGCGCCGGCACAGCTCGACCACCGCGGGGTCGGCCGGGTCCCATACCCCTCGGGGCTCGGCGGCCCGAGCCCGCTCGACGAACAGGGCGGGGCCTTCGTCATGGAGCGGGCCCAGGGGCCACACATGCTCGCCCGCGATGCCGAGTGGCTCGCGGCTGGTCGCCAGGATCCGGACGATGTCGCCGCCGGCCAGCGTCCGGTCCACGAGCCGCGCCGCGTGCTCGAGCACGTGCTCGCAGTTGTCCAGCACCAGCAGCACGGGCCGGGTGGCCAGGTGGTCGGCCGCCTGCTCGATCGTGTCGGCCGCGGTGCCCTCCATGCCCGCCGCCTCGGCCACGGCTCGGGTGATGTCGGCGCCGGGCGGCACCGGGCTGAGGTCGACGAACACGGCCCCGTCCGCGTGGTCGGCCTGCAGGCGACCGGCCACCGCCAGGGCGACGGTCGTCTTGCCGATCCCGCCGGGGCCGGCCACGGTGACCAGCGGCGAGTCGCGGACGCGCTCGACCACGCGGGCGATGTCCCGGTCCCGGCCGATCGGGGCGTTCCGCAGCCGGGGCAGGGCCCGCCGGCCCGGGGCGGACTCGATGCGGACGTCGGCGACGAACTGGTAGCCGCGCGCGTGCACCGTCCGGATGACGCGCTGGGCTTGGCCGTCGTCGCCCACCGCCCGCCGCGCCGCCTTGACTCGGGAGGTGAGCGCCGACTCGGACACGAACCGGTCGCCCCAGATGGTGTCGAGCAGCTCCTCCTTGGGGACCACCCGGTCGTGATTGACGACCAGGAGACGGAGCAGCTCGAACACCTGGGGCTCGACGTGGACCGGCCCGGCCGGTCCGGACAGCACGAACGTTGCGTCGTCCAGGACGAAGTCGCCGAACCGGAAGCCCGCCACCACGTCATGGTCGCACAGCACCACCCACCGCGTTCAGGATGCGGGAGTCCCGCCCGGCGCCGGTAGCGTCCTCCGGATGGGATGCGGGCGGAAGAGGCCATAGGCGAGTGCTGACCACCCACGAGAGCACGGTCACCCCCGACCAGATCGACCACCTGGGGCACATGAACGTGCGCTACTACGCGGTCAACGCCCAAGCGGGCACCCGGGCCCTGCTGGCCGCCATCCCCGGCTGGGGGGCCCGTCCGCACCTCGTCCACGACATCTACACGCGGCACCACCGCGAGCAGCTGCTGGGCACGCCACTGGTCGTCCGCAGCGCGGTGGTGGGTGCCGGGCCCGACGGGCTGCGCCTGCACCACGAGCTGGCGGCCGCCGACAGCGGAGTGCTGGCCGCCACCTTCGTCCACGGGATCAGCGCCTTCGACGAGGGCGGCCGGCGGGCACCGCTGCCCGACCGGCTGGTGGCCGAGGCCGCCGATCAGGTCGTCCCGGTGCCCGATTACGCCTCGACGCGCACCATCTCCCTCGCCACCGACCTGATCTCGTCGGCCCCCTCGCTCGACACGCTGCACGAGCGTGGGCTGGCCATGCGCCGGGATCGCCGGGTGAGCGCCGAGGAGTGCGACGAGCGGGGCCGCTACCTGGTGGACCTGGCGCCCATGCTGGTCTGGGGCGGCGAGCCGATCGGGCGGGGCCACGGGCCGATGCTGGACGAGACGCCCGACGGCACTCCGATGGGGTGGGCGACCATGGAGACCAGGCTGCAGGTAGGGCGCCTGCCGGTCGAAGGTGACCGCATCCAGAGCTTCGGGGCCGGCATCGCGGTGCACGACAAGGTGACCCACCGCATCCACTGGACCTACGACGTCGACCGGGGCGAGCTGCTGACCGCGTTCGAGGTGGTGAGCATCGCCTTCGACATCAGCGCCCGCCGGCCGGTGTCCATCCCCGAGGTGCACCGCCGGCGCGAGCTGGACGCCCTCCAACCCGACCTGGCCCCCCAACCCGCCGGCTGATCATCCCTCGCCGGCGCGGTCAGGCGCCGACGTAGGCCGCGAGGTGCTCGCCGGTGAGCGTGGACCGGCCGGCGACGAGGGCGGCGGGGGTGCCCTCGAACACGATGCGACCGCCGTCGTGGCCGGCGCCGGGGCCGAGGTCGATGATCCAGTCGGCGTGGGCCATGACCGCCTGGTGGTGCTCGATGACGATGACCGACTTGCCCCCGTCGACGAGCCGGTCGAGCAGGCCGAGCAGCTGCTCGACGTCGGCGAGGTGCAGGCCGGAGGTGGGCTCGTCGAGCACGTAGACGCCGCCCTTCTCGCCCATGTGGGTGGCCAGCTTGAGCCGCTGCCGCTCGCCGCCCGACAGGGTGGGGAGCGGCTGGCCGATGGTGAGGTACCCGAGCCCGACATCGCTGAGCCGGGCGAGGACGTTGTGGGCCGCCGGGGTGCGTGCCTCGCCCTCGCCGAAGAACTCCTCGGCCTCGGCCACGGACATGGCGAGCACCTCGCTGATGTCCCGGCCGCCGAGTTGGTACTCCAGCACCGACGCCTCGAAGCCCTTGCCCTCGCATTCCTCGCAGATGGTGGTGACGCTGGCCATGATGCCCAGGTCGGTCTCGATGACCCCGGCGCCCTTGCAGTTCGGGCAGGCGCCCTCGGAGTTGGCGCTGAACAGCGCCGGCTTCACGCCGTTGGCCTTGGCGAACGCCTTGCGGATCGGGTCGAGCAGCCCGGTGTAGGTCGCGGGGTTGCTGCGGCGCGAGCCGCGGATGGCCCCCTGGTCGATGGCCACCACCCCCTCCCGCTTGGACACCGAGCCGTCGATCAGCGAGCTCTTGCCCGAGCCGGCGACCCCGGTCACGACGACCAGCACCCCGAGCGGGATGTCGACGTCGACGTCCTGCAGGTTGTTGGTGCTGGCCCCCCGCACCTCCAGCGCCCCGGTCGCCGCTCGCACCGAGGGCTTCAGCGTGGCGCGGTCGTCCAGGTGCTGGCCGGTGAGCGTGTCGCCGGCCCGCAGCGCCGCGACGGTGCCTTCGAACACCACCTGGCCGCCTCCGCTGCCCGCGCCCGGGCCGAGGTCGACGGCGTGGTCCGCGATGTCGATCACCTCGGGCTTGTGCTCGACCACCAGCACGGTGTTGCCCTTGTCGCGCAGCTGTAGCAGCAGGTCGTTCATCCGCTGGATGTCGTGCGGGTGCAGCCCGATCGTCGGCTCGTCGAAGACGTAGGTCACGTCGGTGAGCGGCGAGCCGAGGTGGCGGATCATCTTGGTGCGCTGGGCCTCGCCGCCCGACAGCGTGCCCGACGACCGCTCGAGCGAGAGGTAGCCCAGCCCGATCTGGACGAACGAGTCGAGCGTGTGCTGCAGGCCCGCCAGCAGCGGCCCGACGGACGGCTCGTCCAGCCTCCGCACCCACTGGGCGAGGTCCCTGATCTCCATCGCGCACGCGTCGGCGATGTTGATGCCCGCGATCTTCGACGATCGGGCCGCCTCGCTGAGCCGGGTGCCTCCGCATTCGGGGCAGGCCGTGAGGGTGACCGCCCGCTCCACGAAGGCGCGGATGTGCGGCTGCAGCGCGTCGACGTCCTTCGACAGCATCGACTTCTGGATCCTGGGGATCAGCCCCTCGTAGGTGAGGTTGATGCCCTCGACCTTGATCTTGGTCGGCTCCTTGTAGAGCAGGTCGTGCAGCTCCCGCTTGGTGTACTCGGCGATCGGCTTGTCCGGGTCGAAGAAGCCGCAGCCGGTGAAGATGCGGCCGTACCAGCCGTCCATGCTGTAGCCCGGGATCGTGAGCGCGCCCTCGTTCAGCGACTTGCTGTCGTCGTACAGCGCGGTCAGGTCGAAGTCGGAGACCGTGCCCCGGCCCTCGCAACGCGTGCACATGCCGCCCGTGCGCGTGAAGGTGACCCGCTGGGCCTGGGTCGCGGCGCCCCGCTCGACCGTGATCGCGCCCGCCGCCCGGACCGAGGCGACGTTGAAGGAGAACGCGGCCGGCGATCCGATGTGCGGCTGCCCTAGCCGGCTGAACAGGATGCGCAGCATGGCGTGGGCGTCGGTGGCAGTGCCGACGGTGGAGCGCACGTCGCCGCCCATCCGCTCCTGGTCGACGATGATGGCGGTGGTCAGCCCTTCGAGCACGTCGACGTCGGGTCGCGCCAGCGTGGGCATGAAGCCCTGCACGAACGTGCTGTAGGTCTCGTTGATCAGCCGCTGCGACTCCGCCGCGATCGTGCCGAACACGAGGGAGCTCTTGCCCGAGCCGGAGACGCCGGTGAACACCGTCAGGCGACGCTTCGGGAGCTCGACGCTGACGTCCTTGAGGTTGTTCACGCGCGCGCCGACCACGCGGATCCGGTCGTGGCTGTCGGCGTCGTGCGGCGCGGGCTGCTGCGTGTCCGTCTTCGTGGCCATGCTCACATTCTCTAGCTGACTCAGCCTCCCGACACCTTCGCTAGCCTCGTGCCTGTCCTCTGGGGGCGCGATGAGCGGGATAGGCATCGGGATGGTCGGAGGCTGGCCCGGCGATGGCGATCCGCGCCGGTGCTCGTTCTGCGGACGGCGCGAGGACGCCGTGGAGCACCTGGTCCGCGCCCGCGGCGGGTTGTACATCTGCGAGCGCTGCGTCGCCCAGGCCCACGAGGCGATCGACTCGGCGCCCCCCGGCCAGAGGCTGGTCCGCATCCGCCCGGCCCCAGCCGGCGTCATGAACCGGGACGGCGCCGAGCAAGCGATCGAACAGGCCTTCGAGACGGTCTTCGGCACGCAGCCGATCGCCGACAAGTGCCGGGCGATCGAGCGAGGCGACAACCTCGGCCCCGTCATGGAGGAGGTCCTCGCTCGCTACGCCCCGGCGCAGCAGATGGACGTGTCGGTCGACTACGTGCGGTTCGTGAGCGAGAACGAGGCCGAGGTGCACTTCGTGCTCTTCCCCGGTCCGTTCGGCCGAGGTGGCCTCAACCAGGCGGGCCACGCGGTGCTGGTCGACGGGCAGTGGAAGATGTCCCGAGACACGTACTGTCGCCTGGTGAGGATGATCGGCATCCAGTGCCCCCCACCCGAGGACTGACCGCTCTCGCTCGCCCGTATTCGCTCTGGCGTTCAACTGCGGCGAACCGGCTACGGCCACATGCAGCCCCGCGATGCAGGCGCCGTCGGCGTGGACCAGCACGCTGAAACTTCCATCAGGTCTGCACAGGGCGAGAGCCGGAGCCGCACGGACCGTACTGGATGGTGGCTGAGCTGGTCAGGACGGCGTCGTCGGAGGCGTCCCGGTCTCGCGATGGACGTGGGCGCGGTGGCCGTCCCGGTCGAAGATCCCGATCAGCTCGGCCGGGCCGTCGATGGCCGAGAAGGCGTGCGGGGTCATGGTCCCGAACTCGGCGGCCTCACCGGTCTCGACGATGATCTCGCGTTCGCCGAGCGTCAGGCGCACCCGTCCCTCCATGACGAAGAACCAGTCGTGACCGGGGTGGATCCGCGGCTCCGGCGCCTTGCGCGTCGGTTCGAGCCGCATCTTGACCGCGAGCGTGGAGCCCGTCGGGCGGCTCAGCATCCACGTCGTGCGCCCGCCCGAGCTGCTCGGTGCCGGGCGGATGACCACATCGTCGTCGCTGCGCACATCGAGGAGGGCGTCGAGGTCGACCTGGAGCGCCGTCGCCAGCGGCACGAGGACGTCCAGGCTGATCGTCCGCTTGCCGGTCTCGATCCGGCTGATCGTCGAGGCACTGAGGTTGGTGCGGGCGGCGAGCTCGTCGAGCGACAGGCCCAGCGTGTTCCGAAGACTCCGCAGGCGGGTCCGCACCACCTCCTCGATCTCGTTCGGCTCGGCCATCGCTCTCCGCCACGTCCAGCCGCTGCCTTGCGAATAGTGCAAGACCGCGTGCGCTATTCGGGATGCATCGTATCGTCGAGCCATGAGCGAGCACACCCCCCGTGCCGTCGAGCGGCACTGCGACGTCGCCGTCATCGGCGGATCAGCCGCCGGACTGGCCGCCGCACTCCAACTCGGGCGCCAGCGCCGGTCCGTGATCGTCGTCGACTCCGGCGAGCCGCGGAACGCCCCGGCAGCCCACATGCACAGCTACCTCGGTCGCGAGGGGCACCCGCCATCGGAGCTGATCGCCGACGGACGGGAGGAGGTGCGGACCTACGGCGGCGAGATCCTCGACGGTCGGGTCGATCGGGTGACGCGGACCGACGACGCCCGCTTCCGCGTCGAGCTGGTCGGCGGCAACGCCATCGTCTCCCGTCGCGTGCTGGCCGCGTCCGGGCTGGTCGACGAGCTCCCTGGCATCGACGGCCTCGCCGAGCACTGGGGCCGCGACGTCATCCATTGCCCGTTCTGCCATGGCTTCGAGGTGCGCGACCGGCGCGTCGTGCAGATCGTCACCCACGCGCGCGGCCTCCACACCGCCGGGTTGTTCCGCCAGCTGACCGCCCGGCTGACCGTCGTGCTCCACGACGGCGTCGCGGTGGACGACTCGGAGCTCGGGGCGCTGCGAGCCGGCGGCGTGGCCATCCTGCACGGGCGAGTGACGCGGATCGTCACGGGTGCCGACGGCCATGTCGCGGCCGTCGAGGTGGCCGACCACGAGTCCATCGAAGCCGACGCGGTCGTGGTCGGTCCCCGGTACCGGGTGCGGGCCGAGCCGCTCGCGTCGCTGGGCCTCCGGCCGGTGGCGCATCCGAGCGGGCTCGGCGATGTCGTCGAGACCGACGAGACCGGAGCGACGGCGGTCCCGGGCCTGTATGCGGCCGGCAACCTGACCGACCCGAGCCAGCAGGTGCTGCAGGCCGCCGCGGACGGCAGCCGGGTCGGCGCCATGATCAGCTTCAGCCTGGCCGGCGAAGACCTGCGAGCCGTCGCACGACCCTCGGGCAACGAGGCCGATTGGGATCATCGCTACGGCGGCGAGCGGATGTGGAGCGGCAACGCCAACGGCACCCTCGTCAACGAGCTCCGCGGCGTCGCCCCGGGCCGCGCCCTCGACGTCGGCGCCGGCGAGGGCGGCGACGCGGTCTGGCTGGCCGAGCACGGCTGGCGCGTGACCGCCAGTGACATCTCCCAGCGCGCGCTGGACCGGGTCGGCGCCGAAGCCGAGCGCCGCGGCCTGGCCGTCGCATGCCATCACACGGACGCCAACGCTCTGGACGCGTACGAAGCAGCTGCGTTCGACCTGGTGTCGGCGCAGTACGCGTCGATTCCCCGCACGCCCGATGGACGCGGGGTGCGCAACCTGCTGAACGCGGTGGCCCCGGGCGGCACGCTGCTCGTGGTGAGCCACGATCTCGAGCCGATGCGCACACCGGCCGACTCCTCGGCCCACAGCCGGCCGTTCGACCCCGATGCTTACGTCCGCGTCGAGGACTTCGCCGCCGCCCTCGCCGCCTCCCCGGGATGGGACGTCGAGGTCCACGAGAAGCGACCCCGTCCCCCGGGGGCCGCCTCGGCGTCGCACCACGTCGACGACATCGTGCTACGCGCCCGACGCCGCGCCGGCTGACGCCGAAGTCGCCGCACACCGGGCGGGCGGCAGATGTGATCCAACCGCGGTCGAGGCGCCGAACGGGGGGAGACACCTCGCTCGGGCACCGCCCGGGCGTCCCCCTGAGAGGAGCACCCCATGACCCTTCGACCGAGGTCGCGCCTGCTCCGGCACGCCGCCGGGCTGATCGCGGGCATCGCCGTGATCGCCACCATGGGCGTCGTCGGCGCACCGGCCGCCGGAGCATCCACCTGTGCCACCCCCGGCCACGCCTACCTGACCAAGCCGGGGGTCGCCTACTTCTCCGGCTACGACGGCGACCAGCGCGTCGGCATCCCGACGTTCAACACGGTCCGCGGTGACACGTTCAAGGTCGGGGGCAACGGCATCGCCCCCTACACCTTCGTCCGGTTCCGCGCCCGCGACCTCTCCACCGGCGCTCTCGTCGACTTCTTCGGCCCCGAGAGCGCCGAGTTCGGCTACACCACCGCCTACAACAACGGCAACTGCGTGGCCAACGAGGAAGGGCCGCTCACCATCACCGTGCCGAACGGCCGGTACCGGGTGTTCGCGGACTACCTCGCCGGCAACCTGAACCAGTTCGTGACCGACCAGGTGGTCGACGTGGTGGTCTCGGACCCGGCGCCGCCGCCGCCCCCTCGTCCGCCGCGGCCGCCGATCGGCGGCTGCCTCGCCATCTGCCCCCTGTGACCGGTCAGGTGGGGGCCGCGCGGCGGCCCCCACCTCGCGAGGCTTCGCCCAACACTTAGCGGCTAAGCTAATCGTCGTGCAGACCTCCGGGGACGCCCAGCCGGCCACGGGCCGATCGCAACCGCCGACGCCCGACGAGGTCGAACGAGTCTTCGGCGCGCTGTCGCACGAGGCTCGGCGCCACATCGCTCTGGTTCTGTCGCACTTCGGACCGGAGCTCCCGTCCGGGTACCTCGCCCGGCGCTTCACCCACAGCTGGCCCACGACCACACGGCACCTTCACGTCCTCGCCGACGCCGGCATCGTCACCGTGCGCTCGGAGGGGCGCTATTCCCAGTACCGGCTCGAACACGACTACCTGCGGCGCGTGGTCGACGGATGGCTCGGCCTGTTCGAGCCGCCCGACAACCGCCAGGTCTGGCGGTCGCGCGGCCCCCGATCGACCAAGAAGGGAACGGTCACATGACCGCACCACCGACGCTGTTCCGCATCCCCCTCGAGGTGAGCGACCTCGAGGCGGCGACCGAGCTGTACCGCGATCTCTTCGGCATCGCCGGCACCCGCCACCCCGGTGCCCGCCATTACTTCGACTGCGACGGCGTCATCGTCGCCCTCCTCGATGTGTCACAGGGAGGGCTGACCCCGACGCCGGGACCCAAGTCCCTGTCCTTCGCAGTGGACGACGTCGAAGCCATCCACGAGCGGGCGTCCCAGCTCGGCGTGCTCGCTCCCTACCAGGTCCACGGCGAACCGGCCGGCGAGGTCAGGGAACGCCCGTGGGGTGAGCGTTCCTTCTACGTGGTCGACCCGTGGGGCAACGATCTCTGCTTCTGCCAGGACGGCACGCTCTTCACCTAGGGCAGGAGGTCGGCCGCCAGCGCGTCGACGATCTCCCGTGAGGACCGGGTCGTCGTGTCGAAGCTCCAGGCGGCGGGCGGCAGGCCGGGAAGCAATGACCCGGCGCGGTCGTAGGCCGCTCTGAGGAAGCCCGGATCCTTCGACGCCGCGCGGCCTCGGTCGAGGGCGGTTCGCTCGAGGGCCGCCTCGTAGGTGGCCAGCAGCTGCACGCGGCGCGGCACGATCCCCGCGGGTACGGCGTGGAGGACCGCCCGGTCCTCCTCGGGCTCGAAGAAGGGACCGTGAGCGATGACGTCGAAGCGGCGGCGGAGCCACGCGCCGACCAGCTCGCCGTGGACCAGCTGCGCCTGGCGGAACTGCCCGGGAGTGAGGCCGGCGAACCCGCCGATGGCGTCCACGACATCGTCGAGGTCGAGGACGGCGACCGGACGGCCGGCCGCGCGGAAGCGGCAGCCGAGCCCGCGCGCGACCGTGCTCTTGCCCGAGGCGATCGGCCCGACGATGACGATGAGCTCGGGCACCAGGTCAGTGTCGCTCAGGTCGCGCCGGACCGGCCACGTTGCCGCCATGAAGACTGAGGGCTTCAGGCGGACTCTGGACGACCTGCCCGACGGCATGGTCGCACGCGCGCGGGAGATCACTCGATCGCGTGATGTTCCCGCGACCCCGGACGACCGAAGGTGACTCCATGAGGACCGCGCGGACACACAGGCGATGGACGGCGGCTCATCCCCCAGAGGCAGGAGGCCCTCACCCATGAGATTCCATCGAGCCATGGCAACGCTGGGCGGTGCCGCAGCGTTGCTGCTCATCGCGTCACCGGCGGGCGCCGAGGCCGCCCACTTCACGGACCACTACACCGTCGGGTTCACCGAACCGTCGGTGACCCCGTGCGATCCCCCGCTCCCCGGCGTCCTGACGGTCCAGGGCAACGGCGTCGTCACGGCTACGGACACCGGGCGGACGTTCGCGCTCAGCGACACCTTGCGCGGCGTGTTCAGCTTCGTCCCGGACGACCCCGCCCTGGTGCCCTCCTCGGGCCACTTCGTCGTGCAGCACCGGGAGCAGGTCAACTACGCCCAGGGCAAGGACTTCCGCCTCACGGACACGCAACACACCGCGGTCCACCTGGCGGACGGCACCAACTTCCCGATCCAGATCAGGACCACCATCCTGTTCGGCGCCGATGGCAGCATCGAGGTCAAGGTCGACAGCGTCTCGTGCGGAGGCCAGGGCGCCCAGGCGTAGCTAGACCCCGGCACCGTACGGTTCACAGCCCGCTCGCCAGTCCACGCCTCGGCGGGCGGGCTGTGACCGGCCCCCTGGTCCGAGGGCCACGCTCACCGTGCGGAGTCCTGATCAGCGGGACGGCAGGCCGAACAGCTCGGGCTTGGCGACCACGACCCCGATCGCCGCCGCCACCAGCACAGGACCGACCGGCCAGAGCACTATGGCCACCACGAGGCCCACGACCAGCACCGGGAACCACATCCAGTAGCGATTCACGAAGCCGGCCGCCTGCGGGTACCGACCGGACAGCGCCGCGACGCCCACCGCGCGACCGACGAGGGCCAGACCGGTCAAGACCAGGATCCCCACTGCACCTACGACGAACGCTGGCACATTCGCAAGTCTAGGAGTCGAGGGGGTGAGGGGTCTTCGACGGAGCTGGGTTGGTTCCTGATCGAGACGCATCTGCGGACGGGGCGGCCGATCGGCGAGCTCGCCGCCGCGCACCGGGTCCCCGCATCGCCCGGTCACGCTCAGCGCGTGGCTGGTATCGTCCGGGCGCGTTCGAGCAGATCAGCTGCTCTGGGGGTTCGCGGGATAGTCGATCATGCTTCCTGCTGGGGCACATCGCAGCCGCACTGGTCATCGTGGACGCTGCGGACACCAGGCTTGCCGTGGAGAGGTGGCGACCGGCCACCGTCCGCTGCCGCGCGCCCGGCCGGGAAGGCGCCGTTGACTGTGACGGCGAACGCGACCGTCACGACGGAGGCGCCGGTCGGGGAGGTCCCGCCGGCGCCGGACCGGACGAACGGGTGGTCGGCCGTCGTCTTCGCGGTGGCGG
>Ga0111539_10003951_pt1 | contig 19471 bp, 15 predicted proteins | sample RhiMethybrSRZTD1_FD_79667 | JGI IMG/M metagenome (GOLD analysis project Ga0111539, IMG submission 79667) | Populus rhizosphere microbial communities from Tennessee, USA - Rhizosphere MetaG P. TD hybrid SRZTD1 (version 2) (version 2) | ecosystem: Host-associated > Plants > Roots > Rhizosphere >... | reverse complement strand
TCGCGCCTGCGCGAGGAGGCCGCCCTCGTGCAGCGCGCCGAGCGCCTGCTCGACGCCGACCCGGCGGGCGCCCTTCGCCTCGTCGACGAGCGCCGCCGGCGCTTCCCGACCGGCGCCCTCGATCAGGAAGCCGAGGTCGTCGCCATCGACGCGCTCCTGCGCCTCGGCCGCCGCGCCGACGCCGCCGCCCGCGCCCGCACCTTCGAAGCCGCGCACGCCGGCTCGCTGCACGCCCGCCGCATCAAGCGGCTGATGGGCCAGTAGGATAGGGCCGGCTACGGGCAGTCGACGAAGTCGACCGTGTAGCTGATCGGCGTGCTGACGCCGGCGACGGTGACCGTGTACGACTGGCCGGCGGCGGGCGTCCAGCCCATCGGAACGAGGCGGATCGCGTTGCTCTCGCCGTAGCTGCCGGTGAGCTGACTCATGGTCATGGGCGCGGCCGCGCCCGCCGACGTGACGGTGACCGTCGCGCCGGTCAAGACGATGCTGCGCTGGGTCTGGACCGACCAGCCGGTGGTGGACAGCGAGCGCGTGCCGGACCCGTACGCCTGCATCGGGAACGGACCGGGCGGTGGCCACGCGACCCACGCCTTGCCCGCGTTGCCAGTGCCGCCGATGTTCTGCATGCAGGACGCGCCGCCCTGGCCCGTCGATCCGAGACCGATCGGGCCGAGCTTGTTCGACAGCACGATCCGGCGGTGACCGAAGGTGGTCTCGTTGCCGGAGTCGATCATGTAGCCCGCGACGGACGACACGCCCGGCCCGCCGGAGATGTTGCTGGTCATGGCGCCCATCGCGCCTTCGGCCGTGTAGCAGAGCCAGGTGGTGGGCGGCTCGTGGCTGAGCATGGGACTGTTGGCGTCCATCATCAGCGAGCACGCCTGCGCCTGCGCGTCGCGCGACGCCTCGGTGACCACGGCCGGCAGGTCCGCGAACCAGCGGTACATGTTGAACAGGCGGAGGGCGTTCGCGCGCCCGTCCGCGGAGATGTCGCCGACCACGCAGCTCGCGACGTTGCCGCTCCAGGTCCCCTCGGCGAGGTTGGCGCGGTCGGCCTTCCAGCGCGCGCAGGTCGCCTCGGCGGTGCGCGTGCCGCTGCCGCCGCCCGTGCCCGTGCCGGCGCCACCGGTCCCGGTCGTGCCACTGGTTCCGGTCGTGCCAGCGGTCCCGGTCGTTCCACCCCTGCCGGCGGTCCCCGTGGTTCCGCCCCTGCCGGCGGCCCCGGTCGTTCCGCCCCTGCCGGCGCCCGCCGCGCCGGTTGCGCCTCCGCCTCCGTTATCAGTGCTACCCCCGACGCCGGCGGCCGCTCCGGCCGTGCCCGCACTCGTTCCCCCGGAGCCGTCGCCGCCCGTGCCGGTGCCGGCCGGTCCGCCGCCTTCGCTCGTCGCGCACGAGGGCGCCGCCAGCAGGAGAACGACGGCCGCCATCAGCCCCAGCGAGGACTGCGTTCGCGAGAGTCGGCCCATGCCCAGATCAATGACCGGGGCGCCCGGATCTGGGGGCAAAACACGGTTCCGGGACAATCAGGAGAACCCTTAAACAGGACTGCCACCGGGTTGTTTCGGCTCGCTTGCGATGTAACCTCGCGCTCGACGGGTGCCGGAGGGCGGTGCGATGCTGCGATTCTTCTTGAAGCCAGCGGCGAATTCACGAGCGGTCGACGCGGCGCAGCCGTCGGGCTGGTCGGCTGTCGGCACGGCGATCACCCACCTGGCCTCGGGCGGACTGGCGGCGCTGCGGCGCGCGCCGCACCGAAAGGTGGTCGAGTTCATCGCGCTGACCGCCGCCTTGCTCCTGGGGTTACTGGCGCCTTTCGGATGGGAGCCCGTCCGCCAGGAGTACCAGTGGCTGATGTTCGCGCCGCTGTCGCTGCTGCTCTGGTCGGCGGTCCGCTTCGGCCCCGGCGGGCTTGGCCTGCACCTGCTGGCGGTTGCGCTCGTGACCGTGCTGAACACCGGGGCCGTCGAGGCGCCGCAGGCGTTCCTGCTCGCCATCTCGGTTCCCCTGATGTTGCTGGCGGCGTTGGTGCGCCAGCACGCGCAGGTCGCCGCCAGCCTGCGCCACAGTCAGGCGCAGTACCGGTCCGTGGTGGAGGACCAGACCGAGCTCATCTGCCGCTTCCTCGCCGACGGCACCTACACGTTCGTGAACGACGCGTACTGCCGGTATTTCGAGCGCTCCTCGCCCGACGAGCTGATCGGCCAGAAGTTCTGGCAGTTTCTCCCGGAGGCTGCCCAGGCGCCCACCAGGGCGCACCTCGCGTCGATCACGCCGGATCATCCGGTGAAGACGATCGAGCACCAGGTGACGGTGCCCGGCGGGGAGGTGCGCTGGCACCAGTGGACCGACCGCGCTTTCTTCGACGAGCGCGGCCGCATCGTCGAATACCAGGCGGTCGGTCGCGACATCACCGAACGAAAACGTGCCGAGGACGTGGTCAAGCAGAGCGAGAACCAGGTGCGCACGTTCGTGCAGCACGCGCCCGCGGCGGTGGCGATGTTCGACCGCGAGATGCGGTACCTCGTCTACAGCCCGCGCTGGCTGAAGGACTACAACCTGGGCGATCAGAGCCTGGTCGGCCGCAGCCACTATGAAGTCTTTCCGGAGATCCCCGAGCGCTGGAAGGAGATCCATCGCCGGTGCCTCACGGGCGCGGTCGAGACCCAGGAGGTCGATTCATTCGTCAGGGCCGACGGGTCCACCGACTTCCTTCACTGGGAGGTGCGCCCGTGGCACGACGCCCGGGAGCAGATCGGCGGCGTCATCATGTTCACCGAGCTGATCACCGAGCGGATGCGCGCCGAGGAGGAACATCGCCAGCTGGTCGCGCAGAAGCGCGTCGCCGAGGCGCTCCAGGACGTCGACCGCCGCAAGGACGAGTTCCTGGCGATGCTGGCGCACGAGCTGCGCAATCCCCTCGCGCCGATCGTCCTCGGCGCGGAGATGATTCGCATGAGCGCGCCGGCCGACGAATCCATCAAGTGGGCGCGCGAGGTCATCGCCCGACAGGCGGCGCAGCTCACGCGGCTGGTGGACGATCTGCTCGACGTCTCTCGCATCACGCTGGGAAAGATCACGCTGAACCTGTCGGTGCTGGACCTCGGGCCCGTCATCGCCCAGGCGGTGGAGTCGACCCAGCCGCTGCTCGCCGACTGCGGCCACGAGCTCTCCCTCGACCTGCCGGATCACCCGCTGCCGGTTCGGGGCGACGGGGCGCGGTTGACCCAGATCGTCTCCAACCTGCTCAACAACGCCGCGAAGTTCACCGACAAGGGCGGTCGGATCACGCTCGGTGTGCGGCGGGTCGGTGCGGAGATCGTCCTGCGCGTCGCGGACAACGGCAACGGCATCCCGCCGCAGATGCTCGAGCGGGTGTTCGACATGTTCACGCAGCTCGAGACGCCGGGTGATCGCGTGAAGGATGGTCTCGGCATCGGGCTCGCCCTCGTCAAGCGGCTGGTCGCCATGCACAACGGCGAGATCGAGGCGCGCAGCGAGGGTACGGGGCGCGGCAGCGAGTTCGTCGTGCGGTTGCCGGTCGCGATCGGCCAGGAAACGGGCGATGCGGTCGCCGCCGGCACGGCGCTCGCCAGCCCGTCGACGCCCGAGGCGCGGCCCGAACGGATCCTGGTCGTCGACGACAACGTCGATGCGGCCGAGACCCTGTCGCGCCTTCTGAGGCTGCAGGAGCACGAGGTGCTGGTCGCGCACGACGGCCTGGCGGCGCTGGCGGCCGCGCGGCACATGAACCCCGACGTCGTTCTGCTGGACATCGGCCTGCCCAAGCTGGACGGGCTGGAGGTGGCGCGGCGCCTGCGCGAGTCGGGCGAGGGGCCGCGTCCGCTGCTGGTGGCGATGACCGGGTTCGGACAGGCCGAAGATCGGGCGCGGACCGCGGCGGCCGGCTTCGATCACCACCTGACCAAGCCGATTGACCCGCAGCTCCTGCATTCGCTGATGCGAAGCGCCCGGGGCGCCGGGGCGGCCGTCAGGTAAGCGCAATGCCGGTCGGCTAGGGAGCCTCGGGCTTCGGGCCTCGGACCTCGGGTGAGTTGAGAGAGGTCACCAGCGCCTGAAGGGCGCCTGATCACGCGGCCATAGCCGACCGGGGCACGGCGGATGTTTCCCCCGGAAGTCTGAGGCCCGAGGCCCGAGGTCCCGCGGCCGAACGGCTGCCCGCTAGCCGCGCCGGCGCGCATTTTTCTGAGCCCGCTTGCCGTCGGGCGGATACTTCAGGGCATGGATCGGGTCGTGCCACGCCTCGTGGTCTGCGTGGCGCTGCTGGGTGCCGCGTGCGGCGGCTCGAACGCGGGCGGGAGCGGTGCCGGCGGCGGAAACGCGGGTGCGATGGCGGCGGCGGGGCGCGGCGGCACGACCGGGAGCGGGGGCGCTCCGGTGGGCGGCGTTGGAGGCGGCGGTGCGACAGGCGCGGGCGGTGCCACCGGCGTCGCCGGAACCGGCGGTGGCGCGGGCGGCGCGGGCGGTGGCGCGGGTGCGGGCGGCGGCGCGACCGGCATGGCCGGATTGTCGGGCGCGGGAGGCGCCGCGGGCGTGGGCGGCACGACCGCGAGCTGCGCGCCGATCGCCCCGCGCGATCCGAACGCCTTCGTTCACCCGGGCGGCCTCCACAAGCGATCCGACATGGATCGCATGCGTTACCTGGTCGCCGCCGGCGTCGAGCCGTGGGCCGCCGCGTATCAGAAGCTGCGCGCCGATTCGCTCGCCAGCCCGACCTACGCCGTGCGCGGCGATCCGACCTGGACGCAGGTCAGCCGCGACGGCGGCGTGCACGCCTCCGAGTTCGAATCGGATACGAACGCCGCTTACCTGCAGGCGCTGATGTGGATCGTCACGCAGGACACGCGTCACGCGCAGAAGTGCGTCGAGATCTTCAACGCCTGGAAAAATCTGACCGAGGTGACGGGCGGCGGCACCGCGCCGCTGAACGCCGGCCTCTACGCCTACAAGCTGGTGGAGGCGGCCGAGATCATCAAGTCGACCTACAGCGGCTGGGCGGCGGCCGACGTCCAGGCGTTCAAGGCGATGCTGGTCTACCCGGGCCTGTCACGTACGGCGGTGCCGGCGTCGCTCAGCGACACGAATGGCACCTTCTACTGGCGCATCTACAACGGCGATCCCGGCCGCCACGGCAACCAGGACATGATCGCCTGGCGCGCGATGATCGTGATGGGCGTCTTCCTCGACGACCGGATCATGTTCGACCGCGCGCTCCGCTACTTCAAGGGACAGACCCACCGCACCGACGATCTCCCGTATCCGTCGGGCCCCTCGCCGTCGGGCACGCAGCTCGACGACAACCAATACTTCACGACGTATCAGGTGACGCGGCAGAGCACGTTGCCCGACTACGGTTACAACGGCGTGCTCGGCAACTACGTCTGGGAGAACGGCCAGTGCCAGGAGGCGTCGCGCGATCAGCAGCACGCGTTCTTCGGGCTCGGGATCGCCGCCGGGATCGCCGACGTCGCCTGGAACCAGGGCGACGGCGTCTGGAACACGCTCGACAACCGCCTGCTCAAGGGGTTCGAGTTCATGGCGCGCTACAACGTCTCGTACATCGCCAGCTTCCCCGACCAGACCGCGGCCTGGGAACCGGCGGGCAGCGAGGTCATCGTGCGCACCGACCGCACCGGCCGTTGGCGCTCGAAGGCGATCAACCCGCACTTCGAGAGCGACCTGGTCGGCATCAGCCGCGGCGACTTCCCGGGCAAGCGGCCCGTGTTCGAGCAGGCGCTCGCCCACTTCAAGACGCGCATGGGCCGGCCGGCGGCCGAGACGTTGTGGACGCAGCGCGGGCGCGACGTCGCGCTGGCGATGAGCGGCGAGGAGCCGGGCGGCTTCAGCCTGGATCACCCGGGCTTCGGCGGCCTCACGTTCCAGCGCCCGCCGCTGTGCGCCGGCGATCCGATCACCGGCTTCGCCGCGAACGGCCTACCGGTGTTCGGCGTGCACGTGTTGCCCGGAATCGTCCGCGCCGTCGACTACGACCATTTTCCGGTCAGCGGCGAGGGCCGCACGTACCATGATCTGTCGCCGGGCAACGCCGGTGCCCAGTACCGCGCCGACGACGTCGACATCGCCTGCGGCGCCGAGGGCCAATACGTCCTGTCGAGCGTCGAGCCCGGCGAGTGGCTCGTCTACACGGTCCACGTGCCGACCGCCGGCAACTACCGCATCGACGTGCGCTACGCTGCAGCGGTCGCGGGCGGCGCGATTCGAATCGGCTTTGGTGGCAGCGACGTCACGGGCGACGTGGCGCTGCCCGCAAGCGGCGGCGCCTGGCGCACCACCACCGTCGCGACCAGCGTCGCGCTCAAGGCGGGCGTCCAGGCGCTGCGCGTGTCGATCGCGGGCGCGGCCTCCGCCTTCGATCTCGATTCGATCGTCGTCGGCGGAGGCTGACGCGTCTATTGGGCCGCGGTGGTCGCCGCCAGCCGGTAGACACGGCCGGTGTTGCCGGTCGGGCCCAGGTTGTCGGTCGTCAACACGTAGACCTCGCCGGTCAGGTCCTGGCCGAACCCGTGCAGGTAGTGCCCGAGCGCGCCGTTCGGTCGGTCCGCGAACGTCACCTTCTCGAACGCCCACTGGCCGCCGCCGGAGCCGCGCGCGGCCGTGTACACGGCGCCCGCCGGAGGCGCGTCAAACGCTTGCGTGCTGAAGGCGCCGAACACGTAGCGGCCGTCGAGCTGCGGCACGGCAGTGCCACGGTAGACGTGTCCGCCGATGACGGTCAGGATTCCTTCCGCCGACCCGCGCATCGGGTTCGCGAGGTTGAACATCTCGATCACCGGGTCGATCAGCGCTTCGCCCGTCACGGGATCGACGCTCGGGCAGCTCGCCGGGACGGTGCTCGGCTGCTCCGCGCTGAAGCAGTGTGACCCTTCCTTGACGTTCCAGCCGTAGTTGCCGCCCTTGCGGACCAGGTCGATCTCCTCCCACATGTCCTGCCCCGCGTCGCCCAGCAGCAGATCACCGCTGCGGATGTCGAACGAGAACCGGTACGGATTGCGAAATCCGTAGGCCCAGATCTCGCCCTTGCCGCGGCCGACGAATGGATTGTCGGCGGGGATCTTGTAGGTGCCCGGCGTGCTCACGTCGAGCCGCAAGACGTTGCCCATCAGGTTCGCCTTGATGTCCTGCCCATTGCCGCCCGGGTTGGCCGGGTACCAGTCTTCGACGTGTCCGAAGACCGGCGTCTGCTGTGGGTCGCCGTCGCCTTCGTCGTCGCGACCGCCGCCGTCCCCGATCGAGACGTACAGGTGGCCGTCCGGCCCGAACGCGAGCGTGCCGCCGTCGTGGTTGAACTGCGGGTGATCTTCCTGCAGCAGAAGCGCCACCGGCTGCGCCTTCTCGCCGGGCTTGCCGGGAGCGACGTGGTACTCCGCCACCACGCTGGTGTTGTCCCAGCCCTCCACCCGAGGCGGCGCCGTGTAAAACACGAACAGCCGCCCGTTCTGCCCGAAGTACGGGTGGAACGCGAGGCCCAGCAGGCCACGTTCGTCGTACGCCGGCATGATCGGCGCGATCAGATCGCGCACGTCGAGAAACGGTTCGTCCTGCAGCTTGCCGTCCTTCGTCACGACCCGAACGACGCCGATCTGGTCGACGATGAACAGCCGCCCGCTGCTGTCGGGCGCCGCCATGAGGGCGACCGGGCTGGTCAAACCCTCGGCGATCAAGTCCAGCCCGATGCCGGTGGCGCCGCCGGATTGAGGCGGACCTTCCCCCGGCCCGCCCTTGCCCTGGCCCGATCGGTTGGCGTCGCTGTTGTCGCCGTCGCAGGTCGCTGTCGCAAGGACCCCCATCAGTCCAAGACAGATCATCGTTCTTATCGCTCGCATACCCGCCTCCCGCACGTTGTGTTGCCAGGAACCTGGATCCTGGCCAGGTGCCCGCCAACGGGGAGGCGCCCCGAGGAGGGGGCGCGTCAGCCCGCACAGCGCGGTCAGCGCTTTCCGCAATCGCCCGGCTCAGTAGTCGGGGGCGTCGTAAAGGTGGGAGCGAACGATCGGGATCTCGATGTCGAACTGGGCGACGACCCGTTCGACGAGGGAGCCGAACCACTCATCCGCCCGCGGTGAGATCCAGAGCTGCCGTACCAGCCGGTCGACGGCGATCGGAACGTCGATTCCGTCGCGCGCGGCGGCCAGGACCGTGTCGAGGTCGAGGTTGGCCAGCTCGGCGTAGCGCGGGCGAACGATCACCGCCCGCAGCTCACGCTCGTGCTCGAAGCTGCTCCGCTTGTGAAAGACGCGATTGAACGCCCGGAAGTCGCCCCAGCTGTCCACGGCGTAGTCGAGGTACTCGACGGTACCGAGGAACACCTCGGTGTCGCCGCTGCCGGCGTCGACCTGCTCTCGCAAGGAACCGACGGTCGACTGGATCGCGACGCCCGGTTCCGCGCCGAGGTAGAGATCCCACATGGCGGCCGACTCGCCCTCATTGAGGTGCCAGGAGTTCACGAACAGAGCGCGGCTGGTGTAACGCATGGTCTGCGTGACGAGCTGGTCGTTGTCCATGCGCTCGAACGATGGGCGGGGTTGGTTCGTCATCGCCGCCAGGTAGGACAGCAGCCCGTTCCGGGAAATGGTGCCGTCGGCGAGCGCGGTCGCGGTCCACTGTCGCGCGGCGGCCATGTCGTGCCGCGGGATCCCGATCTCGAAGCTGTCGAGGAAGGTGTCCGCGCGCGAAAAATGCAGGACCCGGTCCAGCAGCATCGCGACCATCTTCGTGAACGTCAGATAGCGCCAGATCGGCTGGTCGTCGCGCGGCAAGCTCAGTGTCTCGTCGGCGACGTACACCGCCACAAAGGTGGCATCCGGTCGGCGCCGACGCGATCAGGACCACTTCGTAGAAGGGGAGGGCGACCTCCTGTACCATGAGCTCGTGCGGATTCCGTTTCGCGTCATCGTGACAGCATCATGGTTGGTCGCCACCGGCTGCGGCGGGAGCGGCCAGAAAGCTGGCGAGCCGATCGCCGTCGGAGACTTCCCGGCACGAATGGCCAGCGAGTGGTGCGGCTTGTTGAATCGATGCTGCCTGGCGTCGGGTGGCGTCGCGATGGGGACCTGCGAGGCTGACATCATGGCGCAGGTCACCAGCATCGGCGGCGAGGCGGCCGCCGACGGCGCGACGTGGGATGCCGTCGTCGCCGGCCAGTGTATCGCCGGCCTCCAGGCCGCCGACTGCGCCTCGGCCGACCTGGCGCGGCTGGTCGATCTCCTCGACGTCTGTGACGACACCTGGAAGGGCGTCGTCCCGCCGGGCGGCGCTTGCATGACCTACGCGTCGTGCGCCGAGCCCGCGGTGTCCGGTGGGGCGTCCGCCGGCGCGAGCTGCGTCAACTCGATGTGCGTCCAGGTTCTCCGCCAGCCGGCCGGCGCACCATGCTCCCAGACGCCGCCCGTGCTGCTCACCTGCGATCCGTTGGTGGCCGCGTGCGGCACGGGCGTCTGCGTGGCCCTGCCCGGCGCGGGCGAAGCCTGCGCGGGCAACTGCCGGTCCGGCTGGCGCTGCGTCAGCGACGTCTGCGTTCCCCAGCTGGCCGCGGGCCAGACCTGCACCGTCGACGGCGAATGCATCAGCGGCGGTTGCCGCGCCGGACGGTGCGTCTCGGTGTTCGTGAGCGACGCCGAATACTGCACGCTGCCCTGAGAACCTGCACGACTACGGCATGACCAGGACGACCACTTCGCTGGTGTAGGCGCTGCCGTCGGAGCCGGTCACCGTGAAGGTGAAGGACGCCAGGCCGCGGAAGCCCGCGGTGGGCTGGAAGCGGGCGGTGCTCCCCGACGGGAGGGTGACGGATCCGTTCCTCGCGCCCGACACGACGTAGGTCGGCGACACGCTGCTGAAGCCGGTGGTGAACGGCGACAGGTCGACGTCGACCGCGGCCCCGGCGGTCGACGTGGCGTGCAGGCCGGCGAGCCAGTTCACGTAGTGCTCGATCAGCACGTAGCCGTCGGCGGCCTTCGTCATCGCGTCGTCGGCGCCCGGGTTCGAGCCGGTGGCCATCTCCCAGCCGTCAGGCATGCCGTCGTTGTCGGTGTCGGTCGGCCGCGTGCCGCCGGTGATCGTCCCGTAGCCGTTGTTCGGCAGACCGGTCTGCGCCTGGCTGGTGTAGAGCCCACCGTCGGGGCCGACGGTGCCGGCGCCAAGCCCCGTGGTTCCTTTGCCGAGCGTCATCACCTGACTGATGATCAGCGCGTCGATGGGATCGCGGGGCAGCGTCCCGGCGAGCGAGATCGCGACGCGCGCCGCGGACAGCGTGCTGAGCGCGGGCGTCGCCGTGGTCTCGGTCGACCACGGGCTGGTCAGCACCGTCCCTTCGCCCTGGTACCAGTACGGCGTCGTCGCGGCGCCGTTCAACGTCCCGTCGCGGTTGGTGTCCTTCAGGTTGCCCGCGTAATAGATCGATTGGTTCTTGTCGACCTGGTACCAGGTGTTGTCCGTCCCCGTCGACGCCGGCCCGAAAACGAAATAGTTGTTCAGGATGTCGTGCGAGAAGTTCGTGCTCGTGTGCGTCGTGTAGCCCGCCGAGTTGTTGTAGAGCAGGTTGTTGACGAAGACGTCGTTGATCTTGGACAGCGGATTTCGGTTGTGGGAGTTCGCGAAGATGTTTCGGTACCAGGCCATCTGACTGGAGACGGATTCGGTGTGGGCGCCGAACTGCTGTCCGGTGGGATCCGCGATCAAGGAGTCCTGGAAGGTGACGTCGGTGACCGGGTAGTTCTGCCAGTCGTCGCTGACCGCGCCGATGTTGTTCCAGGGCGCGAACTCGTAGGAGTTGTGATCGATCATCACGTTGCGCGCGCGGTACAGGCTGAGCGCGTCGTCGGTGTCGTCGGCCGTTTCGCTGCCGGGACGGATGCGGATGTAGCGGCAGATGATGTTCGATGAATTCGCGAACGAGATCTCGCCGCCCCGGAAGCCGATCCCCTGGCCGGGCGCGGTCTGGCCGGCGATGGTGATGTTGCTCTTGACCGACACCGCCGTGACGAGCTGGATGTAGCCGCCGACGTCGAAGACGACGAAGCGGTTCGAGGCGCTCACGGCATCGCGAAACGATCCGCTGCCGGCGTCGTTGAGGTTGGTCACGTGATAGACGACGCCGTTTCGCGCGCCGGTCGCCTTCTTGCCGAAGCCCTGCGCGCCGGGGAAGGCGAGCGCCGGCCCAGGTGGCGTGGTTCCGCCGGTCCCGCTGGTCCCGCCGGAACCGGTGGCGCCGCCCGAACCAGCCCGGCCGCCCGTTCCGGTGGCGCCCGAGGTTCCGGAGGCGCCGGCCGTGCCTCCCGCGCCGCCCGTTCCCGCGGCGCCCGTCGTTCCGCCGTTGCCGGCCGCGCCGGCCGTCCCCGTCGCGCCGCCTCTTCCCGCCGTGCCCACCGTTCCCGCGGCGCCCGCCGTTCCGGTCGTGCCACCGCTGCCCGCGAGCTGACCGCCCGTCGATACACCGTTGCCACCGTTGCCGCCGTTGCCGGCCGCGCCGCCCGACGCGCCACCGGTGCCCGAACCCTGACTGCCCCCGCTTCCTGGCTGGCCGCCGCCGTCAGCGCCCGGCGCACAGCCGGCGGCCAGCAGCACGACCGCCGCCGCCCCCCGCAGATTCCACCGGTTCACCCGCACGTCGCGCGGAGCTGTAGCCATCGCTCCTTGATGTGCGCATCAGCCCGATTTGATCAAAGATTCGAGGAGGCTGGCGGGTCCCGGTGGGCGAAAAGCGTGATCGCCAGGCAGTGGAATGCCTTGTCGGACGACTGCGTGACGACCGTGTTGGTGATCTCGACGTCCGGGTTGGCCTCGATCCAGGCGCTGACGCGCGCGCCCAGCAGCTCTCGATCCCTGGCCTTGGTCGCGGAGAAGACCTTGACCGTGTTGATCTTTTGCGCGTTCACCAGTTCGGCATCGCGAAGAGTCGTGGAAAATTGCGCTCACCGGGCGAGCCCCGCCTCGGTCCACTTTCCGATCCGTCCGTAGGCCTCGCCCGGTGGCGCTTCTCCCACTGTCGCGATCCATGAACACGCTACGCCGATTTGTGTCGAGCCAACGTTAACTCTTGGTCACGATGCGGTAGCGTCGCTTTCCTGACGCCGGCTGATCAATCGATCGACGGCATCCGCGATGCCGCCCATCGTCACCGGCCGGTGAAGAATCTCCACCACAGGCGCGAGGTGCTCGCCGCCCGGGTGCGCGATGTCGGCGACGACGAGGATCGGGACGCCCGCGCGGGACAGCAGCGCCGACGTCCGCTCGTCCACGACCTGGTCGCGCCGATCGAGCACGAGCAGCGCGGGCCGCCGAGCTGGCGGGAGCATGAGCCTGCGGACCGCGTCCTCGACCGTCGCGAACCCGGTGGCGTCGTATCCACGCTCGATGAGCTCCGCCCGCAACAGCGCGCGTGGCCAGTGATCCGCGCCGATGATCCAGATCGGTACCTCCGCCATTGTCGCCGCTTCCTTTCGCTGCAGAGAACATAGGTTTCAGAGTGGAGGATGCGATGGGGCGGCTGATGCGCAGGGGTGTGGAAGCGACGGTGCCGGCGAGGCAACGCCTGTTCCTTGGCGGTCTGGGATTCGGTTCCCTGGTCGCTTTCTTGGCGGCGTTTTTTGGCGATGGGCGGCTGGGGCGGCGCCGGCGGGCGCTGGCTGGCGCGAAGGCGCGGCACCTCGGTCTGGTCGGGCTGCGAAGGCTCGGCAGATCCAGGCGCGGCCTCATCAACCGCGCGCGCGGGGCGTGGGCGCGGTTGCGGGCGCGGCTGCGATCGGACCCCGTCGCGGACGAAGTGATCGAGCAGCGGGTGCGCGCCGCGCTGGGGCGGGTGGCGAGTCACGTCTCCGTCATCGAGGTCATGGTCGAGGACGGGCGCGTCGCGCTGGGTGGTCCGATCCTGGAGAGCGAACACCGGCGCGTGGTGCGGACCGCCCGCCGGGTCCTGGGTGTGCGCGCGCTCGACGACTGGCTGGAAGAGCATCGCCGCGCCGACATCCCGGAGCTGAGCGACGTGGGCCGCGTCGCGGGCGCCGCCGCCAACCGGCGCCGCTGCGCCAGTGTCATGAAGACGGTTCCGCAAAGCCTGAACGAGGACGATTCGATCCGGCTCGCCGCGGAGATCATGGCAGCCGCGAACATCGGCTTCCTGCCGGTGTGTGACGAGGGCGGCAAGGTCGTCGGCACGGTCACGGACCGCGACATCGTGGTGCGCGCGATCGCGCGCGGATTGGATCCCGCGCTCGCACGTGTCACCGAGGTCATGAGCCGGAACGTGGTCGCCTGCAGGGCCGACGACGAGCTCGTGCTCGCGGAGCAGTTCATGGCGAACTACCAGGTCGCGCGGCTGGTGATCACGGACGACGACGGCATCCTCGAAGGCGTCATCAGCCTGTCCGACATCGCCGAGCACGAGCCGGCGCGCCGCGCCGCGCGCACGCTTCGCGCCGTCGCCGCCCGCGAAGCCCCGCGCCCGTCTTGATGCGGCCAGAGCGCACCACATGAAGGGCGCCGCGCCGCTCGTCTCGGAGCACCGTGCTCCCGGTCCGATGTCCCGCGGAGCGAAGCCGAGGTTCAACGCAGGCGCGGCGGGGGACGGGGAGCCCCTCGGCCGGAGCTTGGCGGCCGCTTGGATCGTTGCGGCCGCCGAAATTCCAAGCCCTGCTGCGGAGGCCGAGGGGCTCCCCGTCCCCCGCCGCCCCCAAGATGAACCGCGCGAGCGGAGCGTCAGTAGCCAACGCGATCGCTGTACGTGAACAGCCCGGTGCCGTAGCTGCCGCCCCACTGGTAGCCGTAGCGGCGCTCGGCCTCGATATCCATGATGTCGTATTGTTTTCCCGTGCCCGGCGGATTGTCGCTCGCGAGACGGCCGCTGAAGAATCCGACGTCCCGGTCGAGGTCGTAGAACCGGTACCACATGGTGCTGCCCACCCGTGCCTGGATCGGGTTGTAGCTGTCGTCGGTGTTGCTCGACGGCCGGTTGACGTAGGCCGTGTCCGCGACCTTCACGGCGTCGCTCTTGTACCAGGCGATGGCGGCTTGCGCGGCGGCCTTGACCTCCGGCGTCTGGGGCTGGGACATCAGGAACGCGATCACGCCGATCGATTCCTTGCCGCTCTTCGACGGCAGCTCGTATGAGCGCGCGCCCCTGGGCACGTAGCTGGTGGGGTCGTGCTGGGCGCACCACACCGTCTTGACCCCGTCCTGCACGATCTGCGATTTGACGATGAAGTCGATCGCCTTGGCGATGGCGGTGGTGATCTTGGCAAGCTGCTCGGCCGTGAAGACATCGCCGTCGAGCGGTGGCTTCTTCTCCTCCGCGTGGTCCAGCATCGCCAGCACCCGCACCATCGCGTCGTCGTTGAACGTGACGTAGTTCGAGTAGGTGGTGCCGGTCCGCGCCGGATAGACCTGCGGGAAACCGCCCAATGGCAATTGCATGGTCAGGAGGAAATCCAGGGCCTTCCGCGCGGCGTCCCGGTACTTGGCCTCGGTGCTGCGCCGGTAGACGTCGGCGAGGAACATCGTCTCGGTCACGGTGGCGTTGTTGTCGATGGTCCCGAGCTCGACCATGCTGGCGCCGTACCATCCCGATCGCGCCGCCGTCCCGTTCCAGGGCGCCGCGTACACGGACTTGTCGTTCTTGTAGAAGCCGCCGTGTGGCAGCTGCCAGGTGATCATGTTGTCGGCGAGCGTCTTGTCCGCCGCCAGCCGGGCCGCGGCGTCGCCGGCGACGGCGAGCCAGTCCTGGTACGTCATCAGGATGTCCTGCAGCGGATTGCCCACCTGATCGAGCGTGATGGCGGGCGTTGATCCGCCCGTGCCAGCTGTGCTGCCCGCCGTGCCGGCCGCGCCGGTCGTGCCCGCGCTGCCGGTCGCGCCCGCGCTGCCGGTCGTGCCCGCGGTGGACGTCGCGCCCGCGCTCCCCATCGACGTGTGGGGCGCGGTGACGGACGCCAGGTTGTCGCCCGAACACGCCTGGAACAGGGACAGGGCGCTCGCGCCCACCACGGCCAGATATCTTCGCTGATGCATCAGGACAAGCCTCGGCTTCCCCTTTACGTGTCACGGGCCCCTCGGGGCGGCGCACGATGGCGATATTCTGCGGGCGTGGACGACAGCGACCGCCGGATTCACGCGCTGATCGGACAGACGCCGCGCGATCCGGCGCTGTTCCGCGCGGCGCTGGCGCGCCTTCCGGCCAGCGCGCGCGATGTCTGCGTGGACCGGGCGCTCGGGTTCGGCGAGCTGCCGGCGGACGGCCCCGCGCTTCCGAGCGGGTGCGTCCCGTATCTACCGTGTCCGGTCGATGCGCTGTTGCAGCTGGTGGAGCACGCGCCGGTGCGCGCCGCCGACGTGTTCGTCGACGTCGGGTCGGGCCTGGGGCGCGCTGCCGCGCTGGTGCATCTTCTGACCGGCGCTCGCGCGGTCGGGATCGAGATCCAGCCGCCGATGGTGGCGGCGGCCCGCGCGCACGCGACGCGCCTGCGCCTGCCCGACCTCTCGTTCGTGGAGGGCGATGCGGTGAAGCGCGCGGCCGCGCTGGCCGGCGGCACCGTGTTCCTCCTCTATTGCCCGTTCAGCGGCGACCGCCTCGCCCAGCTGCTCGACCTACTCGAGCCCGTCGCGCGCGCCCGACCGATCCGCGTCTGCTGCGTGGACCTGCCGCTCCCCGCACGCGACTGGCTCACGCTGGCGGCGTCACCGTCGCCAGCGCTCGCGATCTATCGAAGCGCGCGCGCCTGAGCGCTACTGCAGCTCGATGGACTTGGCGGTGTTGTTCACCGAGAAGGTCAGGTTCTTGATCTTGACCGTGCCCTGGGTGTTGTCGTCGATCTCGCTGCCGATCTCGTACCGCGTGACCCAAAGGTCTTTGGAGAGGCCGTAGTTGTTGACGACCCAATCCGTGAGCAGCTTGGCGTCGATCGTGCCCGAGTAGTTGGTGAGGGGGCCATTGGTGACGTTGAACTGGTAGAAGCGCCACTGCTGCCCCCCGCTCGGGCCCCAGACATCGGCCTGGTGACAGAGCTGGTAGGTGTTGCTGCCCGCGGTGAACGACGGCTTCGACAGCTCAGTCGGCTGGCACGGCCAGCGACCGGTCTCCCAGCCCCAGAACACGATGATCTCGGCGTAGACGACCGGGTTGCTGCTGGTGAGCGGATTCTGCTGGCTCAGCCACATCTCGAAGTTGATGTTCCAGATGTTCGGCTTCGAGAGCGTGATGCCCATCGTGTCGACCCTGACGCTTCCCTGCGTGATGTCCTTGATCTGCTTGGGCAGCAGGGTGGTGGTCGAGAACGACGGGGTCGTCAGCAACGGGCTCGTGGCGCCGAACGGCGCAACCCCGAACTCCACCTCCGGGTAGTCCGGCTTCGCCTTCGCGCCGCCGCAGACGGGGCGGTTGAAGTCCCAGCCGATCGTCCGATCGGAGTTTATGTAGACCTTCTGCGTGGTCCCGCAGCCAGCGCCGAGCTCGTCCGAGCCCCAGCGGTTGTTGATCAAGCGCATGTCGCCCAGGTTCAGGTAGGCCTTCGACGTGGTCGCCATGTCGCCCGGCTTCGCGAGCGGAACGCCCATCTGGTCCACGCGGGGGCCCGTGCCGCCGGTGCCGGTGGCGCCCGCGGTGCCGGTGGCGCCCGCGGTGCCGGTGGTGCCCGCGGTGCCGGTGGTGCCGCCGCGTCCTGCCGTCCCGGTGGTGCCCGCGGTGCCGGTGGTGCCCGCGGTGCCGGTGGTGCCCGCGGTGCCGGTGGTGCCACCGCGTCCGGCGCCGCCGGTGGTGCCCGCGGTGCCGGTGGTACCGGCCGCGCCGGCCGGGGAGATCGAGCCGGCCGTGCCGCCGGTGGAGGTCGAGCCGCCTGTTCCGGCGGTGGACGTCGATCCGCCCGTGCCCGCCGTGGCGCTGCTGCCGCCCGTCCCCGCCGTGCCGTTGTTGCCGCCCGTTCCGGGTGTCGGGTCCGATGTGGGAGCCGCGCAGCTCGCGAGGGAGACCAGCGCGGTGAGGCAGGTGAAGCGAATGAGGCTCGACTTGGTCATAAGTGCTCCAGGGCTAGGGGCTCCGAGGATAGATCATTCATTCCCGGAGCGCGGTAAACCGGCCTCGATATTGTGACAACCGGGGCTGGTTTTGTTCAAGAATCGATCGGCTGCGTTTCTGGACCTCCCGAACCCGCTGCGCGCCGCGTCGGGCGTGCCCCTTCCACTTGCACCGAATTCGTGCCGCTGCAACTATGCCCCGCATGAAAAAGATTAACCGTCGCCAGGGGCAGTCGCAGCGGATAGGCCAGTGGATGCTCGCCGTATCATTGGCCTTTGGCCAGCTTGCTTGCGGGGGTTCGGACGGTGAGGGCCCGATCATGCCCACCCTGTGCACGCAGGGCTTCACCGCCTGCGGGGGCGACCCGCTGGGCATGTGGACCATCTCCAGCTCCTGTCTCGACGGGGATCTGACCGCCGCCATCAACAGCACACACTCCGCCGCGTGCACGTCGCAGACGACCGCCGCGGACGTGAAGGTGACCGGCTCCCTCAACTACATGGGTGCGGCACCCGACACCCTCGTCGTCTACAACGCGACCGTGACGACGCGATCGACCGAATCCATCTCGCCCGCCTGCGCGACGGAGGCCTTCCAGATCGCGACGCTGGACGCAGCGGCTTGCACGCAGATCCAGACGGCGATCAAGAACGTCGACCCCGACCCGATGACGATCGCAGAGACGACGGTCTCGTGCAGCCTCGTCGGGGCCAACTGCGACTGCAGCATCAAGATCGCGGACGTTCAGATGGCGCAGAACTTCGTCACGGTGACCGGCTCGACCATCATGGAGAGCGATAATTACGACTTCTGCGTCAGCGGCACCACGATGACCCAGAAGCGCACGATCGCGGGCACCGTCAGCGCCGTCGTGACGCTGGAAAAGAAGTAGTTCGGGGCGGCGCGCCGCGCGCGCGCGCGCGCCCACCATCGGTGCAACAACGGCCGGGCCGGTCCGTGTACAGGGTGTGCGATCCCCGCGCCCACCCCGATGACCATCGCCGTCGAGGTCCTCACCAGCATCGATCAGCTCGACGCGGCCGCCTACCTCAGGTTGCGGCGGTCCTGCGCGGGATCCGCCTTTTACGATCCGCGCTTTCTCGCGGGGGTCGAGCGCTCGCCGCTGCTGCCGGTCGAGAAGACCTTCTACCTCGCCGCCTATGACGGCCCCGTCCTGGTCGGCTTCATGCCGGCCTATCTGCAATCACCGTCGGTGGTCGATCCGTTCGACGTGCTCCGCCAGACCACCTCCACGCGCTTCGCCCCGGGCGCGCGCGGTCTGTTCAGCCACGTCATGCATTGCTACGACACCACGGTCATCGCCAGCGGTGGGGCCCCCGTGCTGGCGCCGTTGTTCGACGGGCTGGCGGCGCTCGCGAAGGCGGAGGGCGCTCAGCACTTCGTGATCGCGAACGTGGCGGAGGGGCCGTTGCTCGCGGTGGCGCGCGAGCTCGGCCTCGAAGTGAACTACATGTTCGACCGCTTTCATCTCGACCTGTCGGGGATTCGCGACTTCGACGCGCTGGTCACGGGCTTGCCCAGGGATGGCCGCCACGAGATGCGCCGCCAGCTGCGCAAGTTCGAAGCCAGCGGCGCCCGGGCGGTCGTGGAGGCCGCCCCGTTCGCCAGGCTCGACGAGCTGGTGCAGCTCGCTCACCTCACCACGGCGCGGAGAGGCACCCCGCAATATCTGCCGCCCGGGCCGCTGGCGCAGCTGGTCTCCGCGTGCGGGGACATGATCCGCTTCGTCCTCATCTATGACCGCGACGACCGGATCGTCGCCGGCATCATCTGCATCGACGACGGCCCGATCCTGCATGTCTGGCTGGGCGGGATGACCTACGAGGGGCTCGACTTCAGCCCCTACACCATCGGCGTCGCCACGTCGTACCGGTACGGGCTGTCGCAAGGGAAGCAGCGGCTCGAGGTCGGCCGCCTGAACGCCAAGATCAAGCACCGGCTCGGCCTGTCGCCGATGCCGCTTTACTCGATCGTCAGCCCGGACCTGCGCGCGCGCGCCGGCGCGGTCACGGCGCAACAACAGGTCGGAGCGTCCGTATCCAGAGTCGGGTCATGAAGGCGCTGGTCAAGACGAAGGCGGCTCCCGGCCTCTGGCTGGAGGAGGTCCCGGATCCGCGGCCGGAGCCCGACGAAGTCGTCATCGAGGTCCTGTTCACCGGCATCTGCGGGACGGATCTGCACATCCGCAACTGGGACCCGTGGGCGCGAAAGACCGTTTCGCCACCGACGATCATCGGCCACGAGTTCGTCGGCCGCGTGGTGGATGTGAGCGCGAATACCCGCGAGAGCGTGGCGCTGGGCGCGGTGGTGACCGCGGAGGGGCACATCGTGTGCGGCAAGTGCCATCGCTGCGTTTCCAACGAGGGCCATCTCTGCGCGAGCGCGCGGGGTCTGGGGGTTCAGCGCGAC